>Ga0114996_10000388_pt1 | contig 61499 bp, 51 predicted proteins | sample ArcticOcean_MG_C_4_FD_87039 | JGI IMG/M metagenome (GOLD analysis project Ga0114996, IMG submission 87039) | Marine microbial communities from western Arctic Ocean - ArcticOcean_MG_CB4_134 | ecosystem: Environmental > Aquatic > Marine > Oceanic | place: Arctic Ocean: Canada Basin | collected...
ACAACCCTCTGGGATCGGTTCCGGTACAGGGTCTACACCACCGAAGACGAGGGACACCTTCCGCTGCGGGGAGCCGTCCTGAACCGCTGCAACGTGATCACGAGTGGAGAGCTGGGATCCGACCTCACGGTCGAGGAGAGAATCCTCCAGGTCGTGGGCGGCGCAGCCAACTTCCGGGATGTGCATGTGAATGCCGCCCGGGTCTTCTCGGTCTGGTATGACGGTGCCTCCCTCCCCACATCCAGTTGGTCCTTCGATTCCGAAACGCAGGAAATAAAGTTGGATCAGGAGGACGCCGCCATCCTGGTGAAGTTCTCCCCCGGCACCCCGGTCACCACCACTTATCTGGCGTCTCAACCGGTCCGGGACGGTGTAACGAACCTGAACGAGGGCACACCCCCCATCCCGGCCCATCAGGTTGATGGACCCGTCACCACCCATTTCCACGGGTCGAGGTTGAATGAGTGGAGCGATACACTCAACGGCGACGAGGACTTCGTTCTAAACGACCCCTCTGGGTATGTGACCCACGCAAACAACCCCGACGCCTTGTATGCATCCATGAACTTCATGGAGATAGAGGATGAAGGGGAGCTGGGCCTCCTATCTACGCCTGACGACGGCCCCGCTCCGGGTCGTGGTGTCGCTGGGATCGAGATTTCTGGTCGTTCCATCTCTGAAAACAATGCGCCTCTTCCGAGACCCATCCACGACCAGCGCGGCGGTGCCATGGGCGGCCTCCTCCATGCCGCGGGAGGTGCGTTCTCGCACGAAACGGGGAGATTGGGAGGCGGCGCACCTCCTGCGGCCGGGGCCCTCCTCTGGCCCACCGCCCCGTCCAGACCCACCGCCCCAGCGCCCGGATCAGCGGCTACAAGGACGTTGTGGGACATCAGGCCCTCTCATCAGATTGGGGGGCCCGTCGCGGGGGAGTCCTCCTGCACCTTCATCATGGAGTACCTCGGAGGGGACGAGGGTTATTCAAGGATTGGGCCCTGGGGAGGGCTGGCCGCATTGGAAGAGAAGTCCCTCCTTTCTGGGGGAGGCGAGTTGCAGGTCGGCGGTATTGTTCTACAAGGGGGGGCGCCGTTGGCGTTCCCGTCCCGTGTAGAGGGGGTCTTGTTCCCATGAGGGGGTTGCAACGAAACCTCCGTTCTACGGTAGGTCCCCTATCCCTCCCGAATGGGAGAGAGACCCGGGAGGAGGAGGCGTTATGACGTCAGGCCGACATCTGGAGCACATAGACAAAGCGAGGCAGGCAATCAAAATGGGGGCAACACTTACACAGCAGACCACCCTCCGACCCCCAAAAGGGAGCCTCATCGTCGAGATGCGGGATTCCAAGACGGGCGAGGTACTTGAGAACTGGGCCAAGGACAACGTCATCACGAAGGATGGCGGGGTGCTTGCATCTCTACTTTTCCAGTCGAGGGGGGGTCCCGCACGAGGTCTTTCCATGCTCACTGTAGGCACTGGTGCGAGGGGATCTCTTTTGAATCCCGACGCCCCAGATGCGAGACAGAGGGCCTTGGAGGCAGAGATTGGGCGCAAGGTGTTCGCATCCGTGGTCTACAGGGATTCCGACGGAGGTGCCTCGGCGATCCCAACTAATGTGGTCGACTTCACCACAACCTTTGGCGAGGCGGAGGCCGTAGGTCCCCTCAACGAAATGGGGCTTGTGTCACCGCTGTCGGACAACCCGAATGTGAAGACTCCCGTGGAGGCTGTATTCCCAGAATACGATGGCACTGTCGATGTGTCAGCTCATGACATCCTCATCAACTACCTTACGTTTCCTGTGATGTCGAAGCCTTCGACAGCGATTCTGACCATCACATGGCGTCTAACGTTTTGAGGAGCTTCTGAATGGCGATGAAGACATACGATGGGACGACGGTATCCAGGGATCTGCCATCTGGCGGTAGATCCTTCGATCAGGTCGTCTACCAGTCCGGCAAGCCGATCCTCGATAGTGAGCTCAACCATGCTCAGGATCTTCTCGCCCGAATGGAGCGTCTTTTACGCGCTCAGGGGCATCCTTCCGGCATCCTTCGGGGACAGACCCGGATCGACCCCTATCAGGACTATGGGTTCTCTACACCGGGTGATGCCTGGTGGTCATCCGACTCCTTCTGGGTACGCCGCATGGTCGCATCGGTGGCGGGACGCCCCGTGGTGGTTGAGTTCACGAACAATGATGCGGAGAGGACTCCCAACGACGGTCGTATGCCGTGGGCACATGGACCCAACAAGGTGGTCCTGGATTCCGCTCCCTTTAGTACGGGGACCGCTCCCGATGTGAAGAGGTCAGACTTCGTATTCCTCGAAGTCTGGACGGCGATGGTTGCCCCCAGCCCCCACGCTCGAGGGACCATCCAGGTCATCGCAGACAACTCGGGCACCCCGCTCCTCTTGGATGGGGATGCAGTTTCCGTCACTGACGCGGGCGGCGCATCCATCCTTACGGCGAGGACATCGCCAAACCCTGCCGACCCTGCCGAGTTCGGGTTGGGGGAAACAGTCAACGAGACCGCCCTGAACCTGGCGGCCGCCATCGACCTCCTTGGTGGATTTCACGCAAACAGCTCGTCCGACAACGTCCACCTCAGGTGCGAAGCTGCGGGTGCTGTGGGCAACACCGCCTTCATGGACTTTGTGACGGCGGACGGAGGTGCCCTTGTACTCAACAACGGGACCCCTGCCCCCGCCAACCTTTCGGGCGGCGAGGACAGGCCCAATAAGCCCGACCAGGGTCATGTCTACAGACACGGGAACACGCTGTCATCCACCGCCGTGTCGGCTGCGGATGACCTCATGGATCAGTCAGTGGGGACGGAGTCGGCCCAACGGGTCCAGCTCCAGTATCGGATCAGGCACACGGGGACTGCTGAAGGCGTAAACCACAAGACGCAACCCGACGGGTTCAGTTGCCCGCAGGTGTGGGCGAGGGGGTCGAAGGCGACTCCTGTGGGCGAGTATCAGTTCGTTCCCGCTGACAAGACCACAGTGAGTGGATCTGGCAAGTCTGATGCCACGGCATATGAAGCCCATGATTCAGGACTCTGGATCGCGGGCGATGGGAGTGCGGCATCAGCCGCCGCACTGGGGACGGTGGACGGTTTCGTCTACGCCATCCCCCTCTGCTTTGTGTTCAGGCGCAACAACGCATACGTGAACGGTGAGGGTGTTGCGGGAGCAGGACAGGGGTTCCATCCCGGCCACAACACCAACGGCGCACCCCCTTCGGATCACCCGGGATACCCATCGAACACCCTCATGGGGCCCATCCCCGCCAGTCATTCGGACAGACCTGACGGAGGGTTCTGCGACGTCGTCGAGAAGAAAGACGTCTTGGACCTCCGCAAGCATGTCCTCCCTACTGGGGCCGATGTTGGCGCCGAGCTCCGGTTCCAGATCCAGTCGCTCATGGACGGCAACTTCTTCACCTGGGCCATCGACGGGGCTAGCAAGCAGACCCTCGGGAACGGATCCGGGGATGCCGGGACCAGGTTCCTCGTCTGCAACGAAATCGGGCGGGACGGCGGCCACGGCGGCCACGGACCAGCGGGAGGGGACACGAAGCACGGTGTCCTGATCCGCAACTTCGACCATATGGCCCGACGCTTCGCCGACCAACCCGTCTGCGAGAGGGTGGTGTTCGAGATCCTTCCAGGGGCCCTACACCCGGGTGTAGGCGGAGGAGGAGGCATGGATGGCCTCTATGTCGAGAAGGAGGCTGGGGCTGGGTGGTACGAGGGCGACATCATCCACATCGACCTGGATAACCTGAACGGAAGCACCCTCTCCGACTGGGATCCCACCTATGACCAGACATATGCTGGGGCGAACGGCGACATCATGAAGGTGTCGGACCTCATGCCTCCGGGGACGACCATCACTGATGTCCTTGTGTCCGAACACGACGACGGCAACTATGCCGCCGCAGTCGATCAGAGCATCCAGTTTTCAAGGGTTGTGGGACTCGGATCAAATCATCTGACCCTCGAGCTTGATGCCAATCACTCACAGGTCAATGGGGGCCAACCGGGCAACGCATTCAACATGGTGGGGGACGCTGCATCTGGGGATGTGGGGTCTCAAAGGCGCATCCTCATCGAGTTGGAGATCACATACCCCCTCGGATCTGGCATCACCGACACGCCCGATGAGGTCCTCGAACCGACATCCACAGTCGTGTACCCCTACGGGGCTCTTGTGGAGAATGACTCCTCGCAGAGGTCACCTGAGATGGAGCATCCCACCGCTCCTGTATTCCGGGAAGGATTCCGGGAGGTCCTCGTTGAGCAAGTCTCCAATGGAGGTGCCTCAGAGCAGCCCATAGGCACGGCGACGGTGGAAACCCGAATCAGTAGGGACAGGGGTTCTGTCCGTTTCCCTCGCAGGGTGTACGGATCGAGCTCGAAGCAGATCGGAATCACGGACGGTGTGGACGGTACTCCCCGCACCGTACGCCACTTCGATGTGGGCGGGCTTCCAGGCTCCGATTACGGATCAAGCTCCCGGCTCATGCATATCGAAACCCAAGGCGGCCCCACGGAGCTCAGCGGTACTGGCCAAACATTGTGCAACATCACCTACTATGCACAGGACCCCGTCCCGAACCACGGGCAGAACGGTGGCGGCTACCAGGTGAGCATCTATTTCCGTTCCAACGCCCCACAGACCTGCGGGACCAAGGAGTCCGACGTCCACGACACAAGCGGTGCGGGCCCTGTGCCCGCCGAGCTCGAGGTGGAAATCCTCGCAACCTCGGAGGAGATCTGGAGCGGCCAGGTGGGGATGGGCTCCCTCGAGCTGGGCTTCCCATACACGGCGCCCCTCGACCAGATTCCAGTCCTGGACTCTCCCTTGGACCCCGACGCCTTCCCCGGTGAGTGGTACTTCTGCGCCAGCGCCATGGTGTCGGTGGATGACTTCGATGCCAACACAGGTCTCATGGCCCTGCATCCGTTCATGCCCGCCGACGGAACGGGAACGCTGAAACTCGGCGGTCGCTCACTGGAGCCCAACGACTGGGCGAAGTATCCGAGGAAGGACAACGAGTTCCGCGTCCTCTACCCGTTCGTCAACGAGAACGGCTACCGTCCCACAGCTCTCGCACAGAACAGCTCCGGGGTGGTTCGGCACAAGGTCATGTACCCCATCCTGGGGAGGTCGCTTCAAGATTCCCGTCTGTTTAGACGAGGCGAGGTACTACTCGTTGTCCTGTCCCGGTTCGCCGAGCTCGACGACGACAATACGGTTCGCTTCACGGACGGAGAGAACACAACATGCGCCGCCGTCTACAGAACCAAGGGCTGCCTGATGACGGTGGGGGACTGACATGCCTAGAAAAACCAATCCAGCATTGATCACTGTGGGTAGGGGCCTCGCTGGCCCCGACAGCATCGAGGCGAACGCCATCATCCCGGCAGCGTCTGGTCATGAGCCCGCGTACTCGGACGGAGGTGGGGGTGGCCTCTATGCCCTCGAACTCCACATCAAGGATGAGCACAACGCACACCCCGCACATGCTGTATCCATCGACTCGGTGCCTGACATCTATGATGCAGCGCACGTGGAGGGCGTCCTTGACGAGCTGTCGGCCCTCGTGCCGCCGAGACCCCCGACCGTTGGGGCGTTGCTTTCATACACAGCTCTCGACTGCCGACCCGACTGGGGCATCCTGAAGCTGGACGATTCTTCGTATTTCCACCGCGACGCGGCGCTTCCAGAGGGATGGGGGTTGGGGATCACCGAGAAGGGATCCGAGCTCTACCCCTACTACCACACAGCTCCCGACCCGACGCAGGACTTCGCCACGCCAGGTGAGGATCCCTCCGACCCTGTGTTCAACGTGTTCAATGCAGACTACAGGGGTGGTGGGCGCGGAGAAGCACATGCGGGGGCCTTCACAAGGTCGGACTTCGCTAATGCAGCGCACGATCTGGTCGCAACCCACATGATCATCCCATCGAAGCAGGTCGGAGAGTCTCCGAGCCTCGGCAGACCTGTGGTGGTTTCTGGCGTGGTCTATCCCGCCGACAGGGGCACGATGGCGTTGCTCCGTGGTGCCCCCTCAACGGGCTTCACAGGCGTGGCCGCCCTCGACAGGGTGGTGTGTGCCATCAACCTCGGCGAGGGCATCCTCGACCACTGTGACGGCGATCCCGGCGGCATCTTCTGGCTCGGCACCCCAGGCGGGGAGTTTGCACCGCACTCATATGACCCCTTCTCCTATCCAGGCAGGGCTACTGGACAGTACAACCTTGAGGAGATTCATACGGGCGTCAGCGTCATTGTCGCTGACGGAAACCTCCCATCTCCGTTCTTCGACATGGATGCGGACGGCGCCCAGGGCTGGCCGCACGGTGGTCAGGTCCGTCTCGGATCGGATGCCAATGCGGGGGTCCCGGTCATCGCTGAAGGCATCCCCATTCTGGGTGGCACCACCGCCGCTCGAGCGGGCGGCCACGATCAGAACTTCTTTGGGTACAGACTTCCTGTCCTCGAGAACTACAAGGATCTCAAGTGGGCTCCAATCTCAACGCGTGAACGATACTTTGGTAAGCCCACCATCAGTCAATCTCCGTCTGCGGATCTTGATTCAGCGGGCAACTACCCTCCTGGCGGCAAGGATTGGTGGACCCACCAGATCGGTCGTTACAGGCACCAGTTCCACCTCCCTAATGATGTTCTCCCTGAAGGCGACCCGAGGGACTGCGGATCCTATGTCCTCGTCCACTTCAAGAAGGAGCAATACTTCGAGGAGGCCGTCCGGGACGGTGTGTGGCCGTCCGACGACAGGGTCTACAGCATGAATCTCATGGACTGGACCGACCCAGAATCCGTGGCGAACATCGTTTCCGTGGATCTCACTGGTGGGATCCTCCCCCGGCACTCATACCATGTGATCCGGTCAGGGGTCTTCGAGGATCCCAAGTGCGGCGGCGTGTTCAGTTGCTCCCCCATCGCCAACATTATCGTGACGGTGGACGGCACCTTCGTCCTCACATGGCCCACACCTGGCGACTTACTCCCAGGCGGCACCTACAGGTTCGACCTCAGCTCCGATTCAGTGGACGCCCATCCCTTCCACCTTTCCACGACGGGCGACGGCGTTCACAACAGCGGCTCCATCTATGGGACGGGGGTCAAGTACTTCGCCGATGGGGTTGAAGTGGATCAGACCGTTTGGCTCGCTGGATTCTCCGGATTCTCCGAGCGCGTGTTGGAGCTCACGGTCGATGCTGCGGCATATTTCGAGACGGGCGGGACCCTCCATTACTTCTGTCACACCCACCCTAATATGGGGGACGCCCTCGCCGTCAGCTCCGGCCTTGCTACCTGGAGCGTGCAGGCCCACAGCATGTCGGGCACCTGCGATTTCCAGAATGACCCCGCAGGCCTCCATGCCTGCAGCGGTGTTACATACTTCAGGCCCCTTGGTCTTGGGGGTGCGATGTCCTGGCAGATCGAGGATCTCGACATCTCGTGGAGGGGCGCCAACACCGTGGATCCCGGATATGCGGGCGTGTTCGAGCACTCCTACCGGACGCATGAGTCGTTCTGGGCCAGCCCAGAGATTGGGCCGTCCCATTTGGCGATGGCGGCGCTCGGTTTGGACGGCGTTGCAACACCTGATTCACTCATGGGGAACATGGATCCCGTGTTCCTGTCATTCTCTGCCTTTACGCCTGGTAGCGGAATCATCCCGGACACCGCCCTTTTCACCGCTGTCATTGGGATGGGGCTATCCACCCTTGGTGATGCGCGTAGGGAAAGGTTGGGCTTCTCCGCCGCCGACCTCATTAGGAATGAGGCGAACGCTCCCGTGCCCATCCCAGACAACCTGGCGAGGATCACATGGGATTCGGCCACGGCCAGCACACATGCGATGCACCTCACGGGAGACCAGCTTCCGAAGTTCTCGGGCGATGCCATCGTCCGGGCCTTTGTCCGCAAGCCCCTGTGGCACCAGTCTCCCCTGATCCCCTACATCGACTACTTCGAGTCATGGGAGGTCACCCTCTCAAGTGGCGGCTTCCTCGGCAGTCTACTCTGGTTCGGATCCGGCTCCGGTGGTGCTTTCGAGGAGGCTTATGGGAACAACCAGAACGCCTCCACACAGAGCGATGTGAAGGACTCGGAGGAGAGATTCCTCGACGAATCCTACCGGTCAGCCCCCCTCGACCTGTGGGGTCTTGATGCTGAGACTACAGACACACTCAAGGGGCCTGGTCTACCGTACGGGGTGCTTGACTGCTCCTCTTATGTGAAGGTGCGCGAGCCCTTCGGCGATGCTGCCCACTGGTATGCACAATCCAACAACTCGGCGATGTTCCTTGATGGAGTTGGTGGCGATGCCACCCCTCAGGCGCAGGTAGCTGGGTGGCCGGATCGCAACCCGTCCATTCTCGAGGGAGTCTACTCTCCATCGCTGTGTACCGGCGTCCTCGTCTACCCGCAGGAGGACTACAACACCGGATACCTTCCAGCTTCGGGGCAACTCGTCTGGAACCAGCCCGACTACTCGACGCTTTCCGGGGACAGGGAGTACATCCGCTTGTTCCACATCCCCGCCGGCGAGGGGCAACCCTTCGTTCGGATCCAGCTCGTGGGGCTGACCCTTGAAGATTTCGTATGGGATCCGGGGAACTCGCGGGGGATCCAGCTCTACGTCAAGGTGCCTGGACAGACGACCTGGATGAACATCGGACGGCCAGACGGCGACGGCCCCTCGAAGCAGGATGCTTTTTCAGATGGGGCAGGGTGCGTAGTGGTTGGGCCTGATACTCGGAACGGTATGATCCCGAGTATGAAGATCGTGCGGTCACAGGTCCAGGTCAACCTGGGGCCCGCAGCCAATCTCTTCCTTTCCGCAGAGGGCAAGACCCCTCTGCTGTTCAAGGCGGTGCTACAGGACAATGTGGCGGGCAGGGCACTCAACCTGGAGCAGGGCGGACCCACTGGATCGCCAGCAAATCTACGGGGGTTGGCGGCGATGCGGATGCTAGGGGGCAGAGGACCCGGGGATGGTTCTGTGGGCATCCTTGAAGGACATGATCTCTGGGGTGGTCCCTGGGATGGGATTCTCCCAACGGACGAGGGCTGATCTGCGGTTCGCCCCCTATAGGGGGCCAACGACAGGAACATGGAGTGAACACACATGGCGATGGGAAACGACGAACTACTGGCGAGGCTTCGTAAACTCCTTGAGGAGACTACGGATACGTCCTCCACGCGAAGCGCGTGGCAGGAACTTCTCGACCAGAGGGATTCCGTTCCGGCGAGGTCCATAAGGGCGGCCGAGGCGGTAAAGGGACTCGTTGGATCTTGGGCCGCGTCGTGGACGTCGGACAATGCCATCGCACCTACGGACAGCCTTTCCCCGGCACCCCGTGTCGGTTTTGAGAACAAGGTCGGGCGCATTGGGTCGCCCGAGATCGATTTCGTCCCCTACAACTGGAACACCGGAGCGGTGGGCGGCGACATGTCACCCTCGTTTGTCGGCCACCCCGTGTCGTGGGAGTGCGTGGGAGCCCATACATCCTCGTTGACTAACTTCCAGTGGGTTTATGACGGTGCGAACACCCTCACGATGGAGGTCACGAATCCGTCATACACAGGGGGGGTGCAGGACTTCCAGTTGGTGTCAGATTGGTATGACACCAGCGAAGGTGCCCCCTCGATTCCTCTCTTTGTCAGGATCACCGTCCCCGGATCCGAGGCTGGCATCCCACTTGTCCACCCTCATGGGGTTGCAGGATACAGGGAGCTTGAGTCCAGGTCTGGTACTGGTCGCTACGAGTTGTTCCGAATCGACCGGATCGATGGGGCCTCGATCACTCTCGTCGGTAACAAGAAGCTCTCCGACTACTTTGAATCAGACGACGGGGTGGGCGGGCGCATCCCCTCCATCACCATCATCAAGCCATTCGTATCCCGTCTTGCCCCCATCCCCGACTCCGTTGACTCTGGGGCCGGCATCGGCACCGAGAGGGTGTGGGCAGTGGTCCCCCCCGAGAGGTCGGCCAGGCAGCATGTTGGCGCTGGTCCTGGATGGTGGGGTCTAGGTGTTTGGGACGGCAACCTGACGGATATTCAGGGCGGTCTCGCTACACCCATTCCGAAACCCCTCCCCCTCGACACCGTTGCTCACCCTGAACGGTCGGATGGGGTGGCAGACCTTCGCCTTGATGACCATTTCGTCGACTTCGGCGATTGTCCTCTTGGGAGGTTCCGGGTCGGGTTCAAGCGGGTCGCCAATGATTCTGGAACCCTCACCGATTCTTCGGATGAGGTTGGGAGGATCATCCGGATCTTCGAGGCCAGCACCGACGCTGGTGTGGAGATGGAACGCACCGATCTCCGTAGGGTTGTCGGGTGGTTCGAGATCATGGCGTTCGGCCAGGTTGCGGATCCAGACGCGAACCAGTGGTCCTGGTACGAGCTCCGCGGTCACGCCGTTACTTCATGGGCGAACCTCGGCATGTTCGAGACGGGGGATGATTCATGGACACCCTCCAACGATAGGGAAATCCAGGCAACTGCAGGCTGCGACTCCAGCTCCTTTGTGCGCCTCTCCGCCACCGTCCACAAACCTGTCTCATCCCTCTTTGCGGATCGGACGGCAGACATTGACACCATCGAGTCGGCCAGACTGACGGGACTCATCGACCCCAAGACGGTCGGGCGCACGGTGAAGACGCATGGAATCACGGGTGTGGGGGCAGGAGCCACACCGGCCCGTGCCGACCGTGCCATCTTTGATACGCGTACCGGCGTCGATCCCGGCAACCTGCTCGATCTCGGCTTCCGCATGGTCCTGTACCCCGCGAAGCAGGGCAACTACGGCCCCGTACCGGACTGGGACCACCCCCTCCACTCGAGGGAGGCCGTCCTTGATTCGACGAAGCTCGACGAGCTCCAGTACATCGAGGTCGATTATGACTCCGGCCTGGTAAGGCTCTCCCATGCACCGAACCCCTCGGCGGGGCGGTGTGATGTAGACCCCAACAATGTAGGGATCCATCTGTGGGCCGCCTACGTCCCCTACTCCATGGAGGGGGGCCAGGGATCCACCGGAATCCGTCTGACGGGAGGCGACCTCCTATCGGCGAACCTCGGCGTACCGGATCCCCTTCAGCACGACATCATCGGTGAACGGACCCCCATGCCCCTCGCGGGTGATTCGACCATCGACCTTACTGATCCCTGGTACTCGGCCACCCGCATGATCAAAGTCCCTCTGCGGGGTGTAGGGATCGACCCCGGTGTCCCGGCCACGGGGTATTTGATGGTCGTGGATCAGGCATCGGGCCTTCCATACCACGATGTACACAGGGGCCCTGGTGTCGAACCAGTAAGTCTGCTGCCCTTCCCTTCAGAGATTCACTACAGGACTCTCTTCAAAGCGGCCGATCATATTTGGTTTGCGGGCATCACGTGGGATCCCAGCTACGGAACCTCACTGACCTTCCCTGAAGGTGCCGCCCTTGTTCCAAGGATGCGCCCAGAGACATCCCACAGGTGGGACACCACCTTCGGTGACTCCGCCCGCGCAGACACCCTTCGGTTCAAGTACGCCACGCTCGACTACAATGCGGATGGTTCCGTCACGGTCCTGCCGACCGCCGTCGCAGGGCCAGCTGAGGAACTCCGGGCATACTTCCCCCTCGCTACCAGCTCCGAGGTCGCCAGGCTCCATCTCGAGAAGTCGACGGGGCGGTGGACCACCGATGACCCGCCGCATTTCCCGACGGGTCACCTCCCCCCGCTCCAGCAGGCCCACGAAGTCGGCATGGAGATTTCCAGGGGACGCCTGTTCTCGGCCTTCAGGGCTGATCTCGGGGATGTAACCGTCGAGCGTGTCGTTTACTTCGCCACGCACTTCCACAAGGCCCACGCCTTTGCGGACTCCTCCGACCCTCTGTACCCCGACTCTGACACGCCTTCCACGCTCTGGCGGTTCGGATCGAGTGAGGGGCCTGATGCAGGTGCCTGGGATCCCTCGACTGGTGCTTGGGCGAACTACGGGTTCAAGAATGCAGGGCAGGTTGTTCCACACACAGAAGGCAACCCCCTTATCGGGATGTTCAATGCCTCCGTGGAGGGTGCATTTTGGGCCACCCGCGCCGTCCCTGGACAGGCTGCACAGGGAAGTGCCGGAAAAAGCTCGCTGGGTCACAGGTACGTCATCAACAGGAAGGCCCCGTATCACCCCAGCACGGCTTTCTGGCAGGAGGATTGGGAGGCAAGTAGCACCTCTCGCAGGCATCTCCAGGGACCGGCTAACCCGATCCATTGGACTGCCTTCACCCCCACCGGGGTCGATGTTCCGATAGGTGGCAGCGCCGGAAACACCCATTCATGGTGGGACCTCCAAGCACACATGGGGACGACGGGATCCCTCTTCGATTTCTCTGTCATCACCGATTATGGGATGACGGATCATGCCAGGGGTGTGCTCGCAGGCCGCCAGACACAGGCGGTTCCAGCTCGATCCTACCTGGCATCGGGTTCGCAGGAGATCTATCCATTAGTACTCCCCGCGACGGGGGCCAAGTTCATCTTGACCGTCCGGTCGGCGGACCCCTCGGCTCCCGACGCCTGGGCGACCATTGAGTACAACGCCAATGCCCGAGGCCTAGCTGGCGGCATCATCGACGGAACCCTCGGCGCCATCACCTGCAACGACTCCGACCAGCTCGCTGCAGCACTCAACGTGACCCCCCACTACGATGTCCCCTTCATGAGTCACATGATGGGGGCTGGGTTCGGGACGACATCGTTCAACGACTGGCCGTCTGTGGAGCCCTTTCTCCTCAGCCAGAACAAGGGCGAACCCCCCTTCGTGTGGGTTGGGCACAGTGATCCGAGGCACATAGCTCTTGTGGCAGCCGGTTTGGTCACAGTACACCAGGTCCTCCTCCTCTGCGGTGGTGGTGGCACGAACATCATGCCCTTCAGTGGTTTGAGCGCTGGTGGTCCCCTCTACAACGTGCAACTGGAAATCGGCACCATCAACGGTACGGGTGACTGGTCGGATCCAAGTGATCTCTGCGGTCTTCTCGGAGGAGATTTCACCTCCTTCGACGTTGGACCCGACGGCGTCCACCATGTGCCGAGCTGCGGCCTCTTCTTTGGTGAATCCGCTGCGGCTGCGGCTGCGAGCCCCGTACGACCAGGACCCGCACACTATGGGTTCGAGTCCACTCAAGCATTTGGCAACACCGTCACAGGTGGCAACCCGGAAGCTGCTGACGGATCTTCAGGGCTTGGGTTCCACCCCTATGGATCAGCATCCCTCGGGTTCATCGTCGGATCCCACCAGATCGTGGGGTATGAGGCTGACAGCACCACCGGTGAGGCTGGGACTCAACCCCGGTGGACGTTCAGACTCGCATCCGGGGCTTCTGCCCCTACTTACGGGGATCAGGGCGTCTCCACGCACCCGTGGCGGGTGTCCCGGACCCTTGAAGAACCCAATCGGTCCAGCAACCAACTCGGGGAATGGTCATGGCCATCCCACGAGGAGCTCACATCGGTCGGCACCCATGCCGTAGGATCCGCTGCATACATGGGCGCAGGCTTCCTCGGAGCCATGGTCACATTCGGATTGGAACACCACGGAGAGGAGCGCTTCTGGGGTGCCCTAGGCGACTTCGCCGGGAGCACTTCCGGAAACCCAACCTCGGGACGGGGTCCAGGGCCAACACTCGCTACTCTTGCGCCTCATCACTCGACAGGCTCCGCATGGGGGCTTCCGGGGATTTCATACAACGACATCGCTGCAGGCGACATCATCACGGTAGACACCACGGCGACCGGTGTTGTTTCATCGTGGTCGGTTCGCGTCGTTGGCAAGCTGACTGAAGCATCTGATGATGCGGCCCTGTGGGTCGTCATGTACCCGAAGACGTCCCTGAACTACCCCGGTGACGGGGTCGGTGACGGTTTCTTCCCCTGGCCCGACACGGGTTTCGTCGGATCCAGTGATGCCGGCCTCTGGTTCGCTCACGGAAGTGCATCCCTTGTACCGACCCCCGCATCGTCGAGCAGGGCGGCCGTGTCCCATATCATCGAGAACGCTTCCGGTGGTGCAGACGACAACAACGGTTTCTCCTCCCCTTACGGTCCTGGAATCGGATCCGTTCATGTGGGTGCTGGCCGCCTTTCCATCTTCTCGAAGATGGGGCCTCTCTCTCCGACGGGTCTCGCGTTCCACACCCTCTCCACACCACTCTCCGATGGATCTTCCGTGCCCGACTCAGGGCGTGACTTCTCGAGCTCAGTGTTTCTGGAGTCTGGGATCTTCACGACATCGGCCCGGTTCGGTGGACACGGACAGGATGCAGCTGGTGTTCGGGATCTGTATCGGAGCTTCCCCGGAGTCGATGGGTCAGGTACGAATACTGCACCTCCCTTCGGCGGTGTGGGCGGTCTCCGGGTTTCCGGTGATGCACATGTGTGGGTCCGAAACCTACGGCCTCTTTCTTCAACTACTGCCACGGCGTATGTGCGTCGGGTGGAGCTGGCGGGTGGGGCTTGGAAGGACGGCACCTTCTACAACGATGTGGTGTCGAGTGGTACAGCTCCCGCCGTCACCGAGGGTGCCGACTGGGGCAGCGACCATACGCCCTCTGGGTGGTCAACACAGAACCGAAAGGGATCCAGGTTCCTCCAGGAGGCGACCATTACTGTCGCCCTCACCAGGGCTGACCTCAGAGCCTTTCAGACCTCCACGGCTAATCCCGACTTCCCGGATGCAGGCGATTCAAGCATCGGGCACATGGATGCTTCCTCCGGCCTCGACTGGCTTCCTTCCTGGAAGGGTGAAGACCAGGACAGGATGGGCGCCCGGATGTATGCCCTCGGACAGAGTGCAAAGAACCCCGATGTCCCCATCTTCGCCAGGTCCCTGACCGGCTGCTACCTGAAGCTCGGACCCCCTCAAGGGAACGATGGTACAAATGACGGCGTTTGGAAGATCCAGGGTTCTCCTGTCATCACCAACTCCGCTTCGTTCTGGCATCGGCACAATATCAGTAACGGTGGTCGCCCCATCGAGGGGTGGCCGGAGCCTGCATCTCTTGCTATTCCCGAGGATGGCACAGGCGGTAGAGCCGGCCATCTCCCAGCATCGGCCCTGATCGCCACCATGACCCTTCGGGTGTCCCGTTGGTCGACCCCTCATTTCGATGAGGACGCCGCCCGAGCCGCGGGAGCTGCAGCAGGCCAGTTCGTCCCAGAGCAATACAACTGGTGGGATGAAGATTCAGGACATATCTGGAGTGTCTTCAGGGATGAATACGCCACATCGCCTATTTGGGTGGCCGATGTTGTCGATCCCGGCGGATCCCCCACGGGAGCTCCGAGTTCGTCCCACGGCATGACGATGGATCCTTGGGCGATTGCTGGAAAGCCTGTGCTCCCCACGACACTCACACTCATGGGTCTTTCCGCAGGAACCCACCCAGCAGGAGAGGCCCCTCCCGAGTTTGGTGGTGAGTGGAACAACGCTATTGGCTCGAGCACGATCAATGACCCCCGCACTGGCTTCAAAGAAGCCTTGTGCAGGGATCACAATGCCCTGCTCCTGGGGATCCACGACCAGATGGATCACAGGGGACGCTCAATGAGCAGGGCCTTCATAGCCCTCTCCGACACCGTGGCCGTTGCTCTTCTCGATGCGTTCAGCACGGCGGCGGATACGCACGATGGGGTTGCCGCCAGGATGACGGTGTTCGCCTCGAAGGCGGGTGAACTCGACGACGGATTCCGTGGAGGCCTCGACGGTGAGTTCCATACGGACTCAGCGGGACGTGTGTCCTACTTCGGCCATCCCCGACGACTCGGCCCCGGTATCCTCATGGATGCAGGTTTGGGACTGGTACAGGCGACTGCCTTCCGGGCTACTCCGCGAGCTGCAACAACCGAAACCGTGGGATCCCTTACGGTGTTCGGACGCGGGGCATATCCCCTCCCGAACGTCCTCTCCCCGCAGTCGAATGTTGGTATGGCCCTGCCCTCCACCTTCAACAGGGCGGAGTTCTACGACGAGGTCATGATCGCATCGCCTGGTTCAAGGCTTGTTTTCGAGAGCCCCTGGGCGGGCGCAGGGTACGCCGCCAACTGGAGGGTGGCCCTCGCCAAGTCCACGATGTCCGTATCCCCGGGCAACCTGGCTCGAAGACGATCAGGAAGCGCAAAGAAGCCCTCAACCGGGTGGTCTGTCCAGATGGCGACCAGGCACTTCCTGGACATCCCCGTCGCTGACACCCTGTTCCCCGTGACTTCGTCCGGGATCAGGTTCAAGAGTCCCGGCACGGTGGTCTACGAAAGGGCTTTCCGCCCTGCGGACGCATCGGGCGCACCCGGAGCGGCAGCTTGGACGGCATCGGACAGGGGTGTTGTGAAGTCGGGCGTCCCCGGTATGGAGATCCCCGTCTACGGGGAGTGCCTCCTTCTTCCGAAGGGTCCCCCATCCCTCGAGGCCACTGGGCAGGCTCGCTGGATTCCGACCACCTTGGAGTCCCCATCTACATGGGATCCCACGGATGGCGCGTACGCAGGTCCGTACAACGAGGTGGTGACACCCCTCGACATCCCCCTCTATGAGTTCTGGAACGCCTCCGTGGACGGGGCTGTGTCCCCCAACTTCCCGATCTCGCCCCGCATGACCAATGCGGACGGCGCAGGCGGTCATCCAAACTGGAGCTGGCCCGATCTCAATGATGGGCCTGACCCGCACAAGGGACACCCTGGAGTTGCATCGCAGGCTTACCGGCACTCCCGAAGCCGCGAGCACACCAACTATAAGTATCCCACCCCTCAGCAGATTCGCATCCTTGACGGGATGATCGTGGAGGATGTCAGCAACGGCACGTTCTACACCGCTGGCTGCATCGGTAGGTGGAAGGACTGGCCCGGAGCCAACAACTCCGTGGGCGTCTTGGGCGACGGAGTCCGGTCCCCCGTGAATGGCAGCATCGTCGTACACTCCGGCGCGCAGGCAAGCGGTGAGGATCATCCTGAGATCATCTACGACCTCAGCCAGAGCTTCAATCCAGAGCTGGATCCCACGGTCGATATGACCTCCGGTTTCGGTGACCGACACGACTATTGGGACGCCGACCTCCCCAACTACCCGAGGCGACCCCTCTCTGGGCATCGCTTCAGGGTGACCCCCAATGTCGAGTTCGTCCCCGTGCTCGGACCCCGCGGTGTCGATGGGTCGCTGTTTCCTCCGGTTCCTATTACGACGGGACAGTTCCCCGCAGGGTATAACGACGGGCTGTTGCGAGAAGCAGACGCGGTGTTCCACTCCCACTCCTATGAGTTCCGCCCCGCCGGTGGACTCCATGGATCCGGCGATGTGGGTCGTACGATCTACATCTGCGGAACGAATGAGTACCGCTACACGGGGTGGTGGATCATCATCGACGTGCTGACCACATTCGACATCCCTGGCCCGCCCTCCGGCACAAATCCCGGCACTGAGACCGGTCGCGGCGTGGCCGTCCTGCGTAAGTTGAATGGTCGTCCCGAGGGCATCCGCATCCAACCGAGGGCGGACACTCTCGACGGCTCCCTGCCCCTCTCCGGAAGGTCCCCGATGCTCCATTCGAGCGGGAACTTCCAGACCAATGCCCATTTCGCCGAAGGTCACTTCACCGGGGTGCCTGGGCATTATGGGGATCTCATGATCACCCTCAACTACATCGATCCCGATACGGGCCTCTACCAGCAGTTACAGCAAGCCGTCACAGCTTCCGTTATGAGCGCAGCCGGCGTCACAGACGCCGTTTCCGCCGCCAACTTTCTGAACAGCGACGTCCATACCAACGGTGAGTGGCTAGCCGGCACCGTCGGTATTCCTGGGAACCCTCAGTGGATCCATTGGGAACCGTGTGCAAGGGGGCAGACAGGCAGCCTTCAGGTTTCGTACAGGCCCGAAAAGGTGAAGGGGTTCGAGCAGAAATGGCAGGATGCATTCCTCGGATATGGCGCCCGACTCACGGTCGATTGGCTCACGGTGACTGGGACCGCAGTTGATCACGCCGACCTGAACACCCCCTGGCAAAACATCGGGTTCTACACCGCCCTCGGCAGCAACTGCAGCTCCGACTTGTCCTGGGGTGATAGGAACAACGCCTCGAAGATGGATGCCAACGGGAAGACAAGCGCCGCAAACGGCCTCCGTTGGGTGTTCTCCGCACCTCTTGGAGAGGAGAACACGGGGTCCTACGTCCACCTCACTCGACCCTCGGTTTACAGGTTCGGACAGGCCCTCGCATCTCAAGGTTACCCCGGGGTGAGCGCCGCCAACTACGACGCTGCGAACGACTTCCCAACCCATTATGGATCCAGTTGGAGCTCCGGGCATCAGCGCGCCTTGGACATCAGCGATACCCAATACGACTTCGACCTCAGTACGGAGATCTTCAGGATCAACAGGTGCCCCTCCACGGCTTCAATCCTCCTCGGCGGGGATTGTGAGGTCTATACAACGGAGATTGCTACGACCCGACCTGGCGACGCCGTTGATGAGGGACGGGGTCAACCCATCATGTACTCGCCACTTGGAGTGTGGGGCAACTGGCCCGTCACCCGCAGGCCCCATGGCATGGGTTTGCAGCCGACTCTCCCTGGAGCGAGTTCGAGTACGCGACCAGCCACCACCATCGACTTCCCCGTCATGTATTCCCTCCAGCCTATCGCCAGGGAGCGGATTGTGTCCGTGTCCCCGACTTCAGCTCGGAGCAACCCGATTCTCGAGCGGGGTCGGTGCGACCTCAAGGGTGTAGCTGCTGGACCTCAGGGTGTTGGCCCCATGGTCGCTTCAGGACACAGGGTCCCGCAAGTTTCCACATCCTCATACGTCTCGGAACCTTGGCAACTCGTCGGTCGTCATGATGTCCAGAAGACGAACATGGCGGCTCCTCCGCAGGGCATCGACTTCAATGCCTCCATCGAGGTCGGGAACGCCAACATCCCCGACCCCAATGCTGTCATCAACGAGGACAGCGCAGCACCCACGTCCACCTACTGCTGGACTCCAGCGGGTGAGTGGTGGCAGTTGTTCCTTCCCGACTGGCACGAGTACGGCAAGGATGCCTCTAATGCACCTCCGACCCTTCGGATCGACCTCACGGAATCGTTCACGCAGGCCATCGCTCCGGGATCTGGACTGGGAACCCCCTATGATGGCCGTGAACCCCGGGGAGCTCGACTGAACCGCATCTGGGTCAACTTCGGTGTGTGGGGGACCAAACTGGCCGCTCCGGATCAAGACCGGGTGCCTGGGTTCATCAACAGTGTGGAGGCTGCCAGCGAGCAGTCCGTACTCGACAAGATGTACATGGCCTTCAACCTCATCCTCGAGATGCCTGGATCACAGGGCCGCATCGTGGACAACAGCGAGTCCTCCCACCCTGCAGCATCCGGGACCTCCGGCTTCGTCTTCGGTGACCGAGCTCCCGCTGCCGCTGTGTCGGATCCAGCCATCCACACCGACACTGGTGTCGGCGGCACCTCCGTCATCCCCCTCTACTGCAACCGTGAGGCGGGCGACATGATGCCGAACGTCATGGAGCGGTGGGTGACTGTGGGACCCGCAGCCTCCTCCACCGGTTATCCCGACTGGTCCGTGGGCGACTACGAGCACGGGTTCGGGGCCTCCTCCAGTGAGGGTGCCACAGAGAATGCAATCCACCACGGGATCCAGGGATCGGGTGGCGAGCTCGGTCTTGCAGGAAACTCATACAACCCTGTTCTCTGGGGCGGGATGGACTTCGGGTCCACATCGGAGGGTGGCCTGTGGAGCAACCCTGCGAACGCACTCGTCCTCGCCTCGGTGTTCCCGAGGTCATCAAGGACATCGGGCGGCATGAGACAGGATATTTCCTCCGGAATCGTCCCCGATGGATCCATCTTCTCGAAGACGAACCCTCACTCGCTGTCCTCCGCAACGCTGACCGGCATGGTTGTCGCCCACTCGTCGGAGCTTCCAGCTCCAACCAAGGCGGGGGGCGGAAGTTACGCAGAGGGGTCCGGCAGGGGTCCTTACACCTGCCCCCACGGTTTCACGATGGCATTGACGCCCGTCGGAGACCCCGTGGACTACGGCACCACCGGCTATGCCCTGCACGGACGCAAACTCCAGGTCGCCCATGGAGGCGAAGAAGCGCACAGGGCATTCAAGGTGGGGAACTGGCTCGACAAGGTGTTGGACAAGTACGGACACCAGCACCGCTCCGGATCGATGCTCCCGCCGGGAGCTCGGGTGTTCCTCGAGGTGGCAGTCGGTCCCGGCCCATCGGCCAGGGACGCCGACCCCGAAGCCATCGTGTCAGCAGGAGCCTGGGTGGGTGGTGTCAAACTGTCTTTCGATGTGGAGACGGCGGACGGAACCGCCTGGACCACGGACGTGAACCATCTCGGGGACGAGGAGGGATGATGAGGATGTACAACCCTATTTGGTCCTCCACAAGGATCCCCCGTACAGGCACGGGGGTAATGTAGGTCATGAGGATCGTAGCCAACCTTACGGACAATCGGATCATCGAAGTCGGGAAGACCCCCGATGTCGGTGATGTCACCGCCTTCAACGGCAGATACTCCCTCGTGGTTCCCGAAGGGGCCGACGTAGTCGTGGGCCGTGAATCGACGTTCACGGAGATCCTCGAGAGGGGGTACTCCGGTCTGCTGGCGCAGTTCCCTATGTATGGGAACATCAGATACAACCCATTGATCGACGATGCGGATGTGGCGGATCTGGATATGTCGGTGGGCATGACCCTTCCCGACACTCCTCCCCCGCATGATGTCCTGTGGGTGCGGACTCAGACTGGGCGACCTCCAGTGGATGCGCAGTCAGGCCATGTGCCGAACTCCACCGCCGTCCTCGGGGCGAACACCACCGTGGACCCAAACCGTCCGGGGCTGCTGATCACCGACACCATCGACATTTCGGGGGATACGGACGGTCATGGAGCTGATGAGTTCATGGTGTGGTGGAAGATTTACTCTTTCGACACCTCTGAAGATGTGAGCTCCCGCTACGGATCAACGGCGGGGATGAACGATCCCGCTATCCGTTCAATACAGGAAGTCTTACAGGAGCCTTCGGGCTTGGAGGTGAGTCTGTCCATAAACGATGGTGCATCGTTCCACCAAGTGGGCAGGTTGGAACCGGTCAACTTCTGTAGTAGGGGGACGCAACTGCGTCTGTCCTTCCTGAATGGAGATCCGGGGAAGGTCTATCTGGCCGCCTACGCGATCATGTTTTGATGGGGATTTGAGATATGGCTGAAGATTTCGGAAACGGCGTGACGAGGACACTGTCGGCACTTGCCAGACAGTTCACCTCCGTCGTGTGGCAGGCGGGAAAACCGCCTCTGGATAGTGAACTGAACCTTATGGGGCAACTCGACTTCGAGTCGCTCCGTTCCGCTGTGCATTCACAGGTCCATTCGGGGTTCTTCCGGGATCCCTGCCGCCCGCAGGACTTCAGTTTTGAGCCTGGATGGTCCAACCATTTCTTCATGGGGAAGGGGTCCAACCAGTCGGATCTCATCTATGCCTCCGTCAATGGAATGATCATCCCCGTTTCGGGATCTTGGACCACGGAGGTCAACAACCGGATCCGTCTCAATCCTCCCCCACAGACCGATGCCAGAACGGATCTTGTGTTCCTCGAGGTGTGGCGGACACTTGTCGCCCCCAACCCCTCCACGGAGAACAAGCCAGCAGCCGACCATGTACACATGTACGGGAACACCGAATACGGTGGTGTGAACATCCCCGATGACATCGAGGATCCCGCAATCGGGTTCGAGACCACGGAGCGCGTCCAGGTTCAGTACCGGATCCGGGTGTATGGATCGATGGGTGCTTCAGGAGAGAGCGCCGCTCTCGACTTGTACCCTGACGGACTTGAGGATCCGGGCATCCTGGCGCAGGGCGCAGCGGATGCCCCCCAGACGGGGATCTGGTTCTCCAACATGCGGTCCGAGCTCGGCGATTCCGGTCTCTGGCGAGCTGGGAGTGGCGATGCATCCTCTCGGGATCTCCTGAAGACCGTGGATGGGTATGTCTATGCCATTCCGATCTGCGCCGTGTTCCGTAGGAACTCATCGCCCTACAAGGCCCTGATGCCTTCGGGCGGCACCCCCGATCACAACGGGGGCCCCAACAGGAACCCCGGTGCCATCCTCCTTTCGGACCCGAGGAATGGAGCCGTTCCATTGGCCCATGTATCCCTCTCGGGCAGTTTGGCTCCGACTACAACTGGGTCCGTGGATATGGCGAATCTGGTGGGTAGCGGTTTCGATGCATCGGGGTTCATCCCGGTGGACGGGAGCCGATTCCTATCTATTGGACGCGGCGGCGGGACGGAGATCATCGAGATAACCGCCGTATCTGCCGGGGGTTCCCCTGGATCCGTCACCATCGCAGCAGATGGGCGCGCACGCGGCGGCACGGCCGCCAAGATGCACCCGGCTGGCACTCAGGTGACGCTGTACAACTCGAGGCCTGATCATCTCTATTCGGATCAGATCGCGGAGGGCGATGTGCTCGACCTCCGGCGTTCAGTCAACTTTGGGGACTGGGACTTCCATAGGATCCTCCTACATAATGTGGCCGCCCTGGCGAAGGGCGACCTCCGGACGACCTGGAAGCAGAATGGGGCTATGTCGGGGTCACAAGGTCCCGTCCTCCACGCTGTGGATTACATGTGGGCTGATGGCACGGGGACTGCTTCCAGTCTTCCAGTGGGGACCGATGTCATCGACGGCCCCGACGGGGTGCGGACCACATGGTCCGATGCCGCCGTTATGGAGACGGCCACCGTACTTTTAGACAACGAAGATCAGCAGCTCGAGAACAACAACGAGGTGGCATCCACATCTCCGTGGAACGACGAAACCTCGTGGAACGTCGGAGCTCCTTTCGTACCTACCGGGTTCATGAACAACCCCAACGGGGACGGGTGGAAGAACGGATCCGTCATCAAGCTCCACATAGGAGGCCTCGACGGCACAGGCGGCGCTCGCGGGACGTTCAGGAGCGATGAGAAGGCCGTGCGGTTCGTGTCCCCGAAGGAGATGTGGCGCACAGGGTATCCAACGGTGGCGAAGTCCAACGGACAGCAGCACCCCGTGAGGATCCGCTTCCTCAATGAGAAGGCCCATGAGCCCACACACGTAGGTTCGGGGGACACCAACACGCTGGCCAACCACCCAGGGCCTATGTACCCTTGGAGGGACACCGATTTTGAGTCCCCCTTCATCGTGCTGGGCGGATTGGCATGGAACGGGGCATACGTCACCGGTCTGATCCCATCCGAGACGCTTCTCGAGGAAGCGGGAGGTATTCATTCGGTGGATCTGGGCATCAACTGGTCCAGTGATGGTGTATTCCTTCCCGCGGAATGGTTCACTGCTTCGGCAGACACCCCCACCCTCCAGGACACGTCCTTCATCACCACTCCCATGGTCCGTGGGGAGAGAACTGTGTGGGATCTCATCACGGGTGGTGGGTCTGACTACTCTGGAGAGAGCTCAGAGCTCTATATCGTCCTGTACGGGGACGAGGTGAATGAATCCAACAATGGAGCCTTCCGGATCATTGGGCTTGGTACGACGGGAGTTACAAAGTGGGACGCCCCGACGTCCACAGGAGTGGTTGTACGACCACTCTCATCGGATTTCTCAGCGTTCGTCCTGTCCGCAAACACAACGTTGAAGGCAGAGATCCGGACACAGTGGACCAACTCCGAAGATGGTGGGGGTGCCGCAGGGAACTCCGCCCTCTGCATCGTTCTGACGGACATCGAGTGCGGGTTCGGCTTGGACAACCCTTGGGGGCAGGCGGCCGACAACCTGGTCACGGTCCCCGTTGCATCGAAGATGGTGATCACTTCCACCCTCCTGTACCACCCCGGAAGGGGCGGCACCTCTAGGGTCGCCGACGACATCCACCGCTTCTCCGTCGTGGACGGGGGTGGGTCGTATCTCCGCAACAATGTATCCGACATCGACCCCGACTTCTCCGAGGACACCTCGTTCCCAGAGGCAGAGAGGCACTGGAATACCACGCACATCCAGCTCTGGAACAGGCTCCCCGGCTTGGGGTGGGACGCTCCCGATGCCCCTAAATACGGTGGGCACACGGTCCTGGATTCCGAGTCGCAACGGGAGAGTGAACTGTTCGTGGACACTGGATCCAAGACGATCATGTTCCGGCCGTTTCAGCAACGACTCATGACGCTGCAGGCCCACAAGTTCAGCGACGCCGTAGCTGGCGCCCACAACCTGTTGAAATCGGCCACCTACCTGAATGGGGACGCAAGGGATGGAGCTGGCCTCTGGGCCCCTTCTCTTGACACCGCTTTCGCCCTTCCTCCGGAATACATGCCCAGACTCGGGCGGCAGGACATCCCCCACCACAGGATGACGTCAGCCGCCGATGAGTTCCTTCCCGGAATCAACCACCTGTTCTGCGATGAGACAGATGAGACCTCAGAGGTCTTCTGCATCATCGGAGGTGAGGACAACCAGGGCGACCCCGGCAACAATGAAGTGACCCCGATGCTGTTTCAGACGGGCAACGCTGGGAGCCCCCAGGATGGCCAGTCGGACACCGGATATGCCTACTGCGAGCATGGCGACATCGCTGGCATCGCTGGGCACCCCGCCTATCAGGCTCGGCAGTGTAGCTTCAGTGATGTCATCTCATCGGATCTCGGACATGGGTTGAAGGGAATCGAGCTCCCGCCGAACATCGGGATTGCCCGCATCTACGGTATCTACGAGCGGCAGGAGTATCTGTCGCAGATGGACCAGAACATCCCCGGGATGCACAAGGCCGCCGACAGAGTCACCCCCATTGACGGGACCCCCGCCACCAACCTCATCCGTACGGACGCTGACAAGCAGACGCTGTTCATCCGTGAGGACGGGGGGCTGGATGTCACCGGAGTGAAGGGCGACCACACCTATGTGATTCCGAGTGAGGCTGTCGACCACAGGCTGTCGACCAACTATGTCGCCTCGAAACCTGACTTCAGTGACTACGACTATGTAGTCGAGACCGTTGTCTTCGGATTCGCCACTGGGTTCATCACCCAACACAACTGGGTCTTGGCCCGGAAGACGGCGGGGACGGGGATCCTGATTGCCAACATGTCGGCGGGGGCACCTGAGCTCGAGTCCGTGCAGATGGTTTTCCCCTGTGCTGCGGACATCAACGACAAGGCGTACATCGCATACAGTCGGACGCCCTATCAGGGCGACCCCCTCATGACCCGGGACGGGACGGATCTGAACACGTTGGACTTCCAGCACAGGTACGGACAGATTGGCCTGGACGACTCGAGGGTGGCCGGCATATCCCGTACACAGTTCGACAGCACCGGAACCATGCTCACCCAACGCCCCAATGCGAGGGCTTTCGAGGTGCTGGCATCGTTGGACTTCTACACCACGATGGGGACCGGCAAGATCGGTGGATCTCTGACGCCGGGGAACATCCTTGATGTCGGGTTCATCGCCCCGACCACGGCGAGTACGACCAGGAGCCATTCCCAAGGGGATGTTGATGGGGAACGCCGCTGGCGAGTGATTCCGAGAGCCTTTACAGAGGGTCAGAAAGGCAATCCGAGTAGGGCCACAGCTAAGATCACCGTTCAAGCTGACAGTTGGGTGGGCCCATTCACGGATGCCCTCCTGAATGTTGACATTTACATCACCGCTGTTGACGGAAAGATAACCAGGCTCAAAGGCTCAAAGGATGGAGTTCTGGGTCCGGAAACGTTCGGCTTCGGAGCGAACCAAGAGGATTTTGCGGCCAACTTGGCGGCGGCGGCCAATCTAAACCCCGCCCTCACGAGGGTGTGTACCGCATCGTCGGGTTCAACAGCTACTTGCCATTTTGAGTCTGTTCAGACGGGTGCCATCGGAAACGGCATCCATATCAGGATGCACTGGGATGCAGCGGTTGGACTTGAGATCACGGACTTTCTTGAGCTCGTCGTGGAAAGGTCCAACATCAAGCGCGTGCAGAATGTGTACTCGGCCTACTTCACAGGAGGGTCGGACATGGCTGTGAACGCTGGGGTTGGATCCAGTCAACTCAACCTCACCGGTATGACGGAGAGGCTACCTCTCGGTATCCTGCTCCAGGACAGTGACTTCCTCTGCGAGAACCCCCTCGGATTGAATGCCAGTGCATTCAAGACAGCACCCGCAGGGGTGCGTCCCATCCAGAGCGTCCTCCCCATGACGGAGGGCGGCGAGGAGTATGAGAGGTTCTTCGGAGCGCCTGGCGACCTTGTCGCCATGTGTGACGGGGCCATCAAGTGGTATGCCCCGCACGATGGGGATCCCACCTCAACGGGGACCCGCAAGTTCAGGATCTACCGGGGCGGCGGAGCTGCATTCGTCTTGAGCGGGAAGGTTCCGGGCGGCCCCCTCGACTGGGTTTCGGAGACCCTTACAGCTCCTCTGGATCCCGTCCTCAAGGGTGGGGCACTGGCCTGCAAGGCTCTCCTGGTACGCAACTTCCCAGAAGCAGCATTCGGATCCGACTACTCCGAACGCAAGCGGTCGGACGGCGACGAGATTCAGATGCTCGTGGTGACCCACGGCATCCTTCCCCCCGACAGGGCCGAATCCGGTGTCACTCTCGGCGGGATCATCTCCCCCACGGGGTTTGGTGAGGGCATGTCCTCATCTGACCGTTACCTTGTAAGGGGTCGGCCCCTCATCAGGGCTCGACGTCCCGACGTCCCGGATCCGTCCGTGGACCCTGCGCCGTATCCTGGCGACGAGGTGTAGCATGAGGCACATCAAGCAGACCGACATTGATGCAGGCACCAAGGCCCCCCACCAGTCCAAGTGGAGGAAGCAACTCCGGGCGGCACTCCACAACCCGGGCATCACTGGTGAGCAGCGCGCCGCCGTGCAGCAGAAACTGTCTGACATCGCAGTTGGCAAAGATTATGGGGCATCGACCCCGAACCCAGGCGGCATCGCTGACGATGCGAAGCCATGGGGTACTCTCCGCAAGAGGGTGAAGCCCTCCGGAAAGACACTCTCCCGTATGACCAAGGCGGAGCTTGTTGCTCTGGCCGGGAGCTTGGGAGTGTCAATAGACAAATCCGCCACAAAGGCGGCGATTATCGCAACGATAGAGGAGAGATAAGATGAAGAATCCATGTAGGATCCTTGTGTTCCTGTTCGCTTTTTCGATGGCAGCGCCCACAGCGTATGCCGAACCACCTGAAGGTAGCCTTCTGGACGCATCGGGCGCCGCAGAGAAGGCCACCACGGGGGAGACAGCACCCGCTGAAACCACCGCACCCGTAGCTGCAGCCGTTGAAGCTGTGGCCGCAGCTCCAGAGGGGGCCAAATCCCCAGCCGAGCTGGATGAGAACTCCGAGATTGGGGAACTGATCGGCGCATTGATGGGTGCCATCGCAGCCGGGACCTCCGGTGAGTGGCCCCTCATGGCGGCCTTCCTGATCTTCCTGGTGGTCGGAGGGTGCAAGAAATACCTCTGGAAGAAGGAGGACGGGTCGGGCTACGTGACCATCTCCGGATCATGGAACGTGGTCGTGGCGATTGCCACGGGCGTCGTCCTCGCCATCGGGACCTTCCTGACATCTGGAACGGTAACCGCAGCAGGGATGGCGGCTGCAGCTCTGGCGGGCGGTGTGAACGGCCTCGCCGCAGCCGGTTTGTACGATGCAACCAAGATTGTGAAGAAAAAGGAGACCGCATAGGTCTCTGAATACCTTCTTTATAGGATGCGCCCTGCATGTGGGACACCCGATGCGGGCGCATCCTGTAGAGAACCCTGAGGAGAAGGAATCATGGCTCAAGGACTTATCATCCGGCTGACGCACGCTGGTCAGAGTACTGGATCCGTCCTGGTCGACGATGTCGCGGACGGCACCGACGGCAACGGACACACACGAAAATCGGGTGCCTGCTATGTACCCTCCGGCGGGACCACCGACCTGGTCTACAGCTCGTCTGTAGCAAAGAGCTTCGAGGACGGTGTCATCCGGGGGATGATCGACAACGGTGAACTCACCGCTGCCTTCGTTCTCGGAGATGGACTGGCTGAAGCCCTCGGGCGGACCTACCGGGTTGAAGTAGCTGTGACCACCAATGCGACCACCAATGGTTACGTGGTGATGCCGAGCGCCTGCAAGATCGTGTCGATCACTGCCTTTGCAGCATCCGCTCCGGCCTCGGCACTCGGCACCTACACGGTGACGGCGGCCACTGGAGCTGGCTTTGCGACCAACCTCCTCGGATCCGCAACATTCGATCTGGAGGGACTGACTGACTTCGTGCCAGCCGCCCTCACTCTCACAGCCACATCTGATGACCGCGAACTCGCCGACGATGCCGTCCTCCGGTTCGCCTGCACATCCGATGCTGGTGACCTGTCCGGATCCGGACTTCAGTTCGTCGTAGTGACGTCGTAAGGAGAACAAGACCATGCCTGAGTACAATGATGCGTTTTCCGCCCTCAAGGGCGTCCTGGGAGGGGCCGACGACACGAAGCTGGCCGTCGTACCCGATGCTCTAGATCCGAACGCCGCCGGTGTCACCGTGGCCGAGTACCAGGCGCAGGACGTCATCATGGTGCGTGTCGAAGGCGATGGGGCCACGAAGGACATTCCCGCTGTCGCACTCATCACCGTCGATGACCCAGGCGACCTCGGCAACGCTGCCGCCGCCATGACCTTCCCGGCGTTCCAGCCGTTCTCCACCGTCACCGACGACTCCGCAATCTACTTCTTCTCCAAGGAGAAGATCAAGAGCATGGACATCTCCTGGATCTCCCCGCCCGTCATGGCGGATGAGGCCAAGGTCGTCATGGAGTACTGGAATGGCTCCGCTTGGACACAGGTCAATCTGTGGTCCATGGACGGCAACGCTATGGCCAAAGGCGACATCCACGGCATGGACATGCGCCATGGTGAGGCAGCTGGCGGAATGGGTGGTGACATGTATGACGGAGGCGGCAACTTCGCAGCCGGCGGTCACATGGACTTCGCTGCATCCTTCGGCATCGCCGCAGGTGACACCACCGGAGCTGAGGGTGCTCACCTGGGGGTCAGCAACCTCTCGGATGCACTGATGATGGACCACATGCAGTTCCCGTTCGACTATCAGGAGTTCGCCCAGGCGGACGACTTCTTCACTGGGACTCCAGAGGCGGTCACCGGCGTGTTCGGCTTCCGGGTCAGGGTCAGCGATGCAGGCGGCCTCTCGACCGCTCCCCTCTGGTTTGATGCCCCGAAGTTCAACTTCGGCGACACCATCACCATCGGCGGAATGACCATCTATGAGGATCTGGAGAAGGCCCCGACGGTCTCCGTACCCCTCACCTTCCATGACTCTGGATCCAACGTTCCGTCCGTACTCGGCCTCGCCAACTCGTTCAACATCGCGCTCCCCGGCATGGCGTTCAATCCGGCCTCCGGCAAGCTGCTGTGGTCGTTCCGGGTCCCACCCGGCATGTCCCGCAGGCTCATCTTCGATGTACAGTGGTACACGGACGGTGGCTCAAGTAGCGGTGGCGGCGACGGAGTGGCTGAACTCCAGATCAAGTCGGCCACAGTCGGCCAGAGTGACAACCCCACCGATGCCACTGTGGCCCGTACGACCTCGGAGTCGCTGATGCCTGAGGTCGTGGCCGACACGAACTACATGTCGTCGTTCATCTTCGACCTGACCGGTGCCGGCTTCGGCACGGGAGCCATGGTCTACCTCGAGATGTCCTTCTCCGATGAGGCAGGTCTGAACGGCGGGGGTGGGACTCTGGTCCACGTCCTCGGAGTTGAGGCAATCTGCAAACTCTGGAAATCGTTCTAAATAAGCATGACTGAACGCAACCCCATAGGACCGAGTCCAGATCGGGTGGCCGAACGCCACCGGGTCGGCCAAGTGAAGGAGGGCAGCTCTGGGTTCGCCCCTGCTGTCCAGGACACGTTCTGGGACTACTTCTACGACATCCAGAAGGCCCTGATGGCCATACCCGTCGAGCTCCGGCGGGAGATCGACGATCTCGAGGACTTCAAGGATTTCCTCGGGAAACACGACCGGGGGCTCGCCCGCAAGTTCGAGAAGGCCTACGACGACCTCTACGAGGACGAATACCTCTACGAGCACGAGGGGTATCGGTCCGGCACCATGGATGCAGTCGTCAACGAGGAGCTCGAGCAGCTCTTTGGCAGACGGGCCGAGAAGACCGCTGCGGCCAGTGTCGCTGCCAGGTATGCAGCCTCGAACGGTCCCGTCCATGATGTCCTGACCGATGAGTGGAACAAGCTCCACGATGTCTCGGACGCGATTGAATCGACCCTTGGGACGTATGACCAAGCGGCGTCCTACAGGGGAGCTGCGGGTGAGAGTGATGCTCAAGCGGTCATCAAGGCGACCAGAGAGGCCGTGAAGGCCCTTGGCAAGACCTCCCTGATGTTCGGCAGGCTGATGAAGGCAGAGCAGAGCTTCGTGAAGAAGCACGGCCACCCCGACGAGTACATCCACAAGACGCAGACCGAGTTCGGCTTCCGTTAGGTCAATGTCCCGGTGAAGGCTGAAGCAGATTGCCGTTCGTCGCCATGATCCGCATCACAAGTTCCGCTCGTCGCCATACCGTTCGTCACCTGGCTTGACCAGATGTAGTAGTCGGCCATTCATCACCATCAGTCCAATACGAGACTGTCGGCTAAAGGCATCCGTTCGTCGCCCTCTTCAAGCGGTCTGCCGCGCTGACCCTTACCGTTCGTCCCCGACAGAAAGGACGGTCTATGACCGTTCATGGTGACGCCGCCCGTTGCCGGGACGGCCCCCGGTCTGACTCTCCCCGAGGGGAGATGCCGGGTTCCTGCTTCAATGAGGTCTGCCTGATCAGATCACCCGAAGGTGCCTGGCCTGGTCTTACATCCTCTCCACAGGCGTTTAGGGAGTCCGTCAAACTGGCGGCCTCCAAAATGTTGATCGCTGCATTGAGGTCAGCATTGGCCTCATGCCCACAGGACAGGCACCTGAACTCCGCTTGGGAAGTTCGGTTGCCCTTCTCGACGTGCCCACACATGGAGCATCGTTGGCTGGTGTAGTGCGGGGGCACAGCTACGACTTCACAGCCATACAGCTTCCCCTTGTACTCCAACAACCGACGGAACTCTCCGAAGGAGGCATCCAGCACTACCCGGTTGAGACCCCGCTTCCGCGCGCCGCCTCCTCGGGTCATGTTCTGCACCTTCAAGTCCTCTATGACCACCTTGCCGTGGCTCTTGGCGATGGTGGTTGTGGCCTTGTGGAGTGCATCACATCTAACATTCCGAACCCGTGCGTGAGCCTTGGCGAGCTTCGCCCGGGCCTTGGTCCTGTTCGCTGATCCTTTTCTCTTGCGGCTCACCTCCTGTTGGAGTCGTTTGAGTTTCTTCTGGCTTCTCTGGAGGGCTTTCGGGTTCTCAATGATGGTGCCGTCGGACAAGGTAGCCAGACGAGCTACGCCGAGATCGAGACCAACGGCGGGCCCCCCGTTCGGTGCGGCCTCTGCCACTTCGGGACCAACAACGGACACGAACCAGCGGCCAGCCTGTTCAGTCACCGAGACCTGAGCGTGCTTCCCCCAAGGCAGGTAGTTCCGCTCTCCGGGCTGGAACTTGACCTTGCCGATGCGTGGGAGTTGGATGGTGTGAGTGTCCGCCGTGATCTTCCCGGACAGTCGAAACCCTCCGATGCCTTTGCTCCGACTCTTGAACCGGGGATACTTGGTCCGACCTGACAGGAAGTTGCGGAACGCCTTGTCGAGGTCTCGCAGAGCTTCTTGTGGTGCTGCCTTACTGGCTTCGTACATCCAAGGCACTCCGCCATCCTCGGGGGCCGCCTTCTTCAAGACGTTGAGGGCACGGTGGAGGGAGATGGCGTTGGGCCAGCCCTTCCACTTCTTCGGCTTACCCTCCGCGACCCACTTCTCGTAGGCTTCACGGTGCTGATGAAGGCCCCAGTTGTAGGCCCACCGAGCGTTCCCCGCGTGTTGGAACAGCGCCCCTATCTGTCGAGGGGTTGGTCTGATCTCTGCCTGGTAGGCCAGCCTCATACCAACGCCTCGTCGCCCTCATCGAGGGCCTCGTTCAGTGCAGCCCTGGTCTTATTGAAGACCTTCACTGCAGCCTCCCAGTCATCCTTGTGCATGAGACTGCACGACATGAACATCGGGTAGCCGTTGACCCCCCTCGGGAGTGCATCCTTCATGTAGGACCAGACCACCCCGAGCTCGGCGGTCAGGGCCTTGAACGCCATGTCCTCTGCCTTCTTCGCCAGCTCGAGCTTGCGGGGGTACTCCGCCCGCATGACTTCCCACTCCTCGACGGTCATGTCCTCGGGGACATCGTCGGGCGGCTCCGGCACTTCGATGGTCACGTGGAGGCATCCGAACATCACTGGCATGAACACCATCCCCATATCCCGGGCCCATCCCTCCTCGTCGCGTGACCTTATGTCTGCCGAGGTGAAGATGCGGTTGTCCATGTAGTCCCTGATGAACTGCTTGAGGGCGTCCGGTTCCATTCGACTGATCACTACAAGCCCGCCTTCGCCAAGTCGAGCTCAAGGTAAGCGTTCTGGTAAGCGTTCCACAGGTGGTCAATGTCCTCTGGGACACGGCGGGTCTCCACGGTGAGGGTGTTGTAATCCCCCGTGACGACAACATGGGCGAAGCGTCGGAGCGCCGTTGCCGCATGGCTGCGCCACTCTTGTCCACCTTCGGGTGATGAGAGAATCCACTGGCTCGGGGTGTGTAATCCGCCGTGGTTGTATTCCTCCAAGCGACAGCCTTTGGACTCAACGATGACCCGACCCCCTTGTTCGGTACTCCAGGCCCAGTTTCCAATATCTACGGGTTTCATCGCCACACTCCTACATACAGTTGGAAGGGTCCCTCCTCCTCGATGGCGAGGAGGATGCCGCCCTCGTTCTCCCGCAGGAGCTCACGTAGGCGGTCGGTGAACTGATCCATGGTCAGGGCCGGTTCGTCCGATGCTCCGACGCCACTCTTGTCCACGAACAGGCTGTCCACCCACTCGTGTTGCATGTCCAACTCCACGGCGATGTCCCCGAGGTTGGGGAAGGGGAAGGGTGGCATCAAGTCGAGCTGCGCCTCCCGCTCGAGGTGGAAGGGCTCAAGACCGTTTGACCGGGCGCGCTCGCCTGCCTCACGGTTGATGTGTCGTATCGTGTCCAAATCCCACATGCGCTACCCGTCTTCGGGGTTATCAATAGACCCATCCGCTTTCATTTCCATCCATCGTTTTACCCCGTCCAATCCGTCCAATCCGTCCGACATCACCACACGGTTCCACCATTCCTTCTGCGGAGAGTCCGACCCCCCGATATGGTGTATCTCATCGTGGCCTCGGTGCCGCCCCGCCGCTTTACCCCCATATCGAGAATCCTCGAACGAGGTCATTTTCTCCATCAGGTTAGAGCACCACATGGATTCCACGGTGTCTGGCCACTCCCTTGACCGTATCAAACTGATTATTGCGGAGGCGACGGCTGGAGCGTCATCGAGCAGCTTCGGCATGTGTACCAGCTCCGCTTCTGCCTCTGCGAACAGTCCGTGTACCATCAGCGAGCAAGGGGTTTTCTCGTAGGCACCTACCATGGGTTTTTTGTACTCCAGCGCCAACGAGGACTCCATCCCCACCCCGTGGGATGGAGATGTGTACAGGCCGAGGAACATGTCGCAGACCCGGAGGCCGAGCAGGTTCAGGCGCCAGATGTTCAAGGAATCCATCAGTAGAGTTCCATCGAGAATGTCCTTTTCAAGGGGTTCCCAGTAGATGGGGGCACCCTTTATCAGAGGAGCTATCCTCCCCGTGCGGCGTTCATTTCCGGGTGTCGCCGAGAGCATATCCTCACGGACCAGCCCCGCCTCGGCCATGGTGGATGCCACGTTCCCGAGGGCCATCTTGTGGGGGGTCCAGAAATGGACGCCCGTCAGCTCCCGCAGCCGTTTGGCCCAGGCCAAGGCCATGGTTGCGGGGGGCCCCAGGTTCCAGTCATCCTCCTCCTTGCACTCTGGGAGAATGGAGTGGGACATGAAGCATGTCAGCGGTCGTTTACTACTCATGCTCGTCGCCCTCGTCCTGAAACCCTTTGTGCCGAACAGAACCGTACTCGGGACAGCCGATACCTGAATCGTCGTCCTGGTGGATGTGGCCCCTCCAGAGAATATCCTCATGGGCCATCCAGACGACGGTCCCTTCGACGTCCCCTTCGTTGTACTTGAAGTCGGCGCGGTCGTAGGTGAACAACCCCTTCTCGGGTTCGCCCCCATCGGGCCACCAAGGAACCAACAGCCCCTTGAGCTTCGTTGGGTCGAAGAAGAAATCCTGCACGGTGGCAAGCCCTTCCCAGTAGGCTTTCAGCTCCTCATGGGCCATGCCCGTGTACCAAAGCCACGATCTGTACCCGTGCTCCTCGTCCAGCATCACGACGGCCTGATCATCGGGCAGGGGCACGACAGGGAAATCCCGCTTCTCGATCTCGAAGGGCCACGACTCGTCGAAGTAGTCCGAGTATTCCTTGGGTGATTTCTGTACCCGAGTGATCAGTTGAACCCTGTCTTCAAGGGCAGCTTCTTGAGTGGTGTGGCAACTGTGGGAGCCGTTGACCTCCTCGGCCGGGGTCTCCCAGATGTGCCTGTACCGGACGATTGTCACACTCATCCCATCTCCTATCTATTCAACGGTGCCAACGCCTGCACGACGGCGGCACCTAGGTCGCGGAGGTCTTCCTCCGTCATCTTCTTGTCCCTCGGGCTTCCAGCGATGCCATCGTGCCCGCCCGCTTCGGGTCCCCACAACTTCTGAACCAGCTCCCGGCATGACACGCCCTCCACCGCCTCGGAGAGTGACACGGTGACGCTCTCCTGCTCGGGGTTGAGGGCAACGACCGCACGGAGCGGGTGTCCTTCGGGCGTGGTGTAGAGGTGATTCACGAACCCTGCATGGGTGCGGATGCCCACCTCGGCCACGGCTTCCACGAACGAGATCCGGTTGAGCTCGTCCTGTGACTTCCGCATGGCCTCGCCCGCCTCGAGCATGTCGCGCTGGCCTCCGAGGATGCCAGTGATGGCGAGTCCGGCTGCCTCCGCGTGCTCCGTCACATCCACCACCTCGTCGGCGGGGAACTGGCGGGGCAGGTTAGCCTGCGACCATGCCCAGAAGGCGTAGAGGCGGGACAGATCGATCTTGGATGCTCCCGACTCGGAGAGCTTGTGGGGGCCGTTCAAGTCAACGAACTCGGCCAGGTTCCAGAACCCATCGAACTCGGTGTCGAGTGCAGTCCGGTAGCGACCCATCGCCCTCATGCACCCCCCGACAGTGTCGAGGTCGAAGTGCGAGACGAGGACATCGCCTGTGATGATCGGGATGTTGGTGTCGTTGCACGGTGCCGGTCGGTTGGTCGAGGTGTACTCGCCTTCCTTCTGGTGGTGGGCTGCGGTGTAGACCGACCCCTCCACGACCACGGAGCCATACTCAGCTTCCACGGACAGTTGAGGGTTGACGGTCTTGGCGATGTCAGCGCTTCGGGCAAGTAGGATTCGGGTCATCGTGAACTCCTTGTTCGGGTCATTACGGGACGGGTGCGTAGGGGGACCCCCCTACGCCGCCCCCAAGTGAGTGAGGGCGACGGAGAGGAGAACTTCCTTTCCGAGGGTGTCATCATCAAGTTGGGCCTCAAACGCAGCTTTGAGAGCTGCGCCCATGCGAGGACCTGGCTTGACCCCCGCACCGATCAGATCCCGTCCTTGAAGGACAGGCTTCACGGGTTCCGTTCCGAGGTCGCTGAAGCGGTCGAAACAGTGCTTGGAAACATCGTGCTCGAAGTCAGGTTCTCCGATGCTCCGGTCAGGTCGACCACAGCAGTCGCAGCGACTCATCCATCCGATGATGTCCAGCCTGATCTTCCCATGGAGCCGCTTCCAGGCACCGTCCCGAGCACCCCCTTGATGGAGACTCCACGGCTGCATGTGCTCCCCGACGATGGTGGTCGCCCGTTCAATGAGCTTCTTGTCGGCGGTCATGCGCCGCAGGAACGTCTCAGCTGGATCCATCCCCTTACGGTCATGGCCTCGTGCCGTCCACAGCAGTTCCTTCGGAGCATCCCCGGATGCCACCATGTGTGGAAACACTGTGGTCGCCGGCTTGCCCACATCGTGGAGCATGGCCCCGAACACGAACGCCTCGGCCCATTCAGGGTCAACCTTGTCCCGTGCCCACGCAGCGGAATCAGCCACCTCAAGCGTGTGAATCCACACATCGCCTTCAGGGTGCCATTCCGGGTGCTGGCCGCATCCGATGAGAGCCTCCAGTTCGGGGAACCACTTGAGCCAACCAGACTCACGCAGAAACTCCAGTCCCACGGAAGGCTTTTCGGCCTTGAGCAGCAGCTTTCGCCATTCCTCATGCACCCGCTCCTTGGCGAGAGTGGGGAATGTATCGACCATCCCTTTGATGAGGGTCATCGTGGCCGGATCCACAACCTCTGCCTTCCGTGCGAGCAGTTGCATGGCGCGGAGGGCGCGGAGGGGATCCTCGACGAATGTTTCTGGGTCGGTCGCCCGAAGCACTCCCGCATGAAGGTCTTCAACACCACCGAACGGATCCACGACTTCCATCGTGGTGAGATTGAGGCTGATGCTGTTCATGGAGAAGTCGCGCCTACGGGCGGCTTCCTTCGGAGTCATAGTGGGGTCGAGATCACAGGCGAAGCCTTTGTGTCCGATGCCGACCTTGTTGTCCCGCCGTGGGACGTTGATGTCCACGTCCACGCCGCCGCACATTTCGGCAGAGAGCTTCAGGATGCCGAAAGCCTTCCCACACTCTTTAGGGCCGAGGTCTGCGAACAGCTCGGAGAGGCGGTCGATGGAGAGGCCAAATACCTCGATGTCCCAGTCCTTCGGTCCCATCTGCGGGATCTCGGGGTGGGCCTGCGCGAGGATCAGATCCACTACGGCGCCCCCAACCAGGAAGCACGTGCCTCCCGCCTGCGTGACTCGGGTGGAGATCGCTTTCACGACTCCCGGTATTTGTGCTTCAACTCTCACACATGCCTCCTTGTTCACACCATGTACGGACGGAATCTTTCAACGGACCCCCTCCAGCCCGTCAATCAGTGCGGCGACCCTCCGGAGGTCGGACCAACCGAGGGCAGACAACCTCTCCTTGACCTCTTTGCGGAGCATCATCAAGGCGAGGGAATCCTTCTGGGAATCCACCTCATCGTCGGGTGTGATCTCCCACACGATGGCTTGCGATCCCGATGTCGTCTTGCGGCGGCGTCCCGTGTCCCGGACATAACCCTCGTTGCGGAGCTCAAGGCGGGCGGGCCTATTCGACCGGGTTTCCGCCGTGCCGAGGGCATCCCCGATCTCCTCGTCGGTCGCCCCATCTGGCCGGCTGTCCAAGTGGCGCATGATGCGGCGCTTCATTTCGGCACCCTTCGTCTGGGCGGTCTCCCACGCAGTCCTCGAGGTCCCCTTGTAGCCTGTCGTTTGAGCTGACGGGATTCGTCCCGTCAGCATGTCCAGTAGATTGTATTGCTGATCGCTCATGGTGCCTCCAAGTCGTTGGTCTTCATCCGCTCACCCTCTCCCACTTTGATTGCTTGCTGTACCTCGGCGAGACGCGCCAGCAGTCGCATCCGCAGACGCCCCAGGTTGTCCGCCCCCCTCGGGAGGGGTCCCCACGGTATCTCCGGCCACGAGATGTTCAGGTCGGTGGCCGACACGACGCCGTCATCGATCATCATGCTGTCCCCGTACATGCGGATCTCCCGCTCTGCCAGGCACCGTGGGACATCGGTCACAACGAGCATGGCGCTGTTCTCACCGATCAAGTCGTCAGAGCGCACAGCTTCAGGAAGGTCCCCTCCCTGATGTATGACGCCGTAGCCGAGTCGAAAGCTCCCCTTCTTGCACCTGTTGGCGATCTCCCTACCGAGGGCGAAGAACCCCCTTCGCTGCGACCCATACAGGCCGAGGGCGACTCGGACATCGACAAGCTCGGGGTCGTCGATGCCCGTCGTGCCGTAGAATGTCACCATCAGGGCGAGCACATCCGGTTCGGCGCAGAGGTGCGTGGTGGATATGGGGAACACCCATTCCTTCGACGGCTTGTCGAAGTCGGCCCCCAGGGATCTCGCAGCTCTCGGGAAGGTGGGTAGATAGGGGGCTGTCATCCGTAGATCGCCCTCGTTGGTTCTTCGGATGCCGACTGTATTCTTGTCCATGTATGCCCTCCTTCAGGGTTTACGGAAGGGCTCCCCGGAGGGGACCCCCCATCAGCGCAGTAGGGTCTCCGGAATCGCCATGAGGGACTGCCCCTTTGCGTTGAAACCCCTCCACGACCCGTTCACCTTCTTCACGGTCTGGACGGTCTGGAACACGGCACCCGCATCGGAGAGATTGACTCCGAACTCGGACGACTCCTGCCACCCCGTCTTGTATCCAGCGTCGAAGAGCCCCATCCGGAGGGCGATGGTCTGAGCCCTTGTGAGCCCCTTCCCGATGGGGGATCCAGATCCCGCCTCAACGGCGTTCTTCGCCTCCTTGAGGTCCCACCGTGTGGCTGTCCTGACGGCCTTGATTGCGCTGATCTTCTTGTTCTGGAGTCCGCCTGCCATGAGGATCACATCGAACCGCACGGCATCGCACTTGTCGAAGGTGGGGTCACCCAAGCCGGCGTGGGTTGCCTGCGGTGTGGGGGTCGAGGGCAGAGTCGGGGGCGTAGCTGCGTGTACGAAGTGGGGCGGGGTTTCGGAGTAGCCCTTGAGAGCCTTCTTACCGACCTGATCCAGCACGGCCTGTGCGTTGGGATGGGGCTTGCGGCAACCGCTGGTGCCGATCTTCCCGTAGCGGATGAAGTAGCCACTGACGTCCTTGCCGGCCTCGTAGAACTTGGTCGAGATGCCGCTGACGTTCTTGCTGTTGCCGCCAACGTATTCCAGTCGGACGTGCCACTCGATTCCAGTGGCGTCGGTGCGGTAGGCATCGGTGATGCGTATATGGGTCATGATCGATCTCCTGTATCCAGTGCGTTCAGGGTGTTGGAGTAGACTTCACGGAGGGTTGCATCCTCACCGTGGGTGGCGATCATGTCGTTGATGACAGCCATGACTTGGGCGGGCTTGCCCTTGATGACCATGCGGTCATGGGACATCGAGATCCCTGCGTTGAGTTTCGATTGGCTGCGCTTCATCGTACACCTCCCAGTGCTTTGCGGATTTCGGTCTTGCCGTTGCGGCGGCGGAGCTTCTTGGAGTCCCGCTTCGCATCGGAGCGGTAGCCCCAGTAGCCGCCAGAAGCGGTTGAGTTCTTTGCACCGGAGTGCTCGGTCTTGATTGCTTTTTGGGCCATGTTCGCTACCTCCACACTATGTACGGACGAGATCGCCCAATGGACCCCCCGATGTGACCGCATAGCGATCCCCCCGACGACCCAGCGTCCCCTCGGCGTAGGCGGGGAGGCCGAGGGTCGCTCGGCAGGCTGCTCGGGTTTCAGTGATGAGGGTGTGCGCCCGGGTCGGGCGTACGCCTATGATTTTAGCGATTTCCTTCCTCTCCATCCCGGCTGCAAGAAGGAGGAGGATCTTCTTCTGCCTCGCTTGCTTGGCGGGCTTCCTGAACCATTCGTCCATGCCGCCCAGAAGTCCCGAGAGAGTGTCAGCGGCGATGACTGTGTCCTCTGGGGAGGGTCGGGGGCAGGGCAGGTTGTCGGGGATGGGGGCATTTGTCGCTGGTAGGTCGTCAACACCCTGATCCTTCTCTCCCCGAGTGATCCCCCGGAGGGAACCCCGTGCGAGGGCATCCGTCCCGGCTGTCTCAAGAGTGTCCGACCCCCGCCAGAAGGCGTACCTGATGAGGGTGTTTGGGTCGAAGGTGACACGGGGACCGTGCGCCTCAAGCATGGCGAGGAACGCATCCTGGACCATATCCTCGGCGTCCAAGAGACTCGCCACACCACTCATTCTACGGGGGATCGCCTGCAACGCTTCTTCTCTTACGCCCCTCACCTCTGGACGGGCGAGTTGAGATGGACGGTATCTGCGGGCTGGGACGGGCGGAGTCCGCACCTCCTCGAGCCATCCAGATAGGCGGGGCGTCCAGTGAAGCTCGGATGTCGGATACCTCCGTTCTTCTCCTATGGTGTCTTTCTTCATGTCACGGCACCTCCATAATATGTACGGACGGGATCCCTCAATGGACCCCCGGTAGAGTGGGGGACGGAGGAACGCCATGCAGAGGATTCAGAAGATCAAATCACTCGGGGGGCGGGAGCTCACGCCGGACGCCCACGATGCGGCCCACGAGCTACAGCGGAGGATGCGTAAGCTGAAGGTCCCCGTGAAGTTCCCGAGCGGCGGGATGCGGATGCCTTCCGGCTGTTCGATGCCGGGGCGCGAGCTGAAGGTGGAGTGCCCCGACCTTCGCACCCTGTGGTCCGTGGCGATCCCGCTGGGGTTCACACCCTGGAACCGGTGGCCCGTCCACGGGAACGGGGACGACCTGTTCCACTTCATCGGACCCTGGCAGCCGATCCTCGACCGACTGCTGGCCGAGGCGAGGGGTGAAGTCGCCTGGCAGAATGCCTGCTGCGCCGCCTCCTGCGATGTGGGGGAGTGGGACGGGGATGCACCCCTCGAGCGGTTTGTACAGGCACAGCTCCACCGGGTTGGGGCAAATCCGGGCATCCTCGACGGTGTCGTCGGTAGGAGGACTGCGGAAGCTCTCCGCATGGTGGGCGCCCCCACCGATTTGGATGCGGCGGCGGCATACCTCACCTCGATCTCCCCGCAGACTCCTCCAGCGGAGGACGGGAAGTGGATCGGCCATGTGTCGATACCCGGTATGACCTCAATAGCCACCTACGGTAAGGCGGCCTCCGTGCGTACCCCCGGAGGGGCTGCCCTGTCCATCGAGGGCCCGGGGAGAGTAGTGATTGACTTCATGCCAGGAGAGAACGGGTGATATTGACAGCCGCCCAGATGTGCGACCTGAAGTGGATGGGGGGGAAGGATTCCCCCGTCGTCCAGGCCACTTTGAACAGATGGTACGACAAGGTTCTCTCCAAGCTCCCCGATGCCTTGAACGCAGCGGTGTACTCAAAGGTCGAGGACAATGCGCCGCAGCGCACTGGAAGGGGCGAGCTCAGGTCGCTCCTCTCTGCTTCCTACTTCCTCCTCTATGACGGGATGCGTCAATGGCCCTCCCTCCCATCTGGACAGAAGAATGCACTGATGGCCGTGTCGGCCCTCTCCAGCTCCATGGGGAAGGCGGTGGACTCGAGAGCTGGGGTGATCCCAGATCATGCCGACTACCAGATCTCCGATGAGGTTCTCGAGGATGTGGCCCACTGGGTGGGGACATCCCTGTCCATCAGCATAGCGAAGGGGTGGATGGAGGCCACGAAGCACCATGCCGCCGATATGCTGAAGGTGATGCAGGGGTCGGAGGGGTGCCCGAATATCGGCAAGGCGGATGCTGAGAAGTACCTCCGAATGACCGCCCGCACCCGTCTGAAGTCCAATCCGATGATCCTCCCCCACGGCAATCATGCATCCGTTATTCTCGAAAGGGTCGTGTACCGATAAACGGGGGGTCCCTCCGACTCGCATCCCCGTAGGGTGTAAAGCGTTGGAGGGCGGCCGATGAGTGTAGACACAACCAGAATCGAGAAACTGCGGAGTATCCGTAAGCGCAAGGATCTGACCCTGCGCCCGACTCAGCACCTCCGTAGCACATTCATCGGATTCGATGGCGGAGAGCAACCCCTGCGGCTCCGCTACTACCAAGTTCAGGGCATCCTCCACCTTCTCGCCGTGAAGAGGTTCCTGCTCGGGGACGACACCGGCCTCGGCAAGACCATCCAATCCATCGCAGCCCTCTGTTACCTGTGGGAGAAGAAGCCGGATCTCAAGGCATTGGTGCTGACGAACAAGCCGGCGGTGCCTCAATGGGCTGCCGAGTTCGACAAGTTCTCCACGGGTGTGCGGGTGATCACCTGCAAGGGGTCGCCGGCACAGAGGCGCAAGGCCCGCGATGCCTATGAAACCTCCACAGGCCCCACGGTCATCGTCATGGGGTATCGGTCAGCCGTACAGGACATCCGGCACCTCCAGGAATGGGAGGGTCATGTGGCCATCTACGATGAGGCCACCGCATTCAAGAACCCCAAGACGCAGGTTCACCAGGTGTGTAGGCACCTCGCAAACAAGGCGGAGCGGGTGTGGGCCCTCACAGCGACCATGATCAAGAACAATCTGCTGGAGGGGTGGGGCATCTATCAGATCGTCCAGCCCGGCCTGTTCCCGACCACACAGAACGGATTCATGACTCGTTTCTGCATCACCCGGATGCAGCGGCTGCCTGGTGGCAAGCGCCAGATTCCAGTCATCGTGGGTTATCGCCGCGAACACATCGAAATGTTCCGTGAGTACATCGAGCCGAGCTTCCTCGGGAGGCCGAAGTTCGAGGTGGCTGCGGAGTTGCCACCCCTCACGACCCGGATTGAGCGGGTCGGTATGTCGAGTATCCAGCACGAGAAGTACGCCGAGGCCCTCACGGGGCTGCTCGAGGTGTACAACCGGGATTCTGGTGAGATGGAAGAGAAGGAGGTCACGGTGTTGACCGCTGTGACTTACTGCCAGCAGATTGTGAACCACCCCGACCTCATCGGAGCAGACGGCCCATCGCAGAAGCTCGACCGACTGATGGAGATCCTGACGGAGGGCGACCTGGCCGGGGAGAAGGTCATCGTATTCTCTCGGTTCCGCAAGATGGTGGACATCATCATGCCGACTCTGGCGAAGGCTGGGGTGAAGGCAGTGCGGATCACGGGCTCCGAGAACGAGGATCAGCGGAAGGTGGCGCAGGATGCCTTCCAGGATCAGAAGTCGGACACCACCGCTATCGTCATCACGACGGCGGCCACCGAGGCGGTGAACCTACAGGCGGCAAAGGCCCTCATCTTCTATGACACCCCCTGGTCCGGCGGTGACTACATCCAGGCCATCGGTAGGATGATCAGGATTGGGTCGATCCACGACAGGGTCTATGCAGTACACCTCGTCTGCGAGGGGACCATCGACGACCGGATCATGGAGGTCAAGAAGAAGAAGATGAAACTCATCGAGTCGGTCATAGGGAAGCGAATCAAGGGGGAGGCCGACGACTTCGAGGTCGCCGCAGAGAACGAGCTCTCCGATTTGTTTGACTCCCTCAAGGGGGATGCATGGAGGTTGAAATGAACGGAGGGGTCATCCACATGAGTGGGGTGCCCGGATGCCCCGACTGTGGTGGGCGTGGCGTGGTTCCCGACACGTTCGGAGATCCCCCCATCCCGAGGGTGGTCTCCTGCCACTGCACCCGTGTGAGGGACATCGCCCTGAACGTCGAGAGAGGGTGGAAGGGCTTGATGTCCTCCCCCCGCATACCTGAAACCCCCCTCATGGAGGTGGCAGACGAAGGAGGATTCGCCTGGGTCACGGCAGATGCGGTTCTCTTCAAGGCGCACATGCGGCATGTGGCCGTACGCATGGGGCGGCACTGGCTTTTCAAGGTGGTTCCCGATGCTGACCTCCTAACGGCATGGCTCGCAACCGCCGCCGCCGAGGGGGCCAAGATCATCGACCCTGACCTTGCAGCGAGGATGGCCCCGGTCAGCACTGAGGCGATCACCCTTGTGGACCTGGTAATCCCCCCGGAGGTCCTCATCGTGATCCTCGGAGTCAAGGCGGCCAGAAACTCGGCGATGCCCGAGGTACTCGCCGAAGCAATCACGCTGCGCAAACACGCTGGCAAACCCATCTGGATCATCGACCAACCCTCGAAACCTCTCGTGGAGGGGCACCGCGCCTGGTCGCGGGAGGTGGTGGATCTCCTGGACGGGTTCACAAGGATCAAGATGGCCCCGTCCGGCAAGGGGTTGAAGCCGGCATCCGAGCTTTCGGATCCATCTCCAGCGTCCGGATCCAGAACGTCTTTCTCCAGTGGATCCACTGGGGGTGCGAGGGCTGTGGAGCTGCCGACCGCCGATCCGAAGCCCAAGCGTAGGAGGAAGAAATGAAGTCTGTCCTACGGTCCATCATAGTCTGTGACCCCGCTGGGGATCACAGTAAGGAGGCATTCAACGGCTACCTTCGGGTGGATGAGTCTGGAATCGGATGCGATGTCCCTGAAGACCAGAATATATGGGAGTTCTGTCGGGAGTTCTGTCGCTCCCACGGACATGCCCCTGACCTGCGTAGTGTGCGGACTCACTTCCTCGATGGGAAGGACGACGACACCCTCAACCGCCTGGAGAGGATCACTCAGCTCAAGCCGTTGTACAAGGGGGACCTCGAGCAGAGGGTCAAATCCATCGCCTCCGACCGGCGGGTTCGGGATGTCATCGACATCCTCCGGGAGGCGGGGCGTATCACCCAGGGTCACATCGAGTTCAAGGAGGGGAAAAAGACCCGCCGACTCGAGGGGCCCATCGACGCCATCCGCTACATCACGGAGAAGGCCCACGACATCGTGGCCCCGACGTTCGGATCGAAGCTCTCCGGCGAGGTGACAACTGACGGGGAGTCCTTCAAGGAGGAATACCTCCGCATCAAGTCTGACCCCTATGCAGGGGTTGGCAACCTGTCAGCCCTGGAACAGATGGATGCCGCCCTTTCCGGGGCGAAGCGGCATGAACTCTGGACGCACGCCGCCTTCACGGGCGGTCTCAAGTCCACCTTCATCCTCAACTGGGCCTACAACCAGGCTGTGTTCTACGGCAACTCATCGGTGGTGTTCAGTTTGGAGATGCCCTACGTCCAGTGCCGCCGTATCCTCTACTCCCTGCACTCCCTCAGCGATGTGTTCAGGGATGTCAGGATCAATCTGGGGATCCAATCATCAGCGACGCTGGACAGGGGCCTCGACTACACGGCGATCCGGGACGGGAACCTGTCGGATGTGGAGGAGGCATTCCTTTTTGATCATGTCATCCCTCACTTCGACGAGGGACACACTGTCTCGGTTGGGGGTTCGCCCGTACAACATGGCAGAATCCATATTGAGGTATGCAACCCCGAGAAGGATGACTTCACGGTTCCCGACCTTCGATCTAAGGCTGAGCTCCTCTATGCGGAGTCCCCCTATCAGACCGTGTTCGTGGATCACGTGGGTCTCATGGCCCCGAGGAAGTGGTCCTCCTCGACCACGGAGCGTCTCAATGAGGTCATTCGCGACCTCAAGCGGATGGCCATGGGGTTCAACCGGGGTCAGGGGATTGCCGTCGTAGCCCTCTTCCAGATCAACCGGGAGGGGTACAAGAGAGCCATGAAGATGAAGGAGAAGGGGCTCGCCCCCTCCTACAATCTGACTGACCTCTCATATGCCAATGAGGCCGAGCGGTCATCGGACATCGTCACCTCCACTTGGGTGGATGATGACCTTCGCAAGAAGGGGCGGGTATTGTTCCAATGCCTGAAGTCTCGGGACCAGGCGCCTTTCGAGCCCTTTTATGCCCGTGTGGAGTGGCCGTGCAGGAGGATTCTATCCTGCAACGACCCCATCCCACAGGCGGACTCAAGGAAGGCGATGGGGGACAAGGTGGAGGACATGATGGAACAGGAATCATTGAACAAGTTGTTGGAGGCACGAGATGGGTAAGCGCGAAATCTCCCTATTCACGGGAGCTGGCGGTGGCCTTCTCGGAGGACATCTACTCGGATGGGAGCCCGTGGCCTTCGTGGAATATGAGGCATACCCGCAGAAGGTCCTCAAGGCCCGCATCGCAGACGGTTCGCTACCCGATGTCCCTGTCTTCGGAGATGTCCGCGACTTCGACGGGACCCAGTGGAAGGGCAAGGTGGATGTGCTGAGCGGCGGGTTCCCCTGCCAGCCATTCTCGGTGGCAGGCAAGCGAGCCGCCGTCGATGACCCCCGCAACATGTGGCCAGAGACCATTCGGGTTCTCCGGGAGTGCGAGGCCCCCGAGGCATTCTTTGAGAACGTCCCCGGCCTCCTCACCGGCGGCCACGGGTACTTCGGCACCATCCTCAAAGACATCAACGAAGCTGGCTACTCTGCCGTGTGGGACTGCGTAGGAGGCGCCGCCGTTGGTGCCCCCCACCGTAGGGACCGCCTGTGGATCTATGTGTGGAAGGCTCCCAACTGGACCCCGAAGGGGTTGTCTCCCCGAGCTGAGCTCGAGGACGACGAGTGGTGGCCCTGCGACAGAGTGGCTGAACTCCTCCGGGAGCTCGGGCAGCAGGAACCCGTGTCGGGTTCTTGGAGTAGGGCAGGGATCCTCCATCAGGGGGTCGTCTACCATCTCGCCCCCTCCAGCTCGAGCAGCGGCAAGACGGTGGACGGGGGGTGGCCCTCGTCGATGCTCAACATCATGACAAAGCCAGAGATCCCAGCCTTCTGGCAACCTTATCCCACGCCGCTGGCCGCCGATCCGCGCCGCCCAGTTGGTCTCACTGCCGAGGAGCGGTACACTTTCGCGACACCGACCGCCTTCGATTGTGTGAATCCCAAGAGGCAGGAGGTACTCGACCGCGAGCATGACGATGTCAGGCCGGGAAGAACCAAGCCGTGCAACCTCCGCGACCAGGTGCAGGTGGAGGAAGGACTCCGCACTTGGCCGACACCCACGGTGCAGGACTCGAAGAACGACGGCGGCCCGAGTCAACTCGACCGTCACAGTCCAGGGTTGAACACCCTGGTCAAGATGGATGGCCGCGCCACGTTCCCGACGCCCCTGGCAGCCGATGGTGAGAAGGATCCCACAAACTCCCTCTCCCGCATCATTCAGACGGGGCATCCGAGGGGGCGTCTCGACGGCACCACCCGGGAGGGCGACCCCATCGAGGAGCGTCCCGACTTCCCGACTCCGCTGGCCCGGGGTTCCGACCGCAAGAGCAGGGGCAAGCTGATGGTGGATTCCACTGGTCCCGCACTTGAGCAGTATATCGAGCTCGATGCCGGTCTACTCCCGAAGGAATACGAGTCTCCGGACGAGCTCCCCCCCAAAGCGAGGGCGCGGTACGAAGCTGGCCTCAACAGATCCCGCAAGGAGTGGCCGACCCCGAGGGCAAACAAGACCTCCGGGGAGAATCCGGAGTCCTTCCTCCGGAGGAAGGCCGACGGCAAGGTCCACACGCCGCCGCTGGCACTGGCCGTCGAGTTGGCTGAGGAGCGGGAGAGTTTCCCGACCCCCATCGCCACCGAGGACAGGATTCCATCTCATTCACTCTCCCGGTTGATGACCACCGGGGAGCTCCTTTGCGAGGGCGACAGGCGCCGCTTTCCGACTCCGACCACCGAGGATGCTGGCAGGGCAGGTAGCAAGGAGGCGTGGGATGAGTGGGAGCAGGACGGTCGAACAACCCCGTTCAGGCTTCAGAACGCCATTCACTCGGAAGACCCCGACCGCATCAGTTTCCCGACACCGACGGCGCAGCCATTCGGAACGATGAGCTCGGGCTACCGGGACGCCGACAACCCCGGCGTGAAGAAGGAGAGCCTCGACACGATGGCTCGCAACGATTCGTGGCCGACGCCCACCGCAGCGACGAACCGCAAATCGACGAGGGCGATGACGGCCTCCAAGGACAACGGACGCCGGAGCGGCGGCGGGCAGTCCTCACCCCCTGCATTGGAACAGGCAGTCGAGCTGGCCGAGGGGATCATCCCCAAGGAGCTTGAGGGCATACCTTTCGAGGACCTCCCTGAAGCGACACGGGACATGTTCCCGACGCCGACGGCCACGGAGCGATCCGGGATCAACCCCAACACGGGGAAGGGCGGGGGCCTCTCCAAGATGATCGCCTGGAGCGACGAGGAACGGGGCCTCTGGCCCACACCACGGGCACAGGGGATGGTCGGTGGTTCCAGCATCTACAAGAAGGCGCAGGCGCTGCTTCAGTCTGGGAACATCACGCCGGAAGAGGCGACCGCCATGTTCGATGGCATCGGGCGCGATGCGGGAGGGTGGCCCGACCAAGAGGTCCGGCAGGAGTACCCGACGCCGAGGACGGCGAACGCCTCCATGACCGCTGAGAGTGACGAGACTCTGTTCGCAAGGGGGCGTACAGGGAACGATTGCCTTGCCAATGTGGCCCAGCGCCTTGATGAAGCTGGGCAGGACCAGGCTATCGCAGCCACCATCCAGCGGGAGGAGTGGCGCACCCCTTCCACGATGGATGCCCACGGGGAGTTCGTGCGGGAAGGCAAGAAGCTCACGGGTAGGAAGCCGTCCGACCCCCAGGTGAACCTGGCCGACCAGGTGGCAGCATCCGAGCGTCAGGAGTATCCGACACCCACCGCATCGGACGGGATGCGGGCTGGGAAGGCCATCGATCCCGACGCATGGCTCGAGTCGAGGGCCAGACACGCTGCGCGTGGCGTGAACAAGCACTACTCTCTCGATGTAGCGGTTCATTTCGTTGACCAAGGCCGAGATCCAAAGGCGAAGCAGGAGAGGGCTGAGTGGCCGACCCCCAGCGCAGCACGGAGCGGGGAGAATGAGGACTTCCTTGACCGCCTCGTAACGAAGGACGGTGAACCTGCCGTCCGGGGTGAGAGGGCCTACAACCCCGGTGCGAAGCACCACGCCCAGTTGACTCTGGATCGAGTCGTCAAACTGCCTTCCGAAAGGGATACCTTCCCAACACCCGCACCCGGGACGCACGGGCGGGGAGCTCATGCCCACAAGGGTGTGGTGAATGCCCTCCTCCGGGATGAGAAGCCCGAGGTGCAGTCCCTCACGGTGGACATCGTGATGGCCGGCGAGCTCAGGAAGGTGGGGGTCCGGGAGGTCGTGACCTTCCGTACTGGAGAGGTCATCATGCACGACGGTTCGACGAGGTACATCACTGTGGACATTCAGGAAGATCGCAAGACCTGGCCTACGACCACGGCGTCCGACGCCCTTGGCACTCGGCGCTCCACGGCGCGCACCGACGAGTGGACATCCAACCCTGGAACGACCCTCCTCGATGCCACACTTGAGGCAGACGGTGAAGGGACCGAAGGGTGGCAGGAGGATCTCAGGAAGAAGAACCCGCCCCCGCAGCTCTCGCCCGATTGGGTGGAGTGGCTCATGGGTTGGCCCCTCGGTTGGACCAGACTCGACGGCGGCACCGATCCCGAGGGCCTTGAAGAGTGGGTGGTGGAATCCTCTATGAACAGGTGGTGGTGGAGGGAGCCCGAGGGCCTCGCCAGAGTCACCCGCGAGAAGAAGGACAGGGTTTCCCGCTTGAAGGCCTTGGGCAACGGACAGGTTCCCGCCTCCGCAGCAGCCGCCTGGTTGCTACTGGAGTCAACCGCCAGGGCGGCCGAGGCCGGAGACGCCGAGATCAGCGACCTGGCGGGTCTGTTCGGAATGGGGTGATCCATGAGCAGGGGCCGGCAGAGAGCTGACAGGATCAGAGAAGCGGTCCACCTCGATGGGATACTCGCCGACTACGGGTACGACGTGGTTCCCCATGCCGACCGGGAGCAGCAGTTCTCGTGCGACCTTCACGGAGATGGGGCCGACAACAAGCCTTCCGCCCGTTTCTATCCAGACAGTTCATCTTGGTACTGCTTCGCATGTAGTCGATCCCGTGATGCCATCACCACGGTCATGGAGAAGGAGGGTGTTTCCTTCGGGCAAGCCTGCTCCATTCTCGAGAAAAGGGCCGGTCTCCCTCCCCTCCCATGGGATGCGTCGGACGAGGATACACAGTCCGAAGATGAAGTCGTGATCCCCGCCGATCATGAACCAGGTATGGAGGTGGCGATACCCGCAGTCCTGAATCTGATAGATGCCGCGGTGCGGGATCGGGAGGTCACCCTCGACCGGGTTCTCCGCTTCTATGAGGCATACGACAGGATCGTCTTCCTCCACGGCTCCGGATCCCTCGAGGAACCAGTCGCCCTGGCGGCCCTCGCCAGGATCCATACAGCGGCGTCCCGCAGGGATGGTGGGTGAATGAATGGTTTGGTCGTCTACCGGATCGATGGAACAGATTGGGGGGATCTCCGCGTCTGCCGTCCGATCCCCCGCCTTCAGGATGCCTGGGGGGTGCTCGCACCCCTACGGGGAACACCGTGGGGGGATGCCCTTCCGATTGTATCGGGGGATGCCATGTCCCATGCCCTCCATGGATGGGCGATGCCCCTTATACGGGAACTCGGTGCTACACCCTCCAACAGGGGTGTGGGGGCGCCGACCCAGTGCTCCCTTTACGATTCCTGCATCACGGCAGCTCCCGCCTGCCACCCGTTTGGACCCCCTCCGGAGTGCTACGAGGCCCCCGTGGAGGCCCCAAGCGTTCTGGCCGCCAATGCTGTTGCCCTGGAGTGGGCAGTGGGGTCATGGGTGGTGGTAGTTGAGGGGCAGGAATGGAGTCTCTCATGACCATAGGAAACGAACCTTTATCAAGCCCTTCAGTTGGTAAACGAACGCTTCTTAGGGGGTCCACCTCCGTGTGTTCACCCGTATCTACCCAAAAGGAGACTGTATGAGCTGGATTGACGCACTTGAGGAGGCCACCCGCCCGAAGATTGAGCGGAAGCCGTGGATGGACGATGTACGCATGGAGCTCGTCACACCCGACAGGATCGGGGGCGTAGTGGATGAGTGCATTGAAGCCGGCCTCTATGCCTTGGATCTGGAAACCACGGGGTTGGACACCCGCGTATTCGACGGGGAGACACAGGCAAAGATCGTGGGCATCTGTCTGGCACCTGCCGAGGGGGTTGGCTACTACATCCCCGTCCGGCACAGGGATTCCGATGCCAACGTGCCGTGGATGACGGTCGTGGGGGAGATGGTGCGCCTCACATCCTCTGATGCTGTCGCAGTGTTCCACAACGCCAAGTTCGACCAGCCGTTCCTCCAGTTCAACGGCACACGTCCCTTCGGGGATTGGTACGACCACAAGAAGTGGGAGGACACGCTCATACTCGCCTACCTCCGTAACTCAAGGGCACGGCAGAAGGGTCTGAAGTACCTTTCCAAGACCGACCTCGGGCTTGAGATGATCGAGCTCGCCGAGCTGTGGTCAAAACCGGGGGAGTCCATGGACTTCTCCACCCTCGACCCCGAGTGGGATCCCGTCGTCTGGTATGCCGCCGCCGATGCCATCTGTACGCTGCGCCTCTACAACCTCTTGGCCGCCGACCCCTCTGTGAAGGCGCAGAATGGGGTCTATTCCATTGAGAAGATGTGCCTCACGGCCACCCGGTGGATGGAGGGGGCCCGCATCCCCACCGACCAGGCCAAGGTGGCCGAGCTGATCCGAATCGGACAGCAGGAGTGGTGGGAGGCTCTCGGGCAGGTCTATGAAGCGGCGGGGACGATCATCGGAAGGGATGTGCGTCCCGGATGGGTCCGGATGATGGCAGGTGAGGTCACATCGGGGACGGTCTTCGATCCAGAATCATTGTCACCTTCCTACATGGAGAGGGTGAAGGATGCCCGCAGGTTCTCACTCAAACAGGGGCTTGATCCGAAAACCAAGTTCACAAAGACCGTCCCTGCCCTCTCCACAAAGGGCTCCTCCAAGAGTAAGATGGAGGAGGTCGATTTCCCTACTGTCTACGATGTGTTGTCGCCAGAGCAACTCGGATCCATGCTCCGGGAGCTTGGTGCCCCCGGACTCAAGGCGACCGAGAAGTCAGGTCAGGTCAAGACGTCCAAGGACGAGCTGGACAGGGTACTTGAGAACGCAGGGGACCAGGTTCCTTTCGCCGGACTGGTCAAGCGGTTCCGAGAGATCGCCAAGACGCTCTCAACATACCTTCTCCCACTGGCGGAGGACTGCGCCCACGATGGGACCATCAAGGCCAACTTCAACGGCCTCAAGGCCGACACGGGCAGGTTCACCTGCCCTACCTCGAGGAGGCCCAAACTGGACGGGGGCAGCCGCATCCCACTCCAGGGAATGCCATCGACCTATGACCCAAAGGCACCCGAGTGCTCCCGGCGCATCCGGGAGTGCATCACGGCGCGGGAGGGGCGGGTGCTGGTCGCCATCGACTATGCGGGCGTTGAGCTTAGGCTCGCCACGAATCTCTCTGGGGAACCCCGCTGGATGGCGGAATACTTCCGATGTTCCGACTGCGGGACGGATTTCGACAAGGGCGACGGCAAGACCACCCCCGACCCCGCTCCGAAGTTCTGCCCAGGGTGCGGATCCGACCGCATCGGGGACCTCCACTCGCTCACGGGGTCGATGCTCTACGGCGAGGACGCCCGCAAGGACAAGAAGGCGTGGAAGCAGAAGCGGCAGATCGCCAAGCAGGTGAACTTCCTGCTCTGCTACGGCGGGAGTGGGAATGCCGTGTGCCGATCCACGGGGGTGGCCGAGGTGGAGGGGAGGCGCATCAAGGATCAGTTCGACCGGAACTACCCGACCCTACGGGCCTGGTGGGACAGGCAGCACGAGTTCGCACGCAAGCACGAGTATGTGCTCACTGCGTTCGGGCGCCGCTACCCCGTTCCGGACATCAACATGCCGAAGTTCGACAAGGAAACGGGACGGCGCAACGGCAACTTCATCGCCAAGGCGGAGAGGAACTCGGTGAATGGACCCATCCAAGGGACCTCGGCAGACATCACGAAGCTCGCCATGGGGCTCATCCACAAGGCCGTCCGCAAGAACGGGTGGCTGGACAAGATAGACATGATCCTGACCATGCACGACGAGCTCGTGTTCGACATCCATCCCTCGATTTTGATGGCCTTCCTGGATGAGATCCCGAACATCATGGCTGCCAATCCGGTCGTGTTGAGTCGGAAGTGGCCCATTCCCCTCACGGTGGACGTGGAACTCGGAGGCGACTGGACCGTCCCCTTCGACCTTGCGGAGATCCAAAGGGAGGGGGAGGTGCCGGAGGTCTTGCGGAACCTTTTGGGAGAGGATGTGGCTGCGGCCCTGGTCGGTTCGACGCCCCTGGTCGATTCGACGCCCTTGATCGATTCGATGCCGCCCGCTCCAAAGAATGGTGAGGGGGAGATCCCCGTTCTCACGCACATCCTCAAGGACATCGACGTGGGTGTGGCTTTCCGTCTTGCCGAAGCCATCCACGCATCGGCGGACGAAGAAGGGAGCATCCTCAAGCTCGAGGGCCCCGGCGTATCCGAGATTGAGAAGATCCTGTGGGCGGCGACAGCGAGGCCGAGGGTGGATCCCAACATATTCAAGGCCAGCATCGACGGAGAGGTATCCCATGAGTGACAGCCAAGACACTGCCAATGAAAGGATTCAGAGGCTTGAAGCCCTCATGCTCGACCTCGTCGAGGGGAGGATCCGCACGGACTTCATCCTTGGACAGCTCGAGCGGCAGGGGCATATCCCCGACGGCATCCTTGAACTTGGCAAGAAGGTCACGGAGCGGCACCGGCTACGGGTGGACCGCCAGAACTGCTCCGCACAGGTCATGGGGCGCGGGGTAGTGTCTATGCGGTATGGGAACAGGACTCGGGAACTCGATGCGGAGATCTCCGAGGCCGACAAGGAGATCCTTGAACTGACCCGGAAGCTGTACGAGGAGGCATCCCGCAAGTGAAGGATTTATGGGACAAAGGGTGCTACGACGGAAAGTCGGATCCGAAGGACTTCGAGGCTCTGTTCTGTCGGCGTTGCCGCAATCCGGACTGTGTGCGGGCCGGTTGGTCACAGGATCAGTTCTCCGAGAGGATGGCCGGTCAGTCCGACTTACTCCTGAATCCCAAGGTGGCCGATCCTAATGACCCCCGACACCGACGCATCCGGGGAATGGACTTCCCGGATCTCCTACGGGAGGCTGTGCGTCTCGAGGCCGCCGATGTGCGGGGGGACTGGACCATTCCCGGTGAGGCTGTCCACCTGGCCCCTGTGCCGAGAGAGCCCGCTCCCGATACCTCTGAGGATCTCGTGGAGAAAGCCGTGGAGGCGCTACGCAAGAACGCAGACCCCGGTATCCAGGATCCTCCGGACGAGCTCTCGGATTCCGATTTGACTGAACCGGAACCACCTCCGGAACCACCTCCAGAGCCGGCGGCCCCTTCTGGGTTTGTGCCGCCTACACGGAATACGGGGGTCTCAATGGAGGGGGTAATGGTAGGGGGCGGCGAGCCGGAACCCGACCCAGAACCCCATGACCCATGGGAACCTAAGAAGAAAGACCATTTTGTAAAGCCGGGAGCAACGGTCCGGATGGGAGACAGTGATGAGTGACGAAGCCGAATACGAGGGGGAGGCCCTGGGCGATGCCCTACGGGATCTTACGGAAAGGTTCGAGTCATCGAACCCCATGTTCAAGGAGATCCTCCTCAAGGCAAGAAGGGGGGAGATCGGGGAGGTCGAAGCCATGCAGACCCTCATGCGGGAGATTGCATCGAACCCGGATCTCGGGAACGCCCTCACTAAAGCGGCCGAGGACGCCCTTGCACCCCTCCGGGAACAGGACAACAGTGCAGCCGGGCCTGGTATCTTCCAACCGCCATCCGGTCTTCCGCGTCTTGACCCACTCTGGGAGGCTGACCTCCATGAGAGGATTCAGTTCGACGGCGATGCACCCGAGCTCCGACGAGGGCCAGCTCCTCCGGGGGTGGAACCTGCCGTTCCAGTGAGCAGCTTTGCCAGGACCCCCGTGGCCATCGGTGCAGCCCTGGAGAAGGCATCCGCGAAGGTCGCCGAGCAGGTCAAGCAGCTCGAGGCCGATTTCGCACAGGATTGTGGGGATTTCAACAACGTCCCCGCCCCCATCGCAAACGGGCATTTCCCCATCCAGCCCGACGGGTACAAGGCTGGGGAGGTCCCTGCCCTCCAGAAGACGGTGCCCCTCTCGGGCAGCGAGCTGTCCGACCTCTCGGCAGAACGGAAGATGGAACTCTCTTGGAAGTCGTTCTCCACTACGCAGGGTCGCATGAGCATGTCCCCACACATCTCCGAGATCATCGAGGGGAAGCTGAAGGAGGGCGGCATCGACGTATCGACTGCGGATTTCAATGCAGCCGTGGATCCGGACAAGGTGGTGGCGAAGGCGCATTGGACGCTGGACGTGGCCGGATCCGGTCCCGGATCCACCAATGAGATGTTCGACACCCTCCAGGTGGCGGCGGCATCACTCGCCTCGGAGCTCGGGCAGGCCGAGCTCAAGGAGGGCGAAGGCCCCTACATCCTCGAGCTGGCGACGGTGAACGCATACGGTGAACGGAAGGTCGGCTGGGCCGCCCTCTTGAGGAGGGTGTGATGGGATCCATAGATGTAATCGACATGGCGGTGGCCGCGAACGCCCTCGGGTGTGCATTCAAATCATCTACTGGCGACGGCGCCTGGAGAGTGATCCTGTGTCCCGATGGGCCTGAAGGAGACCTTCTCAAGAAGGTTATTTCCGTCACCTCCCCTGGAACCGGTCGCACGGCCTGTCTTCCTGGAGGGGGCCGTGTGTCCGTCGCCAAACCCAGGGACGGAGTGTTCGGGGAGGGTCCCCGCATACTCAGCCGGGCGGGATGGACCAGGGGAGAAGCATACCGCTCGTCCAGTATGCTCGTATCCTGGGGCGATATGGACGAACCTTGAAGCTGGTCTGGACGCTGCGACTGAAGGGGGGCACGGAGGTTTCTGTGTCCCTTCCCGCTTGGGGGCTGCACCAGAGGCACAACGGTGGTACGAGCGTGTGGAAGATCCTGTGCGACCAGGAGACGGTGGACGGCCTCGCTGGATTGCTCCGGGGCACTGGCTGCGAAGTGGATGTGTGGGCAGATCCGCAGTCGCCAGAACAGAAGCAGGAGCGCATGGATCTTCTAGGGGTGCAGAAGGAAGGGTTCGTCTTCAGGACGGCCCAGTGCGCCGAGTGTTCATTCTTCGCCCCCAACGGAGCGAACTGCGGGCTGGAGGAGTGGGACTTCGCATTTGCGGCCACGATGCTTGAGCGGCACGCCAAGGCGGTACGGGATCTTCGGGAGTGCCCCGAGGGCATCCCTTTGACGTTTCGGGACTTTGTGGTGGGCGACGGCGGGTAGGATAACAACCATGAAGGCGAAGCAAGATTTCATAGATCAGTACACCCGGAAGCTCTTGGTCGGCTGGTCGCACCATGAAGTTGCGGCGGACACCCCAGTCGAACTGGAGGAGTGTGGGCCGCAGCAGTGCGCCTATGGCTACCGGGTCTACGTGGAATACGCCATCAACAAGGGGTGGTTGGTGAAAGATGGATCGAGGGTGTCCGCAAAAGGTTTCGGAGTGGCTGCCTCCTTCCTACGGAGGTAGTTAGCATGGCCATCTATGAGTACGAGTGCGGGAAATGCAGTCACCGGTTCGAGGTGACGCAGCGTATGTCCGATGAACCCCTCGAGGTCTGCCCCAAGAGTGAGTGCCCGAAGAAGCGGCACGGGAAGGGCAAACTCAAGAAGCTCATCTCTAAAACCTCCTTCGCCTTGAAGGGCGGGGGTTGGGCAAAGGACGGGTACGGAGGTGAGTAGTCTATGGAAACTTGTTTACAAGCTGGCCTCTCGAGTCCGGGAAGTAGCCTGGAGAAGGGGCCAAATATGGCAAGGGCACGAGCAGTGGAACACATACGAAGTAACCTACACGTATGCGGAGGAACCACTGGGGGACGAGGTCTACATGATCGACTCATCGACGATGTTCGACTCCTCGACGACGACTTGGTCGATGAATCCTTCCTGGGTGTATCCAGATCAGGATTCAGAGGAGTGATGGGGGCCGCCTACAGGGTTGTCATGTTCATCACGTTCCTCCTGGGGGCGGTGGCCGGTTATTTGATCCCCGGTTTCCCACCTATGGACGGCGTAGATCGGATCGATGGGGGTCCACAGAAGGGGAATCCCCGTAGGGTTACCTCAAGATAAAACGGAGGGATAAGATGACACCTACAGCCCTCTGCGCCGCCATCACCATCGCCGCGCAGACATTCATGCCGATGAGCCCCAGCAAGGTAAAACTGGCGTGTGAACACGCCCCTGCCATCATCCAGGAGGCGGAGAAGAACGAGCTCGACCCCATCACCATGGTTTCACTGATCTGGGTCGAATCGAGATGGACGCCGACGGCGGTGTCCAAGTCAGGTGCCTGCGGCTTGACGCAGGTGCTTCCCAAGTATGTCGATGAGACATGTGAACAGCTCATGATTCCAACCGCATCGATCAGGGTGGGGGCGGCTTCACTGAAGAAGTGGGCCACCATCCGAGTACGTAGGGAAGGCAAACTGGTGCGGGTCCCGAGACCGGGCGGCCTACGGGCGGCGCTGGCCTGCTACAATGCAGGGTATGCCTGTCTGAAATCCTCAAAGGGGCGGCGCTATGCCGACTCGATCCTTGCGAAGTCAGCGAAAATCACCGAGATCATCCGGAAGAATCCGAATAACGGCAGCACTCAAGTGCATCAAGAGCCGCTGATCCTCTATCAAGGCGCGGGCACTGTCTTGGCATACACCCCCTGGCACGATGGGGAACCAGCGGAGCAGTACGTTCCCATATATGTTCCTGGGTACTCTCCCTAACAGGGGGTCCTCTCGTGGGTTCCCTCCGTAGTGTAACTGTGGGGAGGCACATGGCCAGACGCAACGACATACGGATAGCACTTGATCCAGCCCTCGGGCAGGTCATAGCGTCGGCTGCCGACGTCAGGGCGTGGGAGCGCCTAGAGAAAGCCAGGGCAGAGCTGGCGGGGGCCGTGAGAGGCGTCGAGGACGCACTGGCAGAACTTCCCGAGCATGTTGTATGCACATTCGCCGAGGCAGCTGCGCGCTCCGCCTGCCGCAGCCGCGGGGAGGCATCCATTGAAATCGATCCCGACGGGGCTTTGGTACTCGTATTCTCATACGGGGGACGCTCGACGCCGGCACTGACTCGGAACGGGGCACCCACCAGGTCGTGGGGATCCTCCCTCCCCTCCCTCACCGAGGCCAAGGCCGCAGCTCTGGCCGCCGGCCTGGATGTGTCGGACTGCGGGCGTAGCACCAAAGCCATCATGGAGCGTGTCGGTGGATCCGCCGTGCAGAAACCCGCACCCCCGGAGCGTGTTGTGACTCCTACCAACAATGGGACACGCCCCCGGCCTGGGGGAGGATTCATCAAGACCGCCCCCGCCATCGCCGCACAGCGACAGGTGGATGACCTGGAACACCTGTTCGATGATGAACCGCGGGTCATGACTCCAGCACCTCCGAAGCCGACACCTCCGAAGCCGACACCTCTGAAGCCGACACCTCCGAAGCCAGCAACGGGTCGCCTCAAGGCGCTCGCTGCCGCATCAGCCAAGGTGGATCTGGGGTCGATCCTCGACTCCGATTGACTCCCTATAGCCTCCCTTCAACGGAGGTTGAACATTGGCTGACTATCCTGACAACTGGTGGGTGACTAAAGGCAGGTGCAGACTGCTGGAGCTCCCCGACGAATACATCTTGGACTTCCTCTCCCGCGTCCCGAAGGCTCGGCACGACTATGAGGTCATCGTCCCCCTCCTCCCAGTGGAGGATCAGGAGGCGCTCGCAGCACTTATCGCAGCCCACCCCAGATCGGCTAAGAACATGGTCGTCGATGACACGACATCGGCGGACGGCGAGCAGAGGAAGTGGAACACGCAGGGCGTCCGGACCCGGATGCCAGGAGGCAAGAAAAGTGGCTGAAAAGAACACTCCCAAGCTGCCCAGCAAAGGAAAGCCCCAAGCTCCGGTGGAAATCGTTCCAACTGATCCCGTGGAGAAGGGGTTCAAGTCCAAGAAGTTCATCGCCTACATGTCGTCATCGTTCATGTGGAAGGCTCTGCTGTTCTGGATGGTCCACTCGTGGGGTAGCGGTTTCGACCATCAGTTGACGATTCTCATCACCGTAGTCGTGAGTGGCTTTGTCGATGTAGGGTACATTGTTTCTGTGGCCGCACTCGACAAGTACGTACGTGTGGCTCGCATTACCGCAGGGAGAACGACATGAGGAGAACGCTGTTTCTGGGCCTGATAGTCATGGCCCTCGTCACTGTCTCGGGCTGCAACAAGTATGTTGTCCGAGATCACGCCGTCTACAAGACCGAAAGGGACTTCACCGACAAGCTCGTCCGACAGGCCGCAGCAGGCCTCGAGACCATGAGAGCTGGTAAGTGCGGTTGCGTTGAAGGGGCCTTCAAGGCACTGGACGGAGGCGGCGCCACGGATGCCCAATGCGCGACTACGGGCGAGGTGCTCCTACTCGTCAACAAGACCGACCGGTGGGCATGGCACTCTGCGATGGCCCTCATAAACGCCGGGTGGAAGCCCGAGGAGATCAAGGACCTTCCGGAGGGTTTTGACCCCGACAAGGCCCCGCAGATCTCCGTCGGACAGCTCTGTGAAGGGAGCGAATGATGGGATCCGCAGACGACATCGCCAAGACAATCGGTGAGGAGGGCTCCGCAGCCCTCGCAGACGCCCTCAAGGGCATTGATGTGAGTGAGGGTTGGCAGAAGACAGCTCTCGGGATCACAGCCGACTTCGTGGACACCCACGGTGCATCTGGCGTTGATCTGGCCTGGAAGGCCATCGACAAGGCCATGAAGGGGGAGTCTCCGGATCTCTCCGGAATGAGTCTGCTCGCCGCCAGCGACTTACTCGCAAAGATGCAGTCGGACGAGTTCAAGGATGCAAGCGCCGTCCGGGATTGGTTCGTGGTAGTCGGACAGACTGTCGGACCTTTGATTGCTGCTGGTCTTCGGACTGCTCTCGCAAGTATTTAGATTCAGGAGGACACAATGGGAAGTTACAAACCCCCTTTCACGAAGAAGCTCCGGCGGAGTTCTGCCGAAGTTGCGCGGATGGCCGCCGTGATCAAGTCACGACTTGATGCAGCAGCTAAAATCGCAAACCCCTACTATGATGTTGAGGCTGAGGAGCGTTCCCGGGCCAGGACGGTAGAAGGCCAGTTCGTTCCCGACGACCCGACGACCCCTGCCATCAACGAGGCATGGGAGGGCGGCACGGCCCCCTCGGATTCCGAAATCCCGGACATGACCTTCCTCAAGGCGGATCTCAAGACCGCAGCTGAGGGCATGGGAATCGAGGTGGATCCGAAATGGACGAAGAAGGCCATCCTGGAAGCTATCGAGGCGGCATCCTGACCACGGTTAGGATGACTGTAGACAAGTACTTCCCTGAAGAGCTCTATGGGTTCGTCACGAACGGTGCTCGACGGTTGTTTTTCCACATCAAGGACTTCGATGCGGGCCCCTACACGGGGGAATCCCCTGTGCCTCCGGTATCTGGTGAGGATGTCGATGTGGAGGCAGGGTACAGCTCAGAAACGGCAGACAGCGTCCAGAGATTGTTAGACCCTCCCGAGATCCGTGGATCCGTGGATTGGTTTGATGCCACTAAGGGATACGGGTTCATCCAAGGCGTGGACGGGCTGTCCTACTATCTTCACAGATCCGAAGTACTCGACGGACGCCTACCCCTACCTGGGTTGGGGGTAAGGTTCTACACCTCGAGCAAGCGTAGAGCTTGCTTCGTGCAAGTGGAGAAGAGGGAACGACGATGACGGATAAGAACAGATTCGGCGGTATTGCCAAGAGTAGTTACACGCCCATGTCCGAGCTTGAGCAGGAGGCCATCTCCCGGCTTGTCGACGCACGGGAACTCAAGGTTGTCGTCAAGGGATGGGGCGTGGTGGAGAAACCCCGGGTCGTGTACGGCGACCTTCGCCTCGGCATCGCCTTCCGCATGAACTTCGTCAAGCCCGAGTTCCCCACCCCCGTCCACTTCTTCGACCTCGAGCTCCGCACCCGGAGCGGGATCCTCCTGTTCGCAGAGCGCCAGACGGCGATGTACGGTGGCAATCCGATCTCTGTATGCCAGGGGATGTTCCTCGACATGGTGTGGGACATCGCCGTGATGGCCATCGACCCGAAGATCGTGAAAGCCATCCTCCCAGGGGCACACGGACTCACAAGTCGGTTCCAAGACAAGGACACGGGTGATTTGACCCTGTTCGGCAACACAAAGATGAACTCCGGTGACAAGAGTGCCCTCGTCAAACTGCGTGCGGGGGAGCGGTCGGCCCGCGATGACACCAAGGTTCAGGTGAAGAAAGCGGAAGCCGCCATGGACAAGGCTGGCATCAAGCTCGATCCGTCCAAGATGACGTAGGACCCCGAAGAATCCACTCCTGGATCGGCCACTTCCTGCCTGGCAGAAATATCAGGATCAGATCCCAAACGCTGTACAGGGAGGCCATGTCCGTAATGTGACCCCAGGTCCGTTCGCACACATGCGCGCCACGCGAGGCGGGCGCGGGGTCCTATTAGAAATGGCGTCGCCACTTCTTGTCCAGGATGACTTTGCCGCCGATATAGACTGGGGCGAATGGGGCCAGCGCAACCGCGAGCTTCGAGTACAGAAACCCATCGCTGTACAGGAATGCCCCCGCAACCCAGGCAACAAGGC
>Ga0114996_10000389_pt1 | contig 61430 bp, 50 predicted proteins | sample ArcticOcean_MG_C_4_FD_87039 | JGI IMG/M metagenome (GOLD analysis project Ga0114996, IMG submission 87039) | Marine microbial communities from western Arctic Ocean - ArcticOcean_MG_CB4_134 | ecosystem: Environmental > Aquatic > Marine > Oceanic | place: Arctic Ocean: Canada Basin | collected...
CGGCGAAGGCGAACCCGGCGAAGGCGAACCCGGCGAAGGCGAACCCGGCGAAGGCGAACCCGGCGAAGGCGAACCCGGTGAAGGCGAACCCGGTGAAGGCAAGCCCGGTGAAGGCAAGCCCGGTGAAGGCAAGCCCGGCGAAGGCAAGCCCGGTGAAGGCAAGCCCGGTGAAGGCGAGCCCGGCGAAGGCCAGGGCGGTGAGAGCCAGGGCGAACAACAACAAGATGACGGCAATTCGGCTCGCAAGCGGTTAGAGGAAGCCGAGCAGAAGATGAAAGACGCACAGCAGGCACTGGAAGACGCTCGTCGCGACGACGCATTGGAAGCCCAGGAAGAAGCCAAGCAAAAGCTTGTGGAAGCCAAGGCGCAACTCGAAGAAATCCTGCGACAGCTTCGCGAGGAAGAGCTTGAGCGGATGCTGGCTCTGCTGGAGGGTCGATTCCGCCGCATGCTGGAAATGGAGATCAAAGTCTACGAAGGGACTTTGCGGATCTCACAGATTGCCAAGGATGACCGTGGTCGCGAGTCCGAAATTGAAGCTGGGAAACTGAGTTCCCAACAGCGACGGATCGTATTGGAAGCGGACAAGGTCCTCAACCTGTTGCGAGAAGAAGGATCTTCCGTGGCCTTCCCTGAGACGGTTGACCAGATGCGTGAAGATATGGAACAGGTTGGTCATCGACTTGGTCAAACCAAAGTGGATCGCCTGACGCAGAGTATTGAAGAGGACATCATTCAGACTCTGGAAGAGCTGATCGAAGCCTTGCAGAAGGCGCAGCAGGAATTGGAAGAACAGCAACAGCAACAGCAACAGCAGGAACAGCAGCAACAACAGGATCAGCCGCTGGTTGATGAATTGGCTGAGCTGAAGATGATTCGTTCGCTGCAGATGAGAGTCAACGGGCGAACCAAGCGGTATGCTCGACTGTTGGATGACATCGACGACCTGAAGGGCCAAGCCTCAGATACTGATCTGTTACAGGCACTTCAACGGCTGTCAGATCGGGAACAGCGAATTTATCGCATTACTCGTGAAATCGTGCTTGGCCGCAACAAGTAAACCCTCAAACCTTCGAGAAGTTATTCCATGCACCGAATCAGAAAATCGACTGGTTGGATCGCGACTGCAGTGGGAACTGTCGTTGTGCTGTTGACGAGCGTCAGCTGGGCTGATGACGGTTTTGACAAGCGGGCCAGCTGGACGGTATTAACGCAACAGCAGGTCCGTGAGCAGCTGGACAAGTGGCTGACGGGCTTCGAGCTGGATGAATTAACAGCTGCCAAGATTGACGCGATCTGGTCAGCGGGGGCTGCGGAGACTGACGGGGCAGCGGTCCTGGAGCGACTGTTGACATCGATCGCGATGGTCGATCCCGAGGTCAAGGAGCTTGTTCAATTCTGTGACGAGGACAGTGCCCTGCCACGGGCATTTACATTCCTCAGTGAGAGCGACAAGTCGGACTGGCTTGTCCACAACTCCCGGCTGTACTACGGACGCTGGCTAGCCCAGCGTCGCTTCTACGACGAGTCGCAGCAGTTGTTGGAAGGACTGGCAGTCGAGTCAGTAGCGGATCCAGCCTCGCTGTTGTTTTACCAGGGTGCGGCCTACCACCGATTACTGGACAAGGAGAAGTGTCTACCGATGCTGAGCAGGCTGCTGGAGCAATCCGACGCCATTCCACGTCGTTACTCGACACTGGCCAAGCTGATGAAATCCGACCTGGAGCCGCTCAAGCAGGACTCACTGGATGAAATTGCTCGGATGATGGAGAACATCACCCGGCGTCTTGGTTTTGGCCGAGCTGGCACGCGTGTCCGCAAGGAAGAAGACGACGTGATTGCCAAGTTGGACAAGATGATCGAGGAGCTTGAGCAGCAACAGCAGCAGTCGGGCGGCGGCACTGGGCCGGGATCCCTGCAGCCCAGCAGCCCGGCGCAGGACAGCAATCCCCTGGGCGGTTCTGGTCCTGGAAACGTGGATCAACGCGCCACCGGCAATGCATCTGGATGGGGCAACCTGCCACCGAAGCAGCGACAAGAGGCGTTGCAGCAGATTAGTCAGGAGCTGCCGGCGCACTTTCGCGAGGTCATTGAAGAGTATTTCCGCAAGTTGGCCCGCGAGGGTGGCAACTAGGAGTGGAGCTGTCTTGATTGCCAAGATCGTCGTCACTGACGACCAGTTTCACAAGAACAACTGACGCCCCTCTTTCGACAGGCTTGATCTCGATGTGGAATTTGCTAGTCCTTTGCACGGCACTATTTCTCGCGCCGCCCGCAGTGAGCGTGAAGACGCTCGACGGCAGCACACACGAGGGTCAGCTGGAAGCTCTTGAGGCAGACCACCTCGTGCTGGTAACTGCAGATGGCAGGCAGCAGCTTCCCTATCGTCAGCTACTGACGGTCAAGCAGACCAAGCCCCCGGCAGCGGTACCTGATGCAGCCAGCGTCTGGATTGAGTTGGTTGGCGGTTCGCGGCTGGAAGCAACAGCTCTGACGATCAGCGAGGGCAAGGCGAACATCAGCTTGCGAGACGGTCGGCAGATTTCGCTGGCCAGCGAAGAGATTCTGCAGGGCCGGATCATTGAGTTGGAAGGCGACACGCTGACCGATTTTCAGGAGATCACCGCTGAAGAAGCCGAGGGAGACCTGCTGGTCATTCGACGGCCCTCCGGAGCACTGGACCAGCTGGAGGGAATCATCCACTCGCTTGACAAGGATGTCCTGGTCTTTGAGTTCGACAATGAGAAGCTACCCGTGGGCCGCGAGAAGGTCGCTGGTTTTCGGTTTTTCCAGTCGGACGCGCAGCAATTATCCAAGCCGATGTGCCTTGTCCAGACGACAGATGGCTGTCTGCTGGTGGCAGGCCAGTTGGCACTTGCAGAGGACACGCTGTCTGTCACAACAGTTGCCGGCAGCACGCTGGAGATACCACTGGAGCAGCTTGGCACGCTGGACTTTTCCTCGGGCAACCTGGTTTACCTGAGTGACCTGACGATGGAATCGAGCAACTGGAGGCCGTACCTGTCGGCGGGTGCAGTGAGTGAGACATTGAAGCGGCTCTACCGGCCGCGCCGCGACACCACACTGACTGGCAAACCGCTGGTGCTGGCTAACCAGGAGTTTGCCCGTGGCCTGGCGATCCACAGCCGCACGGAAATCAACTATCGACTGACCGACGATTATCGAACCTTTCAGGCCCTGGTAGGCATCGATCCGGCGATGGGGGAGAATGGCCATGTTGAGCTGGTCATCCTGGCTGATGGCAAGCAATTGTATCGACAGGCCATCAGTGGCAAGGACGATGCCCGCTCGATTGAGCTGGACCTGACTGGTGTCAAACGACTGACCATTCTGGTTGACTTCGGTGAGCAACTGGATATCGGCGACCACTTGCTACTCTGTAACGCGAGGCTGACCAAGTAGCGGCTGGCTGTTTCCCCTGTTACGTGAGACTTACTCGATGAAGACCTTTTCACTGTTTGCCATCTGCACGGCACTGTTGATCAGCTCGGCCCCGCTGCCTTGTCACGGCCAGGAGCTTCCGGGCGAAGTGGTCAAGGCAGAGGCTGCTCGGATTGCGGCCATCGCTCGTGCCAAGGCAAGTGCGGTCTGCGTTTTTGCCAACGGCGGTCGTGGCGGCGGCAGTGGAGTTGTGATTACAGCTGACGGCTACGCGCTGACGAACTTTCATGTCGTCAAGCCGGCTGGGAGTGCGATGAAGTGTTCGATGGCAGACGATCGGCTCTACGATGCTGTCGTGGTCGGGATTGATCCGGTAGGCGACGTGGCCTTGATCAAGTTACTGGGGCGGGACGATTTTCCCGCAGCCACGCTGGCCGATAGTGATTCGGTACAGGTCGGCAACTGGTGCTTTGCGATTGGCAACCCATTCCTGCTGGCAACTGACTTTCAACCAACGGTCACATACGGCGTGGTGTCGGGTGTCCACCGCTACCAGTATCCAGCTGGCACTTTGCTCGAATACGCGGACTGCATCCAGACAGATGCTTCGATCAATCCGGGTAATTCCGGCGGCCCCTTGTTCAATGCCGAGGGCGATTTGATTGGGATCAACGGTCGCGGTTCCTTCGAGAAACGTGGCCGAGTTAACGTGGGCGTCGGATATGCCATCTCGATCAACCAGATCAAGCACTTCATGGGCTTCCTCAAGAGTGGCCGGATTGTCGACCACGCCACGCTGGGAGCGACCGTCACAACCGATGAGAACGGCAATGTGGTGGTCAGTAACATCCTTGAGTCCTCCGACGCTTATCGCCGAGGTCTGCGTTACGGCGACCAGGTGGTATTTTTCGGTGGGCGGCGGATCACCACGGTCAATGGCTTCAAAAACGTGCTCGGCATTTACCCGCGCGGCTGGCGAGTGCCGCTGTCGTTCATCCGCGAGGGCCAGCAGACAAAGATCCATGTCCGGCTGGCTGGCGTCCATTCGCCGGAGGAGCTGGTCTCCAAGATCCAACGGGCGCCGATGCAGGAGCCCAAGCCGGAGGGCGACCCACCCAAACCGCCGCAGCCCAAGCCAGCCGAGCTGCCGAGCCAGTCAGCCGAGGTGGCCAAGTGGCTGGAGATGAAATCTGGCTTTGCCAACTTCTACTTCAATCGCTCAAATCGCGACCGCACCTGGTCTCACTTCAGTAGCCAGACGGACTGTTCAAGCCGCAGCGGCCCCTGGAAGATCTTTGGTGAAATCGATCAGCTCGGTGACCTGGAGATAAACCTCAACGACGAACAGGTGCTGGCTAACCTGCCGCAGGGTAATTCAATTCTCAATCTCAAGGCCGACCTGGATGCCCAGCTGGCTCCCCGCGGAAGCGGTGGTCTGCTGGTCGCCTTGCACCTCTGGCGTCACATGCTGGTCAATGGACCAACCAAGTTCGGCGATCTGTATTACCTCGGCACGTTGCCTGTGCTGGCTGCCGACAACGAGTACCTGCCGGGCGTATACGACACGCTGGTTGGAACGAATGGCCCGATCGAAATGCGGTTCATGTTTTCCCAGGCCAATGGCCAGCTGGTCTCTGTTGAGATGTACCCTCTGCTGGGATCCGACCCCTGCGAAATTCAGTTCAGCGATTACCGACCGGCTGGGGATCAGATGATGCCTCACACACTCCAGGTTCGCCATGGCGACCGAATCTACGGCACGATTCGAGTCAAGAGCTACGAGCTCGCCAGTCAACCCGCACCCTGAACCAGGACCCCCTTATGCCGACTCGATGTCAAACCATCGGACAACTGTTCTCGCTCAGCCGCTCGCTGCTTGTTGCTGGCTGCCTGGTGATCCTTGGCAGTCTTGTGCAGCCAGTTCAGGCTCAGAAGCTTTCCCAGGTCGTGCTGGGAGTGCAACCGAAGATGGTCAAGGTTTATGGTGCTGGCGGACTGCAAGGACTGGAGTCCTATCAGAGTGGCTTCCTGGTCTCCGCCGAAGGTCATGTGCTGACAGTCTGGAGCTATGTGCTGGATACCGATCTGGTTACCACCGTGCTGGATGATGGTCGGCGATTCCAGGCGACCCTGGTTGGCGCCGATCCTCGCCTCGAAATAGCGGTACTGAAGATTGACACCGAGGGCCTGGCCTTCTTTGATCGTGAGGCCGCGGTGGAGTTACGGAGCGGTTCCCGCGTGCTGGCTTTCAGTAACCTGTATGGCATCGCCAGCGGCGATGAGCCTGCCAGCCTGTTACATGGCGTGGTGGCAGCCCGCACAACGCTGGCTGCCCGGCGAGGGGCTTTTCAGACTCCCTACAAGGGCCCGGTCTATATCCTCGACGCGATCACCAACAACCCTGGAGCTCCCGGTGGTGTGCTGACCAACCAGCAGGGCCAGCTGGCTGGCCTGCTTGGCAAGGAGTTGCGGGACTCACGTACCAACACCTGGCTCAATTTTGCCATCCCGATGTCGGAGCTGAATTCTTCCATCGACGACATTATTGCCGGCAAGACACGACCTCGCAGCGAGGATCCGGATGCCCAGCGACCAGATCAACCTCATTCCCTGGCTCGGCTGGGACTGGTCATGGTGCCGGAATTACTGAGTAAGACTCCTCCCTTCGTGGACGCGATACGCCGTGGCTCCGTTGCTGAAAAGGCGGGACTGCGAGCGGACGACCTGGTGCTGTTCGTTGCTGACCGGCTGATCCCGTCGTGCCAGGCCTTGCGGCAGGAACTTGGCTTCATTGACCGGATTGATGAAGTTCGGCTGGTGGTCCAGCGCGGCGAGGACTTGCTGGAGATCGTATTACCCGGCCAACCTTGAGATGGCCGAGCAGAATCCCAATTGAATATAGCTGTCATGACACATCTGAAGAGACTGACGCTGGCTTTCCTCTGCCTGCTGTTGTGGACACGGTCTGGCATGGGCCAACCGGCAGAAGCGACCCTTGAGCAGCTGGAAGAGCAGGTCATCCGGCAGGCAACCGACAGCGTGGCCCCCTCGGTGATCCGTATTGAGACCATTGGTGGGCTGGAGAAGGTTGGCGAGGTCCTGCTCTCTGACGGCCCGACCACGGGACTGGCGGTCAGCGAGGATGGCTATATCCTTTCGAGTGCTTTCAACTTTGTTGGCCAACCGACCTCGATCCTGGTGACCACACCGAGCGGAAAACGGGCTGCGGCGCAGATCGTAGCTCGAGATCGCAGTCGCATGCTGGTGCTGCTGAAGGCAAACAGCGACGAGACCTTTCCAGTCGCCCCGCTGGTACCACGCGACCAGCTGCAGGTCGGACAGTGGTCGATTGCCCTGGGCCGCACATTAGCACGCGATTCGGTCAACGTCTCCGTTGGTATCGTCAGTGCCACCAACCGCATCTGGGGCAAGGCGATTCAGACTGACAGCAAGATCTCGCCGGCCAATTATGGCGGCCCACTGATCGACATCCAGGGCCGGGTGATTGGCATCCTTGTGCCACTCTCGCCACAAGGGCAGGGCAATGAACTGGCAGGCGCCGACTGGTATGACTCGGGAATTGGCTTCGCCATACCGCTGGTCGAGATCCTACCCTACCTGGACCAGCTCAAGGCAGGCCAGGACCTGCATGCCGGCATCCTTGGCGTGACTCTCAAGGGGAAGGACATTTATGCGGATCCTCCCGTGGTGGCCGCGGTCCAGCCCAAGTCACCAGCTGCCGAGGCGGGGATCAAGCCGGCAGACAAGATCATCCAGATTAACGGTCACGCGATCAGTCGCCATGCCCAGCTGAAACATGCTCTGGGACCACTTTACGCTGGTGATGAAATACAGCTTGTGATCATGCGAGAGGGTACACAGATTGAGACCACCGCCACTCTGACAGACAAGCTGACCGCCTTTGAACAACCATTCCTGGGCATTCTGCCACTGCGTGGTGCCGATGCCGTCACGGTCAGGCACGTCTATGCGGACAGTCCGGCCGCTGCTGCCGGACTGCAGGCTGGCGATCGAATCACGGCCGTTGGCGACCAGCAGCCAGGCTCGGCGGACGAGCTGCGAATTCAACTTGCCAATTACGAGATTGGCGATGAAGTCAGCTTGACCATCAGCCGGCAGGGTGCGGAGCAGCAGCTGAAGGCGACCCTCGGACAGCTTCCTGTAGAGATACCCGACAGCTTGCCGGCCGCGAGTGTGGCAGGCGCGGAGGAGGACCCGCAAAAACCCGCCACTGGCAAAGTAGAGATCAAGCTGCCGGAAGAACAGAATGAGTGCACCGCATACGTTCCCGACAGCTACCATTCGGACGTTGCCCACGGCCTGGTGGTCTGGCTGCATGCACCCGGAGCATATAACGTCGACCAGCAGATCATGGCCTGGAAGAGTGCCTGCGAGTCACAGCAGCTGATCCTGCTGGCCCCGAGCGCTGCCGATCCTGACCGCTGGGATCCCAGCGAGGTTGACGTGTTGCGAACGATGATCGAAGAAGTGCTCGCCAGCTATAACATTGATCGCAGCCGGGTGGTGGTGATGGGTCACCAGGCAGGTGCCTCGATCGCCTACCTGCTGGCATTTGCCCACCGGGACCTGGTCCGCGGCCTGGTGCCGACCGACGCAGCGATGCCACGTGTAACAGCAGTCAAGCCCAACGATCCAGTGGAGCGATTGAGTATCTACTCGATCACCCCTCGAGATTCGCGATTGAAGACGGCCATTGAAGCCCGCCTGAAGCAACTTGAGCAGATGAAGTATCCGCTGCAGCGAGTTGAAATTGCCAGTCCCCAGGGTCGACTGAATGCGGACGAGCGTGGTCGGCTGTTGCGTTGGATTGACTCGCTCGACATGCTCTAGAAAACGAACGGCCAGCATGTCACGCACATCGGTACTTCTTGCTACGCTGACCCTGCTAGCTGTCGGCGGCTACCTACGACTGGGTGGCGGCGAGGATGGCACGCAGCGTGCCGGAGACATTATCTTGCGGGTGGCGATTGTGCTAGCCGCGATCTGGCTGGCAATGCCCCAGCTGGAGATGATTTTCAAGCGAGGCTATGGCCAATACGGGATCCTGCTTGGGCTCGGCGCGATCGCACTCTGCTTCGCCAAGGGCGCCAAAGTGATTGTGCCGGTGGTGGCTGTCTCGATCCTGGTGATGGCCGGGCTGCAGTATGTCCAGCAATTTTTTGGCGGGGACTCTGGTGGCCAATCCGGTCCGAAAAAGACCAGACGCCGCTAGGCGAGGATCTTGGCTCGCAGCTTTTCCAGCATGCCGACTGCCTGGCCGATGTCCTCTTTCTGCCGCTCCGGTTCTGCGGCAATTTCACGTTCAATCGTGAGTGGACCGTGATAGCCAAGTTCATTCAGCGTCCGCAGGTAGTCTTCCATGCCGACGTCACCCTCACCGAGTGGCGTTTCGGCTCCCCACTCCTTGCCTGGATTGGCAGCCCAGCTGCCATCCTTGCAATGCACGCTCTTGACGAGGTGACCCACCTGGCGGAGTGCTTCGATCGGTTCGCCCGTACCGTAGAGGATCATGTTGGCGGGATCGAAGTTGATGAAGAGATTATCACAGCCGACATCGTCGATAAACTGCAGCAGGCCCTCGGCAGATTCCTGTCCGGTCTCCAGGTGCAGGTTCTGGCCGTTCGCCTTGCAATGCGCACAGATTTCACGCGTCACGTCCAGCACGTCGCCATACAGTGAATCGCTGCTGTCATGGGGAATGAAGCCCAGGTGCAGGGCGACGACGGTACAGCCGAGCATGCGGGCGAAGTCGGCGATTTCCTTCATTTCCCGGGTTCGTTCGGCGCGAGTTTCGGCTGGTACCAGGCCAACCGTTTTGACGACCGTGGGAATATCCGCGTAACTCTCACCGTCAAAGCCTCCGAACACGGCGGTCAGCTGGATATCGAATTCCCTCAGCCGTGCCAGGAAGGCTCGGGCATTGCCCTCGGTGCGGGATTCACGGGCAGGTGCATGCAACTGGATTGTTGGCACACCAAGTTCGTGAGCGACTTCCAGCTTGACTCCCAAACCAGCATCCACGCTTGTAAACACGCCAATTGGCCATTGGTCCATGACCTCATCTCCTCTTTTTTTGAATTCAATAGTCGCCAGGACGTCGTACTCGATCTACTTCAACAGTGAGTTCTTCTCTGTCGCCACGCTACTTCCATCGGGTGTCGCATCATCATCGATATTGAACCAGGCATCGTCAAAGTTAAGATAGCCGTTGCCACCCTTACTCGATTTGCGAATGGCAGTATTTGCGGTCAGGGCAATCACGGCATCCCCCAGGGCTACCTCGGGTCGGCAGCGGGGCACATTATCATTGGAGGGATTGTCCTCGCCACTGCGGCTCTTGTCCGGATGGCGAATGCAGTAGGCCCAGTGCTCGATCTCTTCGGTATAGCCTCGGCTGACCGGGCCGGTTTCGGCGGCCTTGGCAACCGGTGCATCCTCACCGCTGGCCTGGGTATCGAGCGTGGGGCCGCTGGCATCGTTCTTAACGCCGACCCGCGAACTGGTACTCGATCCGGCAAACAGCATGACTTCCTTTTCGCGTTCCAGTACGAGTGTCCCTTTGGTCCCCATCACAACTTCGCCATAACCTCCAAAACCATTCCCCATGATCGAGGAGTAGGTGACGACGATCTTCTTGTTGGGATCATTATCGTAACCAGGAATCCCTGCCGGATTCGGCGCGGCATTGACGACATCCCGATAGCCGGCATCAAAGCTCTCCTCATAGCCTGGCCCTGGGAACTCGAACATGCAGTAGACATGATCCTCGGCGTGGCGATCGGCAGGAAAGACATGTCGACCACCGACGGCATGCACGGTCAGCGGCTTGGCCTTTTTCTTATCGCGGCGTAGCGCCGAGATAAAGATGCTGGCGGCATCCAGCTGGTGGCTACCAAGTTCGGCCATCAGACCTCCACCGGTCCGTTGCCAGAGTCGCCAGCGGCAGAGTTCTTCCAGGGCCGGGTGCTGACGGCCTTCCAGCTCAAAGTCCTGGTAACCGTGCTTGGCGGCATCGATCGATTTGTCCGTATCCCATGCTTTCCACTGGTTCAGCTTGTTCTGCAGCAGTTCAATGGCAACCCGGTCTTTCTGACGGGGCAGCGATTTTTCCCAGGAGGCGATCGTATCAGCAATCTTGTCGAGACGACCTTTGCCATCCAGTCGGTCTTCACCGCCTGGCAGTGGTTGCTGCCAGCTATCCCTGCCTGGCAGATTGCCGCGGTGCCACTGGGCCCGAATATGGTGGATTTCACCCAGCAAGCCGTTCTGGATCAGGTTCACAGCATTGTCGTAAAGCACGCTGTAATGTCGCTGGTGTCCGGTCGCCAGTAGCAGGCCGGTTTCTGAAGCGAGGCGTGACATGACCTTGCACTGGGCAATGTTGTGGGCCATCAGTTTTTCAGTCAGCACATGCTTGCCACGTTTGAGAGCCTCACAGGCCACGCGGGCATGCAGATGCAGTGGCAGGGCAATGATAACTGCCTCGACCGAGTCATCATCCAGCAGTTGATGATAATCCTGCTCGTAGACGTTAACGGTCTGCCGTGCTTCCTCCACGTTGCTCCAGCCGTACTTGCTGAGCAGGCCGGGGCGTGCCGCCTTGGCGTTGGGGCTGGAATAATCGCCATGGAAAGCGCGGTGAATATTGTAAGGGCGAATATCGGCGATCGCCGTGACCTGAACATAGGACGCATTGAGCGCGCCGATCAGGACACCCCCTTCGTCTCCGGTTCCGATGATCCCCACCCGTACCGGGTCGGCGATCGTCTGGTAACCGAAATAGGCAGCGCCGAGCCCGGCCCCCGACACTGCACCGGTAGCTACGACATTCTTGAGGAAGTCGCGGCGGGTGAAACCGACAGCGTCGTAGTAATTCTCCCTGCCAACTTCTTTTTCTTCAGGGGTGAGATTCATGCTTCGGCTCCTTGGGAGTCAACGGCGGGGTGCTTACCCGCTTTCCGATGGCGAAGAAGATACAAGAGGAAGTAGTCGATGCCAGCGTAACGGCCAGCCGATGCCAGGGCCAACGTGACCAGCCCAAACATCTCAATCGCCTGGTAATAGACCGGTGTTGCACCGAGCGACCCGGGCCACTGGGAAACGATCACTGACAGCAGGAAGAGAGCTCCCGCCGAAGCCGCCACAGGTGTGAACAGCCCGATGATCAGACAGATACCGACCAGCAAATCAAAGTAGGGAATCAACTTGTCGATCGCCACCGAATCCAGGCTGCGGCGGCCAAGCTTGCCCAGCGCCAGTCGCGAGGCTGCCGGCTGGTACGCAGTTCCCAGCGCGTTCAAATCGTTTTCCAGGCCAGACCATATTCTGTCGATTCCGCCCACCAGCGTAATGCGGGCCAGGCGATTCTCGCTGGCCAACCTGTCTCCCTGCTCTCGCAGGCTACTGACCTGCTGCAGAGCGGCGGATTCAAGCTGATGCGTGCGGCGATCGACCTGGCGGAAATAGCTGATGATCTCGTCGTGATTGGTATCGAGGTACCAGTCCAGCTGGCCAGTGAAGACTTCCACGATCTTTGTGGCCTCTGCTGCTTGTTCTTTATCAAGTCCGTAATGGCCGACAATACCCTCGGCGAACTGCTGCCAGGCCTGCGTCGTCGGTTCCGTATCGATATCCACGCCGCCATCATCAAGCCGGACGAAACCGAGTCGGTGCAGACCATCGGCGTCCCAGACCCGATCGTGAAACCAGCCAGCCAGCGGGCCATGGGAATTACCCAGGAATCCGGCCGAGGAGAAACTGCCCGAACCTAGCTTGGACGCTCCTTCGTTGAGGAAATGACATCCGATGATCAGTCGCAACAGCACGAGTGCGACGACAAGGCGAGTAGCAATCTGCTTGGCTTGCCTGGGCACGGAAAAGTTCCTTGGGTGGCCGACGAGCACCAACAATTGGGCCCGGGGCGGCTACTGATAACGGCATCTCAATGTCGCGGGTGAAGCAGCGGCAACCCGCTACTGCCAGTATTATCCACATTTTGCAGTGGCTCGCCAAGCAGACTCTGCCGGTCCCGGTGTCCAATCCAATTAATGACTGCTAACATCGCTCTATCGACCCGGTTTTGACACCTGCATACGGAGTTGGAAGGTGAGTTGCCAGCGAGTTGTCCTTTGTTTTCCTGTTCAAGCACATCATTGTCAGCAACTGGCAGCTGTGCATCCAGAATTGGAAATAGTTAACAGCGGACAGGATGGCGTCGCTGAGGCCCTCCATCAGGCGGACATCTTCATTGGTCACGCCAAAGTTCCGGTCGACTGGGAGCGTGTGGTCCACCAGGGTCGGCTCAAGTGGATTCAATCTTCTGCCGCCGGGCTGGACCACTGTCTTGTGCCAGCCGTGGTCGAATCAGAAATCCCTGTCACCAGTGTGGCTGGCCTGTTTGCCGACCAGGTGGCCGAGCAGACAATGGCCCTGCTACTTGGCCTCGTCCGCAGCATGCCAACTTTCATGCGAGCACAACAGGCCCGCGAATTCGTCCGCCGCCCGACCATGGATCTGCACGGCATGACGGTCGGCATCGTCGGCTTCGGCGGCAACGGCCAGAGGATTGCCGAGGTACTGGCGCCCTGGGGCGTTCGCATCCTGGCAACCGACAAATTTCCAGTGCCTCCGCCGGATCACGTAGAAGCAGTCCTGCCAGCCGATCAGCTGGACCAGCTGCTGCCTGAGGTCAACGTGCTGATCCTGGCGGTCCCGCTGACGGCCGAAACAGAAGGGATGATCGATGCCAGCTGTCTGTCGAAGCTGCCCGCCGGCAGCCTGCTGATCAACGTGGCACGCGGCCAGATCGTGAGGCAAGACCAGCTTGTGTCGGCGCTGGGCTCAGGCCAGCTAGCCGCTGCCGGACTGGATGTGACCGAACTGGAGCCGCTGCCAAAAGAGAGTCCACTCTGGGATATGCCCAACGTGATCATCACGCCCCACGTCGGTGCCCAGTCGGCCCGCCGAATTGACGTTACCATCGACTTCGTTTGCGGGAACCTGCGGCGTTTCCTGGCGGGTGAAAGTCTCGCCAAGCTGGTCGACAAGCAACTCGGTTTCTCCGTTCCCGAGCATGTCGCTCGGTCTGAAACGGACAGAGCAGGCGAGAGTTGAGGACCGTGGTTTAAGTCTCTGGTGCGGGCCACGTACTGCTCTCGACGATTTATCGATCGTGGCCCTGCTGTTTCATGTTGTTGCCTGCAGTCACCCTGACAAAACTGCACTCTGGACGATAACTTAAGGTATCTGAGGGGGGGGTATTGTGCTGTCCAACAATCGCACTGGACGCGTGCTCTGCCAAACTCCTAGAATCCTTACTCAGAAGGAACACAGGCGAGTCGCCTGGCACGTGCTCAAGCTCCAGCAGGACAATGGACAACGACAATTCGAAATTAATGGCGACCGTCACCGCACCGCTGCGTACGGAGGGTTCCATGGATCTGCCTGGCCCGCCCGAGTTGCTCAAGGGCTACTCCAGAATCCTCGATTCCCAGCGGCTGCAATGGGCGGTGCATCACCGACTGTCGCGGCTGCTTGGTACCGGCGGCCAGGGAGTGGTTTACCTGTCTGAGCGTCGGGGCGCAGATGGCTTCAGCATCCCGGTGGCTATCAAGATCTTCTCGCCCGCTGGATTTGAAAATGAAGCGGCCTATTCGGAAGCGATGGGGCGCCTGGCGCGAGTTTCCCGTCGAATTGCGCAGATCCAGCACGATAACCTGCTTGATATCCATAACTTTGTGGACCGCGGTGGCATCCGGATCCTGGTGATGGAGTGGATTGATGGATACGACTTGCGCCAGCTGATCTCCCTGCCACGGCTGAACCAGATCAAGCAGCAGGTTAATTCTGAACGCTGGGACGAGATCAACCGGGGCATCATCACAGCCGGTGAGAAGCAATCCCGGCTGCGGACCGGCGTCACCATCGCCATTGTCCGCCATTGCCTGGCGGGACTCGGTTCGCTGCACCAGCATGGCGTCATCCATGGCGACATCAAGCCTTCCAATGTGATGGTCAAACGCAGTGGACTGGCAAAGATCATCGATACCGGCTCCGCCTATGCACTGGACGACCTGCCGACCAAGCGAACGTGTACTCCCGTTTATGCGGCACCCGAAGTCCTGGCTGGCAGTGAGCCAACAGCCCAGAGCGACCTGGCCTCGCTGGGTTACGTGTTGGTCGAGGTACTTTCGGGCCGCTGTCCCTTCTCAGAGCTGCCCAAGTACAGCGACCTGGTGGAAGCCAAACGCAGGTTGCCTGAGCAGCTGGAGGAGATACTTCCCAAGAGCGTGCTCCGCAACCAGACGCTGATGGCATTCTGCCGTCAGTTAATTGCTGTCGATCCGGCTGACCGATTCGAGAGTGCCGAAGCGGCTGAGTTACTGAGCGACGGAGCAGCGGAGATCCAAAGACAGCTGGTCCTCAATGAGGACAATCAGGAATACGATCACGAGATTCACTTGTTGATCGAAGAGTTGAAGGAACTGGACAACCAGCCGGTCAGCTAGAGGGGGGGGTTCGTTCCGCCCTCGGCGGACAGCTCCTCGTTGAGGGCGCATCAACTGTCCAGGTCCAGGCGTCGCCCCTCTTCGGCACTCTGGCGGGCAGCGTCAATCAGTGCCAGGGCATGGTAGGTTGCTCTCAGGTCGTCGGTATTTCGCACCAGGCTGGTAACGCGACGGTGAAAGAGCATCAACATTTGCTCGCCAACCGGTCGATCTTGATCCAGCCTTTCGGTATGTCGTCCAGCTTCATCGAACCAGACCAGCGTACTGGGCAGGTCCAGGAAGGCGACTCCATTCTCACAGCTCACTTGCAACGCAGCTGGTGACCGGTAACTGACAGCTTCCTGCCAGCCACGGGGAATTGTCCGTCCGCAGAAGATCTCTGCCGTCAGCTCACCGTTGGCGAAGCCGAGTTGCACTTTCTTCCAGCGTTTGTTGGGCCGATCGGCATGGTGTTCCTCTCCCAGCACGCTGGTCACCTTTCGGTCGGAGATATAGTGGCACCAGTCGACAAGTTCGAGCATGGTCTGCCACTGCGAGTCGCCGGTTGCCGGACGATAGCGACTGGCGGTCGATCGAGTCAGGTCCTGCAGCGAGCGGTCATCCTTGCCATGGCAGAGCAGTAGCCAGGGCTTACCGAGTCGGCTGGCGATCAGTTCCCGCAGGCGGACAGTCGCCGGGGCATGGCGCCGCGGCAACTCGGCCATGAAGGCGATGCCGGATTCTTCCACACGTTCTCGGACTTCAATGGCCCGATCGGCGGCCAGGTTCAGTGCCGAGGCGCAGTAGACAGCCTTGCCCGCCCGGCAGGCTGCCAGGATCGGCAGCGGCCCGTACCACTCCGGCGAGAGAATCAAGATCGCTTCGATGTCATCACGGCTGACCAGGCTACGAAATCCTTCAACCACGGCGGCCTCGAATTCCCCTGCCGCCTGTTGTGCCAGCTGTCCCACCTCGGCACAGATGGCGACCACATCAAAGCGATCGGACATTGCTCGCAGGGCAGGTCGATGACGCGATTCCCAGGCGTCGCCGAGGCCGATTACACCGACGGGGAGTTTCATGGCTAGTGACTGCCAGATAAAAGGAGCGACTGTCGAGAACGGAACAACGGGGCTTCAAATCCTCAGGACTTGTCGCGCGCCACAATCTCGTAACGACGGATTTTTCGATCAAGCGTGGATCGTTCGATACCCAGAATGCCAGCGCTGCGGCTCTTGTTCCAACCGTTTTCTTCCAGCGTGGCGATAATATGGGCGCGTTCCATATCGGCAATTGTGCGAGCCAGGTAGCTGCCCTCGACCAGGCTGATCGTACCAGAATCGCTGGCTGGCGCAATCGACGTGAGGGCCAGGTCCGGCACGTCAATCACATCGCCGCGAGAGAGAACCACAGCACGCTCGACCATATTCTTCAGTTCGCGAACATTCCCAGGCCACTTGTGCTGCCGCATCTGCAGCCGCGCCTGCTCGGTAAACCCGGACAACCGTCGCCCAGTCTCCTCACGAAATCGACTCAGGAAGAATTCCGCCAGCACGTCAATATCGGCAGGTCGTTTACGCAGCGGAGGAACCTCGATATCGACAACATTCAAGCGGAAGAAGAGGTCACGGCGAAACTCCCCATCCGCCACAGCAGCTTCCAGATCGCGGTTCGTGGCGGCAATCACGCGCACGTCAACCTGGATATCTGTGCTTCCTCCGACACGTTCAAACGGGTGTCCTTCCAAGACGCGCAGGAACTTGGCCTGGATCGATGGACTCATTTCCCCGATCTCATCGAGCATCAGAGTACCGCCATCCGCCGCTTCAAATTTCCCGATCTTGCGATCCGTGGCACCGGTGAAAGATCCTTTCTCGTGCCCGAACAACTCGCTCTCCAGCAACGATTCGGATAGCGCGGCACAATTCAGGCAGACAAATGGCCCGCCGGTTCGTGGACTGGAGTAGTGCACGGCGCGAGCCACCAGTTCCTTGCCAACGCCACTCTCGCCACGAATCAGGACCGTGGCTCGACTGGGAGCTGCCTGTTGAATATGTTCGCGGACCAGCTGCAGCTGGGGACTGTCGCCCACCAGCTCCGATTCGGCACCGAGCTGGGTCCGCAGTTGCTGAACTTCGCTACGGGTCTGGGAAAGATCTTCCGCCAGTTCCTTTTCCCGGTTGAGGTTGCTGATTGCCAGACCCAGGTTGTCGGCTACCGCCAGGGTGAACTCCAGGTCGTCCGGATCCAGTGTCCGCTCACCGTCGATGGAATAGAGGTGCAGCAGGCCGATCGCACCTTCATCATGTCGAATCGGTGCACAGATCACGCTGGTCGACTGAATCACTCCCTTGCTGTCTCGACTTGCGAGGGCACTGTCGTCACCAATGTTGCGGGCCAATACCGCTTCCCCGTCACCGAGCACGGTCGAGGCCAGGAAACCGGTCACGCGGTGGTAACGCTTGCCATCGATCGCCTGCGAGGCCACCAGATCCAGGTCGGCGCCAACCGGCTGCCCTTCAAAGTCACGCGGGACGATCAGGATCGCACCCGCGTCTGCAGCTGTGCCGTCAAACAAACCCTCCAGCGCCGTTTCGGCGATACCCCGGAGGTCCTGCTGGCGAGCGAGGTGAAAAGCGAGTCGACAGAGTGTTGCCACCGCTCGGTCTAACTTGGCTGTCCCCGGACTGGCACCCTCGCGTTCCAGCAAGCGGGTTTGGCCACGCCGATGGGTGATCGTGGTTGGTGAGAAGGTATCGTCCAGCACGCTGGCGTCGTCATCCAACTCACCGCCGATCGCATCCAGGTCCTCCTCAGTCAGGACCGAAACCGGATCCGCCTCAAAGACGTTGTTGACTGCCTCAGAGAGTTCCAGCACAAAAGCCATCTGGCACTTGGCAACCCGCACCACGTCCCGGCTCTGTAACTTGTAGTCACCTGTTATCGACTCACCGTTAATCAGTGAGCCGTTGCGGCTGTCCAGATCACGAAGTGTCCACTCACCACCGGTAAAGAACAACTCGGCATGATTCCTGCTGCAGCGTTCATCCTTGATCACAATCTGGTTGGTGGCAGCGCGGCCAATGGTCGTGGTGCGTCCCGCCACAAGGCGAATCACATCGGTCCACTTGGTACCTTCTCGGATTACCAGGTAAGAGTCCATGGAGTCGGAATAATCCTGCCAGATGGTCTAAACGGCACTCTGTATTCAATCTTCTGTTGCAACCCGTGACGCGGATCGCCAAGCCTGCGGTCTGCCATACACGAGTGATGGTGTCCACTTATCGGCGGGGATGTGACTGGAAACAGGGAGGTATATGGTGGTCCCGAATGACGATCTATCAAACTTACCCAATGGAGAAAGATCGTGCAGCGGGAACTGCTTCACAATAGCGAGAATAGGGCAACTTTTCTTGAAATAAGCGGGCTTCGAGGTTATTCTTGCAGCAGAGTAATTCGTGGTGTTCTTCGGCTATAAATGACGAAGTTCAATGGGTGTGGGGACTTTAAATCCCTCCGCCAACCCACTTTACACTCTGGCAACAACGGAACAGAAACCGTGCTGGCCGCGAAGGGCTATGTGGCAGGCACAATTCATTGACATTGAGGAGTCAAGGCAATGCTGCGCACCTCCACCACAACTGCACATAACATCTCCCGTCCCCACCTGCTGGCGGGTTTCACAGTCGTAACTGTGCTGCTGGCAGTTTACAGTGTTTCTCTCCTGGCGGGGCATCGCAACTTCCGTAACCAGGCGGTCGGTGGGATCTCAATCGACGCCGAGGGCGTGATTCGAGAAGCTGATGTACGCAGCAAGAAAATGCTGCTGGATGAACTGCGTAAGGACATCCAGCGGGCTCCGCAGGCGCTGATGGCCCCAACCGGGCTACGCATGGTCTCGCTGCGTGGCTTGCAGCGCGCCATCGCTGATGCCCAGGCCAACAATCTCGGTCGGCTGCCCGACGAGGTTCGATTCCTGGCCGGCCTGCAGCGAATTCAATACATCCTGGTCTATCCTGAACAGCAGGACATCGTGCTGGCCGGTCCCGGAGAGGGCTGGCGCGTCGATGAGAACGCCAACGTTGTCGGTGTCACCACCGGCCGCCCGGTGATCCAGCTGGACCACTTGCTGACAGCACTGCGAACTGCCGACGCCGCTCGCCAGGTCGGCATCACCTGCTCGATCGATCCGACCGAAGCGGGCATGCAGAAGTTGCAGACCTTGCTCGATCACTACCGCAAGAATGGTATTGCAGTCAATCCACGCGTGATGGAACCCCAGATGAAGCAGGCCTTTGGTCCGCAACAGGTCCGCATCACGGGTGTCCCTGGAACCAGCTATTTCGCTCGCGTGATGGTTGCTGCCGACTACAAGATGAAGCGAATTGCGATGAAGCTGGACCCGTCGCCCGTCAAGGGACTGCCCAGCTTTATCGACATGATCAAGGGCCGCAGCGTGCGTGCCGACGTGAATCCACGCTGGTGGTTGGCCTGTGATTACGAACCACTGGCTCGCAGCGAAGATGGACTGGCTTGGGAACTGAAGGGCCAGGGCGTCAAGGCAATGACCGAGAACGAAATTGTGCAGGCAGGTGGCGACGTCAAGCAAGCTGGCACGATAGACCCCTTGGCACAGAAATGGGCTGACATGATGACCGCTCGTTACGACGCCCTGTCAGCAGCAGACCCCGTCTTTGGCGAGCTGCGTAATGTCATGGACCTCTGTGTCGTGGCTGCCTTGATCAAGAAGGAAGGCCTGATGGAAAAGGCCGGCCTCGATATGGCCGCACTCGCTGTCGCCGATAACAACGACCTGCAGCTCGATGTCTGGCACGCTCCCACGCAGGTTGCTGCCCAGTGCAGCTTCGTCAAGAGCCGTTCCAACTGGATCCTCACCGCCTCAGGTGGTGTCGATGTGAATAGCTGGGAAGTCGCCAGCAAGGTCGCACTTGATCCTTCGGTCAAGGAAACCTGGGCCAAGGGTAACGACAGCGATCATAGCCAATTCTGGTGGCAGTAGTCCGCCTGACACTGCGACTTTTAATCGCTCGCTGCAGCTGACCGCCGCAGGTTCACTATCCGCACGCTCAGCCCACGGGCCGCCTGCTGAAAGTAACTGTCGATCACGCCGCGCCGATGGAGCAGGTCCAGCTGCTCGGCACTCCCATCGACTGACTTAAGCAGTACCAGTTCAGCCTGGTTCAGCTGCTGGGCGAATTGGGCAGCAATCGAATCGCTGGTCACATCCCAGCTGGCTGGCAGCACAGTCGGGTCCAGCTGGTGCCACTGCCGCAACAGCGTGAGCGGATCGATCAGAACGGTCGAGGCGACCGCTGGCAGAGATTCAAGCTCCTCGACCAGCTGCCAGTTGCCTGCCTCACGGGCCAGTCGACGGGCATTGATCCCCATCACGCGGATAGCCGCCCAATGCGACTTTTCTGCCGACCACTGCCGCAGGCTAGCCCAGCGACGGAGCAGCTTCACGGTCTTGCCGCCGCCCACGATCACAACGTTGCGGCGGGCAGGTTGATCGGCCAGCCAGTCAGCCAGCCGAGATGCCAGCTCCGGCAGATCCAGCAGGCTGCCACCCAGCTTGATGATCCGCGCGGGCGTTACTGGCACGTCAGCACCTCTTCGCTGGCTAGCGTTGCCATCGCCAGAGCCGTCGCCACCGCCGCCAGGTCCGGCCCAAGTTGCTCTTTCAAGCACAGCACGGTCGCCTGACAGCCGATATCTTCCAGCGCCTGCTGGGCCAGGAAACTTCCTTCACCAGCCACGATCACCGATTGCGGGGCCTGTGACATGGAAGCCAGTACCTGTCGTAAAGCTGAGGCCACGAGTGATCGCTGGCGGGCTGCCACAGCCCTGGCCATGTCCAGCGCCGCTGATCGAGCAACCTCGCTGGGGCAGGCACACACCATGCGTGCCAGGCGGTCCGCTGCAGCACCGATCGTGGCCGGACAGCCATCGGCGGTATCCAGATCGCTGATCTCCTCGGAAATCTCACCGGTCAACAGGTAAACGTCGTGGGTGGTGGCAAACCGCTCACGTGCAATCGGTATCGAGCCGCCCTGCCAGGGCAGTTCATCGACCAGCGTTGCCAGCGGCGTTCGCCTGACACCACAGTAGACCAGCTCGCCGGCCGCCAGCCGCTCGGTATCGGTCTGGCCGCGTGCGGCGGGGCTGCCCTCTGCGATCGGAATGATGTCGACCGTGGTCGAACCGACATCGATCAACAGCTGGGAGTCGGCTGGCTGGAATCGACTGGCAAATCGAGCCAGGCCATGCCAGTTGGATGCCGCCAGGCTGCTGGCCAGGCTGGAATCATCACAACAGTCTGCCGTCGTGTGCCAGTTGCCGGCCACTGAATAGAACTGCAGCAGACGCTGACCGGCTGCCTGCTCGGCTGCACGGACGATATGCTCAACTCCCGCCAGCTTATCTGGAAAGCAGTCTGCCAACTCACCGGTCATGGTAACAGCAAGGCCAGCGGATGAATCCAGGCCTTCAAGCAGGCCTTCAAGCTCAGCTGCCAGCAAAGCGGGTTGCTGCCAGAGTGGAAATGCGTGTTGGATGGCGGTGCCGCGCTCGTCCGCCAGCTTGATGTTGGCTCCGCCGATATCGAGGCCAATCCAGTGCATCGTCTCATCCACGGGTCGAGCGGTTGTCTGAAGTTAATAACGAAGAGCTTACCTCGCCGGCGGCGGTGAAGCGAACGTGGCGAGCGGCCTGGGGTGCCTCGTGTGGTCGATCCAGTCCGACCAGCAGACTGGCCAGGTTCATGTCGAGGGCAGCACGTAGGCCGACGTAGGATGTCGTGACACGCGGATTGACTTCAATTACAACATCCCGATCAGCTCGCTCCTCGTCACCGAGGATCATGTCGATACCGACCAGGCCACGTCCTGCGGGTAGAGCGGCAAGTGTCTGCCGGGCCAGCTGTCGTGCGCGGTCCGCCAGGTTCGCCGCGATCGGCAATTCACCACCATGGTAAAGGGAGTGCTGCAGGTCGATCGACTGTTGCCCCGCGGGCAGCAGGTAGGCCTGACCGTCGGCCAGCAAGGCCACCAGGCTGACAGGGGTCCCTGGCTGGCAAGGCTCAACCAGCTGGCAGTCGCTCGCTGCTGCGGCTCGGCCCGCCGCCGCGTCAGCCAGCCAGTGATTATTGACAGTACCGGCATCAGAACGCGGTTTGGCGATGCAGGGATAATCGAACGGCAATGCATCGTCGATTGGCAGCCGCCGGACAATTCCTGGCGGCACGGCAACACCGTGCTCTGCCAGGTGCAGTTTCAATCGCAGCTTGTCGGCGACCAGTGCGATCCATTCGGAGGAAGGACCCAGCAGTTCTGCATCGAGCAACTCGGCTCGTCGCGTCAACCGCAACAGGAGGCCATCGGTTTCAGGAGCCACCAGCAGCACACGATCGGCCTCGCTGACCAGCAGGTCAAACAGGCGGTCATGCTCTGGCAGGCTGTCAGCCCGTTCGCAGCGGGCCAGGTGCGTGAGAGTGGCGGCTGGCAGAGTTGAATTCTCTGCGGCCAGCATGGTCCAGATCTGGCAGCCAGGCAACTGGGAAAAGTCATCAACCAGGGCCGCCAGCATGGCGGCACCCTCGATTGCCAGCGACGGGGCAGGGCAGCGACCGGTCACGCCGGCGCTGACCGCCTCGTAGACCAGGAGGTTTCCCGTTAACGTATCCAACGGGCTAGAAGATGCCCAACTGGTCCCGGGCATCCTCGGTCATACGATCGGGACTCCAGGGGGGATCCAGCACGATCTTGACTTCCACCTCACCCACTTCGTCGAGGCTGGTCAGCACCTGCTTGCTGTTACCAATCAGCTGTGGACCGGCAGGACACATGGGGCTGGTCAAAGTCATATTGATTGAGACGTTCGTCAGCTCGTCATCCGTTTCCTCCAGGATGACTTCGTAGACCAGTCCCAGATCGACGATATTGACGAACAACTCAGGATCGATGACTTGTTTCAGTTCTTCCCGAACGAGATCCTCAGTAACTGCCATGGTATCCCCTTTCCCTCTTGTGAAGGCGCTGTGGAACGCCGTAACGGGTCAGTTCTCATTGATTTTAACAAACACAGAGTCGCCGTCGACTCGTACTTCGTGGACGGTCGTCGGCTGGGTCGCCGGCATGGTCTGCGGGCTACCGTCGCGGACGTCAAAACGTGCACCGTGGCGGGGGCAGATCAGTTGGCAGCCGTCCAGTTCTCCATCGCCGAGCGTCCCACCGTCATGCGTGCAGACATCATCGATGCAGTAAAACTGGCCATCGACATGGACCAGCACGACAAGCTGTTCGTCGACCTCGACAACTGTGCAGCCGGGATCCGGTACATCCGTTATCGCGGCAACTTCGACAAATTCCGTCATCTCATCGCCTCATCTCGGAGCGTGATTATGTTCGGGTGAATTACGCGTAATCTCGAACCCGGCGCCCGATGGCCTGGGTGAGGGCCTCGCGAACTGAATCGATCGTGATCCGATCGATCACTTGCTGAAAGAAGCCACAGACGACCAGCCGGGTCGCTTCCAGGCGAGTGAAGCCGCGGCAGGTTGCATAGAAGATCAGCTCCTCGTCAACTTTGCCGGTCGTGGCACCGTGGGTACAGCGGACATCATCCGCGTCGATTTCGAGGCCTGGAATCGAATCGGCTCGAGCCTGGTTACTCAACAGCAGGTTGTCGTTACGCTGATAGCCATTTGTCTGTTGGGCAACGGGATCCACCTCGATCATGCCGCGCCAGATTGTCCGCGAGCGGTCCTGCAGAGCCGCCTTGTAGAGAAAGTCGCTGTGGCAGTTGGGAGCCTGGTGATGTTGCAGCGTGTGGTAGGAGAGGTGTTGCTTGCCCTCGGTGAAGAGCACGCCATTGACCTGGCAGTTCGCTCCTGGCCCAGCCAATCGAACTTGCTGATTGACCTTCGACAGGCGGCTGCCGATGGCTCCCACGGTCCACTGTAGCGACGCGTCCTGCCCCAGCTGGGCCGACTGGTGCGAAAAGTGCCAGGTGTTGTGAGACCAGTTTTGCAGGTTGACATAACGCAGATTGGCGCCGCCAGCCAGCATCATCTCGACGGAACCACAGTGAAAACCATCGCTCTCGGCGTTCTCTGAGCTACTCTCCGAGAGGACGGTCGCAGCGGCACCTTCCTCCAGCACAATCACGGTGTGTGAAAGGTCGACTCCGCCATCGGCAATCATGGCGTGCAGGTGAAGTGGCTCGTCCAGCATCACTCCGCGGGGAACATAGAGCACATTCCCATTGGACCAGCAGGCGTTATTGAGGGCAGCGAAGCGGTCCTTGCCAGCTTTCAGTTGTCGCCGGCCAAGGATCTCCTGGATCAATTCGGGATGTTCGCTGGCGAGTTGACTGAGGGACCCGAACAGGACTCCCTGGTCTGACCAGCGGGCATCCAGAGACAGCTCGATCGACCGGCTATTGATGCTGGCCGACTTCCCACCAAGCTGGACTCCATCAGCCAGCAGGGCCTCGCCGGCCGGCTGTTTCAGCTCTCCATCAATCGGCAGGCCGAAGCGATCCAGCTTGAACAGTCGGATATCGGTCCTTGTCCACTCTTCCTCACGGCGACTGGGCCAGGGCAGGGTCTTGTAGATATCCCAGGCGCTGCGGCGATGATCCACCAGCCAGCCCGGTTCGTTGCGGGACTCAACGAAACGATCGAACGTCTCGTCGGTAAAGCCGGCAGCTGTTGTCATCTCGATCATGGGGTCACGTCGAATTGCGTGATGAAAATGTGGCGGGGCGGTGTCGGATTTAGCCGACCGAGCCTTCCATCTGGAGCTGAATAAGGCGGTTCAATTCAACCGCGTACTCCATCGGAAGTTCCTTGACGAGTGGCTCGATGAAGCCATTCACGATCATCGTGCTGGCTTCCGCCTCGGTCAGACCACGACTGGTGAGGTAGAACAGCTGTTCTTCACCAATTCGCGAGACGCTTGCCTCGTGACCAACCGACACATCCTGCTCGGCGATCTCGATATAAGGATAGGTGTCGCTGCGGCTCTCCTCATCGAGTATCAGGGCATCGCAGACGACGTTTGTACGGGTACCGTGGGCACCTTTTTCGACTCGCACGAGGCCACGATAACTGCTCCGTCCACCATCCTTGGAAATCGACTTGGAGATGATCTGGCCGCTCGTGTTGGGGGCTGCGTGGACCAGCTTGGCGCCGGCATCCTGATGCTGTCCCTGGCCGGAGAAGGCGATCGAGAGAATTTCTCCGCGAGCTCCCGGTTCCATCATGTAAACGGCGGGGTACTTCATCGTCAGCTTGCTGCCGAGGTTTCCGTCAATCCACTCCATCGTGGCATCACGGTAGGCCATGGCACGCTTGGTCACCAGGTTATAGATGTTGTTGGCCCAGTTCTGGATGGTGGTATAGCGGCAACGCGAGCCTTCCAGGCAGACGATTTCCACGACGGCCGAGTGCAGGCTTTCGCTACTGTACATCGGTGCCGTGCAACCTTCGACATAATGAACCTCGGCTCCCTTGTCGACGATGATCAGCGTCCGCTCGAACTGTCCCATGTTCTCCGCATTGATGCGGAAATAGGCCTGCAGCGGAAACTCGATCTTGACACCTGGTGGGACATAGATGAATGAGCCACCGGACCAGACTGCCGAGTTGAGGGCAGCGAACTTGTTGTCATCCGGGGGGATGATAGTGGCAAAGTACTTCTCAACCAGTTCCGGATGTTCCTTGATGGCATTGTCGGTGTCAGTAAAGAGCACACCCTGCTCGGCAAGGTCTTCCTTGAGCGATCCGTAAATCACTTCACTCTCAAACTGTGCCTTGACGCCTGAAAGGTATTCCCGCTCAGCCTGGGGAATTCCCAGTTTTTCGAATGTATCCTTGATCTCCTCGGGGACATCATCCCAGCTGCGGCCCTGTTCGGTGGTCGGCTTGAGGTAGTAGTAGATATCCTGGAAGTCGATGGCGATATCGCCACCCCACTCCGGCATCGGCTTGGATTCGAAAATCTCCAGCGACTTGAGGCGGAAGTCCCGCATCCACTGCGGTTCATCCTTCATTGCCGAGATCTGCTTAACGATATCCGCGTTAATTCCCTTCTCAGCCTTGAATACTGCCGTACTCTCGGTGCGGAAGTTGTACTTGTTGATCTCGCCAAGAGATTCGTCTTGTTCGTTAACTTTTGCGTCTGTTGCCATGATATATCCTCAGTCACTCGTAAAGCGTGTCTGCCTATTCCTAATCTGCAGCATGCCAGGCACTCCTAGGCCTGTCCGGCTGCGACTCCGTCGGCCTCCACCATCGCCTGGTTTCGGGCATCTGCATCGGGGTAAGAGTCGCGAACTCGCTGGTAGCCATCCGAATGCAGCTCACGAGCCAATTCGGCACCACCCGTTTCCACGATCCGGCCACCGAGCATCACGTGGGTGAATTCAGGGGGATTATGGACCAGCAGCTTGTCATGATGGGTGATGATCAAGAGGCCCATCGTCTCACGGCCAATATCACGAATACTCTCGCTGGCCAGCCGAACGGCGTCGGCATCCAGTCCACTGTCTGTTTCGTCAAGGATCGCGAAGCGTGGCTGGAGCATCGCCAGCTGGAGGATTTCTGCCCGCTTCATCTCGCCGCCAGAAAACCCGTCGTTGACATAACGGCGGGCAAATTCCATGTCCATCTGCAGCTTTTCCATGTTGCCCTTGAGCTCCCGCCGGAAGTCCGCCATCGGGATCAGCTCCTCACCCTCTTTGCGATCCGGATTCCGTACGTTGGTCGTGGCATGCCGCAGGAAGTCGGCCATCTTGACACCGGGAATTGCTACTGGTCGCTGAAAAGCCATGAACAGGCCGTGACGGGCGCGCTCATCCGGCGACATCTCCAGTACATCGAGGCCATCGAGCTGGATGCTGCCCTCGGTGACTTCGTAATGAGGATGTCCCATCAAGGCCAGGCCGAGCGTGCTCTTGCCGGAGCCATTGGGTCCCATCAGGGCATGTGTTTCGCCCTGATTGAGCGCCAGGTTGACGCCTCGCAGGATGGGCTTGCCGTCGACAGCGACATGCAGGTTTTCGATAGAAAGCTGGTTGGTCATGGTTCTGCTCAATCGGTAATCTTCTGGTGGTCAAAGACTGGCTCGACGTCTTCGACGTCGTCGATATAGCCACTGTGATGAGGTACGGGAAGCTGATCGTCTACCTTGGCGCCGCGACGCATGAATCCACTGCCAGTGTCACTTCGCTTGGCCAATCGCTGTCCCGCAATTTTGTCCTGGATCCGCATCAGGCCTTCTAACAGGGCCTCGGGACGAGGCGGGCAACCTGGCACGTAAACGTCGACGGGAACCACCAGGTCGACTCCCTTGACCACGTGGTATCCCCACTTGAAGTAGGGACCGCCACCGACCGTGCAGGCCCCCATGGCAATCACGAATTTCGGATCGGGCATCTGGTTGTATAAGCGGCGAACCCGGCTGCCCATCTTGTAGGTCACAGTACCGGCAACAATCATCAGGTCGGCTTGCCGCGGGGTCGCTCGAAAGGCTCCAGCGCCAAAACGATCGATGTCAAAGCGGCTCGCTCCGGTCGCCATCATCTCGATCGCACAGCAGGCAAGTCCGAAGGTCATTGGCCAGATGCTGGACTGCCGTGCCCAGTTAATGGCATGTTCCACCGTGGTCAGGATGGAGCCTTCTTCAAAGCGGCCTTCGATGAATGCTTGTGTCATGGTTTTCTTTCCTGATTCACCTGACATAGCCTGGCAGAGAAACGTAAGCTGCCCAGCATAACTAATTCACTCTGGCTGACCAGTGGCCCAACTTGGCCACAACATCAGTCCACGAGCACCTCTTCTGATTGGAATTCAAACGTACATCCACAGTCTCCATCGAGGCGGCAAGAGGTCAGCTCCACCTTCTCACCGAGCACCTCGGAGAAGAGCATTTGCTCCATGCTGCAGACGCCTCGATCGTCCTCCGCCAACTCAGGGTAAGGACAGGCTTCCACTGACAAGATTGGCAGCTTGCCACTCTCGTCGACGACGATTGGTAACTGCCGCTGTTCGAATAGCTCGACAACCGACTGGATCCGTTGTCGCAGCGTTCCCTCCGGAATCTGGCTTTCGTACATCGCAGCCATGCGAGAAGATATCCGCGCCATCAGGCTGTTGCGAACTTCAGGGTCCTGGATCGAGCGGATCTCCTGCCACAAGGCGATGGCCAGGTCAGCAAAATTCTCGCCGCTGCGCCGGCGGCCCTTGCTGGTCAAGCGGTAGATATGCTGCGGCCGGCCGCGTGAGGGAGCAAGTTTGTTACGTTCCACCAACTGTTGCTGCAGCAGCCGCTTGAGCCGCTGGCGTACCGCCGTGTCTGTGACTTCCAGCACGGTCGTCAGCTGACGAATGGTCATTTCGTCCTGGCTGCGCAGCAAATCCAGAATTGCTACGTCTGAGCTGAGAATTGCGTCGGTCATGTCCTAACCTCCCGAAAGCACATCTGTGCCGTCCTATGTTGTTATATCGTACCGAGTTACCCTACTTTCGACAAGCTTTTCTTCGAAAAATGTGCTGGCAAACACGATTCGTGCTTACACAGGCCAGATCAGGTTTGCTTTTATCGGTCAGATGACCAAAATAAGGCCCATCACATCCCCGCCAGCTCTTGCTTTCACGCCCCGCTAGGTAAACCCGCCACGATGAATCATTCTTTACAATCGCGACAGCGATCAAAACTGAATACCCTTGCAGTGCGGTTGGCCAGTCTACTGTCGTTGATTTTGATCTGGCATGGACCAACGGTCACCGCACAGTCGATTGATCCATCGCCTACTGTAGCCCAGGCAAGCCAGCCTGCCGGTAACGATAATGCAACTGAACTAGATTCTGCAGACGATGGCAGCCCCGAAAAGAAGGAGGACGCTCCGTCAGCAGCAACATTTCAAGACAAGATCAATGAGAACTTTGCATCTGTAGTTGCTGTTCTGGAAGGAGTTATCTTCTACAAGGTCCCCTTGCTGATCAGTGACCAGACCGCTCCCCTTGTCCTGCTTGTGTTGATTTTTGGAGGGATCTTTTTCACGCTGCGGTTCGGATTTATCAATATTCGCCTTTTCCGCCATTCGATTAACGTGATTCGAGGGAAGTATGACAAACCGGAAGATGAGGGAGAAATCACTCACTTCCAGGCTCTCACATCAGCACTTTCAGCAACGGTCGGGCTAGGCAACATTGGCGGAGTTGCGATTGCCATCGCCCTGGGTGGCCCTGGCGCGATTTTCTGGATGTGGTGCATCGCATTTTTTGGGATGAGTGCCAAGTTCACCAGTTGCGCATTTGCCCAACTGTATCGACGAGTCAGGCCGGATGGCACTGTCCTGGGTGGTCCCATGGTCTACCTGGACGAAGGCATCAAGGAACATTATCCGCGTCTGGGCTGGCTGGGAACAATCTTCGGAATCTCATTTGCCGTTTTCACCATCCTTGCGTCGCTCGGCGGCGGCAACATGTTCCAGGGCAACCAAACATTCAAGATCGTTTCTGAACAGCTTGGTGTCCCCTCAAGCTACGACTGGCTGTTTGGTGTTGTGATGGCGATCCTGGTAGGGATCGTCATTATCGGAGGCATCAAACGCATCGGTGATGTCACCAGCAAAATAGTGCCAGCGATGTGTCTCTTCTATTGCGTCTGTTGCCTGATCATTATTCTCTCCAACGCATCCCAAGTACCGACCATGCTGGGCAGCATCTTCACCAGCGCATTTCAACCTGATGCAATATTCAGTGGCGGCATAATTGGCGTGCTCCTGATCGGAGCACAACGTGCTGCATTCTCCAATGAAGCGGGCCTGGGCTCAGCGGCAATCGCTCATGCAGCCGCTCGTACGGAAGAGCCGATCCGTGAAGGCGTGGTGGCCATGATTGGACCGTTTATTGACACGATCATCGTCTGCACGATGACGGCACTGACAATTCTGATTACCAATTCACATATCGACGTGGCGACTGGCCAACCATTTGCTGAAGCACTGGCCAAGGAAAAGGACGTGGCCCTGACCGCCGCCGCATTCGCCACACTGGGAAGCTGGGTGCCTTACCTGTTGTGCGCTGCCGTCTTCGTATTTGCCTATTCCACGATGATCTCCTGGAGCTACTATGGTGACCGCGCTGCCGAGTACTTGTTCGGCGAGAAAGGAATCCGACCCTATCGGATCCTGTTCTTGATCTTCGTTATCCTGGGGCCGATCGTTTCCCTCGAAACCGTGATTGCCTTCTCTGACATGATGTTGTTCAGCATGGCTTTTCCGAACATCATCGGCCTTATCCTGCTATCAGGCATCCTGGTCAAAAAGGCCAGGGACTACGTCACCAGATTAGAGTCGGGGGAAATCTCGCGAACCCATTAAGATCCAGCCGTCCGCGCATCAGGAGACCGCTGCGGGACAATCTGGATCCTGGGGGAAATACTCAGTCACAACCTGCAGGAACTGCTGGCGTGTACTGACCCGCGCCGCGTGCGTACGGAAATGTCGAGCACCGTACTTGCCCTGGGCATAACAGCAGGCGTACTTTCGCATCAGCAGCGTACCCTTCTCTTCGCCAAACCGCTCGACCACCAGATCGTAATGGTGCAGCAGGCACTCGCGCTGCTCAGCCAGCGTCGGTTCGGGTGGCACCGGCTCGCCGCGCAAGGCAGCCTTAACCTGGGCAAACAGCCAGGGCCGACCAAGTGCCGCACGTGCGATCATGACCCCATCGACGTGATAACGACGAAACACATCAACAACCTTGTCCGCTGAATCCAGATCGCCATTGCCGATCAAGGGGATTTTCTTGAGGACCGGCTTGATGGAAGCGACCTGGTCCCAGCTGGCATGGCCGCGAAAATAGTCCTCGGCGGTGCGACCATGCACGGTCAGGGCGGCCGCTCCAGCTTCCTCGACAACGACTGCCACATCGCATGCATTAATAGTATCCCTGCTGCAGCCCAGCCGGATCTTGGCGGTCACTGGCGTGGGTGCACAGGCAGCCACCACCTGCTGAATAATCTCGCCAATCTGGTCCGGATGACGCAGCAGGTAAGACCCGCTCTGTGTCCGCTCTGTGATCCGCTTGACAGGACAGCCAAAGTTGATATCGACGACGCTCACGCCATAGTCCTCAACCAGCCGCTTGCCAACCTGGGCCAGTGCCGTGGAGTCGTTATCCCAGATTTGCACTGCCAGCGGCTTCGGTTCGTCGGCCACACCCCAGAGTCGCTCTGGATGCTCTGCCTTGACTCGATCCATCCAGACAAACCCGCGGGCGTGGACCATCTCGGTCGTCTGCAGGCCGGCGCCGCCAAACTCACGCACAATCTGGCGATAGGCGTAATTCGTAAAGCCTGCCATCGGCGCCTGCAGCACCGGAGGATCCACCTTGAGATTGCCAATCATCAAGGGAGCAACCAACGGAGCGGCAGGTTCGGCACTGGCAGGCGGGACAATCATGGAGTCCATGATCTCTCGCGGTCGCTCGTGCGCCAAGGGATTTACAGGGCCACATCATCAGCTGACATCTGCACGCCAACCCGATAACACTCCTGCGTAGCCGCCCACTCAAAGGCCTGCTGCACTTCGAGCAACGGAAACTGGCGGTCCACCAGCTCAGCCAGCAACTGCTGGCAGCTACCGTCGGCCAGGAAATCCATCGCCAGCTGTAGATCAGCGGGAGCATAGTTATGCACTCCCTCGATACGCAGGCAACGTCGTACAACGAATTCAGGATCCAGTGGCAGGGCATCCACGCTGAAGACCGCGCCCACCAACATCATCTGACCGCCGATACGCAGCTGCTGCAGGCCCGCCTGGCAGGCCTGTGTCGATCCACTCAGCTCCAGCACTGCATCGACGCCACGACCGTCGCTGGCAGCGGCAACCTCCCGCTGCAGGGTCGCGTGATCAGTTGCCACAACAGTCGCGGTAGCCCCAAACCGACTGGCCAGGTCGAGACGTTCGGGTTTCATATCGACGACAATAATCTGCTCAACACCAGCAGCGCGGGCGTAACCGGCCGCCGTCAGGCCCAGCATGCCAGCCCCCAGGATCAACAGCGAATTGACTGACTCCAACCCGATCCTCCGGCAGGCTCCGACAACGGTCGCCGTGGCACAGCTGGCCGGAGCTGCAGCCATATCGCTGACCGAATCCGGCACCTTCACCAGGCTGCTGCCTGACAGCAGCTGGCAATAGTCGGCCAGCCCACCTGCCAGCGGCCTGTTCGGTTGATGTCGCTGATGGCCGTACTTGAAGAGCGAGCTGCACTTTTGTGGCAGACCATGCTGGCAGAAGTAGCATGCACCACAATGGACCGTGACCGACCAGACAACACGGTCTCCCACATTGAGCGGGTTGCCGGAAACATCCAGCAGCGGGCCAGCGGCGGGAAGCCGCACCAGCGTGCCCACCATCTCGTGTCCCAGCACGGTCGGGCACTCGACCTGACGATCTCCCTTGTAGCTGTGCAGGTCACTGCCGCAGAGCGTGCAGAGCGAGACATTTACCAGCGCCTCGTCCGCCGACAGTTGATCCAGCGGGTGCTGGTGGATTTCCAGCGGCCGTGCTGGTCCAGAGAACAGGGCATATCGTGCATTCGTCATGGCTGTTCCGCTTCCCACCAGACGCCTGGTTCAATCTGCATCAGCTCCAGCACCTCGGCCATCGCTTCCGCCAGTCCGATGATATCCTCAGCAAACAGGTGCCCGATGGTACCGATCCGAAAAGTCTGGGCGTCGGTGACTTTGCCGGGATAGATGACATACCGTCGTTGCTTGAGCAATTCGTAGAAGCGTCCAAAGTCGAAGTCAGGGCAGGGGTCATAAAACGAGGTGATAATTGGCGAATGCCACTGGCTCGGCAGGAGCGAATGCAATCCCAGCGCCCGCATCCGCTCGACCAACAACACCTGGTTGTCGCTATATCGCTGATGCCGTGCCGCTACTCCACCTTCTGCCTGCAGTTCATCCAGTGCGGTGGCAAACGCACAGACACTGTGCGTCGGAGAAGTGAATCTCCACTTACCTCCCTGCTGCTCCATGTCCTGCCATTGGTCAAACAGGTCAAGACTGAGTGAACGACTGCGTCCCTGCAGTTCTTCCAGCAGCGATCGGCGGGCAACGACAAAGCCGAACCCGGGGACTCCCTGGATACACTTGTTCGCCGAGGAGATGAGAAAGTCGACATGGGCCTCGTCCATCGAGAGGGGAATCCCGCCAAATGACGACATCGCGTCCACGATATAGCAACAGCCATGCTGCTTGACAACCTGCCCGACCTCCTCGACCGGGTTCAACATGCCAGTCGTGGTTTCACAATGCACCATAGCGACATGAGTCACCTGGGGATTCTCTGCCAGCCAGCTGTCGACTTCAGCGGCGGTCGGCGGCCGCAACTCACCGCACGACAATTGCTGATACGGAATCTGTAACCGTTGGGCAATCGTCGCCATGCGGGCCCCGTAAGCTCCGTTGTTTATCACCAGCAGCTCACCCTCATCCGGGACGGCACTGCCGATCGTGGCCTCCACAGAAAAAGTGCCACTTCCCTGCATCAGCACAGAGCTGCAATCGTCCTGGTCGGTGGCAAGCATTACCAGTTGCCGACGAATGGAATTGACGATCTCGTTGTAGTCGACATCCCAGGTGGAATAGTCTCGCTGCATTGCCTGCCGCACTCCTGCCGACGTCGTCAGCGGCCCCGGAGTAAGCAGGAGATAGGGAATATCGTCATCCATCAGCTGTGTCCTGGCGAAAGAAGCGGTCCGTTGGAGTCCAGCAAGGAACCGACCCGGGCGAGATAGTGTTCCAGCCCTGGCGTTGCCATCCCCGGCACCTTGGCTGCCTCGTCCCAGCCTCGCAATTGAAGCGCATCGTGAAAGAACGGACCTTCGCGAAAATGCTGCACCTGGCTTGCTGAGAACGGCCCGCCCTGCAAACTCAAACTCAGTCGCGATGCAGAGGAGAGCTTCTGGTAATACTGCTCGTCGATCGCACAGCGATAACGCTTGGCCGCCACGTGAAGCATGACCGGTTGTGTGACCGCGTCAGGAAAGTGCTGCTGCAGCCATTCGGCCCCCAGTTGCTCATGGCAGTCATCAACACCATGCTCGGCGATATCTTCGCCGAGGTCGTGCAGCAGGTGCCCGACATCATGTAGCAGCCCGGCCACGACCAGTGCATCGCTGGCTCCGTCCTGTTCCGCCAGGCTGGCTGCCTGTAATGCGTGCTCGGTCTGCGTGACTGGCTCACCGGCATACATGCTACTGCCCGACTGCTGAAACAGCTGTCGCAATTCAGCCAGCAGCGATGATTTGGGCGTATCGTGATTCATGGACCCAGCTCTCAAGCGACTGCCGGACGTCCGGCCACTGACCTGCGGGCGGAGTCGGCCACGCGCATGGCAGTATCCAGCAACTCGCAATAACTGGCAATCTTAGCTTACCGGCGTCAGCTGACAATCCGACCGAGAGAAGAGCTGTGGCGGGGAAATCACTGCCCGCTCGCTTGCGGTTCGTGACGGGAGCTCCAGCCACCGCTATTTCGCGCCGGCACCGTCAATGAGCCTGGCCGCCGAGTCGGTGGTTGGGCCAATTCCGCCTGGTAGGACGCGGGCTGTACACCGCTGCCAACAGGTTGATCGGCAAAGGAGTCGTTGTAGCTGGCCGTCACGACTGCGGAGCCACGATCGCCCTGGGAGCTATACGGTTTCCACTTCAGCCGTGCGCCCTGGAAGGCATCTGGATCTCGAATAGCGGGCGGATTCGATAGTCCACCATCAGCACCCGTGGGATTTGAGAGGTCCGGGGTGACAGCCACGCCATCTCCCTGCCAGCTGGCTGGGGGAGTTATCCGCGTGACACCTGGAATCGAAAACAGCGGATAGGGGCTGGATGTCGTTTGGCATCCTGCCAGGCAGGCGATTGCCAATCCAAGAAATAGCCGCTGGGCCAGGTCAAATGGTCGCATCATTTCACGTCCTTGTTATCTGCAGCTACTCGTTCACGACGCTGCTGAGAGAGGTAGATTAACGTCGCAGGCGGAATCGACCAATATCAGTTATCAGCGGAGGCCATCGCCGCAGGCCTTGATTTACAGGATAATGGCACCTGTCGCTGTCATCCTGGGCGCCTGGCAACTCGCATTCATGAATCGTCCTGCCTCCCACGAACTAACCACGGGTCTGAAGCAAAAGGCACGTGAAATCGGTTTCCAGCTTGCCGGCGTCTGCCAGGCCGGCAAGCCACTGCGCCTGGCTGAGTTTCACCGCTGGCTCTCTGCCGGACATGCCGGCAGCATGCACTACCTGGCCGAGCGAGCAGAGGCTTACGAGCATCCCTCCCATGTGCTGGATGGAGTGCAGTCGATCCTGATGTTGGGGATGAACTACAGTGATTCAGCTCCCAGCCGAGCGTCCCCGGGGAGTGGCCAGGTTGCCAGGTATGCCTGGGGTGAATCCGACTATCACGACGTCCTTCACGACCGTCTGAAGCGGCTCAAGGCCTGGCTGATAGAACAAGTGCCGGCGGCACTGGTACGAGGCATTGTCGACACCGCTCCTTTACTGGAGCGTGATTTTGCCCAGCAAGCCGGACTTGGCTGGATCGGCTAGAACACGATGTTGATCAGCCGAGAAGAGGGTAGCTGGTTTTTCCTGGCAGCACTGCTGACAGACCAGTCGCTGGTCAGCGATGAGCCATTCCAGGCCGATCATTGCGGCAGCTGCCGGGCCTGCCTGGATGCCTGCCCCACGGACGCCTTTCCGTCAGCCTACGTGCTGGATGCCCAGAGCTGCATCAGCTATCTGACGATCGAATTACGCGAGGAGATTCCCACGGCGCTGCGAGAGCCGATGGGAAGCTGGGTGTTTGGCTGTGACATCTGCCAGCAGGTCTGTCCCTGGAACCAGCCAACCGGTCGAGTTGGCGTGCGACAGGCCGAAGAGCCGGCCTTCAGCGCCAACAGCGACCTCGATCCACTTGAATTGACCCGCCTGTTTGCGATGACCGATGACCAGTTTCGCGAGCGATTCCGGCGCACGCCCTTATGGCGATCCCGCCGCCGTGGCCTGTTACGCAACGCCGCCATTGTGCTGGGAAACCAGCAGCATCAGGCCGCTCTGGAGGCGCTGACCCAGGGACTCCATGACGAGGAAGTCCTGGTGCGGGGTGCATCTGCCTGGGCACTCGGTCGCCTCGGGAGCCCGCTGGCGCGACGTGCGCTGGAGCAGCGTCGCAGCCTGGAAGCTGAGCCGACCGTAGCGAGCGAGATTGAATCCGCACTCGACATGCCAGCCGCCAGTCAGGACGAACCTGGCGTAACGTCTGCCTGAACCTTGTGCAGATCTGCGGGCAAGGCCGCACCCGGCCCATCGCCCTGGTACCAGCGGGTCAGCAATTGTTGCCAGTCCTCGACCGTTCGAACCTGGGTAAAGTCGGCTCGCACCTCGGCATGTTGTGGATGATGTGCCGAGTAGCGGATCCCAAACTTGCGCATCGGGATAGCGGCTCGCTGGTCGCCGTACAGTTCGCGTGCCAGCCCAAAGTGGTCGGCCAGGGTCTCACGCTGCTCAGCAATCGTGGGGGGGCCGGGCAGCGGCAGCCCGGCCAGCAAGGCCCGCACCTGCGAGAAGATCCAGGGGTTGCCGATCGCACCTCGAGCCACACTGACTCCGTCCAGTCCCGTCTGCTGCAGCATCGCCAGGCAGTCAGCTGCTGTGAACAGGTCACCGCTGCCGAGCATGGTAAGGTCGGGGAAGTCCAGTTTGAGCTGCCGCAGAAAGTCCCAGTTGCTGGGGCCGACATAACGCTGCTCGACGGTCCGACCGTGAACTGTCACCGAGGCAATATCGAGCTGCTGGCAGCCGCTGAGAATCTCGTGCAACTGGTCGACGCTCTGCTGGCTGTCGTCGATACCACGCCGCAGCTTGACCGTCACCGGCGTGCTGGAGGGAACCACATCGCGGGTACGGCGAATAATCTCCAATGCCACCTCGGGCTGTCCCAGGTGGAAGCCACCGCGGCACTTGCCCAACACTTTCTTGACCGGGCAGCCAAAGTTGATATCGATGACATCAAAACCAGCCTCGACCAGGCGTCCTGCCGCCGCCGAGAACTGTTCTGGCTCAGCACCCATCAGCTGGCCACCGACCGGGTGCTCCTCATCGGAGATGTAGAGAAAGTGACGGGTCTTCTTTCGTTCCTTGAGCTGCACCAGGAACTTGTCCAGCATTACTTCACAGAGCGTGAAGGGTGCACCGTGGCGACGAGCCATCACACGCATCGGCCAATCACTGTATCCGGAGAGAGCTGCCTGGACGACAGGCACATCCAGCCTGAGATCCCCGATCTGTAGAGGCGCATACAGGAGTTCTGTCATTGTGCAGTCTCGTCGAAGATCGCTGTTCTCACCTGGCGCCTAATTCTGCCGAATCTCGATACCTGCAATCACGGGCAACCGATCCAGCTCGGCATTGTCAGCTGATGGCAGCAGCTCGACCACCAGGTCTTTTTCAACCTGGACTGTGTACTCCACAACGATCGCCTTGCGGGCACCACCAGCTTGCTTGAGCACGTCCAGCTTGCTGGCAACCGCTCTGCCCTGCAGCAGGATATCCAGCGGTTCGGACTGCGCCAGCTGGTCATCGAGGACCACCAGGTGCAAGCGGACGGTATAAGTTGCAGCTTGATCATCTTCACCCAGTAGCGGCACGGTGAACTTGCTGAGTCCGCGAATACCGGAGGTAGCGACCCACTCGGACTGATCATTGCTGACACCTGCCGATTCTTCGTTGAGGCTGTAGGTCCGCTTGCTGGCCAGGTAGACCGGCTTGATATCAAACTCGTATTCCAGTCGACCGACGGTCTTGGGACGCGGCCAACCGAGCCAGAGGGTGCCGACGGCATCCCGGCGATCGCCAGGTGCACCGACGTTCAGCGCCAGCGACTTGACCGGAGTACTGAGCCCGGTGGCACTGTAGATTCGCCAGCTGTCGCGATCCGTACGTGGCTCCATCACCACGGTCGAGGTAATCGAGAACTGGCAGACACAGCCAGCACTTGCTTCCGGAATCATCAGCAGGCCATTGCCGGGAATCGCATTGACCCAGCAGCCGAGCCGGTGCCCGGCAAAATGGCTGGTACCACTATCTGAGTAGAGATCGTAGTAGCCGGTGAATCCACTGCGGAAGAAGAGCATGTTGGGAGTCGCGGTGAGCGGTCCACAGTGATGCCCGGGTCGACTGAACTGCCAGGCCGTCTCTTCCTGCGTGAGCGGATGGATCCGCGTTTTCTGTTCTCCGGAGTGCAGGTCGAATGCCCAAGGTTCGGCATAGACCTCGGCGCCCAGGATGATCGGCCGATGCCGATAATTGGCATCCTTGGCCCACATCAAGTCACCGCTTTGAGCGTCCAGCACAACCAGCCGCCGCTTGCTGAACTGGCCAGAGAGGAACTGGCGCCAGTAGTGGCCATTGGCATTGGCACCGCAAATCAGCACATGCCCATCGTGGGCCATCAAGGTCAGTTGACCACCACCGATACCAACTCGGCTGCAATCGGTCACATCAACGGCATGCGACCAGAGCTCTTCACCCGTCTGCAGATTCAGAGCCACTGCAACTCGAACATCCAGCTTCTTTAGCTCCTCCTCCTTCCGCTTGGCTTCCTCCGGACCGAGGTCCTTGAGTGCTGCCTTGTCTTCCCGCAGCAGCGCATCTCGCTGCTCGCGGGTAATCGAGCTATCGATAAAGTGGACCCGGCCCTCCGATAGGGCGATCGTCACATGCAGGACATTCTTGCCACGGTATTTCCACTTCAGCTTGCCCGTCTCCATATCAAAGGCGAACAGCGTGTCGGTTTCGTTTTCGACGGTATGCCCACGGCGACGCAGCGATGCGGCAAGTTCCTTGCGAATCGTGCTGGTGCCCAGCAGCAGGCCATCGGAGTGTCCGATATAGCCCCAGACGCGTGGAATCTCGTCCGTCGATTGCGGTGCCTGAAATTCGTTCAGCACGTCTCCCGTGGCGGCCTCGTACATCGTGCACTTGTCGTCGACCGCTATGAACAGGGCATCGTCGGTGGCGACCATGTTGTTCGTCTCTTCGTTATTGAAGACTCCCGTCCTCAATGCGCCCGGATTGTCTCGCTGCCAGAGAAAGAGCCCGTTGTAGGCGTCGTAACACATCACGTTATCGGTACCCTGGATGAACATCCGGCCATTGGTCGAGAGCGGCGCCGAGGCGCCCTCGTGCCGGTTGATCATCTGGGTGGGACCGGGATCTCCGTACCAGAGTACTCCCAGGCCACCCTTGACCCGAAAATCTTCACTGGTCGAGGTATTCGCCGCGTTGCCATACTGGTGGGACCAATCGCCGGCACCTGGCAGCTTGCCTCGCTGCAATGTGGCAACCAGCACATCGTTTCCGAGAAACTGCTTCAACTCGGTCTGCACGGCATCCATACCAATCTTGGCCAGGCCAACTGTCATCTTCTCACGCGTCAGCCCGATCTTTTCGGCAGCCGTGGAAGGCACAGCAAAACAGACCAGGCCACCACAGGGCTTTACCACGCGTGTCCAGTCGTCGTCCTGGACCGGCAGCGCTCCTGTGAGAATCAGAGTGTCGGAGACGACCAGGTTGGCAAAGTAATTCGAGAGCGGCAGGTCATTGGGGTCAGCGTGCAGGATCGTCACACGTGATCCATGCAGGCCGGCGCGATCAAGAGCCTGCCGGGAAGCGGCAGCTTTTTCCTCATCCGATTCGATCCCATAGACCTGCAACGTGCTTTGCCGAGCCAGTTCAAACGCCAGCCGGCCGGTTTCGCTTCCCAGCACCAGGCAGAAGCCACGATCCTGTTTTGTACTGCTGAGAATCGCTTCCGCAGCCTGTTTGTAGACGGCCGTCAGTTCATCCTTTGGGTAGGGGTCATCGACATAGGTAGCCAGCAACTGGGCAGCATTTTGACCAACTGCGTCGCTGCCAGCGAATGCGTAGATTCGGCCCTTGTCGGTACTGACCAGCAAGACACCATCTGAGGAGGCCAATCCGAGTACTTCACCCTCCACGTCGGCCTTCCAGACCTGCCGGCCATCTTCCACGTCAAAGGCCGCTACCTGGTCAAGGCCTCCAGCCACCACCAGGTTCTGGGTGGCGATCAATGAAGAATCCAGCGTACTTTCGGTCTGCCAGAGTGTCCCCACCTGTCCGAATTGTTCGATCTGCTTTTCCAATTCGCTGACCTTTGTGGCGTACTCGTCAGGATCCAGCTCCTTCCGTTTTCGCTTGAGGTTGTAGAGCTCGAGATTCAGCTTCTGTCTTTGCATCGTGGCTTCGGCATGCTTGAGCCGATCCAGGGCTGTCACGCCGGTCGGTCCGGAGACAAATCCCCGCTCGCCCGAGACCACCAATTGCCGTCCGTCAATCCAGGCAAAGCCGACGGAACCGGTTGCCTGGTCGAGTGCCAGGAAGTGATGCGGACCGGATGAGTAGAGCTGGCCGTCAGCCAGCAGTGCTTTGTAGCCGCCGACAACGCCACCCGCCGCGGATCGCCAGCTGTGTGAACGATGATGCACCTGCTCGCCTGTCAGCCGGTCAAAGGCGGCCGGTAGCGAGCGGCCGGAGGGGACAAACACGTACTTGTCGTTGACCAGCAGGTAGCCCTGCGGCGAGAGTGGATTTCGTCCGGCATCCTGCTGGCTGATACGGTCATTGCGCCAGACCACCGTGCCAGTGGTCGCATCGCGGGCAACCAGGTAGACCGTCTCGTGCGGGAAAACGCCAGCGCCGTAATAGGCAATCCCGTCGTGGATCACGACGCCTGTTCGCACTGGCCAGCGCGAGATCATCTTGCCGCGAGCCAGCAGGCGCTCGTCGCGCGGCCCCTCGCGATGCTTCCAGATCACCGAACCATCCTTGGCAGCCAGGCAATAGACATAGCCATCATCTGCTCCAAAGTAAACTCGATCCTGCCAGATCGTGGGAGCCAGCCGGACTGGCCCTTCCGTCTGAAAAACCCAGTTACGTTTACCGCTGAGCCCATCGATGCAGTACACGTTGTGATCGACAGATGAGCCGAAATAGACGCGACCATCCACCATCACCGGCTGCAGGGCACCATCGAAATCGATCCGGTGCCGCATCTGCTTGCCCTCGATCGGGTCAAGTCGCGGTCCGGCGAAAGCTCTCTGGGGCGATGCTGGCGCGTTGTAGACCCAGGCTGGAGCCAGCTCGACCGGCAAGCTGTCCGTCGTCGCGCCGGTCCTGGCATTGCCATGCAGGAAAGAAGGCCAGTCGGCCTGCAGGGAGGATGTTGCCAAGATGAAGATCAGTGTCCAGCTGGCAGCCAGTAACCTGTTCATAAGATCTGCCTTTCGGTGTCTCGTGACGTCGTGCTGAGTCGTTGCCCTGGCACACGCATGCGGGGCTGCGATCACCCGCCATGATAACCGAAGTTACAGGCCAGGGGTTACAGGTTAGGGGCTATCCAGCGGCCTGAGTGGATGATCGGAGTAGGTTGTCATCTCGCCAATAGCGGACGGGGTGAGTGATCGGTGTGGGTTGATACCGGGCGGGCCAGAAATACAATAGAACCTCTGAACCGCAGTACGACCCAGTCCGTTGAATACGAGCGGGAGCGGTCCGGTTCTCACGTCCTTGTCCTGCTGGCAGATCGTCCATGGCCACAATTCTTGTTACCGGCGGAGCTGGGTTTATTGGCAGCTGCCTGGTGCGTCAGCTGATTCACGAGACCAGCGACATCGTTGTGTTGCTCGACAAGCTGACCTATGCCGGCAATCTGCACTCGTTGACCGATTGCGCCAACGACGAACGCCTGGTCTTTGTCGAGGGCGACATCTGCGATGAACAGCTGGTTGCTGACACACTTGCCCAGCATCAACCGTCAGCCATCATGAACCTGGCAGCGGAATCCCATGTCGACCGCAGCATCGACGGGCCGGCCGCTTTCCTGGAAACAAACGTCGGTGGCACCTTCACATTGCTTGAACAAAGCCTGGCCTACTGGCGCCAGCTCGATGATCCCAGCCGCTTTCGTTTCCTGCATGTCTCGACCGACGAGGTCTACGGCAGCCTGGGGGCCGAAGGGCTGTTTTCTGAATCGAGTCCCTACCAGCCCAACTCGCCCTATTCCGCTTCCAAGGCCGCGGCCGATCATTTCGTGCGCGCCTTTCACCACACCTACGGCCTGCCCACGCTGACGACGAATTGCTCCAACAACTATGGCCCTTACCAATTCCCTGAAAAGCTGATCCCGGTGATGATTTTGAACGGGCTGGAGGGCAAGCCACTGCCGATTTACGGAGACGGCAAAAACGTTCGCGACTGGCTTTACGTGGAGGATCATTGCCGTGCACTGCGACTGGTTCTCGACGCTGGCCGGGCGGGTGAGGTTTACAACATCGGTGGAGACTGCGAACGGACGAACCTCGAGGTTGTGGAAGCCATCTGCAACTCGCTCGAAAAGCTCAAACCGGACCTGCCTCACGCACCGCTCAAACAGCTGATCACTTTTGTCGAGGATCGACCGGGGCACGATCGACGCTATGCTGTCGATACAAGGAAGATCCGGGAAGAACTTGGCTGGCAGCCGCTGAATGACTTCGAAGCGGGGTTACACGAGACGGTGCGCTGGTACCTGGAGAACGAAAACTGGGTCGCTAACGTACAGAGTGGTGACTACCGGCGGCTGAGACTTGGACTCGGTAGTCTCCCCCCGCAGGCCGACCAGCAGGAATCCTGAACATGCAACGTCCATCCTACTTCCAGAAGGGCATTATCCTGGCCGGCGGATCCGGCAGCAGGCTCTATCCGCTGACACATGTGACCAGCAAGCAGCTGTTGCCGATTTACGACAAGCCGATGGTCTACTATCCGCTTTCGACGCTCATGCTGGCTGGCATTCGCCAGATCCTGCTGATCAGTACGCCACACGATATCGAGTCCTATCGACAGTTACTTGGCGATGGCACGCGGCTGGGACTGCAGATTGAATATGCAATTCAGCCGGAGCCCAAGGGGTTGGCCCAGGCATTCCTGCTGGGCAAGGAGTTCATTGGCGACGACCACGTGGCCCTGGTACTGGGTGACAACGTGTTTTACGGCCAGGGTTTTCAGACCATGCTGGCCATCGCAGCAGCTCGAGAGCAGGGAGCGACGGTCTTCGGATACCCGGTCAAGGACCCGGAGCGTTACGGCGTGGTTGAGTTTGACGAGTCGGGTCTGGCGGTCAGCCTGGAGGAAAAGCCGGCAGAACCTCGTTCACAGTATGCCATCCCGGGCCTTTACTTTTACGACAACCAGGTTGTCGACATATCCGAGAATCTCGCCCCATCGGAACGTGGTGAGCTTGAGATTACCGACGTCAATCGTGTCTACCTGGAACAGGGGCAGCTGCATGTGGATCGATTCACACGGGGCTTCGCCTGGCTCGATACCGGCACGCATCAGGCGCTGCTGCAGGCTGGTGAGTTCGTTCGGACGATTGAGCAGCGGCAGGGGCTAAAAATCGCCTGCCTCGAGGAAGTCGCCTACCGCAAGGGATTCATTGATGGCGAGCAGCTGAAATCGCTGGCTGGTGAACTCAACAACGAGTACGGCCAGTACTTGCTGGAGCTGCTGGAACGCCGCGATTGACGAATCGGCAGCCGCTGTCTCACTCCGACGGTGGTCGACGCTCGTTCAGCCAATCGGTGTGAAACGTCCCCTCCTGGTCAACTCGCTGGTAGGTGTGGGCCCCAAAATAGTCGCGTTGGGCCTGCAGCAAGTTGGCCGGCAACTGCTGACGTCGATACCCATCATAGTATGCCAGCGCGGTGCCGAAGGCAGGCACCGGAATACCCAGCTCGGTCGCAGCAATCACGACTCGTCGCCAATCCTGCTGGGCACGCTCCACGGCAGCGGTGAAGTAGGGAGCCAGCAGAAGGTTCTCCAGTGCAGGGTCAGCATCGAATGCTTCCTTGATTCGATCCAGGAATTGCGCTCGAATAATACAACCACCTCGCCAGAGCAGGGCACAGTCCCCGTAATCGAGGTCCCAGTCGTGTTCCGCGGACGCCGCTTGAAGCTGCACGAATCCCTGGGCATAGCTACAGATCTTGGAGGCGTAGAGAGCCTGTCGAACCGACTCAATCCAGCCCGCCTGCTGATCCGCTGCCAGTTCCAGTGATCCGCCGGGTCCCGGCAGCAGCTGGCTGGCGCGAACGCGGGCCTGCTTCGCCGCTGACAGGCTACGAGCATAGACTGCCGCGGTCACCAGCGTGCTGGGCACGCCCAGGTCGAGTGCCAGCTGGCTCATCCACTTGCCAGTCCCCTTGGCACCCGCCACATCGAGGATCTTGTCGACCAGGAAGCCGTCACCGTTGTCGTCCGCGACGCTGAAAATATCGCGGGTGATCTCAATCAAGTAACTCTGAAGTTCACCGAGGTTCCATTCGGCAAAGACATCGTACAGCTGGTCGTTCGAGAGTCCGACGGCGTCGCGCAAGAACTGATAGGCTTCGCAGATCAGCTGCATGTCACCATATTCGATGCCGTTGTGGACCATTTTCACATAGTGTCCGGCACCTCGAGCACCGACCCACTCGCAGCAGGGAATGTCGCCAGCGGGACCGACTTTGGCCGACACTGCCTGGAAGATCGGCTTGATTTCTTCCCAGGCCGCGGCACTTCCACCGGGCATCATGCTGGGGCCCTTGAGTGCTCCCTCTTCACCGCCGGAGATGCCGGTGCCGATGAACAGTAAACCCTGCTCTTCGACGTACCTTGTTCGCCGTTCGGTATCGGCAAAGTGGGTATTGCCTGAGTCGATGATGATATCGCCGGCATCGAGCAGCGGAACCAGCTGGTCAATCAGAGCATCAACTGCCGGTCCGGCTTTAACCAGGATGATAATTTTCCTGGGGCTGGCCAGGTTCTCGACCAGCTCTTCCACCGTATGGCAGCCAATCATATTCTTGCCAGCAGCTCGTCCCTCGAGTAGACGGTCAATCTTCTCGGTGGTCCGATTCGAGACGGCTACCCGATAGCCACGGCTTTCAATATTGAGGGCCAGGTTCTCGCCCATCACTGCCAGGCCGATGAGGCCAATATCTGCAAGTTCAGTCATTGTCATCCGTCATGTCTGTTTGGTGTGAATTGAATGGTAGTTCGCCATAGACCAATTGGCCCGCCAGGATAGTCGCCTGAACGTGCAGTTCCCCCGCTTCCAGCTGGAACAGGACCAGATCAGCAACCGCGCCCTCCTCTAGTTCGACCGGTTCCAGTCCAATCAGCCGCGCCGGGCGACTGCTCGCCATGGTGACCGCTTCAGCCAGGCTGAGTCCAGCAAACTCCATCACCCTGGCAACGCCCACGCCGATCGGCAAGGCCGCTCCAGCCAGCAACTGTCGTTGGCCTGGAATCACCAATCGCCCGTCCTCGAGTACTTCCACGCTACCGAGATTGGAATTCTCATACAGTCCCGGGGGCATACCTGCCATGCCGGTGATATCGCTGACCAGGACGCAGCGCTCGAGCTGCTTGGCACGGATAAATGATTTGACGACCGAGCGGGGCAGGTGATGGCCATCGACGATCAGGCTGGCGACCAGCCCGTCTTCCGCTAGCTGGTCCCAGATATAGTTTGGATGGCGGCGAATCTCGCCATGGGCGCCGTTCCCCAGGTGGGTACTCATCGAAGCCCCGGCATCAACCGCCGCCCTGATTTGATCGCTGCTTGCACTGGTATGTCCAATCGCCACCACCACGCCACTTTCGGCAACTCGGCGAATGACGTCCGCTGCGTTGTCGTATTCCGGTGAAATCGTGAGGATGCCGATGCGGCCTGCGGCAGCCTCCTGCAGTCGCTGGAATTCATCCCAATCGGGCGGACGACAGTGTTCCAGCGGATGTGCCCCACGGGGGCCATCCTGCCGCGATAGAAAAGGCCCCTCGAGGTGGATACAGGCAACGCGGGCGGCCACGGCGGGGTCCTGCTGGCAGGCAGCATCGATGGTCTGAAAGGCGTGCTGGAGCAGCTCGAAGGACTGCGTCGTGGCGGTTGGACAGTAACGGGTCACACCATGCGAATCGATCGCTCTGCTGAGACCTGCCACCTTCTCCACGTCGAGCTCAAAGTCATTGAATTCCTGGCCGCCATAGCCATTGATTTGCAGATCGACAAAGCCTGGAGCCAGCCAGGGGAGATCAGCACCATTGGCCTCAGCCGGCTCGATGGAAGCCAGCCGGTCTGCTGCGATCGTGACGGCTACCGTCTGCTGGTTGTCGTATCGACGGGCAAGAAGCTGCATGGCATGAGCCGGGCGTGGAGAAGGCGTCTGGAATCAGTCGGGAAAGCGCACAACGCCAAGTTTCCTGGCACCCAACGGGGGAAAAGAGGCGCCGCCGGGATTCGAACCCGGGATGGCGGATTTGCAATCCGCTGCCTTAGCCGCTTGGCTACGGCGCCAGCGGAGGTCCAACGTAGGTCATGCATTAGATCTGGTCAAGCGGGATAGAAAAGCGGTAACACCCCTTCCGATTGTAACGACAACGGTCCAACTGACTGCTAACAGCCGGTAGTACAGCTTACCCATTTGGACTACATGGAGTCCCCTGACAGAAGCTGGAGAGAGACCCTCGATTTGTTCGATTCGAATTAAGCAGCCCCCCCTAGATGTCGGCCTGCTGCAGTTTGGTCAGTTTTACTTCACAGCCGCCGACATTTGCCTGGTAAAGGACGGATCCATGTGGCTTTTGAATGTGGTTCAGCAACTCTGGCAATCAGATAACCTTCACGAGATTGCCACACAGACCGCCGACCGTTGCTCGGGCGACATTTGGGAGCGAGTCAGCCGTCGCCTGACAACCATGGATGTCGACGAGGCACGCGGTTACATCCGCAGCCGGGCTGCACTCCTGATAGCACGCGAGCTGTCGGAAAACCCCCTCTGCAAGCGACTCAGCGACCACCAGCAGCACCAGCTCAAGCAGCTGGCCCTGGACATATCGATTGATATCGCTCTGGTCCGCAAGCAAACGCTGGTCATTCAGCCGATGGTCGTGCGACGCGCAGCCTGACGCAGTGACTACGCTGCCCGGTTGCCCCGCTGGGGGGACACAATCACCTGCTCCGAGTTGCTTGTCATCGCCAGCAGGGCTCACTACGATGACCAGACTTCCAGCTTCCCCTCCGCTTCTCATTGGTTGGGACATTCTCGATGGCAAAACCGACTGACATCCGTATCCTCAACGTCGAGACGTCCCTTCAGCAGATTGACTATCGCACGCCGATCAAGTTTGGCGGCCGAGTGGTCAAGGATGTCACGCTGCTGAACGTGGACGTGGAAGTTGAGACGCGCGACGGAAAAACTGGTCGAGGCTTCGGATCCACACCTGTCGGCAATGCCTGGGGCTGGCCCAGCCAGCAGGTGGATGGCGAGCTGACGCTGGCTGCCATGATCCAGCTGGGTGAGCGGGTCGCCCGCTTGCTGGCAGATTATCAGGGCCAGGCACATCCGCTGGAAATCATGCACGACCTGACTGGAGAGTATCAGCGGCTGGCCGATGAAGTGACCCAGGCTGGCTCGCTCGGCGAGTCGATGCCGCGGCTTGCCCAGCTGGTCTCTGCCAGCCCGATCGACGCAGCTGTCCATGATGCGATGGGCAAGGCACTGGAAGCGAACAGCTATGACCTACTGGGCGCTGAGTTCGTCAACAGGGACCTGGGGCATTACCTCGGGGACGAGTTCTCCGGCACCTACCTGGACCAGCATACGCTGCGAACGCCACAGCAGAGCATGCCGCTGTATCACCTTGTCGGTGCACTGGACCCGCTAAGCGAAGGCGAGTTGGAAAACCGCCTGGATGACGGCGGCCCCGAGACGCTCGGTGAGTGGATCACTGCCGATGGGCTGACGCACATGAAAATCAAGTTGTCCGGTGAAGACCTCGACTGGGATGTGGCCCGTGTCGTGGCGGTGGAACAGGCCGCCGCCGAAGCACAGCAAGCCCGAGGTTGCCAGCAATGGCATTACTCGCTGGACTTCAACGAGAAATGCGCCAATGTGCAATACGTGCTCGATTTCCTCGGCCAGCTGACTGAGCAATCGTCCGAGGCGCTCTCGAGGGTCCAATACATTGAGCAGCCAACACACCGGGACCTGCGCAGCAACCCCGAGAACACGATGCACGAGGCGGCAGCAATCAAGCCGGTGGTGATCGATGAGTCACTTGTTGACCTCGAGTCGCTGCTGCTGTCGCGCGAGCTGGGATACTCGGGTGTGGCACTTAAGGCCTGCAAGGGGCATGGCGAGGCGTTGATGATGGGAGCGGCTGCCCGCCACTTCGGACTCTTTCTCTGCGTCCAGGATTTGACCTGCGTGGGTGCTTCGTTCCTGCATTCAGCCAGCATTGCCGCGCGAATCCCGGGCATCGCGGCGATCGAGGGCAACGGCCGCCAGTATTGCCCACTGGGAAACAAGGACTGGGATCTGAAATACCCTGAGATGTTCGAGATTACTTCAGGCAGCGTCGGCACAGCGGTACTGACTGAAAACGGATTGGGTTTCAGCGCGCCAGAATAACCCTCGCTGCCTCGCTCAACTTCTTACACCAGCCCGCTGCGAACGGCCCAGACGGCAGCCTGCGTACGGTCACTGACACCCACTTTGCTGAGCACGTGCTGGACATGCTCCTTGACGGTCTCGTAGCTGATCCCCAGGACCTGCGCGATTTCCTTGTTGGTCAGCCCGAGCGCCATCTGCTGGATCACATCGTTCTCTCGCTGAGTCAGCGGAACTTCAACGTCGGCGTTGACCCTGGGAGTCGCCAGCGCGCCGGTCATCCGGCGCAGCACCTCGCGTGTCCAGGCTGTCTCACCAGCCGCCACATTGCGGATTGCCTCGATCATCTCCTCCAGCGGGCAGCTCTTGAGCAGGTAGCCGGCGGCGCCAAGCGCCACAGCGCGTGCGACATAGGTAGGATTGTCGAACGTCGAAACCATCAGTACCGGCAGGCCGGGGTTGTCCAGCTTCAAGCGACCCAGGCAGGTCAGGCCGTCTCCCTGGGATAACCGCACATCAAGCAGAACAATGTCCGGACGATAGACGGTCACAGCCGACAATGTCTCATCGCCGCCACTTGTCTCGGCAACAATCTCAAGATCATCGTGCCGGCCAAAGAGCGTACGGAATCCAAGCTTCACTAGCTCATGGTCATCGGCAACGAGGATTCGGATTGCCATAGCGTGTGATCTGCTCGGGGGGCAAGCAAGGGAGGGAGGCGGGAGGATACTGACGCAACACGCGGACACAAGTATTACATGGCCACGCTCAGAATTCCAGCCAATCCTGGCCGCAGCCAGGTGATGCCCGCAGTTGTGACCGGACAGTCCAGATCCTAGTGAGCTGGCTTGCGCCAGTTGGGGGTCGGTGACTCCCCTTTGCCGCTGAAATCCAAGGGCGACTTGGTGATCGTGAAGATCGAGATATCAAACGCCGGCAGTGCAATTGAGGGACTTTCGTGATCAGAGATCGACACGCGAACGGGTACGGCGGCTGGCGACGGAGCGGTGTCATCGGCAATCGAGACGCTGACCGGCTCAGCAACCCGTGCTGGGGCAGCGGCAATCGAGACGCTAACCGGCTCAGCAACCGGTGCTGGGGCAGCGGCAATCGAGACGCTAACCGGCTCAGCAACCGGTGCTGGGGCAGCGGCAATCGAGACGCTGACCGGCTCAGCAACCGGCGTTGGGGCAGGGGCGTCGGCAATCGAGACGCTGACCGGCTCAGCAACCGGCGTTGGGGCAGGGGCGTCGGCAATCGAGACGCTGACCGGCTCAGTAAGCGGCGCTGGGGCGGTGTCATCGGCAATCGTGGTTTGAACTGGTGCCACAATATCGCTGGGGGACCTGGCAACGCTCTCGGCCTCTATGACGGCGACCGGCTCGCCAACTTTGACCTGGCTCCTGAGAGCATCTTTCAATCGCTGCCGTTTGTCCGAGTCAAGATCGGACTGTCGGTCAACCGGCGTATTGCTGGCAGGCGGTTCGCTGGCCTGTTGGCCAGCCAGGTCGAAATCGAGCGGGAGGGGAGGGACATCGAGGCTCTCGACCGGTAACAGCTCTTCTGCACCGGGCGTCTCGGCGAGGGGCTCGAGGATCGTTTCAAATGTTGTTGCGTCATCCGACAAGCTGATCCGGACCGATGCTGTTTGAGTTTCCTGGCTTGCATCCTCGGTCGTTTCCGTCGCTGGCTGATGAGCTGCAACGTAGACAACCAGGGCCAGCAGGGGCAACAGCAGCGAGGCGATGGTAACGGCAGATTTAGCTGGCGAAACACCTGCCCGCGACGATGAGTGAATACGAACGTTGACCATTTTTGGCTCCTCGACCTCAGCGAATGGGAAACCCGGGCAACCGGCTGGGGGGGGTTATGTTCTGCGCCGGCTGGTCGCAATTTCTGCGCAAAGCGGCGCTGCCCCTCTCAATTTCTTCGGCGAGCCGGATTGATCTGCTGAAACCGGTTTTACCGGTTTTACGAGTTATTACTGTTCCAGCCGGAGTCGGGGCGGGTATTCCGCGGCCTGGCGTACAGGATCCTGGTAATAATCGAGCTGGGCCGTCACCCAGCGAGAGAGCAGCGTGGCAAGTTGCCGTGCTCGATCAGGATTCTGGCTGGCAACCTCATGCTTCTCGGCTGGGTCGTTTTCCAGGTCATACAGGTAGAAGCGTTCGTAATCCAGGTCGTAGAAAAGCTTCCAGCCGTCATAGACGACCGCCACCTGGTTTGAGAGTGTGGTCTGGGCCACGAGGAAGCGAGGCGGATCGGCACCTACCGTTCGGCCGTCCCGAAATTCCCGTCCCTGGAAGCCTGGATGGGGGGGCAAACGTAGCAGCGACAGAACCAGCGGCGGCAGATCCACGTGCTGCAGAGAATCGTTGCATTGCCCTGGCTCAACGCCTGGGTAACTGACCACCAGCGGCACTTGCAGGACCTCATTATAGAGTTGATTGGCATGTGCGCAGAAACCATGTTCGTTGAAGGCCTGTCCGGTGTCACCGGAGATCAGCAGCACGGTGGAATCGGCCTTGCCATGCTGACGAATCCCGTCGAGCAGCACTCCCAGTTGAGCGTCAAGATAATTGAGGCTGTCCCAGTATCGACCACGAGCCAACTCGGTCTTGTCTCGCGGGTAGCGACCGAGGCGAATGTCGAAGCCCAGTTCCCTGGGAGCGAATTGCAGCGGATGTTGTGGCGGCACCAGGTACGGCACATGGCTACTCTGCAAGTTGACGTACATGAAGAATGGAGCCGTCTGCCTGCCGATCCAATCGACCGCTTCGATCGCAGTCAGGCGATCGTCAATCTTTCCCGAGTACTTCAACTGGCGATTCCCGCGGCGTTGCCCATCCGCTTCGACCCTGGGAAAGTAGAGCCCGGAAAACTCACCGGCATGAAAGAAGCGATCGAACGTCGCCGGCTTGAGCACGTTGTTCATGGCTCCCCAGCTCTCATCCTGGGAGCTGAAGACCGAGCTGACATAACCAACCTCGGCCAGAATCTGATGCAGAAATGTGCTCGGATAACGGGGGTGCGCCGGATAGAAATACTCCAGTTCGGACCGCAGCGGGAACTGGGAATTCAACGGACAGAGGTCCGCATAATTGGAATGGCTAGCCTGGGTGTAGACATCACGATAAACCAGCGACCGGGCCGCAAGTTCATCCAGGTGGGGCATGATCGGCGGACCCTGCTCGGTTGCCAAGACCACGTCTGTCCGTAGTGATTCGACCAGCACCACAATCACATTCCACTGGCGAGGCCTCGTCTCCTGCGCTCGCTGAGCATAATCTCCGGCTACCAGCTGTCGCGGCCGATCGATGGGCTGTTCCGGGGAGGAGAGTTTTCGCAGCCGTGCAAAAGCACGCCGCTGGCCACTGGCATATGCCAGGTCGGCAACAAAGGCTGGGAACGGCGCCAGGTGGTCATCGCGATAGTACCGCCATCGCTGAGCCACCGTGCTGATCACGCCGGTATCCTCGTTCCTGGGCAACGGCTCGGCTGAGGAGCTCAGTAGCAGCTGGGATGCCGTGGCGCCAGCCACGGTGGCAGCCAGCAGGCAGGCAGCGGATGCGTGGATCAAGCCAGCAGCCATTCGCCGCCTGGCAAGCCAGCCAGCAGCCCGTGGCACCCAGCAGATCATCAGCAGGGAGCTGAGCAGAAAGACGCCCACCACAATCACGATCCTGACCGAGTCCAGCTGGATGGCATGGTCCACAGTCGCCACTGGAAAGGTGAGCGAGAATCGCAAACCCTGCAGATCGGCAAACGACCCCGCTGTGTCGTAACTGGACCAGCTGGCAACCAGATTAAACAACGTGCCAATCACCAGTCCGTAGGCGAGTGTCTTACCGAGCCAGACCAGTCGCGTGCGAAACAGACTTCTGCACAAGACGGCAGATCCTGCCACCAGCAAGACGGCAGCTGCGTCGATGACTGCCAGTTGGCAGAGCAGGCCAAGCAGCATGAATGGCGTCAGCGCCGGGTCCGTGTAAATACCAGTGTGATACTGGTGCGCGAAAAACAGGTCCGTGCCCAACCAACTCAACCAGGCCAGCGTGACTATCATCCAGGCGGGGCTGGATGTGAGTGGCTGGCCTGTCGTCTGGCTGTCATCGGCGATAGCGTTCACTGCAGGGCTCCCGGCACAACGCCAGCATGTTGCGGCGTACGATCAGGCGCACCGTTGGTCACTCTCAGTGGTCTAAAAGAGTGCATAGATGAACGGTGCCCCACCTGTCGAGGTGAGGATGACCAGACCGGCAATCAAGCCCAGAACAACCAGGATCGGCGTCAGCCACCATTTTTTGTTGAACCGCAGGAACTCGACGAATTCCGCCACCAGTCCCTGCTGGGGGGCATCCGCCTCGGCGAGGAAGTCCGTTTTATCCTTCGCTCTGGCGTGATCCGGATCACTGCTTTCCATCTGGTCTTTGTTCTGGTTCATCACTTCCCTCGATGTGGATTCAGTGCCACAACAGAACTCAACTAGAACTGCCGAAAATACCGCTTCGCTTCCGGCCGGCCCGTCCGCACAATCCAGTAACTCGTTGCCTCTCGATCGATCGTCCGATTGAGGGCATCACGCCCGGTGAGTCGCAAGATCAAACCAATCGGGGTGATACAGGCATAGTATACAAAAGCGACAAGCAGATGGCTGACAACCAGGCCAATCGGGAAGACTGCAATCAGCAGGCCCGCATAGACCGGAACCAGGTAACGGGGTGCCAGGGCACCCAGTGCAAAGCCAACCAGTCCGGCAACAGCAGCACAGCTGGCCACCAATTGACTGTCAAAACGGACCGCAGCAATCGTACCTATCAACAGGCAGAGGGCGGGAAACCAGGCCAGGCCAAACCAGCGCAGCTGATCATCGGGAGGTCGTAATTCAAGGTCAAGTAACGCCATGAGTGACCCTAGTCGAGCGGAAACTGGTTGATATAGTCATCGATCTCGTGCGGCGGAGCGTCGGGCTGTTGATCTTTGAGCAGGACAAAGCCGTCGATCACAAGCACGTCCATGTTGGTTGCCAGGAAGCAGCGGTGGGCATCCTGCGGTGTGCAGACGATCGGCTCGCCGCGGATATTGAAGCTGGTGTTGACCGCGACCGGGCAGCCGGTCTTCTGGTGGAAGGCCGCCAGTAGAGGATAGAGCAGGGGGGCATGCAGGCGGTCGACCGTCTGAACGCGGGCCGAGTTATCAACGTGAGTGATGGCGGGCACATGCGATCGACTCACTTGCAACTTGTCCAGCCCTTTTCGCTGGCTGTCTTCGCTGGAAAGCTGATGAAGCTGCTCTGAGTTCAGGTCGGCCACCAGCAGCATGTAGGGGCTCTGCTGGCCTTCGTCCATATCAAAGAACTCGTGCACATGGTCCAGCAGGACGACAGGGGCAAAGGGCCGAAACGACTCGCGGAACTTGATCTTGCGATTCATCACCGATTGCATTTCCCGGCTACGGGCATCGCCAAGAATGCTCCGTCCGCCCAGCGCTCGCGGGCCGAATTCCATGCGACCCTGCATCCAGCCGATCACCTTCTGGTCTGCCATCAGGCCTGCCACTCGATCGGCGAGCAGGTCCATGTCGGCGTGGTACTCGTAAACTGCTCCCTGGTCGTCGAGATACGCTCGCACCTGATCGGCGTCGAACGATGGCCCCAGCAACGAGCCTCGCTGGCTGTCCTGCGGGCCGGCCTGGCGGGGATTATCGAGTAGCTGGTGCCAGATCAGCAGCGCCACGCCGAGAGCTCCTCCGGCGTCACCCGCCGCAGGTTGAATCCAGATTTGATCGAAGGGCGATTCCCGCAGGATCCGTCCGTTGCCAACACAGTTGAGGGCAACGCCGCCGGCCAAGCAGAGATTGGAAAGGCCGGTCTGCTGGTGGGCCGTCGTGACGGTCCTGAGCATGATCTCCTCGGTCACCTGCTGGACCGAGGCGGCCAGGTCCATCTCGCGCTGAGTCAGCGGTCCCTCGGCCTGGCGTGGGGGTCCGTCAAAGAGCTGATGGAAACGCGGGCCGGTCATGGTCAGGCCCTGGCAATAGTTGAAGTAGGACATGTCCATGCGGAAGGAACCGTCCTGCTTGAGGTCGACAAGGTGTTCGAGGATTCGCTCGGCAAAGCGAGGTTCGCCGTAAGGGGCCAGGCCCATCAACTTGTATTCACCGGAATTCACACGAAAGCCGCAGTAGTAGGTAAAAGCGGAATAGAGCAGTCCGAGTGAATGGGGGAAGTGCATCTCGTGTGTCAATTCCACGCGATTGCCACGTCCAACTCCCATCGATGCCGTCGTCCACTCGCCCACTCCATCAAGCGTGACAACCGCCGCTTCCTCGAAAGGGGAGGGGAAAAAGGCGCTGGCCGCGTGCGATTCGTGATGCTCCGGAAAGACGATCCTGCGACTGTAGGCTCCACCCAGCCCACGACGTATTTCCTTCGGCAAATGCAGCTTCTGCTTCAACCACAGCGGCAGTGCCTTGAGGAAGGATCTAAATCCGCGTGGAGCGTAAGCCAGGTACGTTTCCAGTAGCCGGTCGAACTTGAGCAGCGGCTTCTCATAGAAACCGACAAGGTCCAGCTGGTCAGCCGTCAGACCCGCTTCGCTGAGGCAGTATTCAATAGCGTGCTGTGGAAACCCCTCGTCGTGCTTCTTGCGGGTAAACCGCTCTTCCTGCGCAGCAGCAACCAGCTCGCCATCAACTACAAGTGCAGCGGCGGAGTCGTGGTAGAACGCGGATATTCCAAGGATCGCTGTCATCAACTCTCTTATATCAACAGAAACGCAGAGGGAAAAAGCTGCTTTACAAGGAGAATCGACCAGTCGACTGGCGGGCGTGCAGGACAATCAAGAGCCGCCTGCGGGATGCCGCCAGGCTGTGACATCTGAATGCGTTGTACCGGTTGTGAGCAGGCCCACGTGAATTCAGTAGCCAGTCGTCCCTGGCACGTGGCGATCATGACCGCTGTGCACAGCCTCTGGCGATGGGGCACAGTGAGAGGCCGAGACAAGGGAGAGCAGGGTTGGCAGCACGCGAGCTGTATCAACCTTCAGAGGCTAACCCAACACCGGCTGGCGAATCAGGCGATCCAAGGACCGCACGCCACGGCCACCGATCAAGACGTACAGCGTGTCACCAGTCTGCCAGGCCCCCAGCGACCACTGGCCGCTGCTGGTCAAACGGCGGAGCGGCATTTCAGGGAGCGAATATCGCTCACTTGGCCTCAGTACAACCAGGTAAACTTCACCATCGCGGCGAGACGAGAGGTCCCAGACGACTGCCTGTTTATCCAGTCCCGTGGAAAACATCCGCCATGAACGAGCGGCTGGAATAACCTGTCGATCAGCGAGATAGCCCGCGGAGGGCTCAACGGCAGCCTGCTGCCAGCCAGCCAGATCGGAGATTGCATTTTCCAGGCGAGGTAACCACTGGGCCACACGCCCTGCCAATTCGCTGGCAGGGTAAGGAGCAGTCTCGGTGCTGGTCGGCCGCATCACGATCGCCAGGACTACTGCAGCAACTGCGGCCATAACGAACCCGGCAATCGCAGTCCGTCGTCGACTGGATTCGCCCGGCTCGATCGCCCCGACTGCCACATCAGCCTGTGGGCCACTCGCATCGGTCTGCAGCACATCCTGCAGCGACTGTTCTGACAAAGGTCCCTGCTCGTGACGGCCCTGGCCATCGAGCGGCAACTCAGACAGGCTGGCCAGCAAGCGATCTTCCAGTCCCGGCGGAATCTCGACATCCGCCAAGGCGTCAGCCATCATCTGGTCCAGCGCATGCGACCGTGTTGCCAGCTCCGCCAGGTCATGCTCAGCAATCAGCTGCTCGGCTTCAGGATCCCCCGGCCGGCAACTATCGATCAGCTGGTTCCGTTGTTGTTCATTCATTGTCATGGTGCTGCACTATCCTGTTGAAACTGGTCGTCGGCTCGCTGACGACTCAACAACTTGTATCTCAATTGCCCTTTGGCACGTGACAGCCGGCTCATGACTGTCCCCATCGCAATCTGCAGCTGATCGGCAATTTCGCGGTAGGACATATCCTCGAAATAGTACATCAGCAGCACGGTTCGATAATCCTCGAGCATCTCGGCCAGGGCTAGTTGAATTTGTTCTTCGTCAATGTCCTCGCGCTGGATCGACTCCGGTACCTGGTTGACTTCCAACTGCATGCTTGTACTGTCCACCGGCCGCTGACGCCGACGCGTTTTGAGAAACTGGTTCCTGGTGATCGACAACAGCCAACTACGTGCTCGCTGCAGATCCCGCAGCTGCCCGATATGCTGGTGAGCGGCCAGGAAAACCTGTTGGCTCAAATCCTCGGCGTCCGCCGCATTACCGCTGAGGCGAAAGCCATATCGGTAAACGTCGGCATGAAACTGATGGATCAACCGTTCAATGAAACCGTCGTCACCCGGCTGACATTCACCATCCAAAGGCAGGTCGGTCGACGTGCCCTGGGCAGTACTCTTCGTCACTTGTACGGGGGATGTCTGGGACACCGCTGGAGACTCCATCAATCCACGGCTACTAGTAGGAACCCGATCTGGGCGGGAATATTCCCGCCGAATCAGTAGAAAGCATTGTAGGCAATGCTAACAGCACCTGCATTTGCCGCCCACGAATGGACTGCCGCTAACCAGTTCGGCGTCGGAGGTCCTGTTTTTGGTAGAAACGCCGCTCACATCGGCCAGCATCCATACGGGGCAGCTGGCCAGATCGTTCGCTGAATGGTTGCTACGGTGGCGACCTCTGGCCTCTGGCCACTAACGCTTTGGCCGCGGGACGCGAGTGCCGCTCTTCTTCCGACGCCGTCCAGATCGTTGCTGTGTGCTGAACTCCACGTCCTCCAGCTTTTCACCCAGCGAATCCTGCAGCTGGCGGATTCGGTCACGAATGGCCGCGGCCCGTTCAAACTCCAGTTGCTCGGCCGCCTCCATCATTTCTACTTCCAGCTCCTGGATATACTCAGCGGTGACGTACTGTTCTTCCTGATCGCGGCCAACCGCCTCGTTCGCCTTGCGATGGGCGGCAGCGTCACTTTCAATGCCAGCTCGAATGTTCTTCTTGACCGTTTCCGGCGTGATGCCATGCTGCTCGTTGTACTCCCGCTGAATCAAGCGACGACGATCCGTTTCGTCAATCGCCCGCTGCATTGAATTAGTCACCTTGTCGGCATAGAGGATCACACGGGCATTCACGTTTCGTGCTGCGCGGCCAATGGTCTGTATTAATGAAGTCTCGCTACGCAAGAATCCTTCCTTGTCCGCATCCAGGATGGCCACCATGGAGACTTCGGGAAGGTCCAGGCCCTCGCGCAACAGATTCACGCCGACCAGCGCCTCGAAGCGGCCGGACCGCAATTCTCGCAGTAACTCGACCCTCTCAAAGGCATCCAGTTCACTGTGCAGCCATTCGCAGGCAACACCCTGTTCTGACAAGTAGGCGGCCAGGTCCTCCGACAGCCGCTTTGTCAGGGTTGTCACCAGGACTCGCTCATCCACAGCAGCTCGCTCACGAATCTGCTCCAGCACGTGCTGTACCTGGCCCTGCGCAGGAACAACGTCAATTTCAGGATCGAGCAACCCGGTTGGGCGAATCATCTGTTCGACAATTTCCCCGTCTGTCTGTTCCAGCTCAAAATCGCCCGGAGTTGCCGAGACGTAGACCACACGCTTGTTCTTCTTGTGCCATTCATCAAAAGTCAACGGACGGTTATCGAGGGCGCTGGGCAAGCGGAAGCCGTGATCCACCAGGGTCGTCTTGCGGCTACGATCGCCAGCATACATGGCCCGCACCTGGGGTACCGTGGCGTGGGATTCATCGACAAACAGCAAGAAGTCGTCGGGAAAGAAATCGTACAGTGTGTGCGGAGGCTCACCCGGTTTACGGCCTGACAGTGCTCGACTGTAATTCTCCACCCCCGGGCAGTAACCAACTTCCTGCAGCATCTCAAGGTCGAAACGGGTGCGGGCACTGAGTCGCTGAGCTTCCAGTAATTTCCCTTGCTCGCGAAATGTCTCCAGTTGTTCCTCCAGCTCGGCGCGAATATCCGCCAGCGCCGCTGCGATCCGCTCCTCCGGCATGACAAAGTGCTTGGCGGGATAAATGAACAGCTGCTGCTGCTGGCTGATCGTCTCACCGGTCAAGGGATTGATAATCGCCAGCTGTTCTACTTCATCACCCCAGAATTCGATCCGGAAAGCAAATTCTTCGTAGGAGGGCCAGACTTCGACACAGTCGCCACGGACCCGAAACCTGGAGCGCTCAAAGGCTACATCATTTCGCTCGTACTGGATGTCAATCAGCTTCATCAACACTTCATCCCGGTCAAAGTGCTGGCCAACAGACAGCCCAACCATCATCTTGCGATAGTCTTCCGGCGACCCCAGCCCGTAGATGCTCGAGACACTGGCAACGATCACCACGTCTTTTCTACTTACCAGTGAACTGGTGGAGGCCAACCGCAGGCGGTCAATCTCCTGATTGATCGATGCATCTTTCTCGATGTAGATGTCCCGCTGCGGAATGTAAGCTTCGGGCTGGTAGTAATCGTAGTAGCTGACGAAATAGTGAACCGAGTTGTGCGGAAAGAAGTCTTTGAACTCGCCGTACAACTGGGCTGCCAGCGTTTTGTTGTGCGAGATCACAAGGGTCGGTAATTGCAACTGCTGGATCACGTTGGCCATCGTGAAAGTCTTGCCAGAACCGGTCACACCCATCAGGACCTGCTCTCGCTGGCCCCGGTTCAGGCCCTCGACCAGCGCCTCGATTGCCTCGGGCTGATCGCCTGCTGGCTGAAATGGACTATGAAGTTGAAAATCCACGCTCGCGACTCCGCAATTCAATCATCGCTCAGCAGCCAGTTGCTCAGCTTGTGGTTCGTCAATGACAAGAAATGGCCGGACTCGCTCCATCGTGAGCGGACCAATGCCCCGCACCTGCTCAAGTTGGTCGACCGAGACCAGCGGACCATGCTCACTTCGCCAGGCCACAATGGCCCGCGCCGTCTTCTCGCCAATCCCTGGCAACATGGCATATTCTATCCAACCGGCTCGGTTGGCCTGGACCTGGTAGCGCACAACCGCGCGCTGATGACTCAGCTCACGCAAGCCTCCATGCCGACCACTCGTGAGCGCGACAGCAGAGGCCATGCCGATCATAGCCAGCACGCCCAGGATGGCAATTGTGCGGCGATCCGATCGTTCAATCCATTGCTTCATCTGACCATTCCTTATCCCACCATGGTGTACCGCCTCGATACCACCCTGTTTGCTTCTCAGCACAACTGGATCACAATGAATCATCGGCCACAACTCGCCGGCCCGCAATCGCCCTGACAACTGAGGCTGTCAGCCACTGACAGCCCGACGTGCTAACCGTCATGCCAGACAGCAACCAGAATCGTGACTATCCCCAGATCCGCTGGGACGAGCAACTGGAACACCACCTGCGGCAACTGGTCCGCCTGGCCGTACTGGAAGACCTCGACCGCGGACAGGACTGGACCTCGCTGATCCTGGTCGATGCGGACACCCAAGGGGAGGCGACACTGGTGACCCGCCAGGCCGGTATCGTCGCCGGACTCAAGGGTATTGACGTGCTGCTCAATGAAATGAACGCCGACGTGCAATGGCAGCCAGTCAGCCAGGATGCTGCCAATGTTGAAGCTGGTTCCAGGCTGGGCGCGTTATCTGGTTCTGCCCGCGATCTGCTCGTCGTGGAACGGCCGCTGCTGAATTTCATCGGTCGCCTGAGTGGCATTGCCAGCCTGACTGGCAGGTATGTTGCTCAACTGGAAGGGCACTCGACCAGGATTTATGACACTCGCAAAACCACCCCCGGCTGGCGAAGGCTGGAAAAGTATGCCGTCCGTTGTGGAGGAGGATTCAACCACCGCATGGGGCTCTTCGGCGGCATCCTGGTCAAGGACAACCACCTCGCTATCACTGGCCGCAACAAACAACAGCTTGCCGATCTCGTACCAGATATGAGGAAGGCCCTGGCAGCAGAGGCAGACCAGGATCGGTTGCCTGACGACCTGCTGGTGGAGGTAGAAGTTGATTCGCTCGATCAACTCAGGCAGGTACTTCCAGCGGGCGCGGATATTGTCCTGCTCGACAATATGAGTGACCAGGAGTTACATGAAGCAGTCCAGCTGCGAGATCAGCTGTCGCCAGCGACTCAGCTGGAAGCTTCAGGCGGCATCACTCTCGAGCGACTCATCGGCATCGCCGAGTGTGGTATCGACCGCATCAGCGTCGGAGCACTCACGCACAGCGCCACGGCTCTCGACATCGGCCTCGACTGGATCCAGTGACGTCGAATCGTCCGTCTCGGTCGATTTGCCAGCTCCATATTCCAGCAGCGCCGATTCCACTCGATCATTCAGTTCGTCCAACTGCGTCAGCACGTCATCCTGTCTGGCATCGAGATCTTGCAGAACCTCGAGGCTGCTGGGAACGTCTTCCGTGGGCATGTTTTCCGACATAACGCGATTCCGGAAACGGGGTCCAGCCACGTTGCAGGGCTGGGTACAGGCTTGATGGCCGGCATCGTCGTGCAACCGGGCAACGAGATTGGGATCGGCCAATCGGCCTGCGGGAATTGACTGTCAACAAAACTCTACCGGCTGGCGAACCAGGCCCGTGTTTTCCGGTCAGGCAAGCTGGGTAGCGAGTTATCCGTTCGCTTGACTTTCCGTATCTCCTCAGATTACGTTTGTGCTCAACTCCGACAACCATCCAACTCCCTTATCGCCAGAGACCCCACCATGCGTCAGAACCGCTCCCTGCTGGCCATCTGTGCCACGCTGCTGTTGTTTGCTGCCTCCCCGCTGATGGCCGAGAACTGGCCGCAGTGGCGTGGTGCGAAGCTGGATGGCATCAGCCATGAAAAGAATCTGCCAGTCA
>Ga0114996_10000391_pt1 | contig 61298 bp, 52 predicted proteins | sample ArcticOcean_MG_C_4_FD_87039 | JGI IMG/M metagenome (GOLD analysis project Ga0114996, IMG submission 87039) | Marine microbial communities from western Arctic Ocean - ArcticOcean_MG_CB4_134 | ecosystem: Environmental > Aquatic > Marine > Oceanic | place: Arctic Ocean: Canada Basin | collected...
AGGATTTGCGGCCGCAACCCGGGCTCACTCATTAGGGACGCGGCTTGGGCGAGTGCGCCTCGCGCTTCTCGCGGCTGTCCAATGCGGAGCTGCGCGCGGCCCAGCAGGAACAGCGTCCGGGCTGACCGATCTCCTGTGCGCCCGCTTCGATAGGCGTCGGCCGTCTTACGGACGACGTCCCGATAACGCTGCTCCGCCGTCGAGTCGTTGCCTTCCACGCGGAGGCCCTCGGCCTCCTGGTAGAGGCGCTCCGAATTGTACAGCGTGTTGTAGTGAGCACACCCCGAGAAAACCAAGACGCCCAGCATCGAGGCGCCGAGCCGGCTCACCGGTCCCTCCCGCTCCCGGGTGGATAGCGCTCGAAGAACCGGACCACTCCACGCGCCAGGGCATCGGCCGCTTCGGTCTGGAATGAGCCCTCACTCAGGAGTCTGCTCTCATCGGAGTTCGAGAGGTAGCCGATCTCCACGAGCACGGAAGGCATCAAGGTATTCGTGAGTACGGCCAACACCCCTTGCTTTACACCGCGGTTAGGACCGGGGTGGAACTCGTTGAGCTCCTCCTGCGCGATCTCCGCAAGCAGTGCCGACCAGTGCTGGTGGTCGAAGTTGCGAAGCTCCCTGAAGATGAAGCCGAGATCCGGCTCGTCGACAGGGTTGATGGTCTGACCCTGGAGGCGGAGCGGCGCGTTCTCGATCGCGGAGACACGTCGTTCGTGCTCGGTGCGTGCTTCGGAAAGGAAGTAGGTCTCGAATCCACGCGTCGCGCGCTGCTCGGGAAATGAGTTTCCGTGGATCGAGATGAAGAGACCAGAGCGATCACCCTTGAGATTCGTCGCGATTTCGCCCCTGTCCCATAGGTCGACGAACGTATCGTCGTCTCGGGTGAGGTGGACCTCCAAGTCGGGCTCACGACGAAGGATGTCCGCGAGCTCGAGCGCAATCCCGAGCGCGACATCCTTCTCTCGTATCCCCCCGATACCCAGCGCACCGGGATCAGCGCCGCCATGCCCGGCGTCGATGATAACGACCCGCACTCCCTCGTACTCAGACGGCGGGGTAAAGACCGGGTCCGACTCGATGTCGGCCTCTACTTGGGGATCCCCCGTGAGGACCGGGTCGCCCGCCCGCAGCAAGGACCGCCCCCCATCGAACTCGTAAAGATCCGGAAGGCGCCGGGGCAGGAAGTCAGCCAGGAGCTGCAGTGGAACGAAGACGGCACCCCCGACCCGGTAGGGGGCGTCCGCCAGCTGGAGCACGAGGCCGTCCCAGGTGAAGAACGGCGTGGCGACCCTCAGCGCGACAACTATATCGTCGGCAACAGATACCTGAACGACGTTGCCCTCCTCGACCACGGTCCATCCCAGCTCTCCGAACAGGGAGAGTGGAACGGCGGCGTACCCGCGGTCGAGTGAGATCGGCGCACGCGAAACGTCACCGCCGGCTCGCTCGATGTTGAGCTCTGGCGACTGTTGTCCCTGGAGGGAGGACACAGCGACGGAAAGGGCGACGGCCGCCAGGCGAAGTGACCTCAATGCTCCGCCACCGCTCGCTGGGCTTCCCTGTCCTGCTCGCGTCTCTTCAGGGCCTCCCTCTTGTCGTGCAGTTTCCGACCCCGAGCGACCCCGAGCGTGACCTTCGCGTAACCGCGGGAGAAGAATACGTCCAAAGGGACCACCGTGAGTCCTTTCTCATCGACCTTGGCAGCCAGGTGGCGGATCTCCTTCCGGTTGAGGAGGAGACGACGAGGGCGCACGGGATCTACGTTGGCGCGGTTGGCCTGCTCGTACGGGCTGATGTGCAGACTGTGCAACCATACCTCCCCGCGCTCCACACGGGCGAACGCGTCTTGAAAAGAGATGTGGCCGGCCCGGATCGACTTGACCTCTGGGCCCCTCAGCTCCATCCCCGCCTCGATGGTTTCCAGGATCTCGAACTGATGCCGCGCCTTGCGGTTCCTGGCTACCACCTTGCGACCCTCGTCTTTGCTCAAGAAGCCTCACGCACCGAGTAGGTCTGGGCCACCTCACCGCCAAGGATAAACACTAGGGCTCCGTAATAGATCCAGAGAAGGATCAGGGCGGCGGTGGCCAGATTCCCGAGGGTCGTTGCGTAGTTGGCGACCTCCGTGACGTACCAGGAGAAGCCCAGCTTCAGCAGCTCGTGAGCGAGCGCAGAGACGGTCGCGGCGATGACCGTCGTCTTCCAGGATGTTCGCTCCCGCGGGAGGTATCGGTAGACGATGACAAAGAGCGTCCAGATGGAGGCGAACGCGACCACGGCTCCGAGAAAGCGCTCGGCGTAAGAGACCGTCGGTCCACCCAACCCGAAGATCTCCACTCCAAACTGTACAGCCGCCGCGCCCGCGACAGTAACGCCGATGTTGAGCGCCACGAGCACGACCCCGATCAGCACAGCAGCGATGTCGAACGCCTTCCCGTGCACAATGTTTCGCCGTCTACCGGTCTCGAAGACCCTCGCGAGCGCGATCTGCAGCGTGCCCGAGAGCCGTGTCGCGAGCAACACGAAGATGAAAGACCCCACGACCGTGAGGCCCGTCCGGTTCGACATGACCTCCCCGACGAGCGACTCCAGGACGCGAGACACGTCCTCACCCGTCGCGCCTTGAGGAAGGTTGCGCGCGAAGAGGGCAACCACGGCTTCGGTCGGGTCCTCGAAGCGGGCGCTGAGAACGAAACCGGTGAGGCCAATTCCCAGCGCCAAGAACGGGACGATGGAGAGGAGGACGCCCCACGCGAGCGCGGCCGCCAAGAGAGGCGCGTCGTCGCGTTCGAACTTCCTGAAAAGCCGACCTGCGTGCCGGTGTGGACTCACCGGTTCCCTCCGGACATGAAGAAGCGCCGCGAAGGGAGAAGGGTCCCTCGCGGCGCGTTCAAGCGGATGCTTCGACCCACTCTACCCGGTGAAAGGTCAGTCGCCAGACCCCCCATCTTCGCCTGATTCGGCCGCGATGGTCTCGCGGGCGGCCTGAACACCCGCGCGGTAGGCTGCCTTGGAGCGATGAAGCTTCCGTTCCAGGTCGCTGCGCGCGTCGGTCGCGGCGGAACGACCTGTGCCGACTGCATCTTTAACGTCCTCGTAACGGGCTTGCACGCCGTCACGAACACCTTCCAGACGCTCCTCGACCTGCTCTTGCGCCTCCTTGACACGCTCCTCGGCGACTGAGCGCATCTTGCGGGCCTGCTCCTTTAGGTCCTCCTGAGTCTCGGCACCCGACTTCGGGGCGAAGAGAAGGGCCAGCGCTGCTCCGACGAGCGCTCCGAGCACGAAGGAGCCCGCGCCTCCTCCGCTCTCGCGTTCAATGACGATGTAGGGAGCTTCGTCCTGATCTCGCATGATTTCTCCGTCGACTCAGGGAGTCGAAAACGACTGTCTGACTGAACTTAACCGGCGCGCCGTCGCCTAACCACCACTCGTCCGCTAGAGCATCCAACGCGGGTCGGACTCGGGTAACACGGGGCGCTCGACCCCCTCCCGCCCCATGAGCCCGTAGGTCAGTCTCTTGCTCAATTCCACGCCCGGTTGGTCTAGCGGGTCGACCCCATAGAGCGCCCCCGCGTACACCGTGGCTAGCTGGAAAAGCATCAGCAACTGACCCAAGGCGTTCTCGTCGACCTCGGGCATAAAGATCGTCGCGTTGGGTCGTCCCGCGAGCCTGAGCGCCTCGGCGGTCGCTCGGCGCTCGGTGTTGATCAGCTCACCCAGCGAATGGCCTCCGAGGTAGGCGAGCTCGTGGATCTCCGGGTGACGGTCGGGGATCGCGGCATCCGGGCCATGATCGGTCACCTCCACGAAGATGATCACCTTGTCGTTGGGTCCCTCCATGAGCAGCTGGAGGAACGAGTGCTGGTCGGTGGCCCCCAGGGCAGCCACCGGGGTCGGGCCAGTCGCCGTGAGCTCGCCGGCAACCGTCCGCGCCTTCCCTAGGCTTTCCGCCCACAGCTGCTGGAACCAGAACGCGAATGAGCGGAGGCGATCCGAATAAGGCATGAGAACGTGGATCGGACGGCCCTGCTTTCGATCGGAATGATGCAGCAACCCGGCGAGCACGCCCGCCGGATTCTCGGACAACCGCCCGGTCCGGCAGCGCTCCTCCATATGAGCTGCGCCGGAGAGCAGCGCGTCCAGGTCCACTCCGCACACCGCCGCGGGCAGTAGGCCGACTGGCGACAGCACGGAGAAGCGTCCCCCTACGTTCTCCGGAACGGGCAACATGGGGATGTCCTCGGCCTCACCGATCCTGCGGAGCGCGCCCGAGGCCGGATCGGTAGTGAACAGGAAGTGGCCTCGCGCCCCCTCGGAGCCGACCGCAGCCTCTACGCGATCCCGGACAAGCAGGTACTGCGCCATCGTCTCGGCCGTCGCGCCCGACTTGCTGATGACGTTGAAGAGGGTCCGGGCGGGATCGACCCGCTCGAGGAGCCCTCTCATCGTGAACGGATCAGGATTGTCCACGATGTGGAGGCGTGGGAAGTGATCGCGGCCTTCATCCGATCGGTCGTTCCAGAAGGGCCCCAGTAGGGCGTCCCTCAAAGCCTTGGCCCCCAGGCTCGAGCCTCCGATCCCCAGCACGACCACGTCCTCGAACCACTGCCCGTATCCCTCGGCCAGGGTCCTCACCTGGTCGACAGTCTCGCCTGCATAGGGCAGGTCGAGGAACCCCAGGACTCCGGCGGACCGCTGGGCCTCCACCGTGGAGTGGGCCTCGCCGAACGCAGCGGCCATCTGCTCATCGAAGTGCGCCGCCTCGACCCCACTCGCCAACGCCGGCGCCATGACATTCCCGAAATCGAGCCGAAGACTGTTCATTGAGCGACCTCTATTTCGAGACCATCGAACGCAGCGAATACGCCTTCCGGGAGACGCTCATCCAACTCCACGTGCCGGACCCGGTGCGTCAAGTGGGTCAGGTACGTGCGCCCCGCACCAACCGCGCGCGCCGCCTCGATGGCCTCCTCGATGTTGAAGTGAGAAGCGTGAGGCTTTCCGAACCAAAGCGCGTTGAGCACCAGCACGTCTACGCCGCGCAGGATCTCCATGGCCTCGGCCGGGAGCGTCTTCGCGTCCGTCACGTAGCCGAGGCCACCGACCCGGAAGCCGTATACCGTGCAGTCACCATGAGGCACCTGCACCGGCATGAACGACTCCCCGAGGATCTCGATGGGCTGCCCCGGTGAAAAGTCGTTCAGACGAATGCGCGGTTTGGAGCTCCCCTGCTGCGGCTGAACCGAATCGTCGAAGATGTATTTGAAGTGGTGTTCCAGAACGCTGCGATACTCGGCGGGGACGTAGGCCTCCATATCGCCGCGCCGGACCGTGAAGATCCGTACGTCGTCGATGCCATGGATATGATCAGCGTGAGCGTGCGTGAACCAGACCGCGTCGATCACGTCGATGCCTGATGCCAGCAGCTGAAGCCGGAGTTCGGGGGGCGTGTCGACAAGGAGACGCCCCGCCGCGGTCTCCAGCACCGCGCCGTGCCGGGTCCTCCGGTCCCTGGGATCGGTCGATGTGCACGTATCGCAGTCGCAGCCGACCACGGGAACGCCAAAGGAAGTGCCGGTACCGAGGAACGTGAGCTTCATGAGCGTCCTTTACGCTGCATCAGAGACGCTCGAGCCTCATCGTGTTGGTGGTACCCGACTCGTGGAACGGCACACCGGCCGTGACTACGATAGACGCCCCAGGCCCACCGGCTCCGCTTGCGATGACTCGCTCTTTCCCGAACTGTGTGAGCGCCTCGTACGTCAGTTCGATACCGGCCGCATGTTCTGGTCGGACGCCCCAAACGGCCGCGAGCTGACGATAGGTCGCTAGCTCCGTGGTAACAGCGATCACTGGCACGGAAGGTCGATACGAGGACACCAAGCGAGCGGAAAAGCCCGAGCGGGTGATGACGATGATGGCCGGCGCGCCGACCTGCTTGGCAGCCTCGACGGTAGCGGACGCGACGGCGTGCTCGCGAGGCGACGCCCCCCGGCGCGACTTCGGGCCGGGCCGGGTCAGGTATCTTGGCCCGCGCTCTAGAAAGCCGCTCCGCTCGATCTCCGTGCCGATTCGGACGATCGCGTTCAGGGCCTCGAGTGGGAAATCGCCCACCGCCGTTTCACCGGAGAGCATGACCGCGTCCGTGCCGTCCAGGATCGCGTTCGCCACATCTGAGGCCTCCGCCCGCGTGGGCCTCGCGTGCTCGATCATGGACTCCAGCATCTGCGTCGCGGTGATGACCGGGCGACCATAATAGTTCGCCAACTGGATAATGCGCTTCTGAGCGAGAGGCACCCGTTCGAAGGGGAGCTCGACACCCAGGTCGCCTCGCGCGACCATGACCGCGTCCGTCTCGGCCATGACCTCCTCGATGGTCTGCAATGCCTGCACCTTCTCGATCTTCGCTACGACCAACGCCTTCCCGCCGACCCGCTGCTTCAAGTCGGTGACGTCCTCCGCGCGGCGCACGAAAGAGAGTCCGATGTACTCGACGTTCTGGTCCAGCGCGAAGTCGAGGTCGCCGAGGTCCTTCTGCGTCAGAGACGGCGTGCTCACCGCAATCGTCGGGAGGTTGATTCCTTTCCGGCTCTTGAGGAGACCGCCGCGGACGACCTGGAGTAGGGCGCGGTCCCCCTCCACACCCACGCAGCTGAACTCCAGGAGCCCGTCGTCCATGAGCACGGCGTCGCCGGGTCGCAGTTCCTTGGCGAGATCCGCGTAAGTGGTCGGAATCTCCTCGGGCCGGGCCGAACCTTCCGGGGCCAGGACGACGGTACTGCCCACTGCCAGCTCGATGGCGCGTGCCAGCTCACCGACACGGATCTTCGGCCCCGCCAGGTCCACGAGGATGGCCACCGGGCGGCCGACCTCGTCGGCCTCGGCGCGTACGGCTCGGATCGCCTTGATGTGGTCCGAGTGGTCCCCGTGGGACATGTTCACGCGGGCTAAATCCATACCCCCACGCACGAGAGCACCGATCGTCTCGCGGGAGGATGTCGCCGGGCCCAGGGTGCAGACCACCTTGGTTCGGAGCATGTCACACCCGGAGAAGTGAGAGAATTCCCGGCGACCGTCGGGGCACGAATTGTGGCTGTGGCCGCAGCCCTGGGCAACACCGCAGGGGGTGGCGCCCGGCGACCCGTTCGACTTCTATTCGGCGCCCTCCAATCGGGAGGTAGCAAGTCTCTAAATCCGCTTCATGTCGCACTTCCATATCAGATCGTCAGAGGACGCCGCGGGCCTGCGCGACGATCTCGCGTCCACTCGGCGGCTGGCCCTGGACTGCGAGGCAGCCGGATTCCATCGGTATTCCGACAGACTGTGCCTCCTTCAGCTCACGACGGAGCTCGGCACGTACATCATCGATCCACTGGGGTTCGATCCGTCCGACATGCTGCGTGGGCCGCTAGAGAGCCCGGGCGTGGAAGTGGTGATGCACGGCGCGGACTTCGACCTGCGCCTCTTGAGTCGCGACCTCGGAATCGAACTGCGAGGCATCTTCGACACGCAGATCGCCGCTCAGCTCCTTGGCGAGGAAGCCATCGGGCTGGCCGCACTCCTCGAGTCGCGCCTCGGCGTGGTCGTCTCCAAGAAGTACCAGCGAGCGGACTGGGCCGAGCGACCGTTAACGACGCCCATGCTCGAGTACGCAGCCGGTGATACCCGCCACCTCATGCAGTTGGCCGATATCCTCCGCAAAGAACTCGAGACCGCGGGCCGAACGGACTGGGCTCAGGAGGAGGGCCAGGCCTTGGAGCTCTCGGCCGGCGGGTTCTCATCCGAGCCGGCCGAGCCCGTGGACCCCGTGGGGCGGGTCAAGGGCGCGCGAAAGCTGTCGACCAGGCAGGTCGCAGCGCTCCGGGCGACACTCGAATGGAGGGACGAGATCGCGAGACGGCGGGACAAGGCTCCGTTCCGGGTGATCGGGGACGGGCCGTTGATCGATGCCGTCGCGGCTCGACCGCAACGGGTCCGCGACTTGAGTGACATCAAGGGCTTCCCGGCGCGTCTCGCAAACGAGGAGGGAGCAGGACTCATCGAGCGTCTGGACGCGATCGCCGAAGCCCCCGAGAACGAGCTTCGCCCCTATCCGAAGTCGCAACGGAACGGTCCGGGACGACCGCCGCCGGAACTCGAAGCTCTGGTCGAGCGGCTCAAGTCGGTACGCAACGGTAAGGCGGACGAGCTGGGGCTCCCCCGGGGGACGCTGCTATCGAACTCGGTGGTGCTGGAAGTGGCGCGCGTCGGACCGGCCAATGTGGAGGAGCTCGCCGCGATCGAGGGAATGCGGCGGTGGAAGGTGGACGCGATGGCTGAGGATCTGCTCGCCGTCATCCGAGGATCGGCCTGACTTAAGCCTGCGCCCTAGCAGCTCAGACGACCGACTCTTCCTTCCTCTTGCAATCGATGCAGTAGCGTGCGTGCGGCAACGCGTCGAGCCGCTCGAAGCCCACATCCAACCCACACGTGTGGCACACGCCGAATTGCTTCGGGTCGTTGTACAACCGTCGGAGCGCCTCCTCGAGGCGGTAGACGTAACGACCCTCCTTGGTGGCGAAGATCGCGGCCTTCTCTCGCTCCATGGCCTCGGTCCCCTGGTCGGCCATGTGGTCGGTGTACGCGGCAAGGTCTGAGTCGCCCGATTCCCGGTCGGCCTTCGTCATCTCGTCGAACATACCCAGCGCTTTGAGCGCGCGCTCTCGCTCTTGGAGCAGGCGCTTTTCTAGATAGCCGAGCTGCTTTTTGGTCAACGCCATACGTGCCTCAGGGCTAGGAGCCTCTGGTAAGCGGGCCAAAAGCTAATCAGGTCCCGCCGGACCGTCCACGCCAAACTCTGCCTCAATCCAGAAAAGGACGTGGACCGGACGAATTTCACGGGATCCGACCGAGGGGGGGTGGGTACATCACCGTCCCACCCTGCTTCTCACGACCCCACCGGCGCATCCATATGACCAGCGAAGCAATCCACTGCCGCCGCTGCGACAAAGACGCGCCGGCCCTGGAAAAGGCGCCGTTCCGAAATGAGTTGGGCGAACGCCTCCTGCTCGAGATCTGCGCGCAATGCTGGAAGGAGTGGCTCGAACACCAGACGCTGCTCATCAATCACTACGGCCTCGACCCCCGGGACAGCGCCGCGAAGAAGTTCCTCTACGAGCAGATCGAGCAGATGCTCTTCGGTGGCGACGGCGGAAAGGAGATCGACACGTCGAAGCAAGGTTCGATCGAGTGGCAAACCGGCGGGGAGCCGCCCCCCACCGGCAGCGAGCCCGAGGGCCCCTAGCTTAGGAGCTCAGTACGTCGGTCGCCTGTTCGAGGGCGAACTCGAGCTCTTCCTGCGTGATTGTCAGGGGCGGCGCGAAGCGGATCACCTGATGATGCGTCTCCTTCGCCAGGACCCCCTTCTCTTCCAGGGCCTCGCAGAACGGCCTCGCGGTACCGCTACTCTCCTTGATCTCGACTCCGATCATTAAGCCCTTGCCCCGAATCTCGTCCACATGGGGCGAGTCGATTTCACGCAGCTTCTGCATGAACCACACGCCGAGCTCGTCGGCCCGCTCGGGCAGCTTCTCCGAGAGCGTCACCCGCAGCGAGGCACGCCCGATGGCGGCGCCTAGGGGATTGCCACCGAAGGTCGAGCCGTGGTCGCCGGGGTGGAACACGTCCATGAACACCTCGTCGGCGATGGCCGCCGACACCGGGTAGAGGCCACCGCCCAGCGCCTTACCCACAATGAGAACGTCCGGCCGCACAGACTCCCAGTCACAGCAGAAGAGACGTCCCGTCCGGCCGAGTCCCGTCTGGATCTCGTCGGCCAGGAGCGCCACGCCGTGCTGCGTGCAGAGCTCGCGCGCGCGAGTGAGGAAGCCCTCCGGTGGCATTACGACACCGCCCTCGCCCTGCAGCGGCTCGACCAAGAAGCCGACGGTATTCTCGTTGATGGCCGCCTCGAGGGCCGCCGCTGATCCGTACGGGATCAGTTTGAAGCCAGGAGTGAACGGCCCGAAGCCGTCCCGGTATTGGGCCTCGGACGAGAACCCGACGATGGTCGTGGTGCGACCATGGAAGTTGTTCTCGCAGACGATGATCTCCGCCTTGTCGGGGGCCACGCCCTTCACCTTGTAGCCCCACTTGCGAATCATCTTGATTGCCGTCTCGACCGCCTCCGCGCCGGTGTTCATCGGGAGCGCCCGCTCGAAGCCCGTTGCCTCGCAAAGCTCTCGGAGGAACGGACCCATCTGGTCGTTATGAAACGCGCGTGACGTCAGGGTAAGCAGGTCGAGCTGCTCCCGAGCGGCCGCGACGATCTCAGGATGTCGGTGTCCGTGGTTCAGCGCCGAGTAGCCGCTGAGCATATCCATGTAGCGCTTGCCGTCGACGTCCCAAACCCAAACGCCCTCCCCTCGCTCCAGCACAACCGGAAGCGGATGATAGTTGTGCGCGCTGTACTGATCGACCTCTTCCAGCAGCGCGGTGGTCTTCGAGGCGGTGGCAGTTGTCATCGTACTCTCGGATGAATGTTTATGCAGAAGACGCTCATTATAATACCCTCGCCCCTCGGAGCCAACCGCCGGGCTGGCCGCTACGCGCCGGAACGAGCCCCGGCAGCCAATCGGGCCCCGACCGTCACGACGGAACCGCCAATCGCTGTCCAGGAAAAGGCCATGTATGTCCACCCCATTCGTGCCGGGTCGGCAAGGTCCCATCCCGACCGGTAAAGGATCCAGCCACCGACGACGAACCAGGAGCCCAGCACCAGTTGGGCACCGATGCGGCCCCACGCAAGTCCGGCCGAAGGACGCAGGGTCTCCACCAGTGCTACGGCCGCGGCGAAGAAGAAGGCGAGGGCCAGGACCAGGTGCACGAGCCCCTCGACTCCCCCGTGGCTCGAATGGGCCCAAAAGAGGAAGCCCGAGTTGACCATCGCCGCCGCATAGGCCACGTAGGTAGCGCCACTCGAAAGGAGGCCCCGTCGAGCCATCAGATCTACGACCCCCGACAGCCCGAAGACCGAGTACATGGTGACATGCTGCCAACTCATCATGACGTCCTGCGGATACCAGCCCTCCCCTGGGATCTCGACCCAGACGCCAACTAGAGCGACCGTGACCTTGAAGACGGGAAGGAATACGGTTTGTTCGAGCGATACGCTGGGAGGCCCGTTCTGGCCTCCGACGATCGCGTGAACCGCCCAGTACAGTGCCCACGCGATGAACGCGCACCCTGGCAAAACGTGTCCCAAGAACGTTGAGGGGAGCACATCCGCGTGCATCATCTCCACTCAGTCATCCGCCCGAATAGATGAGCTCGGTGACGACTTCGCCCACCATTCCGAGCGCCGCGGCACTCAGGCGATCCGGTGTGTCCTCAGGCGTGTGCCAATAGCGATTCGACGGACCGTACTCCCAATCGATCAGGTTAGCGGTGGGGAGCCCGGCCTCGATGAGGGGGACGTGGTCATCCATCACACTTTCACCGACCCGGGTCGGGAAGTAGTCCCGGTACCCCAAGCGCTCTGCGGCCCGCAGGACCTTCTGGACCACGACATTCGCGGCCTGCGCAGAATACCCCTCGACGGGGAAGCTGGGATCGGCGTCCCCCACCATATCGAGCAGGAGCCCATAGACCGGCCGAGCGTCCAGCTCTTCGAGAGTCGACGCATAGCGTCGCGCGCCCAGCAGCATATCCTCTATGCCAGGTCCGTAGTCTTCGCCGTCGACGAAGAGCAGGTCGACGCCCATGGGTGGCGCGGCGCCCGCCAGCAACTCGGCGAGCTGGAGCAGGACCGCAGTGCCCGACCCGCCATCGTTGGCGCCCGGAACCGGGATCGTCTGCCGCTCCACATCGGCCGCCCGGTCGGACTGAGGGCGTGTGTCCCAATGTGCGAGAAGCAGGATCCGTCGCGTTGCCTCCGGACGGAAGCGCGCCGAAACGTTGAAGAGCTCGAGAGAGTCCCCCGCGACAGTGACGTGGGAGAACGTGTCCACTGAGACCTCAGGTGCGAGGGCGCTCAGCCGCGCAACCATCCAATCGAGCTGTTGCAGGTGAGCCTCGGTCCCCGGCACACGCGGTCCGAACGCGACCTGAGTCCGCACGAGCTCGAGGGCGGCCTCACCGTCGAAACGAGGCCTGCCCGGCGTGGGTCCCACCGGTACCTGGATTTCTTGGCAGGCGCCGACCAGCAGGATGACGGTGACGATTCCGAATCGCATCGTGCCGATCTAACTACCCAGCTCCCCTAACACACGCTCTGCGTCCGCCTGCAGGGCCATGTCGGAGGGGTGAACCGTGGGCATATGAGTGACGCGGGCATAGGCCGCTCGTGCATCCTCTTTCCGGCCCCTCTTTCGGTACAGTTCGGCCAGGTCGTACTGGAAAAGGACCCAGTCCGGCCCGTCGGCCGCCGCGGCCTCTAGGTGGAGCTCGGCCTCCTCCCAACTGCTCTCACGAAGAGCGTCCGTACGGACGAAAGTCCTTCCAACGAAGCGCTCGATCCTCGACATGCTCATGATTTCGAAGAAGATCTTTCCGAGGATGTTGTGCGCGCCGCCGTGCTTCGGTTCAAGGGCCAGAATGACCCGCGCGTCTTCGTAGGCCCTCTGCGCGAGCTCGGCCCCGTACTCCGCTACGGCATTCAGCGCCCGGCGTCCCGTCACGGCTCCCCTCCAATAGCGGCCCTCGACGCCGTCCGGGCGCGCCGCGACCGCCCGGTCGCCGAACTCCATCCCGGTGTCTAGCCACGAATTCTGGGAGCGCGAACCTTCCGCCGCCACGCTCAGAATCAAAGTTGAACGCACGACCCTCCAGAGCACGTCGTAGTCGTCCGGGCGGTCCGTGAGACGGTCCCTCAGCAACTCGAACGCGTCCTCCGGCTGGCCCCCGAAGTACAGCGCGTCGGCTCGCTCGACGACCCCCACAGCAGACCCAACCGAGGCGGGGGCCTGGCCGGCGCACGGAGTCGCCGTGAGGAGGGCGCTGAGGGCACAGACGAGGACTCGGAGGTGCATCAGGCGGTCGCTGATCGGTGGTCGGAGTTGAATAGCAAAGAAAGGAAAGGGGCGGCGCCCGCGCCACCCCCGATCCCCTCAATCTCTACGGTACCCGGCCCCGCGGGTTCCCTCGCCCGTTACGAATCTAGCCGCACTCGGAGTACCCGCAAACGTGGCACTTCTTGCACCCCTCTTCGAAAGCCAGATGGCCAGTCCCGCAGTCCGGGCACGTGCCCATGTCGAAGATCTCGCTCCCACCGAACACCGGTGCCGCCTGTGGCTCAACGTCTCCTCGGGGCGGATCGACCGTGAGGACGAGGGCTTCCTGGATACCCTCCTTCTCTTCTAGGTAGTGCTCGATCGCCTGACCCACCGCATCTGGCACCGACAGGACCTTGTTGGGTCCGAGCCCGACCGCCCGGTCGCACGAGATGCCTCGTACCTGCTCCTTGACCTGCGTGATCGGGATGCCCGAGCGGAGCGCCAGCGACATAAGACGCCCCATCGCCTCCGCGTCCGCCATCGCGGCTCCACCGGCCTTTCCGAGCGTGCAGAACACCTCGAAGGGCCGGCCCCTCTCGTCCTCGTTGATCGTGACATATAGATCGCCGAGCGGAGAGTTCATTTTCATGGTATACCCGCGGAGCGCCGCCGGACGCTGGCGTTTGTGGCGCGCGGAGCCGGCCTCGACGTCTCGATCCTGGAGATCACCCTTCACCCGCTCGACTTCCAGGCGCAAGTTGTGCGCTTCCTCGCGCGCATCAGCCAAGTGATGCTCGAGCTCGGAAACCTCAGCAGCGATCTGGGCAACCGCCTCGCCGGTCTGAGCGGTCTTGCCCGTCGAGAGCACCTGGCCCTCGCGGGATCCGTCCCGGTAGACCGTGACACCCTTGCAGCCCAGGCTGAACGCCAGCTCGTAGATCTCGCGGACGTCCCCTTCTGTCGCCTCGCGCGAGAAGTTCGTGGTCTTGCTGATGGCGCTGTCCGTGTGCTCCTGGAAGGCCGCCTGCATGCGCACGTGCCACTCGGGCGAGATGTCGTGTGCCGTACGGAACGCGCGCTGGACGTCTTCGGGCACCTGGTCGAAGTGGATGTGCCCCTCGTTCGCGATGCCCTCCATGAGCTCGTCCGAATACCAGCCGCCTTCTTTGGCGACACGCACGAAGTCCGGGTTCACATCAGGCATGAGAGCGCCCGCCTGATTTCGCATGAACGCGACTGCGAAGAGAGGCTCGATGCCGCCCGAACAGCCTGCGAAGATGGAAATCGTACCGGTGGGCGCGACTGTGGTCAGGTTGCAGTTACGAAGCTTTCGCATGGCGCGGATCCGCTCGCCGTTTTGCTTCCTCGCCGCCTTGCCTTTCGGGCCCCAGATCGACTCCTCCCACGCCGGGAAGACGCCGCGAGTCCCGGCGATCCGCTCTGACTCGACGCGAGATTGCTCGTTGACGAACTCCATCACGCGACGGCCCAGGTCCACGCCCTCCTGAGAGTCATAGGCGATGCCGAGGCGAACCAGCATGTCGGCCCACCCCATCACGCCCAATCCGATCCGCCGGATGTTCTGCGCCAGATCGTGGATCTCACGAAGCGGATAGACGTTCGCGTCGATCACGTTGTCGAGAAAATGAGTCGACAGGTGGACGACCGTCGCCAATGCATCCCAATCGACGCCTTCGTCCACGTCGCCCGGACGGGCATCGGACTTCACGAACTGGCCGAGGTTGATGCTACCGAGATTGCACACGTCGTAGGGCAGCAACGGCTGCTCGCCACACGGGTTGGTCGCCTCGTATTCGCCGATGGCCGGGACCGGGTTGTATTCGTTCGCGCGGTCGATGAAGAACGTGCCGGGCTCGCCGGTGAGCCACGCTCCGTGGATGATCATCTCGAAGATCTCGCGGGCGTCTTCCGAACCGGTGATCTCTCGGGTCTTCGGGTTCACGAGGTCGTACTTCGCACCCTCGGATACGGCCTCCATGAACGCGTCGGTGATGGCCACCGAAATGTTGAAGTTGGTGATCTGAGTCGTGTCGTTCTTACACATGATGAACCGACGGATGTCGGGATGGTCGACGCGCAGGATGCCCATGTTCGCACCCCGCCGCGTACCACCTTGCTTCACCACGTCGGTGCTCGCGTCGTAGAGTTTCATGAAGGAGACAGGACCCGAGGCCACACCCATCGTGGAGCGGACGGTCTCACCTTCTGAGCGCAGACGGGAGAAGCTGAAGCCCGTGCCACCTCCCGACTGATGGACGAGCGCCATCGACTTGAGCGTGTCGTAGATACCGCTCTGGCCGTTGGAGAGAGCGTCGTCGACGGGCAGGACGAAGCAGGCGGAAAGCTGTCCGAGCGGCCGCCCAGCATTCATGAGCGTCGGCGAGTTCGGCTCGAACCTGCCGTTGATCATCAGGTCGTAGAACTGCCGCGCCACCTCGTCCACCGCGGACTCGGACCCACCGTAGTCGGCATCAACCTCCGCTATGGTGCGCGCGACCCGCCAGAACATGGTCTCGGGCTCCTCAATCGGATCGCCTGATGCGTCCTTCTTCAGATATCGTCGGGCCAAGACGAGGCGCGCATTCTCGGTGAGCTCCGCCCGTGGCAGATCCTCTGGAAGGACGTCGTCAAAGATCTGGGACTCACGGCGGGGGCGGGGCTCATGAACACGCGTCATTGTCCGGCCGACTCCTTTGTGGAAGGCAAGTGGAGAACGTTGTGGTATAGAGGTGGAAAAGCGGCGAGAGCCAGCTCCCGCCGCCGACTTACTGTGGAAAACCCTTAGGCCGACTACCAGATCTTGGGTACGGCCATAGTAGGGACGCGATATCCGGTGGTCAAGTTCGTTACGCATAGGTGCTCAGAGGCACATCCATTTCGAAACGAAACACCCAGATGTTCGGTATATATTCGGGTATCGTAGCGCCGCCGGCAAGTCCTCGCGGACATGGTGACGGTCGCCGAGAACAAGTGTGCTGGACACGCGGGCTGGACGCCCCTCGCAGCAGTGCAAGCTCGAGCCAACGAGCAGCTGGACCCCGTTTCGCTAACGCCTGAAGGGACCGGGCGTCGAAGTGGACGTGCAGGTCGTGATGGCCTCGGATCCAAGCGAGGGCATCGTCGGGGTTGCCGACAAGGTTGGCGCCGACATCATCGCCATGACAACGCACGGCATGACCGGGGTTCGGACGACGCTACTCGTAAGCGTAGCCTCCAAGGTGTTGCACGACTGGCACGGGCCACTGCTTCTGCATCGGCCAGGGGTGGCGTAGGCGCCTGACCCGGGTCGCTCCTAGAAGGGCAAGCCAACCCGGAGGTAGACGCCCGCCCCGTCTCCGTCGACGAGCGGCACCGCTAGGCCGGTGCGGACAAGCACTGGAGAGTCGTAGCGGCCAAGAAGCTGGGCCGAGACTTCGGCCCCGACGGATACGAGGGGGTCCCTTCGGGGGTTGGGCTCCCACGCGTTCCCCACATCAGCGAACAGCGATCCTACGAGCCGATCGAAGTGGAGAGGCCAGGCGCCGACACCCCGATTTATCAAGGCGATAGGGAAGCGGTACTCAGCCGTACCCGCCCACGCGAAGCGCCCGAATCGGCTCGAGAGCTCGTAGCCCCGGACCGGCAACGGAACCCGGCTCCCACCGAAGAGCGTGAAGCCCGTAACGTCCTCGGGCCTCCCGGCCGCGCCTCCGACTCCGAAGCGACCCAAGCGACCCTGGGGCCCATACGCCGCGCCCCCCCCTGCCTGCAGGGCCAGTACATGAGTGGCGTGGCCGACCCGCCAGAGCGGGACATAGGCGCGCACCCTTCCGAAGAGCTCGTCAGAGGAGAAGTCGAGACCCGTAGCGCCTTGTTGCGCCGCGGAAACGCCAAGGTGAACTCGCCGCCGCGCCTGCAGGAAGACGCTTACGCCGCGCGTACCGCCTGTCTGAAACGAGTGTTCTCTGGCACCCGAGTAGCTGAAGGACACGCTCAGGTCGCCGAAGCGAGGCGCGGCAGGGACACCCGGGTCGAGCGGCACGGACCGGAGACCGTTGTCGAGTTGCTCACGGGCGGTCCAGGCGAGTGAGCCGCCGACGGTCACCGCGATGTCCCTCCGCCACCGGTTGGAGAGGAGGGTCACGGAGGCTCCCACTCCGCGCTCCCGCTCCAAGACGTAGAACGTGTCAGGCGCGGCACCCGCGAAGAGCCTTCCCGCCGATCTCCACGACTGAGCCCCCTGGAGCGACAGGACCGGGTTTCCGAGCCCCCTGTAGGTGTATGAGAACCCGCCCTCTGCCCTGCCCCCGCTCGTGAAGACCTGTGCGAAGGCGCTGTACTGGTGACGCCCCACGAGGTCGACCGACCCCGTCTCCGCTCCCAACGCGAAGCCCAAGAGCTCCCTGCGTCGGAGGTCCAGCCCCCCAGCTACCATCGCGGGCGCAACCACCGGCTCACGATAGAGGGGCTCCCAGTAGCGCGGGAGCAACGTGGGCAGCGACGAGTATCCCTGTATGGCTCCGTCCGCCTCGCCCGAAGTACCTCGAGGTGTCGCAGGCGGCGCGAAGCGAGCCGCAGTTCCCGGAGCAGGCGGCGCGGCCGAGGGCTCGAACGGAACGCGCTCGGCCTCCCACCCATCCACGTGATAACCGCTGAAGTACAACCAGCGGCCACCGGGGTCGACCGATGGATAAACGACGCCAGTACGGACGTTGGTGAGCAGCCTGGGGGCTCCCACCTCCCCTGTCGTCGGGTCGACCTCGCTGGCCAGCATGTTCGCGATGCCGGTGCGGTCTGAGGACCACACGACCCACCTCCCGTCTGGACTCCACGTCGGCGCGAGGTCGACCGCCCGGTCCCGCGTGAGCCAGCGCGGCTCGCCTCGGCCCGACGCGTCTACAAGGACGACGTCCTGGTACCCTCCCGACTCCCAGCGCGACACCGCGATCCAGCGGCCGTTCGGGGACGGCTCCGGAAAGGCCCAGTGAACGTCCGGGGCCGGAGCAATGAGGGTCGAAATCGCGCCGCTCGCCAGGTCGACTCGTACAAGCCCGTTCGTTCCTCCACCCTGCTGGACGGCAACGGCCCAGCCTCCTTCCGGCGCAACGGAGGGGTGGCTCAGCCGGGCCCGCTCCGTCAGGCGCTCGGACCCTCCCTCTACGTCCATGATGTAGAGGTCCCCGTAGGTCGTGTAGGGATCAGCGTTCTCGAGTTGCGACACCAACAGACGTCCGTCGGGCATCCAACCGAAGGTTGCGAGGCTGTTCGTGCGCGCGAGCTGCCGACTCTGTCCCCCGTCCGGATCACTGCGGCGCAGCTGAGCGTCCGACCAACCGTCCGCCCTCGTGTAAGCCAGGGTGCGCCCGTCGGGTGATACCGTGGCGTGGAGCGCCCACCGAGCCCCGAAGGTCAGCCGCTCAGGCTCTGTGACCGCTCCTTGCGACGCAAGCTCCCGGTCCAGCCCCCGGTACCGTTGAGTGAGATCGTCCTCCCACTCCCGCCAAGCGCCTGAGAAGGACACGCCGAAGGCCGAGCGACCGGCGGCGTCGATTCGGTACGGCACCCACTGGCCCCCCACGGCTTCCACGAAAGCGCCCATGCGGGCCTCGCCGTAGCGCCCGACGAGGTAATCGAAGAAGAGCGAGCCGTAGAGATAAGAGCGGTTCCCGCCCGGCCAAAGCGGCGAGCGACCGGACGCCTGGTCGATCCCCTCGAAGCGTCCCTCGAGGACCGCCGTCCGGATCTGCATCTCATGGAACGTCCCTCGAACACGACCCGCGGTGGTCAGCCGAGACTCGTACCAGGTAGCCAGGCCTTCGATGACCCATTGGGGCGTGGCCAACTCGGGGAACAAGGGCCATAAGGTGGGGCCTCGGCCGAAGACGGCACGCCCGACCCTGCCGAGTAGGGTACCCGTCTTGTCGAGGTGGAATATGTGCGCCAGCTCGTGTGTGATCATGAGCTCGAGCCAGTCGTCGTAATAGCCGAGCTGGAAGCCGTCGGTGGGCGGGGCCGCGAAGACGGTGATTCGCCTGGACGGCTTCACGGCCGCGAAGCCGTTGGAGATGTCGGAGTTGTCGGTGACCAGGAGGTCGATCCTGCCCTCACCCGGCTCGAGGAGCACATCAGAGAGGCCCTCATACGCGACCTCCGCCCGAGTCGCCGCCTTGCGGCCGAGAGACTCGAGGTACACCGGGAAGGTCACCCGGAAATGCTCGGTCGTAAGCGTTCGCCAGTCCTCGTTGGGCGCCTGGCCGGTAGCCCCGGCGGAAGCTGACGCGAGCGCGGCCCCCGTCAGTACGAGCCGGCCTACCCAGAGCTTGAAAAGCCGTGACGCGCTCGCCACCCTTACGCTCCCTTCCACATTACCGACCATGTCTTCCGATCCGAGCATCTGGTTTCGCGTGGGTTACGCGCTTGAGCGAGCGCGGCGCCTCGACGCGCCGTCCGACGAGGAGGCTCGTCCCCGGAAGCCGGCGAGACGTTCACCGGCCCACGAACCCAACAAGTTGGGGTGGCCCGCCGCCGATGATCTGATCGCGTCGGGCGTCGCCGCGCTCGCCGGGACGCTCCTCGACGCTTGGCGTCCGGCTCGCAGGGTGACTTTCACAAGGCTGGTCCGGGCGGGGGCAGCGGGCGCCGGAGCGGCGCTCCTGCTCGACCTGGTGAAGCCTCTGCTGAGCGGGCGAGCGGAGTTGCCAAGGCTCGACCAGGCCACCGGCACGCGACTCCTGGCGGGCGCCGGTCAGGGACTTCTGTACGGCGCGGTGCTCGAGCCTCGGGTGCCGGGCCCACCGATCCTCAAGGGGGTGATCTTCGCCCTGGCCGAGTATATGGCGGACCCCGCAGGAGGACTGTCCCACATCCTTGGGGCCCACGCGCCCCAGGGGCGCCTCCCAATCATCTCCGATCTGCTCGCGGATCTCGAGTCCCACGATCGTGAGTACCTCGAGCATCTCGTCTTCGGGATCGCGCTCGCGATCCTCTCCGGCTCCGCGCCCTCCATGAACGGAATCGCAGATAAGGGACCCGAGGACTGAGCGGGGAGATGCGAGGCGGCTGACGCCTCTGTTCACTCCCCCACCTCTCCTACAACCCTGGCTACGATCCCGCCTACCTTCTCCAGTTGGGCCCGCGCCCCGTCGGCATCTGTCCCAAGCCTGCTCATTACCAGGGCGATCTTTACGTTTCCATTGGCGCGCGCCAGCAGCTCTGCCGCATAAGCGCGGTCGACTTCGAGCATCTCTTCCAGGATGCGCTCACCCCGGTCGCGAAGCTTCTCGCACGTGACCTGTAGATCGACCATGAGGTTCCCATACACCTTCCCCATCCGCACCATCGCGCCCGTTGTAATCGTGTTCAGGACGAGCTTCGTCGCGGTGCCCGCCTTCATGCGCGTCGAGCCTGTGATGACCTCGGGACCCACGAGCGGCGCGATCACGACGTCATGCGTATCGAGGAGCTCCTGGGAGGGGTAAGTGCACAGCAGGAAGCCCGTGCGGGCGCCCAACTCCCTGGCGCGGCGCAGCGCCCCGTGCACAAAGGGAGTCGTCCCTGACGTGGCGATCCCGAGGACGAAGTCGTTCGCGCCGACCCGAATCTGGTCCATCGCCGCCGCCCCGTCCTCAGGAGAGTCCTCAGCCCCCTCCTGCGCGCGCACCAGCGCGTCGTACCCGCCGGCGATAACTCCCTGTACCATCTGGGGATCGGTCCCGTAGGTCGGCGGCATCTCTGCGGCGTCGAGGACGCCGAGCCGTCCGGACGTGCCTGCGCCGACGTACACGAGCCGACCCCCGGCCCGGAACGCCCGTTCCGCCAACTCGAGCGCGGTCGCGATCGCCTGGCGTACCTCGCCGACCGCCTCGGCCACCAACCGATCCTCGGCGTTAATGAGGTCGACGATACCCAAGGGGTCGAGCTCGCCGATCCGCTGCGAACTCGGGTTGCGCTGTTCGGTGAGGCGGCGATCGGGCATCGACGCTTGTAAGTGGGAGAAGGTAGGCTGATCTTGAGCGGCGCCCGAAGCTACGCGTGGCCGCACGAGAGCGGCAACGCGCGGCCAAACCCACTCGGTAGTCCATGCTACGAGATTCACATAGGCTGACGCGACGCCTCTCCGTCTGCGTTCTTGTTGCGGTCGGTCCGGTTGCGTGTGGTGGCTCGCTCTTTCCCGACGGGTGGGCATACTCAGAAACCGACCAGCCGGTCACGGCCGCCCACGGAATGGTGGTCACGACTGACGAGCTGGCGAGCCGGGTCGGCGTCGACATCCTGCGCTCCGGCGGCAACGCGGTCGACGCCGCCGTTGCGATCCAGTTCGCCCTCACGGTGGTGAATCCCGAGGCGGGCAACATCGGCGGCGGGGGGTTCATGGTGCTTCACTGGGCCGATGGTGGGGCGGCAGCGGTCGACTTCCGAGAGAAGGCGCCTTTGGCCGCGACGCGCGACATGTACCTCGATGAAGCCGGCGACGTCACGGACCAGTCCTTGGTGGGCCATTTGGCGAGCGGCGTCCCGGGGTCGGTATCCGGAATGTGGACCGCCCATAGGCTCTACGGCGCCCTCGACTGGGCGGACCTCCTGGCTCCGGCGGTCGAGCTGGCGGCGGGCTTCGAGGTGACGCCACGGTTCCTGCGCTCTCTGGGAGGAGGCATGGTCCGAGCCCTCACTCGGTTTCCCGCTTCGGCAGCCCAATTCCTCCCCAGGAACGGACAGCCTCCACTCGAAGGCGACACGCTCAGGCAGCCGGACCTGGAGCGGACGCTGCGACGCATCCAGGAACTTGGCCCGGCAGGTTTCTATCGAGGGGAGACCGCAGATTTGATCGTCGCCGAGATGGAGCGCGGCGGCGGCATCATCACCCACGAGGACCTGGCCTCCTACGAAGCCGTCTGGCGCGACCCGATCTCGTTCACCTACCGTGGCCATTCGGTCATCTCGATGCCACCGTCGTCCTCGGGGGGAGTGACGATGGCGGAGATCGCCAACATCCTCGAGCGCTACGATCTCGCGGCCATGGGATGGCACACCTCAGCGTCGATCCATGTGTACGCGGAGGCGTTCAAGCGGGCTTACGCCGACCGGAACTACTACCTGGCAGACCCGGACTTCGTCGAAATGCCGCTGGAGCGCCTGACATCGCGCGAGTATGCGGACGAGCGGGCGCGCACGATCTCCCTGTCTTCGGCGACGCCGTCCCTGCGCGTCGGCCCCGGGCTGGAGGGGACTGCAGAGGGACAGAATACCACGCACTTTTCGATCGTCGACGAGCAGGGCAACGCCGTCGCCGTGACCACGACGTTGAATTCGTTCTACGGGAACAAGGTGACCGTGACCGGCGCCGGCTTCGTCCTGAACAACGAGATGGACGACTTTTCCGCGAGGCCGGGCACCCCCAACCAGTTCGGGCTTGTCCAGGGCGAGCGGAATGCGGTGGCCGCGGGCAAGAGGATGCTCTCGGCCATGACGCCGACGATCGTGCTTGCACCGGATGGATCGCTCCGCATGGTGACCGGCACCCCGGGAGGGGGGACCATCATCACCACGGTGTTCCAGTCGATTTCAAACGTGCTGGACTACGGCATGGACGTCGCACAGGCGGTGAACGCCCCACGAGTGCACCATCAGCACCTTCCCGATCAGATCTTCTACGAGCGCGGCGGGCTCGACCTTGCCACGGTCCGCGCCCTAGAGGCACTCGGGCACGTGCTCGAAGAACGCAGAGGAACTTCGGGTGACGTACAGATGATCCTGGTCGAGGACAGCGTCATGACGGCCTGGTCGGACCCGCGCAGGGGCGGACATGCACTCGGGTATTGAGCTCTTCGGAGGTGGCACCATGAAGGATCGAGTCCAGTCACGGCGGATCTTGGCCCTGCTCATGCTATCTCTCGCAACAGGCGCGCTGCCTGCCTCCGCCCAGTGGACGGCGCGGGTCACGGTGGAAGAGCCAGCGGGAATCCGACGGACATCCTTCCCCGCCCGCCTGCGCACTGAGGTCCCGGAGGGCCGTCTGGAGTACGTGAGCCAGCTCCGCCTCATGAACGGGAATGCCGAGGTTGCAGCCCAGGGAACGGCGTGGTCCACCTGGTCCGACGGCTCGGTCCGGGAGCTCGACATCGACTTCAACATCTCCCTCGCGCCCTTCGAAGAGCGCGTACTGGAGCTGCGGTACGGATCGGACGTATCCGCAGGCACCTCGGGCGGGCGTGGGCTCGTGCCGATGCAGGACGACGGAGGCGTTACTGCTGGAAGGGTCAGGCTGAATCGGGTCGGCTCACCACTTTTGACCTCGGTGGCCTACCGTGAGGAGCTGATTGGCTTGGGCAGGAACGGCATCACCGTGGTCGAGCGGTCGGGCATTCGCCGGGACTCTCGAGAGATCAGGTGGGAGCCACTTCAAGTGCTCAAGAGCGGGCCTATCGCGGTTCTCGTGAGGTACCGCGGGCAGCTCAGCCTGAGCGGCGGAAGCAGCGCGGCAATCACCCTCGATGTGGAAATGCCGAACAGCAAGTCGTGGGTGAAGATCTCGGCGGCCGTCTCCGATCCGGACGGGCGGGTCGGTGACATCTTGATCGAGACCCCACTTCAGCTGGGCGCTCATCCCTGGACCTGGGACTTTGCGACTCCCAACGCGAGCTACGGCGCGTTTAGAGATCCGACCGGCTCGGCGATGTTCACTCGAACGTTCGACCAGGCGGGTGCGGGGACGTGGCAGATTCTCGCCGGCCCCGCAGGCGCCGAGCAGCCGTATGAGCAGAGCGCTCCCGGACCTGGTTATGCGTCCGGGACCTGGGCACACATCGTCGGCGCGGGAGAGGCGGTCGCCTTCGCGGTGGAAGCCGGGTCGGGCATGGCAGGGAAGATCACGGTGTGGCTCACTGGCACGGGTCAGACGTCGGTCGGCTTCAGGTCCGCCGAGCCGGCGGCGGAGCACGCGCTCACTGTCTACCAGCACTTCGTGTCCACTCCTCTCCCGATCGGGGCGGCCACCAGCCCTGCCTCGATCCTCAACCCGCTGCGGGTCACCGTAGAACCGTAGAGTAGACCCCCAGCGATGCGCGAGCTCCGCTCGATCCTCCCGTACTACCGCCCCTACAAGAAGGCGCTCGCCGGCGGACTCACATGCGTGTTCTTCGCGAACGTCTTCCAGATCGCAGCGCCCTACCTCATGAAGCTCGCAATCGACGGGCTCGATGATCCAGGTGCGACAGGTCGTCGGGTTGCGCTGCTCGGGGGACTGATCGTGGCGGCAGCTATCGTGGGTGGTGTGTTCCGTTATGGGATGCGTGAGCTCGTGAACGGAGTCAGCCGGCGCATCGAGACAGATCTCCGCGACGACTTCTTCAGACATCTCCTCCGACTCGATGCCACATTCCACGGTGCCACCCGTACCGGCGACCTGATGAGCCGCGCGACGAACGACACCTCAGCGGTGCGCATGGCCGCGGGTCCGGCCGTGATGTACACCGCCAACACGGCGTTCAGCTTCGTGTTCGCGCTCTCTCTGATGCTCTGGATCAGTCCGAGACTCACGCTGTTTGCGATGATCCCCATGGTGCTCCTCCCTGTCGTCGTGCTCGGATTCGGGGGAATCATCCATCGCCGTTTCGAGGACATCCAAGAGCAGTTTTCGTCGCTCTCGACGTTCGTCCAGGAGAACCTTACGGGCGTACGCATTGTACGCGCTTACACGCAGGAACAAGAGCAGGCGAGACAGTTCGACGCTCACAATGAAGACTACCGCGCCAAGAACATGCGACTCGTGATCACGTCAGGCGCTTTTCACCCCCTGCTGATGCTCATTTCCGGCACGGCGATGGTTCTCGTGACCTGGCTGGGAGGCGCCGAGGTAATCGCCGGACGCATCACTCTGGGCGAGTTCGTGGCGTTCGGCTTCTATCTGGCGCTGCTGATCTGGCCGATGATCGCACTCGGCTGGGTCGTGAACCTCTTTCAGCGCGGTTCTGCATCCATGGGGCGCATTAATAAGATCCTGAGCGCGCGTCCCGCTCTCGCGGTTCCGGACCGGGGTGCATCTCTGGAGGGCGCCCGCGGCCGACTCGAGTTCCGTGACGTCTCGTTCGCGTACCCCGCCACCGAGCGGCAAGTCCTGCGGGCTATCTCCTTCGTTGCCGAACCCGGAGAGACGGTCGCGCTGGTCGGTCCGACGGGTTCGGGGAAGAGCACGCTCGTCGCCCTGCTCTCGCGTCTCTACGACCCCTCGGAGGGCGAGATCCTTCTAGACGGCATTCCGCTCACATCAGTGGATCCCTCGGAGCTGAGGTCCCGCATCGGGATGGTTCCACAGGACTCCTTCCTCTTCTCCGAAACCATCGCGGGCAACATCGGCCTCGGTCTGGACGCCCCGAAGCCGTCCGCGAAAGGCGGGCCGCCTGATGCGGTGCGCAGGGCGGCGGAAATCGCTCAGCTCCATGACCAGATCCTCGCCTTTCCGGGGCAGTACGACACTGTGCTCGGGGAGCGCGGGATCAACCTATCTGGCGGGCAGAAGCAACGGGCCACCCTCGCGAGGGCCCTGGCACGAGAGCCGCTGGTCCTCATCCTAGACGATGCGCTCAGCGCCGTCGACACCCACACCGAATCCGCCATTCTCGAGGACCTGCGCTCCGCCATGAGCGAGCGCACGGCTTTCATCATCAGCCACCGGGTTTCGGCTGTGATGCACGCCGACCAGATCCTCGTGTTGGAGGACGGCGCCATCGTCGAGCGCGGAAAGCACGCTGACCTCATCTCGGCCAGCGGGACCTACGCGCGCCTACTCCGGCGACAGATGCTAGAGGAAGGCCTGGAAGTGGCGGTCTAAGGACGCTCGCTGCTAAGGCTGGACCCCGATCGCGGCGAAGCCGGCCCGCACCACCTGGGCGTCCTGAGCGCCACTGGCTCCGCTGGCAGACATGGCGCCCACGACCTGACCGCCCATCCGAACTGGATAGCCCCCCTCGAACGTGACGCCGTCGGGGACCTCCGCCACGCGGCCGGCGGCTAACGCTTGGCCGTAGTCGCCCGTGGCCATGCCGCTCGCCAGAGCTGTGCGGACCTTCCGCGTCGCGACGTCATGCGTACGGGGACTCGCGCCATCCATCCGCCTGAGGTAGATCGGTACACCTTCGGCGTCCGCAATGAGGATGGTGAGGTTCCACCCGTTGCTCCGGGCATCGGCCTCGGCAGCGTCCATCGCCGTCTTCGCCTGCTCGTATGTGATGGCCTGCTGTGCGGCAACCGGGGCGACGGCGAGGACCGCAAGGGTCAAGCACGACATCGTGATCTTGGCGGGCAGCGCGAACCTCATCGATTTCTCTCCTAATTCAGTGATACGGAGGGCTGCTCGAGCCCGTAGTCCGTATCCCCATGCTCCGGCGCACGTTCCCGGAGGGGTGTCTCCAGTGGTCCGCATCGCCATGACCGCTCGCGTCGCGTATTGTTCGCCAGCCCCCTCCACATAACAGGAAGGAAGCCATGATGCTCTCGCGAGCGACTGCAGCGCTGGGTTGCGCTCTCGGCATGCTCCTCATCGACTCCCATCCAGTGGCAGCGCAGGACCTGGTACCCGACCCTGAGGGCTTCATCGTCGCCAGCCCGGCAGACCTCCTACCGCCAGACGGCGCAAGGCAAGTGCGCATCCTGGGCAACCCCAGCGAGCCGGGGCTCTACGTAATCCGACTGACGTTCGCCCCAGGCCAGGGGAGCCGTCCGCACTTTCACAACGAGGCCCGGTACATCACCGTGATCAAGGGAACCTGGTGGGTGTCGACCGGGGCGCATGCTGACGTTTACGATCCCGACAGCATGCAGCGCGTTGAAGCCGGCAGCTTCCTTTACGAACCGCCCAATGGCCACCACTACGACATGGCCAAGGACGAGGAAGTGACCGTGCAGATCATGGGCATAGGACCCGTCGGGTCCACGTCGATCCCCCAGGACCCCTCCTAGCACCACCAGCACCAGTGGTACGGCGGCCGGTAATAGGTAATGAGGCGACCGCACACGATGATGCCGACCCAGCACGTCAGCGATACTGCCGCTGCGACCTTCGCGGATAGCGGCGCTTCGGCCTCGCCGGCGCACACCCTCACGCGGGCGAATACGAAGCGATAGAAGAAGAGTACGTTGAGTCCGGCAACGGCCATGAGCGCGAGCTTCACCTGAAAGGCCGGATTGTAGAGGTACTGGTCCGGCGCGCTCGTGACGAAGAGGAAGCCCGTCATCACGTTGACGGCGTATCCGCCGATGCCCCAAGGGATCAAGCGGTGCAGGGCGCCCATGGGGATGCCCCTGGCGACCCCGAGCATCCGCAGGTCGAAGAGACCCACGGCGCCGATCAGCATCGAGAGGCCGAGGAAGTGGATCGACTCCACGGCCGGCCACCCCCACGCCGAATTCATGAGCGTGTGGATGCCGGTGCGGAGACCGAACTCGAAGAGGGCTTCCGGCACGGGGTCGGTCAGCGAGGGTCGGACGCCATCAACACTTTGTACGTGTAGGCGAGAACACGACCCGACGTGATGGTCGTGATCCAAAGCGCGATCGACAGCGCCGCCAGAGCCCTCGCCTTACCTGGCACCTGCCCCGAATCGCCTGTCACGTCCCTCAAGACGCCCCGGTAGAGAGAGCGGCCGATGAGCAGCGCAACCGTTGCTGCGAGCAGCTTAAGGTAGAAGACGGGATTCGTGAGAGCCTTGGCCGGATAGGCTACCAGTAGGAGAACTCCCGACGCGCTGACGACGATGAGCGCGGCCCAAGTTACCGGACGAAAGCGGCGGATCAGGGAGAGCGGCACGCCGGGGGCGACCCCTAGGATGCGCAGGTCAGTCGCGAGGTGGGCGCCGACGAGGAAGGCCATCCCCAGGGCGTGGAGGATCAGGCTGGAGAAGAACGCCAGGCCCGACTCTCGCATCCAGATGCTGAACCCGGTCCCCTCGAGCCAGAGGAAGTAATGCATGGCGTCTCAGATACTGCCTCGTCCCAGCACACGCCACAGCGGGCACGTCTTGGGCTCCGTCGCCGACGGAGTAAATTGGAGGACCCCGAGGGTCACAGGCGCGAGGAGTCGACGAGTATGGCCAAGGTTCTACCGGAGCTCACCGACCGACTGCGTGACTTCATCGAGTCGCAGTCCGTGTTCTTCGTGGCGAGCGCTCCGCGCTCCGTGAAGGGTCACGTCAACCTCTCGCCGAAGGGGCTCGACACCTTCCGTGTCCTAGACGCCAAGCGGGTCGCCTATCTCGACCTCACGGGAAGCGGAAATGAGACATCAGCACATCTGAGCAACAACGGTCGCATCACGTTCATGTTCTGCGCCTTCTCGGGGCCGCCGATGATCCTCAGGCTGTTCGGACGAGGGCGCGCGGTGCTGCCGGGCACGCTGGAATGGGACGAGCTGATTCCCTCGTTCGATGAGATCCTGGGGGCCCGTCAGCTGATCGTCGCGGACATCCACCGGGTCCAGACGTCGTGCGGCTACGCCGTGCCGTTGATGGGCGCGCCCGAGGAGCGCGACCAGCTGATCCGCTGGGCCGACAACAAGGGTGACGACGGCCTCGCGGGGTATCGTCTCGAGAAGAACACGACGAGCATCGATGGCATCCAGGTCGAGGTCGCGGGCTGATCGCGATAGGCTAGTCCTCCCGCAGCGCCGCCACCGGGTTCACACGGGTCGCGCGTAGCGCCGGCAGATAGCAGGCCAGCACCGCCACGCCAGCCAAGAACAGTGGCGCCACGACGAAGGTCCAAGGGTCGGTCGCGCTCACTTCATAAAGCTGCGAGGAGAGGAATCGGGTGAGCAACAAGGACCCCGCGACGCCGACCCCTAGGCCCATCAGCGCCAGCGTCCCACCCTGTCGCAGGACCATGCTCAGGACCGTCGTCCGCTGAGCGCCCATGGCCAACCTGATGCCTATTTCACGGTGTCGCTCGGCCACCGAGTAGGACATCACTCCGTAAGTGCCGATCGCGGCGAGCGCCAGCGCCACGCCCGCAAAAAGGCTGAGCAGCAGCGTCATGAAACGGGGCTGTGCCAAGGAAGCCGCGACGTTCTGTTCCATCGATAATGTGTTCGAGATGGGCAGCACCGGGTCGAGCTCCGTGATCACCCTGGCGACGCCGGCTGATAGCTCGAGGGGCTCGCCCACCGTGCGGATGAGGAAGTTCTGCACCCGGTAGACGAAGGCGCCGGCCTGAGCTAGCTGGGGTGAGTAGAAGAAGAGCTCGGTTCCAGCGTCCTGGTTTACGCCGGCCTGCTTCATGTCCGCAACCACGCCGACCACCGTGAACCCCGTTTCGCCGTTCGTTGAGATTCGCCGGCCGACCGCACTCTGTCCCGGGTAGAAGGTCCTGGCCAACCGCTCATTCACTAGCATGACGGGCGTCTCGGCGAGACCATCTGAGCGCACGAAGCCTCGACCCTCTAGGATCTCGATTCCCATCGTTTCCGCATAGTCCTCGTCGATCCCCGTGTAGTAGTCCACGTTGTGCTGGGGTCCATCGGGCCGACGCTCGACACCCTCGAACTCCGTGTCGTTGGCATTCAGGACTCGCAGTGGGGGAAGCCCCGACATGGCCGTGGCAGACTCCACGCCAGGCAATGCGCGTATGCGCTCGAGGGCGGCGGTGTAGAAAGCGCCCACATCCGACGGCGCCGGATAGTCCGCCTCCGGCAGACTGACCTCCATTGTGAGCAGGTTCTCCGGCCGGAAGCCCAGGTCGACCCCCCGGAGCTCCGACATGGACCGTAGCAGCAGCCCTGAGCCGGTGAGCAGAATGACCGCGAGCGCTACCTCGGTGACCACGAGTGCTCGGCGCGCCCTTACACCCGCGGTACCTCTGGTCGTCCGTGAACCCGCCTCCTTCAACGTGCTTCCGACCCTCCCGATACTGGTATTGATCAGCGGCGCCAGACCGAAGATCAGACCCGTTACGATTGCGACCGCTCCGGTGAAAAGCACAACTGTGCCGTCGAGCCCGATCTCGGCCACCCGGGGAACGCCGTCGGGGTTTATAAGGAGGAGGCCCTTCAAAGCATAGAAACCGAGCACGATCCCCAACGCGCCTCCCAGAAACGCCAAGGTCATTCCCTCTGTCAGCAGCTGTCTGACGAGCCGCCTTCGGCCGGCACCCATCGCCACTCGGACGGCCACCTCCTTTGCGCGGGTCTCGGAGCGGGCCAGCAGGAGGTTGGCGACGTTCGCGCAGGCGATGAGCAGGACGAGTCCCACGGCACCCAGAAGAAGGATCATCTCGGCCCTGACATCTCCTAGAACATCTTCGCGGAACGAATTGGCGGTGACGGGATGCGACTCGGGGTTGAGGGGATGTGTGTCCCCAAACTCTTCTGTGGACCGCACCTCGATGCGATCCAAGTCCGCCTGAGCGCGCTCGCGCGTGACGCCGTCGCGGAGTCGGGCGATCAGATTTAGGAAGTGATTCCCTCGCCGATTGACATGGTCGTTCGGATCGATGTTGAGCGGCCGCCACACGTCGACGCCCGCGTCCTCGATGTCGAACCGCGGAGGCAAGATGCCGACGATCGCGGTGGCCACGCCGTTGATGCGAACCGTCTGATCGAGCACATCTGGATCCGCACCGAAGGCGCGACGCCACAGGCCGTCCGAGATCACAGCGACCGGAGTCGCTCCGGGCAGATCCTCTGCCTCCGAGAAGGTTCTCCCAAGCGTCGCGGACACCCCAAGCGTCGGGAAGAGCGACCAGCTGGCGATAGCAGAGGGCACACGGAGCGGTCGGTCGTACGTCTCGATGGAGGCCGAGCCCGTGCGGTACCCCCCGACCTCCTCGAACGCCTCGTTCCAGTCGCGGATCTCGAAGTACTCGGGGGGCGAGATCCAGAACCGTTCGAACGCCGCGATGGGGAACGCGCTGGTCACCGTGACCAGCTCCTCCGGCGCTTCGTAAGGGAGCGGCTCGAGCAAGACGCCATTGATGACGCTGAACACGGCCGCGTTGGCTCCGATACCCAAGGCCAGGGTCAGCACGGCGACCGTGGCGAATCCCGGCGAGCGCCGGAGCTGCCTGAACGCGTACCGGACGTCTCTCCCGCACTCCCCGAGCCATTCTCTTCCGGCCGCGACGTTTCGCACCTCTGGAGCCTCCCTGGGAGTGAAGCGGGACCTTACTCTGATGCCAAGACAGACGCGATGGTTGCATCGCAGCGCCTGGCCCCCATACCTCGCCGGCCACGACGGTCGACCCTAGGTTGCCCGTGGCCAGGAGGAATCAGAACATGCGGGCCGAAGAGGTAGCCGCCCGAGCGGAGGGATCGATGTCGCACTCGCTACGAACAACCCTCCTCAGGGGCTCGATGCTCGGGATAGGGATCTGGCTTCATGCTCAGGGCTCGACGGCCCAGCTCCTCGACCAAACGCGGGTCGCACCCACGAATGATCTCCCGAATCCGTACGAACGCGTCGAGCCGTGGGGTGACGTGCCAACCGGGTCGTACAGCGAGAGGACGGCGTTCATCGGTGCCGAAGAAGGGCCGGACGGCAACATCTATCTGTTGAATCGGTGTGTCGCGAACTCCTGCGCGGGCAGGCCCGAGTCACCCGTGCTGAAGCTCGATCCTGCGGGCACCCTATTGAGTAGCTGGGGAGAAGGGATGTTTTCCTTCCCCCACGGCTTCGCGGTAGACGCCGACGGCAACGTCTGGGCCTCCGACCAGAGGGGCCACCAGGTCTTCAAGTGGTCGGCCGACGGCCGCCTCCTCATGACGATGGGCGAGCCGGGAGAGGCCGGTGATCCGCCGTTGCGCCTCAACGAGCCGACGGACGTGGCGGTAGCGCCAAACGGCGACGTCTTCGTCACGGAGGGTCACAGCTTCAGTGCCGGCGTGAACCGGATCTCGAAGTTCCGTGCCGATGGCACGTTCCTCATGTCGTGGGGCTCGACCGGCTCGGGGCCGGGGGAGTTCAACGTGCCACATACGATCGCTCTCGACTCCCGGGGACGAGTCTTCATCGGGGACCGCGGCAACAATCGCATCCAGATCTTCGACCAGGACGGCGCCTTCCTTGACGTCTGGTACCAGTTTGGGCGCCCCAGCGGCATCGCGATCACCTCGGACGACCGCATTTACGTGGCGGATTCGGAGTCCTTCGGCACGGACAATCCCGGCTGGAAGAAGGGTATCCGTGTGGGCAGCGCCCAGGACGGCTCGGTCGAGTATCTCATCGAGGACATCGAGGCCACCGCGATGGAGCACAGCGGCGCCGAGGGCGTCGGAGTGGACGCGCGTGGCAACGTGTACGGGGCTGTGGTGCGCAGGCGTATGCTCGAGAGGCACGCGACGGGATCCGACGGGAGCCCCGTCGCGGCCGGGAGCGTCCCTCCCGCCAGTCCGCACGTCGGGCATGTCGCATTGTCGTTCGGTCAGACGCCCGAGCGGAGAGGCCTCGTGGCGACTGCCACGACCGAAGCGGGCATCGGGCTGCTCCATGCCAACTTCGCCGCGGGGGACCTGAGCGACCTCGCAGCGATCCAACGGCATGCCGGACACGTCCTCCACGTGCTGGACCCGGAGGCGGGGTCCCAAGGGCCGGGAACGGGTTACGGCCTCGCGCGTGCAGCCGAAGACGTGGCGACGCACGTCCGGTTCGCCGCTGGCGCTACCACCCCATCGTCGAGCCTACGCACCCACGCGGAGCAAATCGCTACGATCGCCGGCTCGGTCGCGCGCAGGAGCGAGGACGCGGTCGCGGTGGCCGGGGATCTCGAGACAGCGACCTCCATGCGCGTGGCCTCGCCCCTCGTCGCCCGGCTTCGACTCCTGATGTACTCCATCGCCGAGGGCAGGGACTTAGATGGCGACGGTGACCTCTCCCTCGACGGTGAGGCCGGCCTTCAGCAGCTGGAGGCCCACGTGTATCTGATGCTCGAAGGTGAAGGGCTACCGCGGATCATCCACTAAACGCCCCCGGTCGCTCCTGATTCAGTGCGCCCGGCTCCTCAGGACGACGTCCGACAGACCTGCGGGACCCCGAGTCTTGAGCTGGACGAGTCGCGGCCGGATGAGCTCCATGTCGTGGCGGCATACGCCGTTTTTCTGGATGAGCTCGATCTCGCACACGTTGCAGCGTACGCACTCCTTGAAGTCGATCTCGGGACCGTCGATCGCCCCAGTCGGGCACTTCGGCTCGCACACCTTGCAGTAGTCGCACTGCTCGACTCGGCGGATGCGGTTGATCGAGAAGATGGACCCGATGGCCAACGCCGCACCGAGTGGACAGGCGTACCGGCAATAGAAACGCGGGACCACCGCGGAGGCGAGCAGGGTGCCACCCGCGATGAACCAGAGCAGCCCGCTCGAACCGGCGGCAAACACAGTCCCGAACGGCTCGAAGTACTGGTAGAGGCTCGTGTGGCTGCCGGCGAGCGCCGGAAGCACGATGATGGCCAGGACTCCGTACTTGGCCTTGAGCGCCCATTTGTGGACGTTCTTCGGGAGGGTGCGCTGGAACCTCTTCGGCACGATGGCGTCGATGAAGTCCTGCAACGCTCCGAACGGGCAGAGGTAACCACAGAAGACCCTCCCCCAGAAGAGCACGGTCAGCAGAGTGAAGGCCACCATCACGAGTAGCGGCAGATCACCCAAGATGACCGACGGGCCGACCCAGATCGTGGCGGTGATATGGGAGACCGAAAGGAAGCCACCGTCCACGTAGCCGAGCACGACTAGGGTCGCCGCGAGCGAAACCCAGCGAATCGCCGTGCCCTTGGTAAAGAAGGCCATAGTCGCCAAAGCGAGCACCAGGGCGATCCATCCGACCCGCCCCCACGAGGCATCCTCGAGCATGCGCTCGATCAACGACGGCTCCGGCTCCTCCGCGAACTCCATCAGGTCGAGCTGAGCGAGGGCGCTCCTCGTATCGGCGACCACCGCCGCGGCGATCGCCGCTGTCGCAGCAGGGCCCTGATCGGCGGGAATGAGGGTCGCCGCGTCCGCGCTCGGCGCCGACGTGTTCACGGAGGCATCTGTCGCGCCAGCAACTCCAGCCTCAGCCTCGGGCGCACCGGCCGCCACGGCCCGTTCCGCGGCAGCTTCTGCCTCGGCCGCCGCCATTACCGTCTTGGCCCTCTGTGACGTGTAGTCGAATGTGTAGGACCCCAGCTCCGGACCCCGGTCATAGACGAAGGTCATCGGCCTCGAGATGTCCACTTCGGCGTCCTGAAGCATGATCACGCCGACCATGGACGTCTCTCCCTGTAGGATTCCCTCCCAGGGAGCACCCAGCATCGCAACATCGTCGGAGGGGATGACCTTGGTACGACCGTCCTGCACGATCGACCAGCCCTCCTCGGTCTCCAGACGCGGTCGCGAGCCATCTACGACATACAGCATCATCTCGTCCACTCCGCCCCGCTCTTCGGCGGCGCGGACCGCATAACTGTAGAGGCCACCTACCAAATGCTCGGCGAGCTCTTCGGACTCGAGGTGGAGGACCGACACGCCGAGCGGCGTATCCCGACCCTCATCGACGACCTCGAACCGCTCTGCGACCCCCATCGCCCTCATCTGAAACCACGACAAACTCGCGACGTTCTCGATCGGGCCCACCGGCCGCTCCGGTACGCGCATGTACTGTGCGGCCACCTTTCGCGCCGATTGACGGACTCCGCGACTGAGCGCTCGGACGCTAATCGTTACGCGAGAGATTCCGTCGACGTCCTCCCGGACCTGAAACGCATCCCCTACCGACTTGCCAGCGAACTGCTCCTGGAAGCCCGGCGTGCGAAGGAAGTCTCCCCGGGTCCGCATGTACGTTTCGTTGTAATCCGTGACTCGAATGCCGGTAAGCGAGCCGTCTGGCGTCATCCCGATGACGGTCTCGATAGGTCCGGAGTAGCCGCGGGTCACCGGGGGTAGATCGGAGGTCAGGAAGATGTAGCCGAGGAGCTCATCTCCCTTGAACGCCCGCCGGACGAGTGGACTGCCCGAGGCCTCCTCGAACCGGTCCGCCTCCGGCATGATCTCTCGCAAATAGGACGCCCGGACGCGATTTACCCCCTGCCCGGCCGCGGGCGCAGCGATGAGCGAAAGGGCCCAGAAGGTCAGCAGAGCCGCGCAAAGACGATGTGGCATGGCCGAAATCACTCGAGAGGGGTCGCGCGAGCTTACATGCTCGGGTCGCACGCCGCAATCAACGCGGGGCCACCGTCAAATAAGCAGCCAGCTGGGCGTGAAGCGAAAGAGGTAAGCGCTAAGCACCGTGAGCTGGCCGGTGAGAAGAAGCACACCGAGGAGGATCAGTAACACACCCGACGCCTTCTCAACGACGGGTATCCAATGACGGAAGCGCTTGAAGACATGCAGGAATCGATCAAGCGCCAATGACGCGATCAGGAACGGGATGGCTAGACCCAGAGAGTACACGCTCAGGAGTCCGATACCCGCCCAAACGGTGTCTTGAGAGAGGCCGTAGGTGAGAATGGCACCGAGGGTAGGCCCGATACAGGGCGTCCACCCCGCGCCGAACGCCAAGCCGACACCGAACGTGCCGATGTATCCCGCAGGTTTATCCGCCAAATGTATCTTCTTCTCGCGGAGAAGCGGTGTGAGTCGAAACACACCCAGCAGATGAAGGCCGAAGATGATGATTACGACGCCACCCACCCGACTGATCCAGACGTCGTAGTATCCGACGAACTGTCCGAGAAACGACGCTGCGGCGCCTAGCGTGATGAAGATCGTGCTGAAGCCGGATACGAAGAGGATCGAGTGGATGAACGTCGCCCTTCGGTTCACCCCCTTCTCGAGGTCTTCGAGGCTCATGCCCGTGACGAACGTGAGGTAGCTCGGCACCAGCGGCAGCACGCACGGGGAAAGGAAGGACAGGACCCCGGCCACGAACGCGATCGTGACTCCGACCTCGACTCCGTTCATCTTCCTCCGCCGTCTTCTCGAGTATCCCGATCCATTATCGCCGACCTGTCGTCCATTCGAGCCCTCCGCGCCTGCAGGAAGGCCCGCGCGCCCGTCGTGAGTCCAAGCCAGCCGGCCACGATCACCACCCCCCATCCGACGAGCGCCGGCACGAGGGCCGCGAGACCCGCCAACACGATGAGAGCCACCGACGCGGTGCCGAGCACAGTCCGGTCCTCCCGGCCCAACGGACGGTTACCCGCCAACGCCCCTCCGAGCGCCTCGCGCGCCCGTACGATCGACGCCAGGGTGAGACGGCCAGGAGCCTGCCCCAGTGTCCGAATGTTCTGCTCGAGCCTCTTCGGGAGCGATCCCTCGGGGTCGAGCGGTTCCGTCAACATACCGCCACCCATGGACACTGCGCTGACCCGTACCGCTGACGCGCGCGGAAGCACGATCTCCACCGACGAGGCCAGATCAGCCATGAACAGACCCGTCAGCTGGCGACCGAGCTCTGCGTCCAGAACGCCTACGTCGAGCTCCCAGTTCCCCATCAGGCTCGCGCTGTTGAGGTTGCTGGACCCCACTCGGCACCAGACGCCGTCCACGACGGACGTCTTTGCGTGCATCATCGCACCCTGCCACTCGAAGATGCGCACGCCTGATTCGAGCAAGAACCGGTAGCCGCCCCGCGACATGCTTCCCACGATCGGCCAGTTGTTGTGGGCGGGCACCAGGATACGGACGTCGACGCCCTGCTGGGCCGCTGCCGCGAGCGCTTCCGACAAAGGGCGGGGCGCCACGAAGTAGGCGTCTGTGATCCAGATGGATTCTACAGCGCGGCTCGCGGTGAGATGGAGCGTCCGATAGACCCTGGCGCGCCCCGGTTCCCCCTCGATGAGCCACACAGGTGTACCGCCCTCCTCCGAGACGTGACCTGCCGCTCCGGCGAGCTGGAGCGGCTCGTCGATCTCTCCCCAGATGCGCTCGAAGGCGACGGCGGCGGCCCGCGCCGCTGGACCCCTGATCTCCACGCCCGTATCGCGCCAGGGAGCGTCGGTCACCGTACCCGCCCATTCGATCCCGACGCACAGCCCCCCGACGTAGGCAATTTTGCCGTCCACGACCACCAACTTGCGATGATCGCGCTGGAGTGCGCCGAACGGGTTTCCGAGCCTAATGGAAGGCGGATTGAAGGCGCGCACGTGGACGCCCGCTGCCTTCATCGGGCGCCAATAGGCGCGAGGGGTCGCCCAGCATCCGAGCCAGTCGTGGATCAAATAGACCGGGACGCCCTCTCGGGCCTTGGCGATGAGCGCCTCGCGGAATTCTCGGCCGACCGAGTCGTCACGCAGGAGGTAGTTCTCGAAGTAGACGAACTTCTCCGCGGCGTGGATGGCCTCCAACCAAGAAGCAAAGATGTTCGACCCCTCGAACTGCATCCGAATCTCGTTTCCGCAGATCGTAGGAGCGCCCGTAGCGCGCTCGATGAGGTACCGGGGCCAGTCGTCTGCCGGCGGGTCAGTCTCTCTTCTCGTGGAGCGAGTCGGTGGAGCGGCCGATCGGGCGGGGTCCGTCACCGGGCCTTGCCGGCAGTCGTGAGGATGCGCATTCGGTTACTCCGCGCGGAGGGCCTCCATCGGGTCGACCTGTGTGGCGCGCCTCGCTGGCACGTACGCAGCCGACACGGCAACGACGGCCATAGTCGCGCCTACCACCACGAACGTCGTGACATCGGTAGCTGTGACGCCGAAGAGGAGGTCCGACAAGAATCGGGAGAGGAAAGCGGCAGCGACCACGCCTACAAATACTGCGGCCACCGCCAACACGACCCCCTCCATGAGCACCATGCCGAGCACCTGCCCCTGCCTCGCCCCCAGGGCCATGCGCACCCCGAACTCCCGCGTGCGTTGGCTGACCGTGAAGGCCAAGACGCCGAGTACGCCGATCGAGGCGATGAGTAGTGCGAGGACGGCGAAGGACGAGAAGAGCGCAGCGTTGAGGCGCTCGGGAGCGATGTCGTCGGCTCTCAGCTCAGCCAGCGTGTTCACGTTGTCGACCGGACGATCGGACTCGATCGCATGCACGATGTCGGTCACCCTCCTCGCGAGAGGCCCAGCACCGCCGGTCGTGCGCACGATGACCGCGGGTCCGGCCGAGGACTGCCCCGCCGGGCTGTAGATCGTGTGCGCACCGGCGACGGCAAGGCCATACTCCCGGGTGTCGCCTGCCACACCCACGATGCGCGTCCACGCGCCCCAACTTCCGTTCTGCTGCTGCTGGGCAATGCTTCGGTTGATGGGGTCGTCGGCCCCGAAGAGGTCGCGCCCCATCCCCTCGTTGATGATCACGACCCTCTCGGTGTCGCGGTCGTCGGTCGCACTAAAGGAGCGGCCGCTCACGATTGGGATCCCCACCGTCTGGAAGTAAGCAGGCGATACCGAGTTCACCGTACCCATGGGGGACACGACCCCATCCTCTGAGAGGCCTTCGACCCGGACGAAGCGCTGCGTCAGTGTGGTCGGCTCGAAGGGCGCGCGCGAGGCGTAGGAAGCCGAGCGCACCCCCGGGAAGGATCGGATCTCGTCGATCACCTGGTCCATGAGAAGAATGTTCTCTACTTGGGCCGTGCCGCCCGTGTTCGGGGCTTGCATCGTGATGACACTCTCATAATCGAAGCCGACATCGACGCGCGTGAGGTTGACCAGGCTTTGTACGAGTAAGCCGGCACCGATAAGCAGAGTGAACGACAGAGCCAACTGACTCACGACAAGCGCGCGCTGCAGGTGCTTCCGCGGCAATCCAATCGCTCCCCTCGCCCCGCCCGCCGCCCCGGCTGCATTCCCTAGGCCTTGTACCCCCGGCAATGAGGGCGCCCACGCCAGGAGCAGCGCAACCGCAACGGCGATGCCGGCGGTGAACAGGAGCACGGTCATGTCGATCTGGATCTCGCCGGTTCGGACCGTGAAGCGATTCGTGTACTGCACCAACAGGTCGAGTCCGACGCCAGCCAGTACTAGCCCCAGCGCGGCGCCTCCCGACGCCAACACCAGGTTCTCGGTGAGCAGCTCCTTCCGGAGGCGCCCCCTCCCAGCCCCGATCGCCGCCCGCACAGCCAGCTCGCGCTCCCTTCTCACGATCCGAGTCAGGGTCAGGTTCGCGACGTTGGCGCATGCGAGCAGGAGCACCAGCCCAACCGTCCCCATGAGAACCAGAAGCGTCGGCCGCGCACCCTTGGTGAGCTCGTCCTGCCAACCCGCCGTGCTGATCGAGTAGCCGAGGCGGGTCGGATACGCCTCGGGGTACGCCTCGTGCGCCGCCGCGTTGAGCGCGGTGAGCTCAGCCTGCGCGGTCTGCAGCGTCTGGCCCGATCGGAGCCGCGCGAATACGTCGGTCATGCGGTGCGTACGCGCATCCTGCATCGTCGCGCTCTGATAGTGATCGTTCGTCGCATAGTTGACGAAGAAGTCCTGCGTACGCGTGCCGGTGTAGTGCGTGCCCGGTGCGAGAACGCCGATGATGCGAGTGACCGTCGGCTCTGAGAAGGCGTAAAGCCGGACAGTGCGCCCCAGCGCACCCTCGTCGGAGCCGAAGACGCGAACCCAGTAGTCGTGCGTGAGCACCATGACGGGCTCGGCGCCGTCCCCGTCGTCCTGGGGACCTGGAAGCCTTCCCAGCGCAGGAGTGAGCGCCAGCACCTCGAAGTAGTTTGACGTCACGAGCCCACCTACGGCTCGATGTGGATCCTCATCCGTAACCACCGTGAAGGTCCAGTCGCCGTACTCGACGAACTGATCCAACGTGCGCGACTGGTCCCGGTAGTCCTGCACTTCCTGAAACGAGAAGCGCGCGTTCTCGACGCCGGAACTCAGTGCTGGCTGCCGCACGTAGAGGATCCGGTCCGCATCCGGGTAGGGGAGCGGCGCGAGGAGCACCCCGTTTATGACGCTGAAGATCGCGGTGTTGAGCCCTATCCCCAGGCCCAACGTCAGGACGAATGCTGATGTATAGCCCGGTGCCCTCGCGAGACTCCGAAATGTTTGTCTGAGATTCACGTGCGCGACTGACTTACACCGTCTCGATCGGGCACATCAGGCCCTCGATCGGGAGCTCCACACCGGCGTCGTGACACTCCTTGCACAGGCCATAGATCTCGAGTCGCCTGCGTACCGGCTGGAAACCATGCTCTTGCCGCACGCGATTCTCCACACCGTACAGCTCATTGCTCTCGAACTCGGTCACCTTCCCGCATTCGAGACAGATCAAATGCTCGTGGACCGGATGCTCCGAGAGTCGATGTTCGTACCGCTTGAAGCCCTCGCCGAAGTCGTGCTCGGCGACCAGACGGCTTCGAACCAGCAGGTCGAGCGTCCGATAGATTGTCGCCTTGCCGATCCGCTCTCCGCGCCCGCGTAGTTCGCCCTCGATTTCGTCGACGGACCGATGCCCATCCGACGTGAAGACAACGTCTGCGACGGCCTCCCTCTGATGTGTCACAGGCAGGCCGAGATCGCGCAGGTAGCGGCCGAACAGCCCGATATACGGCGCTGCGTCACGGTCCGTTTTCACCAGTGCTCACCCTCTGTAGCAGCTCTTGATCAAACTCCTCCAACAGGCCCTCGTACTTCTCAGGCGAGCCCCCGATCTCGATCTCACGCGGATCGCCCTTTGCATCGCCCAGCCTCTGGACCACCCCCTGCATTACCCCAGGAAATCGATCGGGTGGCGCCTCACCCTCCTGGGTGAAGGCCGGCTCGATCGTGACCCCCTTCCCGGTGTGCTCTGCCGTGTACGATACGGTAGTCAGGCTCCGGCGCTCCTCCCCTTCCAAGAAGGTACTGACAGCGACCAGCCCCTGCTCGCGACGTCCGCGGCGCGACGGCGGGAAGATCCACAGGCGGTCCAGGGACTCGACGCCGAGCCTGTCGCGGAGACGAATCAGGACCCGAGGAAGCGCCTCAGGGACGCCGAGGTCGGCCGAGCGGTCCGCAGCTTCACGTGCCGTCACCCGACCTCCCCATCTTCTATCGTGCGCGCCACCGCCTGGCGCGTGGCTTTGAGCACCGCTTCGACGGCTCGGTCCATGGGACCGGAGACGACGGCTCCGGAAGCCTTGATGTGCCCGCCGCCATTGAACTTGCGAGCGAGCACATTCACATCCACAGGGCCGTTGGAACGGAACGAGATCTTCACCTCACCCGACTTGATCGGCCGAAACAGGATCCCCACCTGAGTGCCCTCGATGGAGCGCGGGATGTCGACGATACCCTCGAGGTCGCTGGCGGTGGCCCCTACCTCTTCGTACGCAGCTCCGGGAATCGTCATCCAAGTGATGCCGAATTCAGCGTCCTGCTCCAGTGAGTCCAGGGCGCGCTGTAGGAGCATGTACTTGCGAAGGGGCTCCCACCCGTACACCCGCTCATAGACCAACTCCGTGCTCACTCCCAGACGAATCATCTCCGCGGCCACTTCGTGACAGCCGGAAGTCGTGTTCTCGAATCGAAAGCCACCGGTATCGGTCAGGATTCCGACGTAGATCCCCTGGGCGATGTACTCGTTCCAGGGTCCGTCGGCGGCCGTAATGACGTCGCACACCAGCTCCGCCGCCGCGCACGCCAGTGGGTCTCGGAAGGAGATGCCACCGATCGGTTGGTCGCCGAGCGGGTGGTGGTCGATCACGACGGTGGGCAGCTCGCGGATCGCCTCCTGCATCCGGCCGATGCGCTGGACCTCCCCTGTGTCCACTACGACCGCGAGATCAGCGGTAGCGCAGAGCTCGCGGGCCCGCTTCGAGCCGGCCGGGACGATCCAGTCTTCGTCCTCGATGAGAAAGCGGAGCGGATCCGGGAACCCAGTCGGGTTGATGATCCAGGCCTCCCCCCCATGCGCCCTGATCCAGGAGGCCAACGCGGCCTCTGAGCCCGCCCCGTCGCCGTCGGCGTTGAGGTGGGTCGTCAATACCGCTCGCCGCGCGGCCAGTAGGGCGCTCTTGGCCTGCTTGACCGCGACCGCCCGATGTGCGGGCGTCCGGTAGCCCACGCCAACTCCTGACCCTGGAGGAAGGAAGAGTCTCGCCCGATTTCGGTCGGACGTCAGAAAGTTACCGGGCTCGGGGGGGGCACCGCTACTGGGCAGGCCCCAGGGGCCATGTTCAGCCTCCCGGAAGCCTCTTGCGCACTTTGGCCCACGTCGACGCCAGGTGTACCGCCCTGGAGGCGGTCGTGCCGCCCCAATGACAGGGGCCACTCAGGGCCCGCAGCAGCGCTTCGGCGCGGTTCGCGTGCCTGGGCAGCTCCAGGAAGGCGTTCCCAACTTCGCGGACCGTATGCGCGTCCGACCCTGCACCGACGAACTTCCCGTGGCGAGCGGCCAGCGCCTCTGCGCGCGAATTCATATCAGGCGTGTGGAGACGCGCGTTGAATCCCTCGACAACGTCGCAAAGAGGGGCAAGCTCATCGGCGAGCCGACCGCCGCCGCCCTTCCCTCCCGCATAGGGGTGAGGCAGATACGAGATGCCGCCCTGATCGTTGATTCGCTCGATCGTCGCACGCGCCGGTGTGCCCCTCGGGATCTCCTCGGTGAGGTAGAGACCGATGACGTCGATCCCTTCCGCTGTCCTGACCTCTTCACCTGGAATCACGTGTTGGGGATGCTTATCCGCCATGCGCAAAGCCACATCAAGCCGGTCGTGGTCCGTGATCGCGATTCTGCCGTAGCCCAGCGAAAGCGCCCGGGCGAGAACCGCCTCCGGATCTGACAGGCAGTCCCACGAGCCTGATGTGTGAAGGTGCAGATCGACTCGCATGGTCTTCTGCCCGGCACGCATGCGGAGATCCTCGAGCACTTCCCCGGCGGCGGCCCGTAGCTCATCGAGCGTCCCAGCGTTCTCGATCACCAGGTCGGCGGCGGCCCTCTTTTCCCTAGAGTCCATCTGAGCGGCCATGATCTCGCGGGCCTCCCTGGGCGAGAGGCCGCGATCCCTCTCGAGTCGCTCTGACCGGAGCTCCGCGGGTGCATCGATGAGGACCGTGACATCGAAATCCCGCTGCGCTCCGGTCTCGAAGAGAAGTGGAATCTCCGAGACGACGAGGGTCGCTCCCGCGGAACGCATCTCCTCGACCCATTGGGCCCGCAGCCCCTGGATGAGCGGATGGAGGATGCCCTCGAGTGTGCGTCGTCGCTCCTCATTCGCAAACACGATCTTTCGCAGTCCAGAGCGGTCTAGCGTACCCTCGGACAAGAGGACCGACTCCCCGAACGCCTCCCGGACTTTCTTCAATCCGGGCGTGCCGGGGAGCACCGCTTCGCGAGCCAATTCGTCCGCACTCACGACGGGAACGCCTGCGTCCGCCCAACACGCCGCCACGGTCGACTTCCCCGAACCGACACTTCCCGTGAGGGCGACGTTCAGCACGGGGCCGCCCGCGGAGGCCTCACGCGGTGCTGGAGAACCACGAGGAGATCGTGTCGAAGGCGTACACGATCGCAACGTACTTTCCCGTAAGCCCAATCGAGCTGTAGAGGAAAGCCCGCCGAACGCTGTACCGAGTCATCCCAGCGACAAGCATCATGTTGGGTGACGACAGTGGCATCAGGTTGAAGAGCAGGATCGCCCATCCTCCCCACTTCTCGATCGTGCTCTTGAAGCGCATATACCGCTTCTCGCCGATGACCCGGTGAATCGCACCCTCGCTGACCGCTCTCCCGATGCTGTAGTCGATCACTTGTGCGGCGATCCCGGTCGCGACGGCGACGAGAATCAGTGTCGCCCCTGCGTGCCCTTCCCCTTGATAGATCGGGACCAGCGCCTCGACTGGCATCAGCAGAAAGAACAGATATCCTGCGAAGTGGATGAGAGCAAAGGAGGTGATACCCGGGCTCTGACCAACGTAGATGGCGCGACCGAGGGTGGCGGAGACAATGAATATCGCGATGACGGCTGTCAGCAGGACCCCGATCACCCGCGTCTTGTTCATAGATCGCGCGGTGTCGCGACGCGAAAGTCGTCTGACGTTCCCCTGATCCGATCCGGTCCGTAGGAAAGGGTCCACACGGAGTCCTTCGACGCCTCCAGCTGGTACGTCGAGCCCCAAGGGTCCGTGCGAGATTCCTCCGAGATGTAGCGGTATTGGAGCCAATTGATCCAAGCGGGCCCGGCGGGCAGCGAACCGGTCAACCTCTCTTGGTCCACTGCATTGCGCCCGATGGTGGCCATCTCTTCCTCGGTGCTCCACCGCATTACCGGAAGAACGAGAGGCTCGGCCGCGTCCAGCAGAAGGGCGCGAGTCTCGGGGAAGTAGAACCAGGTCACCACCCCGAGAACGACGAGGAGAAACAGCCTATTCATGCGCTTCGGGGGTCGGTCTGCGCATCTCGCGCCGCATGCTGGATGTCCAGACGAGGTAGCGCTCCAGCTCTGCCTGCGGCGGTACGGCGTCCGGATCCCCGTATGCTGTCTCCATGCGCCAACGCATGTAGGAGTGGGGCGGTAGGGGAAGGAACGGCGGCCTCGAGTACCAGTCCCGTGCCCGAAAGGCCCACGCGGCCCCCACCATGTGCGGGATCAGCCGTGGGCGCCGAAGCGCCAACGCTAGGGTTCTGACGTACAGACTGCGGACCTCTCGGATGCGGCGGGGGCACGGCTGCAAAGCGACGAGAATCTAGACGGGCCCTAACGACTTCACAACGATCAGGCGACTCTGGCTGGTCCTTGGATCGTATTCCGGGATATGGACTTGCGTCGATTTCAGAGGCGGCCGACGCCGCCTCGTCGCCCTCGCTGAGACGAGGCGATATACATTTGCTTGTCGATCCGAGCCCGCAGATTTTCGCCGCGCCCAGAGAGTGCGATGCCCAACCGACTGCATTTGGAGTCGAGCCCCTACCTGAGGCAGCACGCGGACAACCCCGTCGACTGGTACGCCTGGGGTCAGGAGGCGCTTGGCGCGGCCCAGGAGGACGACCGCCCCATCCTTCTTTCGATTGGATACTCGTCCTGCCACTGGTGTCACGTCATGGAGCACGAATCCTTCGAAGATCCGGCCGTGGCGGCCCTCATGAACGAGCTCTTCGTGAGCATCAAAGTGGACCGCGAGGAGCGTCCGGACCTGGATCAGGTCTACATGAAGGCGGTCCAAGCGATGACCGGTGGTGGCGGATGGCCCATGACCGTCTTCCTGACCCCGGACGCGGTCCCATACTACGGCGGCACGTATTTCCCGCCCGAACCACGGCACGGAATGCCCTCCTTCACCCAGGTCTTGAAGGCTGCGGCTGACGCGTACCGCAATCGCAAGGAGCAGGTGTCGGAGAGTGGCGCTCGGCTGGTCGAGGCGCTCTCCCGCGTGGCTGAAACGACCGGTTCGGATGAGGCCGGCGAAGCGCTGCTCGACACTGCCTACCGGATGCTCGCCAACCAATACGACCCCGTCCACGGAGGGTTCGGGAGCGCGCCGAAGTTCCCGCAGCCCGTGACGCTCGAACTCCTGCTCCGGCATCACCTCAGGACTGGCGACCAGGCTGCCCTGGACATGCTCGTCCACACGCTTCGCCGGATGGCCGCCGGGGGGCTCCGCGATCACCTGGCGGGTGGCTTTCACAGGTACTCGGTGGACGCCCACTGGCTCGTGCCGCACTTCGAGAAGATGCTCTACGACAATGCGCTCCTCGTCCGGGCCTATCTGCTGGCCTATCTCGCCACTGGGCATGCCGATCTGCGGGCCGTCGCTGAGCAGACGCTCGACTACATGGCATCGGATCTCCTGCCAGGATCGGGTGGCTTCTCGTGCGCACGGGATGCCGACTCCGACGGCGCCGAGGGAGTGTTCTACATCTGGAGCCCGGATCAGATCGAGGAGCTCCTGGAGCCCGGGGAAGCGAAGCTCTTCATGCGACTCTACGACGTCAGCCCCGGCGGCAACTTCGAGGGACACAACATCCTTCACCTGCCCCACGAACTCGACGCGGTGGCAAGCGCGGAAGGCATCGACGTCGACGAGGTCGAGCGGCGGATCGAGCGCTCGCGGACCGTCCTGCTGGAGGCGAGATCGCACCGCAACGCCCCGTTTCGGGATGACAAGGTCCTCGTCGCGTGGAACGCGATGGCGGTGCGGGCTTTCGCTGAGTCAGGGGCGGCACTCGGCCGGTGGGACTATGTCGATGTCGCGTCCGAAGTCGCCGACTTTCTTTGGACGTCACTGAGATCCGAAGGCAAACTCCTGCACACGTCGATGGACGGGCACGCCAAGATCAGCGCTTTCCTGGACGATCACGCGGCGCTCGGCAACGCGCTGCTTTCACTGCACGGGGCGACGCTTGATACACGTTGGCTCGGCCCGGTGCGGTGGCTATGCGACGAGATTCTCTCTCGCTTCTGGGACGAGGAGTCCGGCACCATCTTCGATACGGCGTCGGACGGGGAAGCGCTCATCCTGCGCCCAAGGGATGCGATGGACAACGCTACCCCCTCCGGCTCGTCGTTGGCGGCCGAGCTTCTCGCCCGGGCCGGCCATCTCTTCGACGAGCAGCGGTATCGTGACGTCGGCGGGCGAATCGCCGACTTCGAGGCCGAGGCCATGTCGCGCTACGGAGCAGCATACGGACGCATGCTCTCGGTCGTTGACCGTGGACTCGCCTTGCCCGTCGAGATCGCCATCATCGGAGAGCACGATGACGACGCGACGCGCGACCTAATCCGCGCCGCACATGGCCGCACACTCCGCAACGTGACGATCACCGGTCGACTCGGCGGGGAGCCGGTCGACGGCGTGCCGCTGCTCGAGAACCGCCACGTCGTGGACGGCCGGCCGGCCGCATATGTCTGCCGCGCGTATGCCTGTAGACTCCCGGTGACGACACCGGGTGAGGTAGATGCCGAGCTGGAATATGCGCTCTCGCACTGACCCCTTCGCACCTCCCTCGGTCGCCCTACCTTTACGGGTCGTGCGAGCAGGCCCCACCTTGGAGTGACATGGCGACACGCGAACAAGCAATTCTCGCGGCAAGGGATCTAGCCGGGCTCACCCACGAGCAACTGCGGCGGTTTTACGCCATCATGGTGACCTCGCGTCATATCGACGATCGCGAGATCAATCTGAAGAGGCAGAACAACACCTTCTTCCAGATCTCGAGCGCCGGGCACGAGGCGGTGGGAGTCACGATCGCCGCACACTGCAAGGCCGGACACGACTGGTTCTTTCCCTACTATCGCGATCGTACGATGGCGCTCGCGCTGGGTCAGACGCCCCTAGACCACTTCCTCCAGGGCGTGGGCGCCGAGGCGGACGGAGCCTCGGGCGGACGACAGATGCCGTCGCACTGGGGCAACCCGGAGTTCAACATACCGACGGGCTCCTCACCGACGGGGTCGCAGTTCCTGCACGCCGTGGGCGCGGCCGAGGCAGGCACCAAAATCGCGACGGTCCCGGGGCTCCGCGAGCTCATCGAGCGCTTCGAAGACGACGAGATCGTCATTGTCTGTACCGGCGAAGGAGCCACCTCCGAAGGCGAGTTCTGGGAGTCGCTCAACGCGGCGTGCATGCTCGGCCTCCCGGTCGTTTACGTGGTCCAGGACAACGGCTATGCGATCAGCGTCCCGGTAGAGGCACAGACGGCGGGAGGAAGCATCTCGAACCTCGTGTCGGGCTTCCCGGGCCTCAACGTCGTCGAGTGTGATGGCACCGACTTGGTGGACATGTACCGGACCGCGGGAGAGACGATCAAATACACGCGCGCCCGTCGCCGGCCCTCATTGATCCACGCGCACTGCACACGGCCGTACTCGCACTCGATGTCCGACGACGAGCGCGCCTACCGCTGCGCGGACGAGCTCGAGGCCCAGGAGGCGCGCGATCCACTGACCCGCGCCCGCGCGCTCCTCATCGAAGTAGGCGCCGCGACTACGGAGGAACTCGACGAGCGCGAGGTAACGATCCACACCGAGGTGCTGGCCGCTTCCGACGAGGCATTGGCCTCTCCGCAGCCACCGCCCGAGAGCGCACTTCGCCATTTGTACTCTGAGGACGTGGACCCGACCTCGGCCGACTTCGATACCGAGGACCATCCCGACTATCAGGGGGACCGCCCGCTGACGATGGTCGACCTTCTCAACTCGTGCATGGCATCCGAGATGAGGCGGGATCCGAGGATCGTGGTCTTCGGACAGGATATCGCCGATGCGTCTCGCGCGAGAGCGCTCGCAGAGGTCAAAGGTAAGGGCGGTGTCTTCAAGGTCACATACGGTCTGCAGCGCGAGTTCGGGGACGCGCGCGTGTACAATGCGCCCATCGCGGAGGCTGCCATCGTCGGACGTGCGGTCGGACTCGCGTTACGCGGGCTGCGCCCGGTGGTCGAGATCCAGTTCTTCGACTACATCTGGCCGGCGATGATGCAAATCAGGAACGAGCTCAGCATCCTTCGATTCAAGTCGAACGGTGTCTTCTCGGCTCCTGTAGTGATCCGAGTAGCCTACGGCGGCTACCTGCGCGGCGGAGCGATCTACCACTCACAGACAGGCGAGTCGCTCTTCGCGCACTGCCCCGGCCTGCGCATCTGCATGCCGTCCACGGCGGAGGATGCGAACGGGTTATTGCGCACCGCGATGCGCTGCGATGACCCCGTGCTATTCCTAGAGCACAAGCATCTCTATCGTCAGATCCACAACAAGAGCCGCGACCCAGGTCCCGACTTCATGATCCCCTTCGGGAAGGCCAAGGTGTGCCGAACGGGTTCAGACGTCACCATCGTGACGTGCGGCGCACTGGTGAAGCGGAGCCTCGACGCGGCGAAGGTCGTGGCGGATGAGCACGACATCGATGTAGAGGTCATCGACCTGCGCACAATCAACCCGCTCGACATGGAGCGGATCTACGCATCGGTCAAGAAGACGAGCCGCGTCCTCATCGTCCACGAAGACAGCCTCTCATGGGGCGTGGGCTCCGAGATCGCGGCCCGGATCGCGGACGAGCTGTTCGCGTGGCTCGACGCTCCGGTACGCCGCGTTGCGTCGCTCGACACCTGGGTGGCCTACGCCCCGAGCGTAGAGGACGCCACCCTGCCGCAGACCTCGGATGTAGTCGAGGCTCTGGTGAACTTGGCTGCTTACTGAGGAGGACGCTCGATGGACCGGCTGATCTTGGCAGCACGAGTAGCGCGCCTTTGTACAGAACTGCATCGGCGGTGGGACCCGTCTCGCCTCTCCATGTCGCGTCGCGGCCGACTCTTAGCGTGCCTGCTCGCGGCAGGCCTGGCGGTGACCGCATACGGCTGCAAGCCGCCGGAGCGAGAGGGACTCGCCGGGGAGATCGACGCGATCGTGCTTTCAGCGATGGAAGAGGGGCCGATCGCCGGGGTCAGTGTAGCGGTAGCCAGGGGCTCGCGGATCGTTCACATGGATGGATACGGATATGCCGATCTCGAAAACGAGATCGAGGTAACGCCCGAAACGGTCTTCAAGATTGGCTCCATAACCAAGCTGTTCACGGCGGCCGCCATCGTCGGCCTCGAGGACGAAGGCGATCTCTCCTTCGACGATCTGGTTACGGACTACATACCGGACTATCCCGGTAATGCGTCCGAAGTGTCGATCAGCTCGCTTCTCAGTCACACGTCGGGAATCAAGAACTACACCACCATGGATCGTTGGTGGGAGACGCTTGCCTTGGAGATGTCTCCGCGCCGGCTCATCGGGATCTTCGAGAACGAGCCTTTCGACTTCCGGCCTGGCACGAGGTTCTCCTACAGCAACTCGGGTTACGTGCTCCTTGGCTTGATAGCCGAGGAGGTATCGGGTCAGCCATTCGGCGGCCTCCTCAACGAGCGGCTCTTCGTCCAGCACGGTCTCGGGGCGAAGAGCTATTGTGACGATCGCGCACTGATACCGAATCGGGCGAGCGGATACCAGGCACTTGAGGGCGGCTTCCAGCACGCCGCGCACGTCAGCATGTCCCAGGCCTATGCTGCAGGCGGCGTATGCTCGACTGGTCGGGACCTGCTTCGGTGGAGCAGAATACTCGCCGGAGGATCGGTGGTAGGACGGGACGGCTATGAGCTGATGAGCGAGCCGGCTGCGCTCCGGGACGGCACGGCGATCGAATACGGATACGGGATGGCCATCGGCTACCTGGAGGGACACCATCGCATAAGCCACGTGGGCGGTATGCTCGGATTCGCCGGGCAGATCGCCCACTACGACGAGGACGACGTCACCATCGTCGTGCTGACCAACACGGAAGGCGCCAAGGCCGCAAATATCGAAGCCGCGATCGCGCGCCTCATGTTGGGCCTCGGCGACCAAGAGATTCTCGATCTCCTTCTGGCCCCGGAAGAACTCTCACCATACCTCGGAACGTACGATCTCAGCCTGACTACTGTGGATGTGAGCTCCGACGACGGTCGCCTCGTCGCCGAGGTCGACGTTCCAGGTCTCCGGGGGACCTACACGCTTTTGCACCAAGGAGGCGGTCGCTTCCTCGCGGAGACTGACTCGGAGATCTCGATCGAGTTCCCTGCGAGCGCCGATCCCCAATCGGGCTTTGTCCTGACGCACAAGGGCATCACGATGCACGGAGAGCGAATCTCGTCCTGGCGAGCGGCGCGCGCCGTGCCCCTCCCCGGATTTCTGGGGGCGAGCACGCGGCGGCGGCAGAGCAGGACTAGAGCCGGAAGCCGAGCGTGGCGGTCACAAATCGAACGTTTCCGGAGCCCTCTGTGTTGACGTTCACTAGGCGGACCTCGGCGAATCCTCCGAAGCTGAGCGCTCCGATGTCGACCCCGAAAGCCCCATGGATGCCCGAGTCGCTCTGAGCGTCCGTGCCCCCATCAGTGCTGGTCCTGTACGTCCCCAGCCCACCCAGCACGTAAGGAGAGAGCCCAACGCCCGGGAGGGTCACCACCAAGCTGAGGGCGCCCGACAACACGCTCGGGGTGGGACTCGCACCCCGCTCGCCAAACGAATGATACATCCCGTCGGCTCGGAGACCGACGGGAAGAGCGGCGATACTCAGCTGTAGGCCCGCCATCGCGTGCCATCCGACATCGGCGACGTCCTTCAAGTCCGACATGGGGTTGCTCACCCCGACGCCACCCATGAGCCGTACCTGTGCCGCCGATACCGACGGGACGGAAAGGCAAAGAAGGATTGCGAGCAGGGCGAAACGGCGCATGGATGCATCCGGGGGATCGGGGTGGGGGCTGTCACCAAAGCTCACGCCGAAGTCACATGCACAGCAACAACTGTCTCTTGGTCGGACATAATTACCGATTCTCGACACCCGTCTGAGACGTGACGGGCGTCTAATCGCTCGGCGTGCCCGTAAACACTCGTTTTCCTCTCCGGGTGAACCGGACCGCTCGCGGGCTTAGAAATTGCTAACAAACGGGCACACGCGCGTGTAGCTTCGTGTCCGGGGGGACTGAGCCGACGCAACCCGAGGATGTACGCATGACGAGCAGAGACAGCGGATGGTCCCATCATCGTTCAGCACCTGGTGGCGCGCTCTTTCCGGGCGGGCCTCCAGAGCCTTCCTGGTGGCGACCTCCGTCATGGTCATGCCCGCGTGCTACGATCAGGTCCTGATCCCGGCGTTCGAGACCGACGGTCGTCTGAACATGAGCAATGACGAGGAGGCCCTCAACGACCGCGTAGGTCATCCGGACGAGGACGTGCCCATCGCACCGACCTCCCCGGCGGCGGCCGGCCTGGCCGCGGTAGGCCCTGCGCGGGCCCCTTCATCGATTCAGCTGACGTTGGTTGGCGAAATCGCCCCACCCACGGTGAACGGACAGGTCGTTCAGGCCACGTCCGTGTGGGCCACAAGGAACGACAAGGCCATCGTCAGCTACAACGTGCGTGGCTCCTCTGCCGTGGGTGCGTTGGACTTCTTCACTCGGCTCACGAACCGCAGGCCCAGGTTACGCTCCTCCGTCACCTTCACCGATGCTGATGCAAACGCGGTCTTTACCGACGGGAATCGGGCCTATTCAGCGACCGCTTCGACCGACGCGAGCTTCGCCTGGCCCGCCGTCATGGAGCGGATCCGTATCAGGAATGACAGGTTCAGGGTGGACCCCGGAAACATGCGTCTGCCTCTAACGAGCTTCGCCGCGACGAGCGCGATGGCTACGGACAACGCCGTCTATGTGACCTCGGGTGACGGGGGCGGCGTCTTCGCGTTCGACGTGGGCGACATGAGCCTACTCGGAGAGTTCGCGCTCGATGACGCCCGATGGGTCGCGTGGGACGAAGACAACAGGCGCGTCGTGGTGCTTCAGGGCACCCCGGGCCGCCTGACGGTCTTCGCTGAGGACGCGTTCCCCATGATTCCTCTCGCCACGTTCTTGGTCCCCGGCGTGGACGTCCCGGAGTCGAAGTCGACCGTAGAAGTCGCAGGCGGCAAAGCGTTTGTCGCTGCCGGACCGGAGGGCGTGCAGGTGGTCTGCCTCGACAATGGTCAAGTTGTCGGTTCGGTACCGCGCCCCGATCCGGGGTCTCTCGGACTGGATCCGTCTGTGGTAGTAACGAACGCGGTCACGGTCGATGACGACGTCATGTTCATCTCCAACGGCGAGGCCGGCGTGTACGCCGCAGCCGTCTCGGTAGGCAGGGCCTCATTTCCGCTCAACGTCACCATCTTACGCTCGACGGATTCGACCGCGGTGCCGAGGCGGACGGAGACCCCGCGCCCGGCGAGGCGCTCTCCGGCATACCGCGCCAGCTTCGGCGGCATGCCACCGAGAAGGGTCCCTGATGCCTCCACCAGCTCGATACTCACCTGATCACGGCCGATCCCCGGAAAGTCCTTGAGGAGCGGGCCGAAGATCAGCTCAGATAGCGCCCCGGCATACTCCACGCCGGTCGGGCCACCCCCCACCACGACGAAGGTGAGGAGTCTACGGCGTCGCTCGGGGCCGGCGGTGAGTGCCTCCTCGAAGCGCGTCAGGACGTGGTGGCGCAGTGGGATGGCATCGGCCATCCACCTCAGTGGGAAAGCATGCTCAGCTGCACCTGGCACGCCGAAGAAGCTCGGCTCGCTCCCCAACGCGAGGATCAGATAGTCGTACTCGAGTCGGCCAGGGTCCGTCGCCACAGCTCGTCCGTCCAGGTCGAGACCGGTCATCTCGGCCATGCGGACGTCGACATTGCGCGCTCGACGGAACATCGATCGCACCGGATGCGCAATGTCGGTCGGCACCAGCTCCGCAGCCGCGACCTGGTAAAGGAGCGGAAAGAACGTGTGGTAATTGTTTCGGTCTACGAGCGTGACGTGTACTGGACCGTTCACGAGGCCGCGCGCGGCCCATAGACCTCCGAAGCCGGCCCCGACGATGACGACGTGCGGCGGCTCCACGAACCGTCAGACGACCGGGAGCCCTGGCTCGACTTCCCTCGCCCAGGCGACCAGGCCTCCCCGCAGATTGGACACCGGGCCGTATCCCGCATCGACGATGCGGAGAGCCGCCTGAAGGCTCCTCTGACCCGTCCGGCAGTATACGACGACCGGCAGATCGCTCGGGATCTCACCTAGCCGGTCTTCGAGCTCGTCCAGCGGAATGAGTCGGGCGCCCCTATCGGCCAGACTGCTCACGGCCCATTCCCACGGCTCGCGGACATCGAGAAGGAACGGAGGGGAATCGGAGGCGAGTTGCTCAGCCACGGTCGCCGCGCTCACCTCGGCGACGTCTACTCCCCCCGAAGCCGCCTCCCCATCCGCGACTGGGGCGACGCCGCAGAAGACGTCATAGTCGATGAGCTCGGTCTGCGTCGGTCGGTCTCCACACACTGGGCAGTCTGGATTGCGGCGCAGGGAGACCTCGCGCCACTCCATGCCGAGCGCGTCGAAGATGAGCAGCCGTCCGGCCAGGGTGTCGCCCTCGCCAAGCAGAAGCTTGATCGTCTCGAGGGCCTGAATCGAGCCGATGATCCCCGGGAGAACCCCAACGACACCGCCCTCGGCGCAGTTCGGGACGAGCCCGGGCGGCGGCGGCTCTCGGAAAAGGCACCGATAGCAGGGGCCCCCCTCTGTCCCGAACACCGAGGCCTGCCCCTCCCAGCGGAAGACCGACCCATATACGTTCGGCTTGCCCAGCAGCACGCAGGCGTCGTTCACCAGGTAACGAGTCGGGAAGTTGTCGGTCCCGTCCACGATCACATCGTAGTCGGCAAGGATGCCGAGCGCGTTGGAGGACGACAGCCGACTGTCGTGCGTAACCACCTTCACGTGGGGGTTCATGTCGCGGAGCCGATCCTCGGCGCTGTCGAGCTTCGAGCGGCCGATGTCTTTCGTGCCGTGGAGGATCTGCCTCTGGAGATTACTCTCGTCTACCGTGTCGAAGTCGACGATGCCGAGGGTCCCCACTCCCGCCGCGGCGAGATAGATCGCCAGGGGAGAGCCGAGCCCTCCAGCTCCCACGCACAGGACGCGACCCGCCTTAAGCCGCTTCTGCCCCTTGATCCCTACCTCGGGAAGGGCCAAGTGGCGCGCGTAGCGATAGAGCTCCGCGCGGCTCAGCTCCGACTCACTCATGCCGGGTTGCACCCTGCCGATCCGGAGGTGTTCCCCCCGCTACCTGCCCAGGGCCAGCCCCCCATCCGCCACGAGCTGAAAGAGCACCGCATCCGTGCGCAGGCTCTCGACGAGCTCGGCGGGATGTCCGTTCAGCTCAGCCACGTCCGAGAGTTGCAGCGCCATGGCGTAGTACTGCAGCGGGATGTTCATCGTCGAACGGTCCTGCCAGATAGGGCGGTCACGGATGCCGCGGAACGAGTACACTTCGCCGTATAGCCTCAGCGAGCGGTCGAGGTCGAACCAGACGGCGCCGTAGGGCTCACTCCCCTGCCCCCAGCCCACTGGCGCGGGCGCCTCCAGACTTCGGGGGACGAGTTCCGTCGCCAGGCCGCTGCGGACGCCCCACGGATCTAGACCCAGTTCGCTCAGGAGGCCGCCCACCGCGGCGAAATAGATAGGGCGCTCGCCGATGGAGTCGAACATGATCCGGAGCGCCAGCTGATGCCCCCTGTGTAAGACCGTCTCGACGGGGTAGGTCACGGCCAGGCCGGGAAACGGGATCGTCAGGGCGTCGGCCAGCCGCGCACTGCCCACCTCATCCATTTGTTCGCCCGTCAGGCTCGTGATGGAAGACGTCGGCGGCTCGCGCTCCTCGTAGAGGCCCGGAACGAGCGACGCGTCGAACGGTCTCTGATTCTCGGGACGGGTCAGTTCCGCGAGCTGCCTCGGGTACCATGTCGTGAAGAGGTATTGGCCCACGATAACCGTAACGTCCTTGCGGATACCCTCCACTTCTTGGAGATACCAGAGCGGAAAGGTGTCATTGTCGCCGTTAGTGAAGAGTACGGCATAGGGTTCGACGCTCATGAGCAGATCGTACGCCCAGTCTCTCGCTGCATAGTCGCCAGCGCGACTCGCCCAACTCCAATTGAGGACCAAAGGGAAGACGGCAATGATCAGCAGAGGGGAGCATGCGGCATAGCGCCTCGGCCCCTTCGCGAAGCTGGCCGTTGTGTGCCAGACCCATCCGAGTCCGATACCCGCGAGGCATCCCCAAACGAGAAAGCCGGCGACGAAGAAGTAGTCGCGTTCTCTCACCTCGTGCAGCCCGGGGTCAAGAATCTCCGGCGACAACGAATAACCGTACTCGAAGTTGAGGTAGACCACGAGTGCGAGCGTCAGAGTTCCCGTCAACACTCCCAGGTAAGCGAAGACCGCGCCTCCCGACCGCCAGGCGGCCCAAAGCCCGATCCCACCCAGCGCCAGGAAGAGGACCGAGAAGGGAAGCCGGGCCCCGCCCGGTGTCTCGACCGGGTCGATGCCACGAGACCACTGCCAGTCGAAGTACTGCCAGTACATCTCCAGCTGTGCGCGGATCGGTGAGTTCCTCTCAGTGATCGGCGGAGTCTGGTACTGGACACGGGCCAGCTCGTCCGCCAGCGCCTGGCACCTCGGGAGGCGCTCGGCCAGCACGCCCGGCAGAACGTTGGCGTAGACGGCCGCGGCCGCGCCGCCGAACGACGCACAGGTCGGATCGCCTTCGTTGATGACCGGGTCGAGCGCCGCACGTATGGGCAAGACGAAGTTGAACGACAGCCCTAAAGCGATGAGCAGCGCGGCACGCCCGAGAAAACCGGGGCGGAGGAGCGGCATCGGACCGGACAACAGGACCAGCACTATGAGTGCAGGAACGGGAAGGACCGACATGGTGTGGTTCGTCGAACCGAGCGCGAGTAGAAAGACCACCCACAGCAGGTACCGGGATGCGTCGGGCTGCGATCGTCGGTCGTGCCAGAGCACGGCCAGCCAGCTCACTGCGGCGATGATCAGTACGCTCAGCGTATAGACCTTCTCGTTCACGTTGGACTGATTCCAGACCGTGAACGCGGTGGCTCCAGGTAGGACCGCGGCGAACGCCGCCAGCCGCAGGAGGCCGCCTTCCTCGAAGAAGGCGGACAGCACCCGGTGGGCGATCAAATACATGAAGCCCGCCGCAGCAGCGCTCGTCGTCGCCGCAAGCAGATTGATGCGCACTGCTACAGGCAGGCCAAGCGGTGCAAGCAGAACGCTCCACACTCTTCCCACAAAGACGAAGAGCGGATTGCCCGGCGGATGGGGAATTCCGACGATGTGCGCCGTCGCGATGTACTCGCTCGTGTCCCAGAAGGCGGTCGTAGGCGCCAGGGTCAGGACGTAGAGCCCCCACACGGCCAGCGCGCACAAGAGGGCGGAGCCGTAGGGTGGGCTGAGCTCCGCCGACTCGGCAGCGACCGCAGCGCCATGAGCAGGACCGAAGAATTGAGGAAGGGCGGGCGGGGATGGAGGGTCTTTCGTCATGGGCTACTGGGAGTTCGGTCGGAGGGCCCGGATGATGTCCGGCTGGGCCTCGACGAGCAAGCCGCCGACACTGCTCTACGTCATGGGAGGCCCACGTCTACGTCGAATCGTGGCTTTCAGCCCATCTGGGCCCCAGGTAGCTTCGAACTCATGGCACAGAGAACATTCCGGACCGCGAGATACGCTCGCGTGTGGATCACCGGAAACGACCGCTGTGTGGAGGAGGAGGTCCTTCTCGACCGGGACGGGACACCCGTCCCGGCGACGATCGTGCGTCCGATCGGGGTCGACGAGCCGCTCCCCGCCTGGGTCGTTCTCCACGGCATCACGCGCCGCGGACGCGCGCATGCTCAGCTCGCCAGATTCACCAGGGCGGTGGTGTCGACCGGGGCGGTGGCGATCGTGCCCGAAGTCCCGGAGTGGCAGGCACTGTCGCTCTCGCCGCGATGGGCCGTGCCGAGCGTGAAGGCAGGCATCGCTGGGCTCAGGGACAGCGGCTGGGCTCGCGACGCACCCGTGGGAATCATCGGATTCTCGTTCGGCGCTCCTCACGCCGTCGCGGCCACAGCCCATCCAGATCTTCACGAAGACGTGGCGGGGTCGGTCTCGTTCGGCGGCTACTGTGACCTCGCGCGCACCGTCCGTTTCCTCATGACGGGAACCCACGAATGGAGGGAACATAGGTACCGGCTCACCCCGGATCCCTACGGCCGATGGATCATCGGTGCGAATTACCTCACATCAGTCGAGCAGTTCAAGGAAGCGGGCGACGTAGCCCGAGCACTGGGTGTGCTAGCCGCCCACGCGGGCGATTCCGGCATTCCCTCGCTCGACCCGCGGCTCGACGCACGGAAGGCCGAGCTGCGCGCTTCTCTCGCGGAGGAACACCTCCCCCTCTTCGACTTGTTCGCTCCTGGGTCGGCGATCCTACCCGATCTTGGGCGTGGCGCCGAGATCGCCGAGGCCCTCGTGGAAGCGACGAGGCGAGCGGATCCGGAGATGGAGCCAGGTTCGGCGCTCGCTGGGGTGCGGCATCCGGTCCACCTCCTGCACGGCCGACGCGATCACCTCATCCCCTTCTCGGAGAGCCTACGTCTGCGTGACTCCCTGCCGCCGGAGACAGAGTCCCGGACAACCATTACCAGACTCTTCAGCCACTCTGCGCAGGATTCCTTCCCTTCCATGTTCCGGGCAGCTAGCGAGGTGCCGGTCTTCTTCGCAGCGCTGCGGAGCGTCCTGAGGCTGGTCTAGCTCAGATCCTTCGCGGGACCATCACTCCCCGGGGGCCAGCCCCCGGACCGTGGTCCGCACCACGGCGTCCTTGTCTTCCCACGCGCGCTGAATGAGCTCGCGGGCGTGTGGTGATCCTATTTGGTTCAGGGCCCAATAGGCGGCCACCCTGACCTCGGTAGTCTGCTTCGAGAAGAGCGTCGGCACCGCCCGCTTCTCGATCGCTTGCACTGCACCGGGGTCGCCGAGGCGGCCCAACCCAAGGAGTAAAGAGACCAGGACCGACGGGTCATCCTCTTCCTGCAGCAACGCTAGGATCGGCCTCAGCGAGCGCTCGACACGCAGCTCACCCGCGGCCTCGGCCGCGGCAGCCCGCACCTTCGCGTCGGGATCTCCCAGGGCTCCCAGCACGACCTGCGCCGATTCCTCGCCCCCGAGCTTCGCGATCGACTCTAGGGCCTCGCAGCGTACACGGGCATCGGTGTTCGCGAGCGCGCTGGTCACGAGCTCGAGCGCGCCTTCGCCGCCCATCTCTCCGAGCATCGCCACGGCGTTCCGTACCAGGAAGCGGTTGTCGTCCTCGACCATCCCCGCGATCACTGGCCGGCTCGTCTCGCTCATCGCGATCAAGCCGTCGTAGTACGCGCGCCGCACACGAGTATCAGTCGAGGCAGTCAGGGCACCGCGGAAGGCGTTGGCCATCACGATCCCGAGGCGCTGCGAGAGGACGACATAAGCGGCCCGTCGTTCGTCGTCCTCCTCATGCCCCATCCGTTGCACGAGTCGACTCGCGACTGCCGGATTGATGATCTCCGTGGCCAAATACAGGGCTCCAGGCTCACCTGAGCCGTCGTCGGCATGGACAAGCCGCTCGACCGCGTCCGCCAGCGGATCGAGCGAGAGACGCTCCCGGAGCGGACCGGCAAGCGCCCGGACCTCATCGGCCGCTTCCGCCGTGCCCAGCAGGAACGCTTCGACGGCGTCGTCCAAGGCCGCTCCAGCCGGCTCGAGTGAGGTCACCGCGGCAGGGACTTCGGCCAGCTCGAACGAGGCCTCGGCTGCGGGCAGCTCTTCCGCGACTGTCCCTGTCTCAACAAACTCCGTCTCGGCGAACTCGGGCTCAGCGAACTCCGGTGCGGTCAGCTCCGGTGCGGCGAACTCCCGTTCGGCCAACTCCGGTTCGGAGAGAACCTCCAAGGCCTCAGGCTCCTGGCTATCCAACGCGACTTCGCGGCGTGCCTCGACCTCTGCGGAGCTCAGTCCAGGCGCCGGGTCCGGGTTGTACGCCTCGAGCGAATCGAAGGGGTCAGGCTCGCTCGGCACATCGGCTATGACCGGCGCCGGCGGAGCGGGGACCGCCTCCTCCGACACGACCCCCGAGGCCTCCGCGACGCGGACTGTCGCGTCTTGCGAGAAGAGGGCATCAATTGATCTCGCGAGCCCGCCGAGTTCTCTCTTCTCGTCTGAATCAGGCATAGTTCCGGCGTGGATCCTCTGCGGTGGAGTCGCTAGCGACGCCTCAATGTAGGACGCTCTCCTCTCGGTAGGGAGGTGCGCGACTCCAGACTACTCCGCAACAACAGGGAGACCGGCAGCGACTCCGGCGGAGACGCCGCCACGGACGCTCCGTACGTCCTCGAAGCCCTCAGTCTATTGCCTCCTTCGTCACCTGACACCCGATCGTGTAGCTGGCCTGAGCCAGTCTTTCGCGATAGAAGCGTCGCAGGAGCATGAGCCGCAGCTTGGATGGGGGCTCTTTTCGTACCACTTCACCGCCGAGAAGATGGCTCCGGCACAACGCGCTTTCTTGACCTGCCCAGCCCCGCTCAGTCATTTTCTTGCCCCAGGTGGTCATTCAGGAGAGTTCCGATGCCCGTATTCTCACGCGTCCGCGACGGCGTGTTGACCTTGACCGTAGACGGCGATTACACGGCGAACGAGCTGCGCAGGGTCGGCTTTTCGGCCTTCGAAGCGGACGAAGCCCCGGACAAGGTGGCGGTCATCCTGGACCTCAGCGGGGCGGCGGGCCTCATGAAGAAGTCGCCGGCGGAGGTGGCCTCCTCGGGGGCTATCTTCGGAGCATATCGGGACCGCCTCACCGGCATCGCGGTCGTGGCATCCTCGGAGGTGACCAGCCTGTTCGACGCCCAGAGTGACTTTGCGGAGAGGGCCGGAGGACGCGTGGGGGTGTTCACCTCGCACGCCGATGCCCGCGTCTGGCTCGAGGGCGACTCCTGACCGGCGGGCGTTAGGAACGCGCCCCCGCGGGGCGACTTACCCTGCGGCGGAAAGCGCGTAGTCCCGTTTCAGGCACTCCCGGTGCCAGAGCTCGTGCCCGGCGGTGATCCAGGGAAAGGACCGTACCGTGAACTCCAGTCCCGACGCGATCCCCCGTCGCTCTCCCGCGTCCGGACCCAGGGTGACGAACAGGTGCACATTGGCGCGCCGCAGCGCCCCCCACTCCGAGGCAAGATCGTCTAGCGGACGCTGGCCGGCATTGGAGTGACTATTCCACACGTCCGCGTCCATGCCCGGGAGTACCACTCCATCGGCCCGAGCCATGTTCATCGCCCGGAACGCGAACGTCCGCTCGACGTCGATCAGGTGGCCAACGACCTCTCTAATGCTCCACTTGTCCGGCTCGTACCGGTACATCTCGCGCTCCGGAGGCACCGTCTGGAGCAGCGCCAGGGTCTCTCCTAACTGTGTCGAAAGGATGTCGGTGATGTCGCCGTCGGGGACCATCTCGACGTAGCGCGTAAAGTAGTCGTCGTGCTCGCCGGCCTTCGGCCGTGGCAGGTCGCTCATCGGGCTGGGCTCCCTGCGCCGTCTAGTTCTTCGATGGTGGCCCTGGAGGGGAATCGCTCCCGTCGCAGGCGGCGCGAGACGGCCTCGGCCTCACGCCAGGCGCGCAACACGTTCTCCCCCGCCAGCTTCCTCAGATCCTGCTCGCTCCATCCCCGCCGGGCCAGCTCCGCGAAGAGGGCCGGGAACTTCGATACGTCTTCGAGGCCCACCGCTACCTGCTCGATGCCGTCAAAATCGGAACCGATACCGACGTGGTCGATGCCGGCCAGGTCAGCGACGTGGTCGATGTGGTCTGCAACGTCAGATATCGTGGCCCCCTCCCGCGGTGAGATGAAGGGCGGGTAGAAGATCACCATGACCACCCCTCCGTTGTCGGGCAGACGGCGTAGGACCTGGTCCGGGACATTCCTGGTGTGCTCGTTGACACCGCGGGCGCCGGCGTGAGACCAGATCACGGGCGCCTCCGAAACGTCGAGCGCGTCATTCATCGTCTCGGGAGAGGTGTGGGCCAGGTCTACGAGCATGCCGAGCCGGTTCATCTCGCGGACGACCT
>Ga0114996_10000392_pt1 | contig 61192 bp, 52 predicted proteins | sample ArcticOcean_MG_C_4_FD_87039 | JGI IMG/M metagenome (GOLD analysis project Ga0114996, IMG submission 87039) | Marine microbial communities from western Arctic Ocean - ArcticOcean_MG_CB4_134 | ecosystem: Environmental > Aquatic > Marine > Oceanic | place: Arctic Ocean: Canada Basin | collected...
ACATCCTCTGCCTGAAATACAGCGGTAAATGCCGCATTTGGAGGAAATACTGAACGTGGTGAAAGACATAAAGGATGGGACGGCCCAAGAGGATGGGTCGACCGATCCAGACATCGTGGCTGAGGCTGATGGCCCAGAAATCCCAGACATAAACGAACAAATAGAAGATATAGAGGTGGAAGAACCTCTGATATTTGAAGAGCCGCTTGATGCGGCGATGAGAGAACGCGACGAGCTGAAGGCGCTGGTACAGCGTGTGCAGGCGGATTTCGTTAACTACCGGAACCGGGTGGCGATAGAGCGCGATGAGATTCGACGTAACTCAACGCAGCGGCTGGCCCTGAGGGTGCTGGACGCAGTTGATCAGTTCGACTCAGCCCTTGCGACGGAACGTCCGGAAGGGCTAGCCGACTCATGGTTTGATGGGTTCGACGGTATTCGTCGTGCACTGCTCCAGGTGCTCTCCTCAGAGGGCATCGAATCGTTTGACAGCGCTGGCGATCTATTTGATCCTCGGGCTCATGAGGCACTCCTTACGGCAGAGTCAGATGAGGTTCCGGCCAGCACCGTTTTGAACGTCCTGCGCAAGGGCTACAAGATGAACGACGACGTTATCCGGGCTGCGCAGGTCCAGATATCAGTTGCTCCTGCGAGCGAAGACTAGACAAACATACGCTCATGGACTGACCCCTTGAGCGACCTACTTCACTGCATCCCCCTAAAACGTAGGGGCGCGGTTACTAAATAACGACCAGAGACACCAAAATCAGACGAGGAATGAACCGAACAATGTCTAAGGCGATTGGTATCGACCTGGGTACGACCAACTCCGCAATGGCGGTGATGCAGGCCGGGGAACCAGAAATAATTGAAAACAAGGAAGGTCGGCGGACGACGCCGTCCGTTGTGGCCGTTAACCCCAAGACCGCTGAGCGGTTCGTGGGGGAGCTGGCTCGCCGGCAGGCGATCACAAACCCTGAGAACACGGTTTACTCCGTGAAACGCTTCATCGGCCGTCGTTTTGACGACCCTTCTGTGCAGGAAGATGTAGCGCGTATTTCGTTCAAACTGACTGCCGGTAGTGGAGGCGATACGGCGGTTGTGTTTAACGACAAGCCGCAGTCACCTCCAGAGATCTCGGCGATGATTCTCCGAAAACTCAAAGAGGATGCCGAAATCAAGCTGGGCGAATCAGTCGACCGTGCCGTGATTACGGTTCCGGCTTATTTCGATGACAGCCAGCGTGAGGCGACCAAGATCGCCGGAGAGATCGCCGGCCTTGAGGTTCTGCGCATAATCAACGAGCCGACGGCCGCCGCACTGGCATACGGGCTGGAGAGCAAGGGCGATCAGACTATCGCCGTTTACGACTTTGGTGGCGGGACGTTTGACGTCACGATTCTCCAGATCGGTGACGGAGTTTTTGAGGTCAAGTCCACCAACGGGGACACACACCTCGGCGGAGACGACCTCGATCTTGCGATCGTGGACTGGGCCGCTAACGAGTTCCAAGCGGACAACGGCATAGACCTCCGGAGCGACCCGGCTGCGCTACAGCGTCTTCGAGTTGAAGGAGAGAGGGCGAAGATCGAACTTTCGACCGTGACACAGACGGAACTCAACCTTCCTTTTATCACGGCGGACGCAACAGGTCCAAAGCACCTGACTTCGACGTTGACACGGGCAAAGCTTGAGCAGCTTGTAGGTTCCCTGGTTGAAAGAACGGTCGCTCCAACAGTGGCCGCTCTAAGCGACGCAGGTATCAAAACATCTGAGGTAGATGAAGTCATACTTGTCGGTGGCACGACGCGCATGCCTGCGGTGGTCGCCAAGGTCGCGGAAATATTCGGCAAAGAACCTCATCAGGGCGTCAACCCAGATGAGGTTGTCGCAATCGGAGCCGCAATTCAGGCCGGTGTGCTTGAGGGCGACGTCAAGGATGTTCTGCTCCTGGACGTGACACCGCTGACCATGGGTATCGAGACTCTTGGCGGCGTAATGACCGTCTTGATTCAGCGAAACACGACAATCCCGACATCCAAATCTGAAGTGTTCAGCACCGCAGCGGACAGCCAGTCTTCTGTGGAGATCCACGTGCTCCAGGGCGAGCGAGGGATGGCGACCGAAAACACGTCTATCGGGCGCTTCATGCTGGACGGGATTCTTCCGGCGCAGCGTGGCACGCCGCAGATCGAAGTTAAGTTCGACATAGATGCCGACGGCATATTGAACGTCTCGGCGACGGACAAGGCGACGAACATCGAGCAGCACATCACCATTACGGGCCGTTCAGGCCTGTCTCAGGAAGAGATCGAACGCGCTGTAAGGGACGCCGAGGAGAACGCCGAGGCGGACCAGAAGCGACGTGAGGCCGTTGAGACCCGTAATTCCGCGGACAGCTCTGTCTTTGCTGCAGAGAAGCTGCTGGAAGAGCAGGGCGAGAACGTGCCTGCCGAGGCGAAGACAGAGGTCGATGCGGTCATTACTCAGCTCAAGGAACTCCTTGCCGACGAAGAATCGTCGACGGAGGACCTTGCGGCCAAGACAAATGAGCTTCAGACAGCGCTTCAGGCCATCGGACAGGCTGCTTACGCTGCTGCCGGGGACGCAGGATCAGCAGGGCCAGAAGGCGGTCCTGAGGGCGAGGATGGCGGCGAGGACGAGGATGATGGCGAAGAGACGGTGGAAGGCGAATTCCGAGAGGTTTAATCGCTAGACCTCACGGTTGAAAGTTAGAGACTTATGAGCAGGGTCCGGCAAACGCCGGGCCCTGCTTTTTTTGGTGGCTATGTTCACTAACGGCCTGCTGGCATTTCGGGTGCTGGCGTATGGCAATACGGCCCTACGGTTCCGTCGAGATCAACGTCGTGTAGCCACCACCTGCCCTTGGATACAGCGCAACGACAAACCCACCCTGAGGCTCTCGAATGGCGGGCGTGTCGGGCGAAAACGCCTCTACTCTAGCCCGAAGCGTGGGAATATATCCTCACGCACCTGTTCAACACTGCGGTCGTTGAATGCGCTCACCTGCATCCCCGTCAGTTCGTCAAGTGGTTCAGGATCGTCGGCGTAGGTCGTTACTCCGGGCGACTCCGGGACTATCGCAGGTAGCTCGGGTGGCAGGTTCACGCCGGCCATGATCGCCAGGTCGACAGTCCATGCTCGGGCGACCACCCCAAGATCGTATCCACCACCGCCAACGGCAAGCCAGCGACCGCATTCTGAGGCGATCTCTTGTAATCGAGCCACCACGGCCGCGTGCCCTTGTACGGTTAGACGGAGATGCGTTATCGGGTCAAGGACATGTGTATCGACACCGAGTTGGGTGAACAGTACATCCGGCTTGAACGCTTCGACAAGCGGCGGAACCACGGCCTCGAAAGCCGCCAGATACTCGGCGTCAGATGTGTGCGGCGCAAGCGGGACGTTGACCGAGTAACCCTCGCCGTCGTCCCGGCCCGACTCACGGACGTTGCCGGTTCCGGGAAACAGGAACTGGCCGCTCTCATGCAGCGAAATCGTTAGAACATCCGGCACGTCGTAAAAACCGGCCTGAACGCCGTCGCCGTGATGACAATCGATATCGATATACGCGACGCGTAAACCCTGATTTGCCAGCCAGCGCACCGCCATCACCGTGTCGTTGAATACACCGAAACCAGAGGCCCTATTCGCCATCGCGTGATGTTGGTGTCCGCCTGCGAAGTTGAACGCCACATCTGCGCTCCCATCGGCGATGGCCTGCGCTGCGACCATAGTTCCACCTGCGGTCAGCGCGTTTGCCTCAAACATGCCGTTGAACACCGGGTTATCGCCGGGGCCGAAGCCATGCGAAGGCCCGGCCGGTAGCTCCAGCCCTGAAGACAGGGCCTTTACCGCTCCCAGGTAGTCGGATGTGTGACCCAGTTTGATCTCATCGTCCGTCGCCCGGCGTGGCGGGAGCAACGAAACGTTTGGTGCGGTGGTCAGCCCGGCGCTTTCCATCAGGTCGAAAGTACGCTTCCATCGGACGGGCCGCAATGGGTGCGTGTCACTCATATCGTATTGCCACACATCGTCGGAGTAGACGAGGGCGACGCGTTGATGTGAAACCGAAAACGACATACGGGGCTAGTCGATCTTTAAGCCGGAGATAGTGAGAGACGCATGGGCCTTGTAGCGCTTGTTGATATTGATAAGCAGTGCGGTTGCGCCCTCAAGATAGCGGGCGCACTGCAGGGGTCCGGCATCGACAGGTCGAAGCCCGGGGACCTCCGCAAGGAGATCGCTAACGGTCTTCTTTGCCTCTTCATCGTCCCCGCAAATAATGGCGTCCGTATTGAGCGGCGATGTTGGCTTGAGAAGGTCTCTGGCCGAAAGCGTGTGTAGCCCGGCGACCCAGCGAATAGACGGAGAGTGCTCAGCCGCCTCTTCCGCTGCAGAGCCGATCTCGGGGGGCGCAGAGGCCGGGATGCCTCTGGCAAAGGAAAGGGGGGCTATGACGTTCACGACAATCTTGCCCGCTAGCGATGGTGCCAACTGCTCAAGCGATGCCGTCATCCCGCCGTATGGAACGGCTAGGAAGACTATGTCTGACTCGGATGCGGCATCGGCGTTCATCGCACCGCGCACATTTGCCGCCTCGCTGACTTCAGCCAGGATGCCCTTTACTTCGTCTACCGACTCGGTAGCACGCTCTGTGTCCCGGGAGCCGATAACCACGTCATGTCCTGCGGCGGCGAATCTCACCGCAAGACCACGGCCCTCAGGCCCGGTACCGCCGATAAACCCGATTGTCGCAGGAGGGGCGTCTGGTGTTGTGTCGGACAAAAGAATCGGGCTCCTTTAGCTGGCTTCTGGATACGCCCGAATCGGGGCGTGGAAATATTGTCTGCATGGCGCAAAAGCTGCCGTCGCTAGACGCCATTAAAGAGGCGCTGCCCCTTTGACAAGGTCAAGGCCGAATCGTAGCATCGCCCCCGCTTACGGGCCAGCTAAAATGGCCGTTTGCGCAGTCACAACTATCGCCCGGGATTCTATCTATTTCGGTGTTGTGGCCCGTCTTGATCTAATCATTTCTACGCCCGGACGATGTTCGTACCTGAGACAAACCGACCGAGTGCATCCACTTTTACCAACCACAACCTTTTGGCAAAAGATATCAACTGAAAGCAGGATCTGAATGCGGTACTACCAGTTCTCGATCGGCGGCGAATCACACCTGGGCGTCGAGACGTCCCAAGACACTCTGTTCGACCTTACTTCTGCCAATCCGCACTCAACGGACCTGTTTGCGCTACTGCGAACTGCGTCCATGATGGGCGTATCGCTAGACCATGTGGCGCGGCAGATCGTCGACGGCGGTATTGCAAGCACGCTGTCGATACAGGATCTCCACGACAACTCTGTTGAGCCGTCTCATGGGCCCAAGCTGGAGATGCCTTTCCTGCCGCCGGAGGTATGGGCGGCGGGCGTGACGTACCAGAGCAGCATGTTTGAGCGGCAGGCGGAGAGCGACACCCCTGACGTGTACGGCAAGGTGTACGTGGCTGACCGACCTGAGGTGTTCTTCAAGGCGACGCCCAGTCGCGTGGCAGGACCTTACGGGGAGGTCGGCATCCGGGATGACTCCACCTGGGACGTTCCAGAGCCTGAATTGGCCTTTGTGCTCTTCGACGGCAAGGTCGCCGGATACACCTGCGGAAACGACATGAGTAGTCGGTCTATCGAGGGCGACAACCCGCTCTACCTTCCGCAGGCGAAGGTCTACGACAAGTCTTGTGCGATAGGCCCGTGTTTTGCCACGCTGGATGCCGTCGGCGACCCGCAGGACCTTGCTGTTCGGTTGACGATTCAGCGTGACGGCAAAGAGGTGTTCAACGGAACTACGTCTACCTCCGAGATGTTCCGTGACTGTGAGTACATCGCTGACTGGCTCCAGAGGCACAACTCCGTACCGGACGGAACCACCGTGGTGACCGGAACTGGGGTGATTCCTCCGATGGACTTCACGCTGGCCGGGGGTGATATCGTCAACGTCGAGATCGAAGCGATCGGCAAACTGACCAATACAGTCGTCGTGGTGTAAGTCGGGACGGCAGAGCAGAAGCGGTCCCCGCCGTCGTCCTGTACGTATAGCATTGCGCAACTACTTCTAGCTGCGGCCGGGTTGACGATGTGAACTTGTGGCCACGGAATTGGGGGGGGGGTGAGACGTGTTCTGCGCTCACTGCGGGACCGATAACTGAGCCGGAATTGAAGCTTGCGACAGATGTCGCGAACCGCTGATCGCACCTGAAGTTGATCAGGCGCGACTGCTTGGCGTGAAGACCTGTCCCGGGTGCTCGTCCCAAAACGAGCCTCACGCCCGGTTCTGCATCGGATGCGGCAAGGGCCTGGATGATGTGCTTGCTCTTGCGCCAGATCGCGCACATCATCCAGAAATAACCACGCGTCACAACGCCAAGGGCTCCGAAATGGCTGATCGCGTGGATTCGTACTCTGTTTCAGCACATGAAGATACTGACGATCCCGAAAAATCAGATCAACCGACATCAGAATCAAAAGATTCAGGGGAATTATTTGCACGTCCGACGACCGCAGCAAATGACGACATCGATCTTGATCTCGACACCGGCCGACCCTCGATATCGGAGGTCGGCATGAACGACATTCCGGTCGAGAGCGTGACGTCGGAGCGACCTGACACCTCGCAGAATGGTGGTCCTGCTGATACGAACGCCAACGGGTCCGCAGGGGTCGCTGAACTGGCGACACGGATCCGAGAAGCTGTCCAAATGGTGATCGTCGGCAAAGACGAGGCGATCAACCTGTCGATCGTGTCGCTACTCTGCCGTGGGCACCTTCTTATTGAAGATGTACCGGGCCTGGGCAAGACGACGCTGGCGAAAGCGCTCGCTGCGTCGCTTGACTGCGATTTCGGGCGGATCCAGTTCACGCCGGACCTGATGCCAGCGGACGTGCTTGGTGTGTCCATATACAACATGCGTGACAACGAGTTCGAGTTCCGAAAGGGCCCTGTCTTCACGCAGATTTTGCTGGCGGATGAGATTAACCGGGCCACCCCGCGTACTCAGACGTCGCTGCTTGAAGCTATGCAGGAGCGGCAGGTGACGATGGACGGGGAGACACGGCAACTACCAGATCCCTTCCTCGTAATGGCTACGCTGAATCCGGTTGAGCTTGAAGGTACGTTCCCGTTGCCGGAGGCGCAGTTAGACCGATTCATGCTGAGGATCTCGCTCGGTTATCCGAGCTGGGATGAAGAGGCTGCGGTTATCGACCGCTTTACCGCGGGCGGTAAAAGCCCTGAGACCCCGGCGGTCGTTACCCGTGAGGAATTGCTGGCGGCGCAGGACGCTATCACCGGGATGACGGTGGAACCCAGTTTGCGGGACTATATTCTTTCACTTGTCACGGCGACGCGTGAACACGAATCCCTGCACCTTGGTGCGAGTCCCCGGGCGTCGATAGCTCTGTACAACGCAGCACAGGCCTGGGCCGCCATACAGGGCCGCAGTTACGTGCTCCCTGACGACATCAAACACGTCGCGGTGCCGGTGCTGGCTCACAGGGTTATGGTCTCGCCACAGGCGGGCCTTCGTGGGCGAGCCGGAGACAACGTCATCACGGAGTTGCTTGAGACGATAGAGGTCCCGATAGAACGCTAGGTTTGACCGGTTGTCTGTTGGGAAGCCTTGAAAACCTGAACTGCCTGAAGTACCGGGGCTCCCATATTTTTTGGGATGCTCAGGATTACGAGTCGTGCTGGGAGAACGAGCGCCGTTAATGCGTAGAGAGATCCTTTCAGTCCTCTGGGAAGCCCTCTTTGGGGTGATGACCATTGTCGGCATCATCCTGGTATCGCCGCTCATCCTGATCGTCGGGGTATTCGGATTCATCATTGTGATCGGCGCCAGGATCTGGAGTCGACTCTCGCTGGAAGACGTCGTGTACGAGCGGGACTTGCCGGAGCATCCTGTTTTCGTTGGCGATGAGTTCGAGATAGAGATCCGGGTAACCAACGCAAAACCACTTCCCATGCCGTGGTTGCGTATAGCGGACAACATCCCGATTGGCCTTGAGGTAAAGGACGCCCGGTTGGGTCGCGCCAGTAGTCGCCTGGCGCTTGAACTGAGGGAGTCGATAAATCTGGCCTGGTATGAACGGGTCCACATGCGATACAGCGTGAAGGCACTGCGTCGCGGATATCACCAACTGGGCCCGGCGGTGCTCGATTCCGGAGACCTGTTTGGGATGTTCCCAAGGCACGACACCGTCGCTCCCCCGAGTGCTGGTGTGCTGGTGTATCCGCGTATCGTGAAACTGCCTGATTTTGAGCTGCCGTCCGGGAGGCCTATCGGCGACAACCGCGCTGTGACGGCGTTGTGGGACGATCCGAATCGTCCAAGAGGGCTGCGGGACTACATACCTGGGGACCCGATCAAAATTATCGACTGGAAGGTAACGGCAAGGCTCCGGCAGGTACTTGTTCGCACATTTGATCCGTCCGTGACGCAATACGCCGTCGTAGTGATGGACGTGTCGACCACCGAGTACCTGTTCACGGGATACTCCCCGCGCTTGCTTGAGCGTGCGATCGTGGCTGCCGGGTCGATAGTCACCCGCACCATGGAACTGGGGCACCGCGTTGGGTTAGTTACCAACGGGGTAGCTCTTCGTTCTGGCAGTCGCATGGTGATACCCCCGTCCGCAAGCCCGGGCCAACTGGGTTCGATCATGGAGGCGCTTGCCATGATCCGCCCTGTGGCTCCGGATCGGATTGATCGGTTGTTGGAGCGCGAGGCGAACTGGGCCGTTCCCTACGGGGCCACCGTCGTCATCATCTCCGCTGTGATGAGCCCTGATCTTCTTGAAGTGGCGGATCGGCTGTCGATCTCAGGTCACCCGATCCGTGGGATTTACGTGGGCAAAGGTGAAGTGCCGGAGGGGACCTCACGGGTGCCGATAGAGGATATGGGCGAACGCTTCGATCTCCCGGTTGCTGCCATGCCCGTACCGACCGTGGGTGAGGCGTTTGCCGACGACGATTTTGAGAGAAATGTGAGCCTGGGTCACGCCGATACCAGCTTTGACAGGCGAAGGATTTAACGTGATCTTTCGATGTCGAACCTCTGGCCGATTACCGGTAGGTATCACGGCTTGTTTCTCTGGTTGGGATGTGCGCCTGTGAGTGATGGACGTGGACAACTGATTCTGATCTCACTCTGGGTGTCTGAGAGCGCCCGCGTGTTTGCCTTCGCAGCCGTCGCTGCGCTGGTCGTCGGCCTGGATGGCGCTCCTCTGGCGTGGTTGGGGGTGATGACGATCATGGGCATATCGATGATCGCGAACTGGGTCGTTGGCGGTGCCAAAGGGGACATGGTCACGCTGGCACTGGTTCAGGCGATAGTCGGGCTGCCGGTGATCTACATGGCGCCGACCGTACGGGTGATTGGTGGAAGCTCGGGATTAGATCTTGATTGGCCGATCGCGCTCGCCGGTGGGGACATGACCGCAGAAGCGGTGGGCGGCACGATCATGGCTCTGGTGGTTGCGTTCCTCGCATGGCTACGTGGGGCATCGCTCGTGAATTCTGATGAGCCTGAGAGCGACCAGCGGTCGATCTTTTACACCGGCGCTGCCTTGCTTGGCATATTGATGCTGACGGAGCAGGTGACCAATAACGATGTGGACGCACGGTTCTTGATCCTCCCATTCTTTGCCAGCACTTTGGCCGGGATGGCGGTCAACCACCTTTCGGCGGCCGGGGATGTGAAGAAAGGATCGGCGTTCTGGGGACGCTTCATGACCATGGCAGTTGGAGGGATTCTTCTTTCCGCTATCACCATCACCGCCGCTGCGATCGTATTCAACGATGCTATACGGGCCGTTGGGAACGCCATCGGGTTTGTTGCTACCTGGGTGCTTATCATCGTCGCCGTGCCGTTTGCACTGATCGCCACGGGGGTGATCTGGTTCCTGAGGAAATTGCGCGGGGACGGCCCGCTTCCACGCCCCGCCAGCGACGGCTCCGCGCTCCCGGTTGATCCTGATGACGCCACAGCCATAGTTGACGGCGGGGCAAGTGGTTCGCCGGTGTTAGACAACGTGATCGAGTTAATGCGTATTCCGCTTGCGATCCTCATCGTACTCGCCATTGTTTTCGTTCTTTACATTACGTTCCGTCGCTACGTGGCGAAACGCCGAAAGAGCTTCGAGGATGACCGTGAATCGGTACGCGGAGATGCAGATGCAGGTAGAGACATGGCCGGTCTTCTCGGCAGGCTGCTACCTGGCTGGATGCGACGAAATCAGAAGTCTGAGTTGGAACGGAGGTTCCCGACCGACGAGCCGGGTATCTCCGAGGTGTTCCAGCTCTACTTCAGCTATTTGAAGGCGGCAACCGGCCGTGGTATGACGCTGAAGTCAGGGCACACCCCTAATGAGGTCCAGACGGCGATGGCAGCAGCCTTGCCTGGGACGCCGGTGGAACTGATGACGGAGCGATTTAACGCCGCCTGTTACGGACATGAGCCAACATCCGCGGAGATCGTTGGCCGGTTGCGCTCAGGACTCAGAAGTCCCGGCTCCAAAGATTGAAGTGATTGACCTTGTAGACAATCGGGATAGAAGGGCGTGTGATCCCCGGAACTAGCCGATTGGCTCTGGCTCCGGGAGGTCGATAACCCTCAAGAGATTCGTGCTTCCATGCACACCGATCGGTACTCCGATCACGGCGACTGCACGTTCTTTTTCCTTCACTAGTCCGGTATCAAGCGCCACCTTGGACCCCTGTCTGAACATCTCGTCGATGCTGTTGGGGCGTGGCGCGTTTATGACTGTCACCCCCCATCGAAGGGCTAACCCACGTCCCACCGCGGGGTCTGGGGTTATGACGATTATCGGAATTCCTGGACGGAAGCCGGCCACACGACCGGCTGTACTTCCGGACTCGGTGAAAGCGAGGATAACCTTCGCCCCAACGCTGTCCGCTGTCGTCACAGCGGCGTCAGCAATTGCGCTGTCCAACCCGTGAACTCCGCTTCGCCGTCTATCGGCAATTGCCTCCCGGTCTAGAGATTTTTCTGCTTCCAACGCCACCTCTGCCATAACGGCAGTGGCGATTGCGGGATACTTGCCGACCGAGGTCTCGGCAGACAGCATGATTGCGTCGGTACCGTCAAGCACGGCGTTAGCAACGTCCGTCACCTCAGCCCTTGTAGGCGCGGGTGCGTTGATCATTGATTCCAGCATCTGTGTGGCTGTGATGACCACTTTACCCACGTGATTCGCCCGCTTGATGATCTCCTTCTGGCTGCCCGGCACCAGCGCTATCGGCAGTTCAACACCCAGATCTCCCCGTGCGACCATCACGCCGTCAGATGCATCAATGATGGCGTCCAGGTTATCCATCGACTCGGCAAGTTCGATCTTGGCGATCAACTGGGGGGTGAAGTCACGGGCCGCAAAAAAGTCTCGCACCAGTCGCACGTCTGCGGCCGACCGGATGTAGGAGATTCCCACGTAGTCGACGTGCTCTTCGGCTGCCTTGGCGAGCGCGTCTGAGGTCTCTTTTGTGAGATAGCTAATTCGTGAAGCATGGCCCGGAGACGAGACGGCTTTGTCTGATTCGATCAGACCCCCCACCGTTACTTCGCATTCAAGTTCATCGCTTCGAGATTCTGTAACGACGAACCTCATCGCCCCGTCTGCGATGAAGACGGGCGCACCGGTCGGCGTATTGGACACAAATCCTGGCGGGTGGACGTAGCCGATCTCTGTAGTGGACTCGTCGTTTCCATCCCGAAGGATGTAACGCTGGCCGACCTCCAGCCAGATTCCCTTCTTTGCATCAGGATCAGAACCCGGATCGGGAGCAGGCCCGAGCCGGTGTTTGGGACCTGGGAGATCTGCGAGGACGGCAACCGCAACCCCGTTGCGCTCAGCTCCAGTTCTTACCCGGGCGATGGCTTCCGAGTGTTCCGTTGGTGTGCCGTGGGAAAGATTGAGTCTGGCGACGGACATCCCGGCGCGGATCAGCTCATCGATCATTTCGTCCGAGGCGGTCGCCGGTCCCATCGTGCAAACGATCCGCGTCCTGGGTCGCTTGAGCACGTAATCCGGAGTTGTATAGGAAGGCATTAATGCTCTCAGGAAAAGAGTGGAAATCTGTCGTAGTCGGTCCACAACAATGGCGGTGAATTGCGGGGGCGTCGCCGGGGAAGTGCCACGATATTACAAGTAACGAAAGACTTTAGATCCTAGACGATACGCCCGCGTGGGTAACGGTTCAATTGGCATCCTGAACGTAGGAACGCCATTTTTGTTGACACGTTCCGGCAACGGTTCATACGATGGTATGCACGAAACGCGCTAAACGAGCGCCCGAACCCACATTTGACCCACCCTCACCACGGATAATGTATCGGTTTTGATGCAACTCTCAGGAGACCTTCTCCTCGCCCTCCAAGAAGTCGACGAACGCCTTGCGGAGAAACGAAAAAATCTAGACCATCTCAACGCGGAACTCGAGGCGCAGGCCGAGATCCCGGTTCTCACCCAGAGAGTCGAAGAAGAGGGCACCAACGCCGTCGAACGGCGTGAGAACCTGGCCCGACTCGAAGTCGACGCCGATGCGTTGAGGGAACGGGTTGAAGAACTGGAAGAGCGCATCTACGGCGGTACGGTGACCAATCTTCGAGAACTGACCGCTGTCGAAGAGGAACAGACCAACGCCCGCCGGGAACTCATGCAGGCTGAAGAAGCCCTTGGCCCAGCTCGGCTCGCTGCTGAAGACTCTGAGCGTGCCCGTGAAGAGTTGACCACGACACTCGCCGAGCGCGAAGAATCGTGGGCCGTATCAGCGCCAAAGACTCGTCGGGCTGCTAGGGCTACTCAGAAAGAAGTGACGGTTCTTGAAGAGGAACGGGACGAATCATCCAAGAACGTTCCGGCAGATGAACTCACTCTTTACGACCAGCTTTTGTATCGACGACACGGCGTTGCCATCGCTCGTGTGGAACGGGGCGTTTGCCTGGCTTGCCACATCACGTTGCCGCTGAAGGAAGCCTCCAGGCTCCGACGGTCTGACGCAATTGTGACCTGCGGTAACTGCGGCCGAATCCTCATTCCGAGTTAGAGAGTGAGAGCTGCCGGTTACTACCGGTCTCTTAACTCCGACCCGCGCTCGGAACAGACCGCTATATCTGCGATAGAGCGGTACTGTCGCGAGGGTTTTCATACACTGGCTCATGTTGTAGGGCCGGGCGAACCTCCACTGCGTGAGGCTGACCAGTACGGCGCGCTTGTCGCATATCTGGACGGTTTGGGACGTGGCGAGGCGCTGGTGGTTATACCGGGCGCACGCCATCTTTCTTCCACCCTTGACGGCCTTGTAGAAAGACTGGCCGAGCTTGATCGAGTCGGTGGCCAGGTCAAGTGCGCTGACCTGGCTCTGCCTGACCCATTTCAGAACGCCCTGGAGTCCCTGCCTTTTGCCGGCCAGTTGCCGGCCCAGAATAGGCGCGTTCGGGAATCTCTGATGTCTAAAGCGGCGCGGGGTGAGGTGCTGGGGCGTACCCCGTTCGGGTATGTTGCCGACATTGACGGTACGTTCCAGATCGAGTCGGTCGAGGCGACCCTGGTTCGAAGATTGTTCGATACATACGCCGGTGATGCGCAACCAGATCAACCCGACGCCGTACCGACAGGTGGGCCGGGGCTTCGACGAATTGCGGGTGTTTTCAATGGCGAAGGTTTGCGTACACGCTCCGGCAGGCCCTGGACCCCGGTAACGCTGTCAGGGATGCTCCGTAATCGTGTCTACACAGGCAGCTACGCTCGTTACGGCATGCGTATCGCAAGCAATCATGAACGGATAGTTGAAAGAGACGTATTCAACCGCGCTCAGGCGGTTATGTCGTCCAGAAGTCCAGAGAGGCGAGATCGCTCACTCACTCCTTACCTCTTGAGTGGTCTGGCCCGTTGCTGGTCATGTGGCCGCGGGATGCATGGGATTGAGCGGAGCCGGAAGTGGACCAGGGTTGACGGGAGCAAGGCGTCACGTGCCTATCGCTACTACGCCTGTCCTTCACGTTCCGCCGGTATGGAGAACGAAGAAGAAGAGGCTCATCCGGGATGGCGTGAATCAGATCTTGATCGTGCAACGCTGGACGTTCTAAGAGCTGAGTCGGCCGACCGTTTAAAGGCATGCTTCAATCCGCCAAAGGATGACTCTCAAGGCGAAGAGTTGAGGGTGGTAGAGGCTCAGTTCTTGGAGTCGGTCCGGGTTGTGGCGTCAGGGCGTGGCGGAGTCAGTGATCTGGTATCGCCGTTAGAAGATTTACGCACGGTCAGGGCGATGTACGCGCCGGACGGTGTTGGTGGCGTATCGGCCAGTAGCGCTGCTTTCACATTTGAAGACGTACTGGCGTCTATTGAGACGGCTGAACCGGCGGGCCTTCATGCGGCGATCGCATCGTTGGTGGATCGGGTGATAGTGCATGGCGACCGCGTGGAGCCCGTGTTTCACGCGGGCTGATCGGTCGACAGCCTGCCTCTTTATTCCAGGTAACGGCTTGGTTCGCTGCCTAGGTCCTGTCACAACGTTAAGAACGCGCAACCACCAGGATGAAGTTAGTTACCGGTAGACCATGGAAATACCCACGGAACCGATCCTGAGAGCCGCAGGTGGGGGCGATTGGAGTGGGATTGGCTGTGCTTGCGCTGTACCATCGAGATAGGCAAGTAGGACGGGCGGCCGCCGTTTCGGTTCGGATATTCCGGGCCGTGAGGGAGGAAAGTCCGGGCACCACCAGACAGGATGCCCGCTAACAGCGGGGCGGGGCGACCCGACAGCAAGTGCCACAGAAACATACCGCCTTTCCGGAAACGGAAGGGTAAGGGTGAAATGGCGAGGTAAGAGCTCACCGCCCGGCCGGTAACGGTCGGGGCAGGGTAAACCTCATCCGGTGCAAGGCCAAATAGGGGGACTCAGGCGTTTGGACAGTCCCCGGGTTGGCCGCTTGATCCCTTCAGCAATGGAGGGACTAGATGGATGACCGCACAGGGATTGGACGCGGGGATGAAGGCATGACCGTAAACCCGCATCAAACCTGGACAGAACCCGGCTTATAGTCCCACTTGTCTTGTACAGCCTTTCGGCCCCGACGGCGCTCGACGCCCCGGGGTCCGAAGGGCCAATATCTTCTGGCAGCCGGTTAACGTGTCTCGCACTACGTTGACACTGATACCGCCAAACGTGAGAGAGTAAGCACGTTTGGTGGCCCGTCCGTGAACGTTTTCATGGATTGGTGTGACTCGACTTTAAACAAGTAACGGTGGAAGCATATGCAACCTTCGGTTGTAGTGATCGGAGGCGGGACCGGGAACTTCAGCGTTCTCTCAGGTCTCAAGGGACACGATATGGATCTGACCGCCGTGGTCGCTATGAGCGACAGCGGTGGGAGTTCAGGACGTCTTCGCGACGAGCTTGGCCAGCTACCACCGGGGGACATCCGCCAGTGCCTGGTGGCTCTTGCTGGGGATGCGGATCAGGGCGCTATGTTGCGCCGCCTGTTTACACACCGCTTCTCGATGGGTGAAGGGCTTGAGGGCCATAGCGTCGGGAATCTGTTGCTCGCTGCATTGACTGAGATAACGGGCGCACACGATCGCGCAATCGAATCGGCGTCGCGTCTTCTCAACATCAAAGGCCGCGTACTGCCGGTGACACTGACCAATTCCCACCTGCACGCAATGCTTTCGGACGGTCGAGAACTAGAAGAAGAAGCGTTGATAGACACGCGCGGCAATGAGGACGGTGTCGAGATAGACCACGTTTTCCTTTCACCGCCGGCCTACGCCTTCCCTCCCGTGGTTGAGGCGATTACGAACGCCGATCTTGTAGTGCTTGCGCCGGGTGATCTGTACACCAGCCTGATTCCTAATCTTCTTGCGGACGGCGTGTGCGAGGCGATCAGGTCGTCTAAAGCTCGACTCGTTTATATTACGAACCTCATGACAAAACCGGGTGAAACAGACGGTTTCACCGCTGAACGCTTCGTGACCGAGGTCAATCGCTACATCGGGCACGATGAACGGATAGATGCTGTTGTCGTTAACTCAGCGGAGTTCAGCGAGCGCGTACGGCAGCGCTACGTACAACTTGGCGCACGGCCCGTTGAGTACGACATCACCCGGATGAAGGAACTCGTGCCGTGGGTCGTTGAGAACGATCTGGTGGCCGAGGGCATTTTTGTGCGTCACGACCCTGACAAACTGGCAAGGGCGTTGATGGGCCTGATCCCCCGGCTGATTTCGGATCAGGACTCTCGGGGCGGTATCCCGACCGCAGGCGGTTAAAGAAACCCCGGCGACGGTAGGCGGCAACTACTTCGGTAGACGGTCCAGCGCCTGATTCGCAATGGAAGTTCGCCCGTTATAGCGGGGGTCAGCGATGGCTATGAACGCGTCCTTGATCGTCTCCATGTGTGCCGGGGAGACCTGTGCAGCCGAGAATGTCATTCGATTAATGATCCGCGTCACGCGTTGAGCGGTCGGTCCCTTGGCGGCGCGCTTTGCCGCAGTTTTCGCGGGCACGCCCAGATCGACGATCGCTGCCAGCGTCCTGAGTTCACACTCTGCACCTTCACGCGGTAGAGCCTGTAACAACTTTGCCAGGCTTTTCGTGGCCGCGACATAAACGATGTCGTCGTCATCAAATATCGCCAAGAGGCCCGGTTTATCCCCAATCATCCAAACGCCCTCAGGCGTCAGAGAGTGACGTTCACCTGAGGTGAGCGTGAGATAGGGGATCTCCCATTTTCCAAGATCGGTTGAATTAAATTGCATCATTTTGATCTTGTAATATGAGGTAATTATGATAGCGGACGCTACCTCGATTATAGCTATTCCCACGAGTGCATAGCGAAATCCGTATATATGAAGAAGAAAAGCGAAAAATTTGGGAGGGCGTGGGCCCAAAGTGGTTAGAAAATTGGATGCGCTGGTGTGGCGTGTGTCATACCATCTGGTCAGTTACTAGTAATGGGAAAATACCGTGGCCACCGACGGATCTATGATCGCGACGCTGGATAAATTTTTGCAACTGATTCTTGTGGTCGACGATAACCCTGACGTGCGCCTGGCGCTTGCTACCCTCCTTCAAGATGAAGGATTTGAGGTGGCCGAGGCGTCAGACGGGGATGTTGGGCTGGAATCTGCAAGGGAACGTAAGCCGGATCTTACTTCTGGACCTCATGATGCCGCGTATGGACGGCTTTGAGACCCTTTGTGAATTGAAGAATGATGAGAACCTTGCCGACGTGCCGGTCGTGGTTCTTACGGCACGACGTGGCAGCGAAGATATGACTCTTGCGCGGGCCCTGGGGGCAACCGACTATCTGAACAAGCCTTGGAACGATGGCGGGCTTGAGACCGCGGTCAACAAAGCGCTGGGGCTCGACTAAGCAGAGCCGGGGCGTCGCTCGAATGCCTCCGCTATCCCTTCAGCCGTGGCAGGAACAACGCGTACCTCGGTGATGAACCCCGTGATGAACGACGCCGGTGTTACGTCAAAGGCCGGATTGATCGCCTGTGTCCCATGCGCTGGGACCCTGACGCGTTGAACTTCTCCGTCGTCGTTCAAACCTTCCACAAACAGCACTTCATCCCCGTCCCTTTCTTCTACCGGGATGGACTCGCCGTCCGGTGTGTCTCTATCGAATGGCGTTAGCGGGGCTGCGATGTAGAAGGGGATGCCATTCGCACCAACGGCCAACGCGTGTGTGTATGTGCCGATCTTGTTGGCGGTGTCGCCGTTGGCCGCGATGCGGTCTGCGCCTGTGATGACGATGCCCACCCGTCTCTGACGCATGAGCTGTGCCCCTGCGCCGTCCGCAATGAGGCGATGGTCGATTCCCTCGTTGAGTATTTCCCAAGCTGTTATGCGTGCGCCCTGGAGCCTTGGACCTGTCTCTGATACCCAGACGAAGGGGCTCAGACCTTCACGCGCCGCCGCGTAGATGGGAGATGTGGCCGGGCCCCAGTCCTGCGCCGCCATCCAGCCCGCGTTGCAATGGGTCAGCACACGTCCGCCGTGGGGCAACAAACTTGCACCGTGAAGACCGATGGAGCGTGCCGCATCGACCTCTGCATCGTCATGCGCGCGGGCGGCTTGCAGTACGGCCGCAGAATCGGTCGTGCTTCCGACGTATGACCCAGTGTATGACCCGGCGGGCATCACCTCGTCCAGCCTGACCTTGAGGTTGATCGCAGTCGGGCGCGTGTTCAGGAGCAGGTCGTAAGCGTCTGATAATGAGTCGCCATTTTTGGCGGCCAGCGCCAGCCCGTAAGAGCCCATGACGCCGATGGTGGGCGCTCCGAGAACCGCCATGCCGGAAATAGCGTCGGCAACCTGGATCATCGTGGTGGCGCGCTCAGACTCAAACCTGTGCGGGAGTCGACGCTGGTCGATAAAACCGACCGCGTCGTCCTCCCACCACACCGCTCGATAGTCCTCACCATTGACCTTCAGCTTTGTCCTTTGTTAATGCTGTCGCAGATCCGCCTGCACGGGGCGTCACCGCACCCTCTCGTAGGACTATCCAGGGTGTTTACGGACCGGCGAGGAATCTCAGTATCCGTTTCTTACGACCCGGAGGTAGCCCAGTCGACGCCAATCAAAACGTGCTTCTGGAACGATGGGTTGCGCATGCTGACGCCTGCGTGACCGAGAGAGGTGTTGAACACACGACCCTTGCCGTACTGGTGCGTCCACGCCATCGGTCGCTCTACGCCTTCGATCATCGCAGACATGAAAACGTCGATACCCGGCTGGATGTCGAGGTCGCAGTAACTTTCGTCATCGGTCTCGAAGTCGGTCAGGCCCGCTGCGCAGGGGTGATCGGCGTTTTTGATGTTGACGGTGAATCGACCAAATGGTGGATGGTTACTGGTGCCAGACACCCATCCGCCGCCGGTGATCTTCTTCATCTCCGGCCAGTCCGGGCAGGAGTCCGGTGAGATGTGGATAGAGACCAGGGAGCCGCCCTCGTTAACGTATTTAGTAAAGTTGTCTCGCTGAACCTCCGACATGTCGTTGTTTGAGTCCGCACGTCGGCGGGAGTTCATGACGATGGCGTCATAGCCGTCCGTGGAAGGGACGTTTAGCTCGAAAGCGAAATCGCTCACGTCCACGGTGTGCCCGGCGTCTCTCAAGAATGAGGCAAGGATAGGTGTGGTTTCGCTGTAGGGGTGGTTACCGCCGCTAATGAGGAGGAGATTCATGAAATGCCTTTATCGATTCCCTGTGAGTGTCGTGTGTGGCATCCCGGGTGGGTCAGGAACGCCGTGTGTCCAGTTCAGGCCGCTAGAATATCAGCCGCACGCAATAAGATCGGCCCCCACCGTAATCTCGACCCGGTATTCGACGTATTCGACCTTCAGATACTCCTCATAGAAAGAGTTCCATGAAAATCACCGGCTTCCGTACCCTTGTGCTCGGCACCCCCTGGCGCAATCTGACGTATCTGATCCTTGAGACAGATGAAGGACTGACGGGCGTTGGAGAGGCAAGGGTTCTCGGCAAGACGCACACGGTTACCGAATATTTGAAGGACGCACAGCGACATTTCGTCGGCCACAGTCCATTTGACGTGGAGATGCTGTTCCGTCGCATGACCCTGCTGGACTTCGGTAAAGCCGGTGAAGTGGTCCACACGGGGATTGCTCTTGTGGAACTGGCGTGCTGGGATCTGATCGGGAAGGCGTGTGGCCAGCCGGTTTACAACTTGCTGGGCGGCAAGGTCAGGGAAACGGTTCCGGCCTACGCAAACGGCTGGTACACGGTCGAACGATCTCCCACCGATTTCGCTGAGGCGGCGACGCGTGTGATGGAGAGCGGATACAAGGGGATGAAGTTTGACCCGTTCGGCAACGGAGATCTTGAACTAACCCGTGAGCAGTTCCACTCATCGATGGATCTGATTGAGGCTGTGGCGTCCGTGGCCGGTACGCGTGCACAGATAATGCTGGAGATGCACGGCCGGTTCACTCCGGCGCAGGCGCGTGAGATCGCCCGACACGTCGAGAAGTACAGCCCGGCGTGGATCGAGGAGCCGACGCGACCCGGAGATATTCTTGCACTGATGTCCGTACGCCAGCACACATCTCTACCGATAGCGACGGGCGAGCGACTTTACGGTGCGCAGGAGTTTGTGCCGCTTTGGCAAAGCGGTGCAGCGGACATCATCCAGCCCGATATCACACAGTGCGGCGGGATTCTTGAGACCAAGAAGATTGCCGCTGCCGCCGAGACTTATTCGATGATGGTCGCTCCGCATAACGTTGGCGGCATTGTTTCGACTATGGCCGCACTCCAGCTGACGCTCACATTGCGAAATGGCAAGATTCTGGAGCACTTCAACGACTTTGCGGACCCGGGCGTGAAACTCGCGGGCAGCAACTACCCAGAGGTCGTTGACGGCGTGTTCACCGCACCGACGGAGCCCGGATGGGGGATAGAGCTCGACGAGGATTACATCCTGGCGCACCCTCCGGTCGTTATTGACGGGATAGTGCAGGACCCGGGGCTGGCGATGTTCGAGAAGGATGATTGGCAAAAACGCGGTCAGAACGACTAGGCGCGCCTGATGAGAATTGGGCGGGTTTATGTTTAAACACGCGTGTTTCGCAGATTATGCAAACCCTCTCTATACCGTTTCGGCGCCTTCCTGACACGCTCACTTATTGGAACCTCCGCCCGGGAAGAACGCAAAGTATTTGTCAGCGTAAGCCGACGGCAACAGCCGGACGATGCGAGAAAGTTTATACAACCTCTGGTCCTTCTTTTTGAAATGCCAGTACGACTGCCAAGCCGGACAGGTCAAGGTAGTTGAATCGATCGCTGGGGTTCTGAAAAGAACCTGACAGGCGCCCACGTGCCTCGGGCCGTCGATATGTGAACCCTCCCCTCACACGACCGCCAGGGGCACTATTATTTTTCCGACCATTCCTGAACCCCCCGGTAACCTGAACGGCCCAGAGTGGTTTGGAAGCGGGCGCGAAAAGAGCCCCGTGTTACCGGGGCTCTTTTTTTATTCTTTTATGGCGACCCCGAGCAGATTCGAACTGCCGATCTCCGCCTTGACAGGGCGGCGTGTTGGACCGCTACACCACGGGGCCACGTTGCGACGTTTCCGTCAACGCACAATAGTTTACGTTAATGCTCGCCATAAGGACCGTCAACAGCGTTATTCACGGATATTGGATAGTGCGTCCACTATCTGGCCGTGAACAGCCGATCTGTTGACTACGTCCACCGTTTCATTACCAGATGTTAGCCTCAGGTTACCCGAGGTAAGCGCGCAACTCGGAGTTGAACTCGGCACGCCTTAGCGTCGTCAACGCTTTGCGTTCGATCTGCCGAATCCGCTCCCGTGTCACATGGAGCTCGTTTCCGATCTCCTCCAGCGTCCACACTTTTCCGTCCGCGATGCCAAACCTCAACTCCAGCACGCGACGTTCGCGGGCCGAGATTGTGGTGAGGACATCATGGATCTGATCCCTGAGTGAGTGACTGGTCGCCACTTCGCTGGGGTCTGGAATAGTCCGGTCCTGGATGAAATCTCCAAGCTGACTCTCTTCACCGGCGCCCACAGGGGTCTCTAGCGAGACCGGGTCCTGAGACATCTTCTGAATTTGGCCCACCCGCTCGGGCGTGATTTCCAGGCGTTCAGCGATCTCTTCGGCAGTCGGCTCTCGGTTCAGCTCTTGAGCGAGCTGACGTCGTGTCCGGGCAAGCTTGTTGATGGTCTCAACCATGTGCACCGGGATGCGGATCGTGCGGGCCTGGTCGGCTATCGACCGGGTTATGGCCTGACGTATCCACCAGGTTGCGTAAGTGGAGAACTTGAAGCCTTTGCGGTAGTCAAACTTCTGGATTCCACGAATCAGGCCAAGGTTTCCTTCCTGGATCAGGTCCAGTAGTGAAAGTCCTCTTCCTGAGTACTTCTTCGCCACGCTGACGACGAGTCTGAGGTTCGCCTCGCCAAGGTGGAGTCGTGAGGAAGCCTCTTCGTCTTCGATGTGTCGGTAGAAACGCGCCAGGTACGACGAGTGAGACTTGAGCGCCTCGTCGGCCGGGTGGTCTTCCAGAACATCCGCCATGTCATCGAGCTTCGGGTCGATGTTCCAGAGAACCTCGATGCCCTGCGGAAGAAGCGCCGAGACGGTAGATAACTCTGCGACCGCCGCCTTGGCTTCATCCGGCTCGATGGTGAGCGTGTCAGAAAGGTAGTTGACCAGCTCTTCGTTCTGGATTCCGTCGATAAGCTCCCTGAGATCAGGGTCTGCCGTGACGGTGGAGAGTGTTACCGGAGTGGGCGCGCCGATAAAACGAGCGATCGCATTAGCGACGTCGTTCAACTCGGAGAGTCGCTTGAGCGCGGCCGCTGAAATGGCGTATGCCGGCTTGTGCTGACGCTGTTCTTCTTCAGTGTCGAGGGCGGTCAGACCGTCTCCCAACTCGATCGCTCGGGCTAGGATGCGTTCCTGCTTGGCGTTCAGAAGATCAACGGCACCGATCTCTCGGAGGTACATTCGTACCGAGTCGTTGAGAACGTCGGCATCCGCCTGCGGTAGGTCAGGCTGAACCTCTCGGCGGCCGACATCGGTGCTGGCATCCCAGTCATCTTCGCGGGAGATTTCGGTGAAGCCACGGCTCTCAAGGATCCCTGTGGTGGTCTCCTCGGAGTCTTCCCAGGCCTGTGAACCCTGATTAGGGTCAATTCGCCAAGGTTTGTGGTCTTCAGATTCTTCGGGTCGGTCTTTGGATTGTCTGGTTGTGGTCATGTTGTGTGGTACGTCAACCTATTACAGCTGGTTCCGAAATACATGTAAATCGGGCGTGCTGGTTTCAAGTGTCGGTGTAGCGTCGGCCGTTCCGGGCTCCTTGAAGGGGTACGTCGACGGCATGCTCAACCCGACAGACGGGATTTACCCGTTCTGAGGTTTAGATGCCGCTAAGTTATTCAGGGATGCAGCCTGACGGGCCAACGTGGCGCAGATCCCTGATAGTTATTGATGATGGCACTACTGGCGTGAAATTCGCATGAAGAGTGTCGGTGCTTGACCGATACTCCCACCTTCCATCGCGAATCTGCACTATATCCACAGGTATTTTAGCTCTTATCGACATTTTCCGCACGGTCGGGTGTCTCAAGGCCCGAGAAACCACCCAGAATCTTGGTCTGAATCCGGTTTTTACCCCATGTACATTCTCTACAAGAATCGGGTTTGCATAGTATCTCTGGGTATCTGGGGCCGACGTGGATAAGATGGCGTCAATAACGAGGCTGCTATCTATGTCGCCCGAGTGATTCTTAAATATAAAGGACTGCCACTAGTCCGAGGTGACGCCGATGCCGAGAAGAAAAAAATCTGAGGTTCCGCCGTCGACGCTCGGCGAGCTCAAGGCGTCCGGTTACGAAAGCCGTTCATTGCGCGACGAGATACGCGCCAACCTTGCGGACCGGATCGCGTCCGGAGACAAGTTGTTTCCCGGAATACTGGGCTACGAAAAGACGACCATCCCGGAGATCGAGAACGCACTGATGTCCGGACAGGACATGATCATCCTCGGCGAGCGCGGGCAGGCAAAATCCCGGATGGTACGGGCGATCACGGGACTGCTAGACGAGCGCGTGCCTTTCGTAAGCGGCTCCGAGATAAACGACGATCCGTTTGCTCCGATTAGTCGTGCGGCCATAGATATCGTCGCCGAGCAGGGAGATGATACGCCGATCGATTGGCTGAACCGGGACGACCGATACGGTGAAAAACTGGCGACCGCGGACATCACGATGGCGGAACTCCTTGGCGACGTAGACCCCATCAAGGTTGCCGAAGGCCGATACCTGTCGGACGAATTAACCATCCATTACGGGCTGATCCCACGAACCAACCGCGGTGTCTTCTGCATCAACGAGCTTCCGGATCTGGCGGAACGCATCCAGGTCGGGCTTTTCAACCTGATGGAAGAGAGGGACATTCAGATCAAGGGCTACCTGGTACGGATGCCGCTCGACATTTTGATCGTAGGGACCGCAAACCCGGAGGACTACACCAACCGTGGCCGCATCATCACGCCGCTGAAGGACCGTTACGGGGCGCAAGTCCGCACGCACTACCTGGAGAGGATCGAGGACGAACTCGAGATAGCGGAACAGGAGCGCTCCCACTACGCCGCGTCAGAAGATCGCATTCATGTCCCGCCATACATGGCTGAGGTCGTCGGCGAGATAACTTCACTGGCCCGCCGAAGCCCTGAGGTGAATCAACGCTCTGGCGTCTCGGTTCGCATGACCATTGCCAACCTTGAGACTGCTCGTGCATCGGCGTTGCGCCGTGCGCTTCGGCTGCATGAGGATATGGGTTCGATCCGTGTGAGCGATATGTCGGGTTTGATCGCCTCGACGCGCGGGAAGCTTGAGCTGGAGACTATCGAGGAAGGTCGAGAAAACGACGTAATTGAGGACATCATCAAGCGAGCAGTCCTTGAAGTGTTTAACAGGCATTTCCAATCCGACGAGCTTGACGGCGTTGTGGCATCGTTCGATCCCGGCACCACGGTTGAAGCCGGGCAAGATCTACCGTCAGGCGAGTACGTCAACGCCGCCAGCAGGGTGATCGGACTGGGACCGGTGTTACGTCGACTTGAAGCGGACGACAAGCCGCACGAAGTCGCATCGGCGGTCGAGTTCGTTCTGGAAGGCCTGCATCTGAACCGCCGACTGAATCGTAAATCTGCCGGAGGCCGGGTCACATACAAGGAGAAGCCTCTGCCTAGATCGTTACGTGAGGGCATGGATATTCGGTTCGATGACCTGGGCGATCTGGGAGACGGACCCAATGGCGAACCGGGTGACGATGGGGGCGGACGACGTCGTCGGCGACGACCGCTGGATAGCGATTAGCCGGCATGGTCTTCTTCCGCTATTCAAGCTGGGACGGTTCGCAGGAGCCTTTCAAACCCGGCGCAGATGATCTCATGAACGCTCTCTCGGACAACCTGTTCGAGCACGGCGACATGATGCAATCGCTCAGAGACCTGTTTCGTAACGGCATGGACGGGACGGACGGTGAGCGGATGCAGGGTTTGCGCGACATGATCCAGAGGCTGAAGAAGGAGAGGCAAGAGCGTCTGGAGAGCTACAACCTTGATTCAGTGATCGACGACATCAAGGAGAAACTCCAGGAGATCATAGACTTGGAGCGCGCCGGAGTGCAGTGCAACTTGCAGGAAGCAAAGGACAGGTGGGAGTACGCCATCCCCTCAGAGCGGGAGGATATGCAGGGGCCGTTGGACTTCGTTCAGCAACGAGCCGATAGATCCACCCAGACACTGGACTCTTTGCCCGACAGCTCCGCAGGTGCTATCAAAGAACTCTCCGAGTACGACTTCATCGACTCCGAGGCTCGCGAGAAATTCAATGCGCTATTGGATCAGTTGCGTGAGCAGATGGTGCAGAACTTCGCTCAGCGTCAGTCGGAAGCGGTCCAGGGCATGACGCCGGAGCAGCAGCAAGAGATGCGCGAAATGATGCACGCGCTGAACCAGATGCTGCGGGGGAAGGCGGAGGGCAAAGAACCGGACTTTGACGGTTTCATGGAGAAGTTCGGCCACTTTTTCGACCCGGACCGACCGGGCACTATGGACGAGCTGCTGGACATGATGGAAGAGCAGATACGGCAGTTGCAGTCGATGCTAGGAAGTATGTCGGAAGAGGCCCGCTCTGATTTGATGGGAGCAATGCGGGAGGCGCTGGATGAGGAAACGATATCCGAGATGGCGGAACTGGCAGGGATGATGGAAGAGCTTCGGCCGGGATCAACGCAGGGCCAGAGATACCCGTTTTCCGGCCATGACCAGATGTCGATGTCCGAGGCGATGGAGATGATGGAGCAACTTCAGCAACTGGACGAACTGGAGTCTGACCTTCAGTCGGCCGGACGAAGTGGTGATCTTGATGGGATTGACCCGGATGAGCTGACGCGACTGCTTGGCGAGGACGCCAGAGATGCACTGGATGAGATGCAAGATGTCGCCCGGATGCTTGAGGAAGAGGGCTACATCAAGCGGGATGGCGATCGCTGGGAGCTGACGCCGCGTGCGATCCGCAAGATGGGCGAGCGGGCGTTACGTGAAGTTTTTGGAAAGCTGCAAAAGGATGGCATCGGCGGGCATCGTATTGAGTCCACAGGCGACGGCGGGGATCCGACGGGCGCGTCCGCCCCGTATGAGCCGGGTCAGCCATTTGACGTAAACCTGTATAAATCGCTTGCGAACGCCGTAAAACGCGGGGGCGCGGGCGTCCCAATACGCATGCAGGTCGAAGACTTTGAGGTGGACGAGCTGGAGCACTCCACGGACGCCGCAACGGTTCTTATGCTGGATCAGAGCAGTTCCATGCATCACTACGGGCGCTGGGGCGCGGCCAAGCGGGTGGCGATGGCGCTACAGTCGCTGATCCAGACTAAGTACCCCCGAGACCGGCTGTTCATAGTCGGATTCTCTGACTACGCGGTGGAGTTGAAGCCGGGTGAATTGCCGACGACGACGCCAAACAACTGGATGCAGGGCACCAACATGCAGCACGCCATGATGATCGCCCGTAAGTTGCTGGCCAGAGAGCGTGGGGCTACCCGACAGATCATCATGGTGACGGACGGCGAGCCTACCGCGCATCTGGAAAGTGGGATTTCCTACTTCGACTATCCGCCGAGCCGACGTACGGTGTCCGAAACGCTGAAGGAGGTCCGCAATTGCACACGGGCCGGAATCACAATCAACACCTTTATGTTGGAGCAGACCAGTTATCTGACTGCGTTCATTGATTACGTAACAAAGGTGAACAGGGGCCGCGCTTTTTTCACAGACCCTGAGAGGCTGGGCGACTACCTTCTTGTGGACTACCTGTCTAATCGCAATCGTCGAGTCGCCTGAACTGACTCGCCTGAGCGGGTTGGCCCGGTGAAACGTCACCGAAATCGCACGGATTAACGCGGTCCTCTGACCGTGTCACGCGTTAATCTAAGAGTTACCCGGATACACCGAGTACGCGGTAATCCGCTCCGGATGGGATCTACACCAGCGCAAGGCCGACAGGGCAGTGCGAACGATCGACAGGGGAAGCATGCCGCCCGGCTATTTCACTCTGATCCACGGCGACGCCGAGTTGTCGGACGTTGAAACGGAGGAGCTGGTGACCGGCCTGAGGGCGACGTTAAAAGCGAACGGATATCCGGACGAAAGACGGTAAGTGACGAGCATCTCGGGGAGAGAGTGTCGTCGCCAGATCGGTCGGAGCAAGTCCCGTTCTTACAGCACCCGACCTGCTACGGCGCTCAACTTCGCCACCATCTCTGGGTCCCGGGAGTCCCTTGCCGTGATGATCGCCGTGTCCAGTACGCGGTCGCATCCGTCAGGGCAGGTCTCGGGGCGATCCTGAAGGTCGGGTACGGCTCTTCGGGCCAGCGATGCTGCGTTAAGGGCGTTTGCTGAAAGCACCTTGATCACCATCTCCACAGTTACCGAATCATGGTCCGGGTGCCAGGTGTCGAAGTCGGTCACCATAGCCATCGTGGCGTAGCAAATCTCTGATTCACGGGCCAACTTTGCTTCCGGCATGTTGGTCATGCCGATCACGTCGCAGCCCCACTGCCGATACAGATTGGACTCCGCCAGCGTGGAAAATTGCGGCCCCTCTATCGCTATATACGTACCGCCGCGCCGCACAACTACGTCAGTGTTGGCCGCCGCTTCTAGGGCGTCGCCAAGACGGCTGCATGTCGGGTGAGCAACGGCCACATGAGCCGCAAACCCCTCCCCGAAGAAACTCTTTTCGCGCGCAAACGTCCGGTCGATGAACTGATCAACGACTACAAATGACCCCGGCGGTAGATCTTCCCGTAGAGAGCCGACGGCGCTGAACGACAGAATATCGGTGACGCCCGCGCGTTTAAGCGCATCGATGTTTGCCCGGTAATTGATCTGGGTAGGTGGGATTCGGTGTCCCCGTCCGTGCCGTGGGAGGAAGACGATCCGGTGGCCATCTATCTCGCCGAACAGCAACTCGTCGGAGGGTTCTCCGAAGGCTGATTCGACACGCACCCACTGAGTGTTGGACAAGCCTTCCATGTCGTAAAGACCACTTCCGCCGATCATCCCAATTAGCGGTCGTTTGTCGTCGCCGGTTTGACTCATCCAGATTGCTTTCTGTTTGTGAACGTTCGGGCCATGTCATTCGACGGACCGGTTATTCATGAGCGGACTGTTGCTGCGTCGTAATACGTGTGCATGATATCGGTCCGGGCCACGTTGTTCGCACTTCGAGTCACAAATGCAACTACGACAATCGCCAGACAAAGTGAATCCAGCCTCTCGACTTATGTCTGGCCGTCTTGCCGCGGTTCTAACGAATCCGTCGTTGCAAATCCGGAGCGTTGTGCGCCGGATGGGCCTGTTGGCCTTGCTGTTTGTTGCGACACTTTCCGGAGCAACCGTCGGTTACGTAATCATTGAGGACTTCACCGTGGAAGCGAAGAGGCAGGCGGATGGGCTGTGGATCCGAGCCATGGCACTTCGGGACCCGGTAGGCGCAAGCATCCTTGGCCTGCGACATCAGAGCGGTGACATGAGGGTTTTGCCTTCTCTATACGTGGTCCTGGTGCCTGGGGAGACGGTGGTGGCGCTGGGGACGCGGGAGCAGCTCGATAGCCTGGGATAGGCGCTTATGGCAGGTGCCGGGTAGCTTGGCGTATTCCCCCTCTCCCAGCGGGAGAGGCCTGCCTGATTCAAGGGTGAGGGAGAAGGTTGTGGGGGGGGGGCATCACAAGAGTATTAGCGGGAACCGATCTGCCGGTGAAGGTCCCTCGGCTTCGCTCGGGATGACGGACAGTTGCAGTGGCGCATCCCTTCGCACTGGCCACCAATGCGAAGGCTGTTTATGGTGTCGCTTCTACAGGTAATCAGTACAAGGACCGCACATGCGAGCAGGATTTGGACAGTTCAAGGAAGCCACCCCTGAGTATCTGCGGTTTGCGCAGCAGTACGGTGCGACGGACATCCTGCTCAACCAGCCCAATCTGCCGGGGGCGGGAGGTCGATGGGAACTGCACGATCTGGTGAAGCTTCGACTGTCAATCGAACAGCACGACATGAAGCTATCGGCGCTGGAGAACGTGCCGACCAACTTCTACGACCACATCATGCTGAACGGGCCGAAGCGCGACGAGCAGATCGAGAACATGATCTACACCGTCCGCAACATCGCCCGGGCCGGCATCCCGATCTTCGGGTACAACTGGATGCCGTCGCACGTATGGCGAACTCCGCCTGCGCTGATCCGCGGCGGCGCAGTGGCTACGGCGTTCGACTACGAGCTCTCCAAGCAGATGCCGCTGACGCATGACAGGGCGTACTCCGAGGAAGAGATGTGGGAGAACCTAGAGTACTGGATCAAGATTATCACGCCGGTCGCCGAACAAGAGGGCATCCGACTCGGTATCCATCCCTGCGACCCGCCGGTCGCCGAACTTGGCGGCATCCCGCAGCTCTTACGCAGCTTTGACGCCTACAAACGGCTCATAGAGATCGTGCCGTCCGACTCGAACGCCATCGAGTTCTGCCAGGGGACGTTTTCGGAGATGGAGGATGCTGCGGGAGAAGGCATATACGACATGATTCGCTACTTCGGTGAGCGTCACAAAATCCTGTATGTCCACTTCAGGAACGTGTCCGGTCAGGTGCCCGTATTTCACGAGGAGTTCATCAACACCGGCTGGGTGGACATGTACCGTGCGATGACCATTTACAACGAGGTCAACTTCGATGGCTTCTTCATCGACGACCACGTCCCGCACACACATCAGGACACGCAGTGGGGCCACCGCGGCCGGGCGTTCGCAAACGGGTATATTCAAGCCATGATCGAGGCAGTCACAAAAAATGGATGATGTGGCTGTGATGGCGGGGTAGGGACATTGAGGGTACGTTTTGGTGTGGATGACTAGGCCGGGCGGGGTGGCTCTTGTCGCGGTGGCGATCATCGCTATGGCGTGCTCCGGGGGAGACGTGCCGGGGGCTCAATCCGGAGCGGAGCCTGATTCAACGGCAACGGCGGCTCCGACAGCCTCCGCTGCCCCGACAGCTGTGGCAAACCCCGCGCCTATCGCCGACGCAATTCCATCCCCTACCGCCACTCCGTTTACCCCTCCGCCGACTGTGTACACGCCTCCCGTTAGCTCGCAGTCGCCGGGGACTCCCACGCCCGTATCGCCGACACCGACCCCAACCCCGACCCCGGCGCCGTCTCCAGCCCGGCTGAACGCATCGAACGGCGTACGTGACTGCAAAACTCTTGGCCTGTCCGGCCCGTGGTTGTCGATCGGCTCAACTAACTTGGCATCGCTGCCGACGTTGTCGGCGTCAACCAGGTCACAACGGACCTGCCGCAGTGCGCACACCTGAGTTCGATACCTCGTTCGACTGGGATATGACCCGAGGGTTGGGAGCGAGGATCGAGGCGCCGGTGGTCAGCGGCGCCGAAGAGAACTTACTTCGATACCCGGGCGACCCATATGGGGCGGAGAACATTTTCGTGCATGAATTCGCCCAGACGTTGTTCGAGTATGGCCTCGTGGCCGCGGATAAACGGACACTCAATCCGAATACGTCTCTCCTGAGGGTTTACTGGACCGATGGTGGACAACTGTTGACCGCGTGGCTGGCCGTGCATGACAGCGCGATCGAATCAGGACGCTGGGCAGGAGAACGTACGCCGCCACCAACTGGACGGAACTGTGGGCTACCGCGCCGCAGGCATGGTTCGGGGTGCTGAATCGGCCACAGGAATATGCGTTCGAAAGCACCAGGAAAGGGTTGACGGGGTTCGACTCGGCGGTCGCCGAGGTGTTCGCGACCGTCTATCCAGGTGACTGGACTCCCGTTTCGCCTTAGTCTGTCGTTTACGCGCGGTTCACGGAAGTGTAGACGCGCCCTCGGACACCATCAGAGCAGGCAAATTGAGGAGCAGCGACATGCGACCTAACGTCATCAGGCAGAAGCTGGATGCTGGAGAACCGACCCTGAGCACGCATGTCCACGGCGTGTGGCCGTCGGAGATCGAGGCGCTAGGCCACACCGGGCTTTACGACTACGTGGAGTTCGTGGCGGAGTACGGCCCGTCCGACCTTCACGACCTTGACAACATGTGTCGTGCGGCCGAGCTATACAACATGGGCTCGATGATCAAGATCGACCAGAGCCTCATGCCATTCCTCGCACAGCGGGGCATCGGAGCCGGGTACGGCAGCGTTCTGTTCACGGACGTTCGTAACATGGACGAGGTTAACGACTGCATACGCGCCGCACAGCCGGACCACCCGGACTACGGCGGCACGTACGGCGTCGCCACACGACGCAACTCTTACATGGGCTACGGAGGCTCGCAGGAGTACGTCGAGTCGGTTGGCGACACGGTGCTGGCCTTCATGATCGAGAAGAAGGGCGCGGTCGACCACCTTGAGGAGATCCTGTCTCTGAAGAAGGTCGAGATGGTCCAGTGGGGCGGCGCTGACTTCTCCATGAACATCGGACAGCCCCGGAACATGAGCCACCCGGACGTGGTCGCCGCCAAGAAAAAAACGTTCGAGGTTGCCATCAAAATGGGTGTGCCGCCGAGGGCCGAGATCGGGACAGCGGATGAGGCGAAGGAGTACCTGGACATGGGCGTCCGGCACTTCTCGGTGGGCACGGACACCACGAACCAGCACGACTACTGGAAGCGTGAGGGTGACGGAATCCGAAAGGCGCTTGGCGGAAGCTAGGCGCTTGGGCGCGAAGCCTCCTCCCTCGGGGAGGAGGCTGGAGGTGGCTCGCGTTTTGCGATCACGCCGTTGTTGCCGAATGCCCGCCCTTCGAGAGCCTCAGGGTAGGTTTGGGTACTTGTCTTATTGTTGAGTTTGATGACTCATCTCAGAGTCAGGCTGGATGCGAGAGCATATGCGTGGGTCCCGTGGGCTGAGCCGGTCGAGCGTGTCGTCACGGTGTTGCGACGCGCCGATTCACCCGCGACCATGCTTTGTTCACGATTACCCATGAGAAATCCCGGAGGTTCGGAATGCCTGAGATGACGTCGTTCGAGCACGGTGCACCTTGTTGGACCGATCTCTCTACGAATGAGCCTGCTCGCGCCAAGAATTTTTACTCGACGTTGTTCGGCTGGACCTATCAGGACAACGATATGGGCGGCGGGAATTACTACTCGATGGCCCGTTTGGAGGGCCGGGACGCGGCGGCGATATACGGCCAGGGCGAAGCCGAGGTCGAACAGGGTGTCGCTCCGCGCTGGAGTACCTACATCAACGTCGATGACGTCGACGCGGCTGCGGCAAAGGTCGTACCCGCCGGTGGCACGCTGATGATGCAACCGTTTGATGTGATGGGCATCGGTCGGATGGCGCTGATGTTCGATCCCACGGGTGCGGTTGTAGCGTTGTGGCAGTTCACGGGACACGCGGGTGCCCGGGTCGTGAACGAGCCGGGTGCGATGACCTGGCATGAGCTATCGACCCGTGACACGGATGTCGCGGGTAAGTTTTACGAGGAGCTACTGGGCTGGCACTCGCACAGTGAGGACATGGGCGGATTTGACTACACCGTGTTCCACATCACGCACGATAACCCCGCAGGCGGGATGGTGAAACTGGACGAGGCGTCGGCCGGAGTTCGGCCGCACTGGATGGTCTACTTCGCCGTCGAGGACTGCGACGCCACGGCGAGGCTTGCGGTCGGCAATGCAGGCAAGGTCATAGTGCCGCCGACGGACATCCCGCCGGGTCGATTCGCGATCCTGTCTGATCCACAGGGCGCGGTGTTCGCAGTGATGAGCCTTAACGAGGGTTGAGCGGGCGTGTGTCCCGATCTCGATTGTTTGGGTAGGAGAGACTTCTCCCTCACCCTACGCCCTCTCCCGCTGGGAGATGGGAATACCTCATATCCTGACTTTCCGAGTTAGGATTCTCTCATCCTGAGATCTAGCCCTGCCATCCTGAATCGAGTTCAGGATGGCAGGTTGGTGAGGGGGTGATGCATCCCCGGTGAGGTACTAAACGATTCGACTTTTCGACGCTTACCTGATGGTCGACTGGAGCGCCAAGCACGGGCTGTCTCCGGCTCGACCGTCGGCCGATGCCGTCTGGGTTGGTGCCGGCGAGGCTGATGACCGTACTCCACGCGCTCGATACTTTCGCTCTCGTATGGCCGGGATCGCTCATGTCACTCGACTGCTCAAGCGGTGGACGGGGGAGGGCAAGCGGGTGCTGGTCGGGTTCGACCTTCCGTACGGCTATCCGGTCGGATTTGCCCGATGGATGGACGGATCGTCTGATGTTCCTGCGTGGCGTAAGACATGGACCGCCATCTCAAGCCGATTCCAGGACGACGAGCGAAACCTGAACAATCGCTTTGGGGTCGCATCGGAGCTGAACGCCCTGTGCGGGGCTGACTCTTACGGACCGTTCTGGTGTGCGCCCGGGGCGCAGGTGACGGCGACCTTGCCGCCAAAAATGAAGGGCTACCTGGAGTTCCCGTATGCGATGCCGGACGGCAGTCTGCTGGGGGACCTTCGAATCTGTGACGCCCGGTTCAGGAAGGCCGGGTTGAACATCCACACATGCTGGCACCTGCTCGGCACCGGCAGCGTTGGCGGGCAGGGAGTCGCCGGGATTCCGCACGTGGAGAGTTTGCGGGATCACGACGCCTTCGCTGAATACTCAAAGGTCTGGCCGTTCGAGACCGGCTTTACGCCTGAACCAACCGACCCGATAGGTAGCGGTCCGGCAATTGTTCACGCCGAGATATGGCCTCGCGTTGCGGAGTCGCTTATGAACCCGCGCACAAGGATCAAGGACCGGGCGCAGGTGATATCGGTAGTTGAATGGGCGCGCCGACTTGATGCAGAAGGAACACTGGGAACGTACTTCAACGCACCTGATGACCTGTCGCAGGAAGACGCCGTAATTGCCGTAGAAGAAGAAGGCTGGATCCTGGGGACGCCGTAACCCTGAGGCTCGCCCCGGAATACCCCCCCCCCTCCTACGTTAGGGGGGGGGGTATGAGTCGTCACTAGTACGCGAACGGCTTTAGCTGACTCTCAAGGATCTCCAACCCGAATCCCGGCGCATCTGAAGGCTTCATGCGGCCATTTTTCGGTGTCGACAGGCCCGGCAGCTTGGCGGCATCCTCCGGCGGTACACCGGGAGGCGATGCCACAAATGTCTCGGTCCACGGGATGGCGGGCATGGCGTAGCAGGCGTGCTGCCCGTAAGCGGTGTTGCCACCGGCGTGCGGAATCACGGCGATGCCGGCCGATTCAGCGATGGCGCAGATCTTGACGATGGGCGTCATACCGCCGACCCAGTTGATGTCCGGCTGAAGAATGTCGACAAGATGGTGCGACGCTGCGTACTGGAACGGCGCGGTCGTGTACCAATGCTCGCCGGTCGCCAGTGTCTGCCACGGGACACGTTCCCTGAGTACGGCGTGGGCGTCGATATCTTCAGACCTCAGGCACTCCTCAAGCCACTTCATGTTGTAAGGCTTGAGACCCTCGGCCAACCGCACGGCGTACTCCACGTCGAACGCCATCCAGCAGTCAAGCATCAGCTCAACATCGTCGCCAACCAGTTCACGGGTTTCGGCGATGTACTGGATGTTTTTCTTGAGCCCGTCCAGTCCGTCCGCCGGGCCGTAAGGGCAGGGGAGCTTTGTGGCCTTGAACCCAAGCTCCATGTACCAGTCGGTATCGCCTCCGGTTGAGTAGCAGAACAACTCATCCCGGGCCGGTCCGCCAAGCAGCTCATACACAGGCTTGTCCATCAGCTTGCCCTTTAGATCCCACATGGCGAGGTCGATAGCGCTTACTGCGTACGACGCCAGCCCCGCCGCGCCAAACGGAGCGCACATGCGGACCGCCATGTCGTAAATCTTCTCGACGGCCATGCAGTCTTCGCCAACGAGTCGAGGACCAAGGTAGTCGTCGATGACCGCCGCCACGGGTTTCCCGTGCTGGGCGATGGCGAATCCCCACGTCCCGTCCTCGGCCTCGATCACGCAGCCGAAGTTGTTCCATGTAGGTGTCCATGATGGCCGGTAATCCGAATAGCGCGGGTATCGCGTCATCGGGTTGGCGACCGGGCCACTTTCGACCCAGGAAGGGCGTTTTTGAGTCTGGTACTGGGCCTCGGAAGGTCGGGCGAGGGGCGAAAGTGCCGGCAGGTCAAGGCTGACGGCGCGGATCGACTTGATTTTCATGGGGGCTCCCGGAGTTATGACGATGCGGTTATGTGTGCGGGCGCATTCAACGCGTTGCGGGCGTGGGAGTCAATGGCGGGGGAGATGCGTGCACTTTGACAAAGTACCAGTCGACACGCGATACCAAGGGTACTGGTAATGGCACAACCGAAAAAAGGATGCGGATATGGCCTATCAACGGGCAACAACTCATGCGATCGATTTGATGCCGTCACATTCATAGCGTTGCAGTTCGTTTTACGGACCTTCCTCGCGGTATCATTTTGGGTCGATGAATTCACGAAACAGCGCTTGGGCAAAGCACCTCACACTCCCGGCGTTGATGGCCTCGATCCCGATCTCATTTCCGCACGAGGCCAGCGTGGCCCCGTTCCTGAACGAGATAGCCGCCGACCTCGATCTCTCCACCGGGATCGCTGGACAACTAGGCACTGCAACCTACCTGGGCGGCATTACTTCGGCGCTGGCATTCGCTCCACTGATCGGCCAGATGGATATCAGACGGGTACTGGTTGCGGCTCTGATCGTGGTGGCCTCGGCCTCCCTGATTTCAGGGTTCGTCGAGAGCTTTCCGGTGCTACTGGTGGTCAGGCTGTTCGCCGGGACCGCCGCAGGGATCATTCTCGCGGCAACACTGGCCGCAATACCCCGTGTCTGGTCCGACCCTAAAACGCGGGTCATCAGGACAGGTTTGGTGATCGGTGCGATGGCGTCCGGACCGGGAATAATGGCCCCTACGCTGCGTGGCGTAGCAGCACTCGCCGACTGGCAGACCGGCCTGATCGTGTACGGGGTCGTTGTTGCCGTGATTGCCGCATTCGTTGCCTTTGGGCTGCCGAGCCTGCCGGGGACGACTACCGATACCTCGTATCGAAGTCGACTGGCTGCGGCCGGGCGAACGGTTGGAATGCCTGTGATCCGAACGGTGTTCGGGATGCGTTTCGTCTCGCAGATCATGTTCGGGGTCATATTCAGCTTTCTTGCGGCGTTCTTCGTTGATCTACATCCCGGAAAAGAGGGATGGATAGCGCCGATGTTCTTCGTTGGCCCGTTCGGGTTCATGCAGGCTGCGTTTATCGGGGGGGCGATACTCGCCCGGTTCGGCGTCATGCGTGCGACGTCGTTGTCGATCATGCTGACCGGGGCTACGGTCATCGCATTTGTCTGGATAGCGCCATCGCCGTTGGTGTCGGCGTTCTTCTTCTTTGTTTACGGCCTCCTGATGGGCGTCGCTCAAACCGGAATGACCGCCCTCATCTACCAGCACTCCGGCAATCGCCTGGGCGCAGCGATCTTCGTCAACAGCGCTATGGGACCGGGTGGCAGCATGGTTGGCGCCGTCCTGGGCGGAATAGCGATCGTGTCGATGACCGGCTATGACGGGTACAAGGGTTTCGCGACGGTGGTCGCTTTTGGTATGGCGGCGATGGCGTTGACGCTGCTGTTAACCACGCGCCGGGTTGGCGAAACTGCTGATTGAGCGACGCCCTAATCTTTCGACCGATTATTGGCCCCATTCACGGTCATAGGTAGTGGGGCGAAGAGCGGCGTTCTCGTACAACGCGACCCACCTCCACCTCCTTTGAACGATTGGCCTACCAGGGAGGAGGCTTTCTTTTGCCCCCCCCACCTAATGTAGGAGGGGCTAGGGGGTGGTTAACCTCGGGCCCTAGCGCGTGTAGTACGACACGTCGGCGCGGTATTCTGAATCGATTGCCACGTCGCTACACTGCTCACCAAGGATTTCAGCTACCCCCTTATCTGCCGGATCTCGAAGCCCGAGATATCCTCGCTTCGTTAGATCTGGAACATCTGTATTTTCCGGGGGCGATGTGCTGTGGAGAGAGTCGAGTACCGGGTGTGTATGCGCAGCCGGTAAAAATACCAAGGATGTTAAACATCCGATTTGATCTCGTTCAGACTGAAAATCTACAGAGATTTCTGGTATTGGTGTTTCTGTAAAAGCGTCGGACTGCGGTGAAGGCGTCTGTATTTCGGCAGAATCCTGCGCGAATGATTCGCCCGAGCAGGCGACGATTAGGATGACTGAAAAAAGGACCAAAACCCTGACCGTGATCGTGGCATCGTATCAAAAGTCTGTATTCCCGGAGACCCATGGATCAACGGGTGAAATCGACAAGGAGCGACTGAACTGGCAATCGAACGCGTGACCGGTATTGTCCCCATCCTCCAACTTCCGTTCGATGAGGGCGGTGGCGTGCTCTATGGCGACCTTGAGTTGGAGGTGGATTTCGCCATCAAGTCGGGTGTCCACGGCATCGCACTGGGAGTCGCCAGTGAGCTGAACAAGCTCACCGACGTTGAGCGGGATGAAGTGATCTCTGCCGTCATCAACCACATCAACGGCCGCGTGCCAACCGTGATCGCTACCAGCGCTCCATCTACCTCTATGACCATCGCACGGACGCACCGGGCGGTTGAGCTGGGCGCAGACATGGCGATGATCTCCCCGGACGGGTTCGGCGGATATCCTACAGATGACGTGCGCCGACACTACATTTCGATTGCCGAGTCCGTCGACGTCCCGATCATGCTGCAGGACCGGACCGGCGCGTCGATCGCCCCGTCTTTAATGGCGCAACTGGCCGACGATCACGAAAGTTTTCGGCATGCCAAGGTGGAGACGCTTCCGAGCCCGCCTCGCTTCGCCGACACAAAGCGTCTGGCTGGAGACTCCTTGATATTGCTTGGGGGCGTGAACGGGGCGTTCTTGATCGAAGAGATGAATCGAGGCTCAGAGGGCGCGATGGCCAGCATCGCCATAGTTGATGTGCTGTGCCAGGTGTGGGATCAGTACAGATCCGGCGATGAGGCTGGGGCGGCAGAACGCTGGGAGCGGCACACGCACCTCGTCGAGATGTATCGCTATGAACTTGGGATGAACTACTGGATGGCCAAGGAAATATTGCGATTGCGGGGGGTGTTTACGTCTGCGTATCCAAGGCTGCCCGCGCATAAACCGGACGAAACGGCGTTCCGCGAGGTGCGTGAGATGTGTGAGAGGTTGGAGCTGATCTAGAGACGCTGGTGTTGTCAAAATCGGGTCAACGTATGCGCTGTCAACACCGTGCAGCACTCGTACTGTCATCCTGGACTCGATTCAGGATTCACTCATATGACGAGCGATGAAATCCTTGGCCTATCACGCCAGTGCTCTAGTCCTTGCAGCGTTCAGATAGCGTTCTCCTAACATGATCCGATCCTGAATCGAGTTCGGGATGGCAGATATATGGGCCAGAGATCCTGCACCTGGGCATGAACGCAAAGAGGGCGACCCAACTGTTGGGTCGCCCTCTCTTAATTACCTGAATGTTTCGAGCTGCCTAGTCGTCAGCTCCCGCGGGCTCGGCCTCAGTAGAACTTGATACCGACCCCTCGATCGAGATGTTAGGGATCCATTCGAGCCAGCTCGGGAAGTACCAGGCTCGGTCGCCCAGAAGCCGCATCACACTTGGTACGAGTAGCGATCTAACAATGGTCGCATCGAGCAGTACCGCTGCGCCCAATCCGAAGCCCATCGCCTGGAAGAAGGCGATTTGGCCAAGTGCGAACCCGCCGAATACCGCCACCATTATGAGTGCAGCGCCCGTGATGATGCTCGCCGTTGTTCGTAGGCCGAACGCCACCGATTTTGCGGCGTCCCCAGTCTCGTCGAATCGCTCCTTGATCCGGCTCAACATGAACACGTGGTAGTCCATGGACAGTCCAAACAGGATGCTGAACATGAACAGTGGCAACCAGAACTCAATCTGTTCTACTTGCTCAAACCCGAACAGATCGATCATGAATCCTTTCTGGAACACCAGCACCACCAATCCGTATGCCGCCCCTACGGACAGCAGGTTCATGATGATCGAAGCGATCGATATCGTGACCGAGCGGAAGGCGAACAGCAGCAGAATGAAGCTGAGTGTGAGCACGGTTCCGATCACGATCGGCATGTAGTCGTCGGTCATCTTGACGGAGTCCACGGTCATCGCCGAAACGCCTCCCACATACGCGTCGTATGACGAGATCGGAACGTCTTCGAAAGCGGTCGGTATTAGCTCGTCACGGAGGTGCCTGATCGTGACCAGTGCTTGCTGGTTATTCGGGTCTCCGGGGATTTGCGATTTAAGGGTCGCCAGATTGACGGTAGGCTCGATCCGGATCTCGGGGTCATTCAACCCCGGCTCCGCGATCATGGCAGCCTCCAGGTTATCGATGGCTATCAGGAACGACTCTGAGCCAACTTCGCCGTCGATCACGACCAGGGCCGGGGCGTCGCTGCCGAATCCGAACTTCTCGTCGAGCGTCTGGAACGCCTTCTTGGCAGGCTCCTCGTCCGGAAGAACGCCGATGCCGCTTGTGCCTTTTTCGAGTGCCAGGAAGAAGTACGCAAGGATCAACAGGGATGCCGTTGCCGCCAACATGCTGATCAACGGTTTTTTCATCACGGCGACGGTGATGGTGTTCCAGAATCCTCTTGGAGAATCATTTGAGGCTATTTCGTCGCCGCCACCAAATCCCGGTAGGCGGAGCCCGGCGAATCGGCGTGCCAGGGTAGAAACGATCAGCAACACGAACACGATGGCGGACACGAGCATCACGTTTGGCCCGATGCCCCACATGAAACCTGCAATTCCGACACCAATGGCGAACATGACCAGCGTCGGGATGAGTGGTGCCTTCACCGCATTGACTCGGTCTCCCATGATGCCGATTACCGCAGGCAAAAGCGTCAGGCTCGAGAATACTGCTACGAATACGACGAGGATAGATCCCACACCGAACGCCTGGAATACACGTTCCGGGATGAGGAGCATGCCGAGCAGCGCAAATACGACGGTGATCCCGCTGAACACAACGGCGCGCCCGGCTGTGGCCCACGCCTTCTCCACGGCGTCCGCCTCGGACAGTCCGTTTGCGCGTTCTTCCCGGTAGCGGGAAAGAATGAAAAGCGAGTAGTCGATTCCGACCGCCAGACCCATCATCGTCATGATATTCGGGACAAACTCGTTCAACTCAACGAATTGACCCACGACCCCTGTGAGGCCGATCGCTATGAATATCGCCGCAATTGCCAGGAGAATCGGTATAACTGCCGCGACTACTGCGCCGAAAACGAGAGCCAGGATGATCAGCGCGACACCGATGCCGATCGACTCACCGGTCGTCAGGTCTTCTTCGGCCAACCTTTCGAACGTGTGATTGATGCTGGCGTCGCCGAAGACCTGAACAAGGAACCCATCCCGGCTTAGCTCGGCCGCCGCGTCTATCAGAAACCCTATATCGTCCTCTTGGCTCTCGAATATCTGAACGGAAATGAGCAGTGTCGTGCCGTCTTCGGACACCTGGGGCACGTACTCATTGATGCCACCAACGACGAGATCGCCTGCGGTTTCCGCGACGTGGGCAGCGGACGCAACAAGGAACGCTGTGAACTCCGGTTCGCCGGGCGCGAACGTGTCGGATGAGATAAGGATGAACTCGGTTATGGTCGGTTTTCCGCCGGCGTCCGGACCTTGCTGGCCGTTATCTACAGCTTCTTCATCCAGATCGGCGAAACGCTGACGCTCCAGATTCTCGGCCCGCTCAAACTCAAGTGTTTTGGTGGGACCATCCTCTCCGTCCAGAGCGTTCGGGACGAGCGATATGCTCGATCCCAACGCTGCGACCATGAGGAGGGCAAAACCCAGTAATGTCCACCAAGGTCGGCGGGCGCTTAAGCTCGCCAGTGAACCGGGGGATAGCGTCATTTCTGTTTTCCCTCTCGATGTGAGGATGTAGACTCACGGAGCTTTAGATCGGGTTCGTTGCCGGTTCCTGATTGGCCGGTGTGGTGTTCCAGAGTCGACCCGTCACCAGTGACCGGGTCGCTTCCTCATACTTCTCTGCGTCAACAACGGTGCCGGTTGCACGTTGGACAATCTGTCCGACTACAAGCGACACCATTGTCTGGGCGACACTTAACGGATCAAGACTTTCGTCGATATCGCCGCGTTCTTGCGCCCTTATAACAATCTCTCTGACATGGGTTTGGGTCAGGTTGAAATCTGCCCGCAGCACCTCACCAGTGTGGTCTGAACGGATGCTTTCTTCCCAGACCTGGAGGGTGGACGGGCGGTATCTTCTGCACCCGGCTCGTGGGCTGCCGACAGGTATACAGAGCTTAATTCCTCGAAGGTCGATCGAGAAGCGGCGGCGAGGTCAAGAGTTCCGAATCGCTGCCGATGTCGGTCCAGCGCCACGGTACACATGGCGGCCACTATGTCATCTTTACTTTCAAAATACCGGTATGGGGCGCCTGTACTAAGGCCGGCTTTCTTTGCGATGTCCTGGATTTTGGTCGCGTGAAATCCGCGCTCAAGGAAACATTCCCGGGCGGCATCTATTACCTGCTTGTGGCGCGCCTCTACGTGAGCGTCGGTCATGCGGGGTGACAGGGTTGAACTCCTTGTGGGCGTTGTTAAGCATCAACCCTTTTCGTACGACGCCAGCCGGGCAGGTGGAAACTCAACCGGACAGATGGAAACAAGGCTGGGGGACGGCGATGATGGCCGGAAGTTACGGCTATTTATTTCCCAGGGCGGAGGATCGAATGCGTCTCGAAGGCAAAATTGCGCTGATCAGCGGCGGCGCCAGCGGTATCGGGCGGGCAGAGGCGGTGCTGTTTGCGCGTGAAGGTGGGTCCGTCGTAATCGGAGACCTTCAAGAGGGGCAGGCAAATGAGGTGGTTGAGGAGATCAAGGCGGGCGGAGGGAAGGCCGCACTCGTTCAGTTGGATGTCCGGGATGCTGAAGCTTGGGAAGCGGCTGTATCTTTTGCGGAGTCGACGTTTGGTCCGTTGACGATTCTGGGCAACAACGCCGGCACTAACTTCCGTCTCAGTTGGGAAGAACAGACCCCGGAAATGTGGCAAACGGTTCTGGATGTCAATCTCTCAGGCACCTATCTAGGCATTCGTGCCGCTGTTCCGTCGATGCGGAAGGCGGGCGGGGGATCGATCGTCAATATAGCCTCAAGCGCCGCGCTAAAGCAGGGCAGTGGAGGTCCGGCATATGCGACTTCCAAGACGGCGGTCGTTGGCCTCTCTCGGAACGCTGCCCTTTCCCATGCAGCCGACAACATCCGCGTCAACGTGCTCTGCCCGGGCCACGTGGATACACCCTTTATAAGGGGCAGCCAGCCACACAGCGAGAACTCGTGGTCGACCGATATCGCGAATCCCGAAAACTACGAGCGCAGGATGGGGGGGCAGCCGCTTGCGATAGGACGGCTGCAATCGGGCGAGGACATTGCGTATGGCGCGCTTTACCTGGCGTCCGACGAGGCTTCGACGGTCACAGGGGCGACGATAGCCATAGATGGCGGTTCAACCCTGCTCTGATTAGAGCGGCGAACGCTTAAGTTCGGCCCTAAGCCGTCCCAAGCTTTTCCATGAGACGTGCGCCGCTGGGGTTCACGTCGTGTGTGCCGTCTGCGTAGACAACTGTCGGGACGGTTCGCCCGCCGTTTTGCAGTTTCTTGATCTCGGCCAGCGCGTCTTCGTCTTCGTCGACGTTCAGCTGGTTGTACGGGATATCGTGCTCGTCCAGAAAACGCTTGAGGACACGGCAATAAGGGCACCAGTCGGTGCTGAGTACGCGTAGCGGGGTCTGGGTGGTCATTCTGGGAATGTGTCCTATGAGCTTTGTATGGACCGTTTTGGCGAACTGCTCGCCTTCGGTCAACGTTAAATCAGATGCAGGTCATCGGTTGCAAGTTCAAAGTGAAGTTGCCGGGACATATCCTGAAAGTCAGGTTGCGAGATGATTCGGACCTTAGAGAGCCTCAGGACGCTGTCCTGATCTTGCACGATACGCCGTTCTGGCTAGTTCAAGGCCGGAATCTTTGTAAACATGGAACGGAAGATCGCAGCCCCGTCCTCTCCGCCGATGAGCGGATCGCAGGCCCGTTCCGGGTGCGGCATCATGCCGAGGACGTTCCCGGCTTCGTTCATGATGCCGGCGATGTTGTTTATTGAACCGTTGGGGTTCCACTCCGGAGTCACTTCGCCCGCCGGTCCCGAGTACCGGAAGACCACACGCCCGCTGGATTCCAGTTCAGCAATCGTATCTTCGTCCGCTTGGTAGCTGCCCTCGCCGTGAGAGATAGGCACCCTCAGGAGGTCACCCTGGTTTGATTCGTGGCTGAACATCGTGGAGTCGTTCTCCACCCGCAGGCCGGTCCACGTGCACCTGAACTCCAGATGGTCGTTACGCATTAGCGCGCCCGGTAATAGTCCGGCTTCGCAAAGAATCTGGAAGCCGTTGCAGATGCCGATCACTCCACGTCCGTCCGCTGCGAACTTCGAGACCGACTCCATCACCGGTGCAAACCGTGCGATGGCGCCTGCCCTTAGATAATCGCCGTAAGAAAAACCACCCGGGACCACAAGTGCGTCAAACCTATCGACATCGGTGTCGGCGTGCCAGACGTACTCGATCTCTTGACCGAGTGATTGGAGGGCGTAACCGCAGTCACGGTCGCTCCATGTTCCGGGGAAGACGAGGATGCCAAACTTCATCGTAAAAGCGTACCTGAACCCCGGGTGATACGAAACTAGAAAATTATGAATCGGACAGAAATAACAAAAGGACCGGTCAAACAACCGGTCCTTCCATCAGTAACACTGCTATAAGCAGTGTTGTTACATATTCTTGCGCTGCGCCTTCAGACTCTTGCGGCGTTTTGCAGCAGCCTTCTTCTTGCGAAGCGCCGTCGGCGGCTCGAAGTGCTGGCGGCGACGGGACTCGGACAGAATCCCTTCCTGCTGAACGCGCTTCGTGAAGCGACGTAGCATGCTCTCAAAGCTCTCGCCCTCAGAAACTCGTATCTCCGTCAAACTCGACCTCGTGGAATTCAGATTATTAGATCCGCTCATTTGTGGCGAATCGTTACCCTGAAGTTTAGGCAGGTAGGGGTGGAATGGTCAAGTGGTTAGCTACGAAATTGGGTCGCCATGCACACCGTCCCGCTAAAGGAGAGACGCAGCGCGTCTTACCCGATCGATCGATCGCTGACGTCCAAGTGCAACCATAGTGTCGAAAAGGGGTGGCGCGACCTTCCTCGCGGTCAGGGATACACGGAGTGCACCGAACAACTGGCGTGGCTTCAGATCCAGCTCACCGCAAAGCGCACGGAACTGCTCTTCCAGCGGTTCCGCTTCAAATGCCTCGGCCGACTCTAGTGACAGGGCCGCCGACTCCAGCGCAGACGCCGTCGCTGCGCCATCCATGCCTTTCTGCACCACTTCCGCTGGATCTACAGTGATCTCGTCCAGGAAGAAATAGGCCAACATCTCGGCCAGCTCCGTACGATCGATCACCTTCAGGCGTTCGTGCACGAGGGGGACCAGCGATGTCACATAGTCACGGTCAAGCGGGCGTGAGATTGACGCCGGCAGGCCGTCCGGCGCTTCTAGCTCTGGCAATAGCAGCTCGGACAGCGTTTCGGCCGGCATCTGGCGCAGGTACATGCCGTTCATCCACTCAAGCTTCGTGACGTCGAAGATTGAGGGAGCGGGGTTCAGGCCATCAAGGCTGAACTTTTCGACGATCTGCTCCCGGGTCATCACCTCTTCGTCGTCGCCAGGGGACCAGCCGAGAAGAGACAGGAAGTTGAACATCGTGTCGGGCAGAAAACCCTTGTCGCGGAACTCCAGCAGAGCCGTGTCGCCGTGCCGCTTCGACAGCTTGGAGCGGTCTGCCCCCAGGAGTATCGACAAGTGGACAAAGGCTGGTGGCTCCCAACCGAAGCCCTCGTACATCATTACGTGGCGCGGCGTGGACGATATCCACTCCTCAGATCGCAGCACATGCGTGATGCCCATCTCGTGGTCGTCGACGATGTGAGCGAGGTGGTAGGTGGGATAGCCGTCCGATTTCAGGATTACGAAGTCCTGGAGCAGGGACGGATCGAAGGTCAATGGGCCGCGAAGGACGTCGTTAAACACGACCTCTCCCTCGAGCGGAACCTTGAATCGCACGACGGAGGCCAGTCCTTCGGCTTTCTCGGCTGCACGTTCTTCGTCTGACTTGTTGCGGCAGTAACCGTCATAGCCGGTCGGTTTCTTCTCGGCGCGCTGCATCTGTCGGACCTGGTCAAGCCGTTCCGGCGTGCATGTGCAGTCGTACGCGTGTCCGCTGTCGATCAACTGCTGTGATGCGTCGCTGTACTTCCCAAGTGCTTTGCGTTCCGACTGTACGTACGGCCCAAACGGGCCATCCACCCCGGGACCCTCGTCCCAGTCGAGGCCAAGCCATTTCAGCGCGTCAAGGATCCGGTCGAGCGAACCATCGACCATGCGCTCACGGTCGGTGTCTTCGATGCGAACGATGAACTGGCCACCGGCGTGCCGGGCAAATACCCAGTTCAGGAGAGCGGTACGGAGGTTTCCGACGTGTGGATCGCCGGTCGGGCTGGGCGCGTAGCGGACGCGGACGGGCCCGGTCTGTGATGTATCTTTCATGAGGTGGGAAATCGTATCACCCGCACCCGCAATGCGGGGTTTATTTGGATTGTTGTCGACGGTATTTAGACGGGGCCGCGATTACTGGGAGTGTTGGAAGGGTGATTACGTCTGGACTGGTTCGCGATAAGTGATAGCGACTACCTTCTATTGCCACCCTGAGTCGAGCGAAGGATCTCCCGGCTCTGCATCATTACGTTCAATTGCCGTTCGACTCGATCCCACAACCTGCGGCAGCAGCCCACCCTGAGGCTCTCGAAGGGTGGGCGTTACGCCGCTTAGTGTGAATAACGTTGTTGTACGACTGGATCCTTCGAGAGCCTCAGGGTGGGTTTAGACGAGAGTCTCAAGCTGGGGCTTGTGGCAGAGTCCTGTGGTGGGTGTAATTCTGACGGCTCACCCGGGCCTACTCCCGGCGAGCTGCGTCCAGGGACAGTTGGAGGTCTTCGGGCAGCGGGGAGTTCAGTTCCAGATTCTCACCCGTGATCGGGTGTGCGAAGGCCAAGGTTGATGCGTGCAAAAACTGTCTGTTCAGTCCGCCCGGTCCTCGTGCAGCTCGACCGTACATGCCGTCTCCGACGACCGGGTTGCCGATTGACGATAGGTGAACGCGGATCTGATGTGTCCGTCCGGTATCTAACTCAAGTTCCAGGAGGGTCGTGCGGGACAATCGTTCAAGCACCTGGAAGCGAGTGCGAGCCTCGCGCCCGTTTTCGACGACAGCTCGTCGTTGCCGGTTGTGCGGATCTCGACCTAGCGGCGCGTCGATAAGCCCTTCCTCGGGTTCCGGACCGCCGCGAATCAGCGCCGTGTAAACACGGCGAACCTGCCGCTCCCGGATCATCTCGGTGAGAAGCTCAAACGCGCCTTGAGTCCGAGCGACGACCATCAGGCCGGATGTGTCACGATCTATTCTGTGAACGATACCGGGGCGATCTAATTCACCGACTCCCCGGATCTCTGGATAGTCGGCCAACAGGCCATTTACCAATGTGTCTGAGACGTGCCCCGGCCCGGGATGAACGGAGAGGCCGATCGGTTTGTCCACGACGAGAAGGTGCTCGTCGGCGTGCGCGATCGCGAAGTCCTGATGTTCCGCAATTAGCTCAGATTCAGGTACCGGCTCGGGAATATTCACTTCGATGTCGGTGCCGGGGAGGATCGAACGCGCCGGACGAGTCTCTACGGTCCCTTCCACGCTCACGCCACCGGCCCGCACAAGTCGCTGTGCTGCGCTTCTGGTCAGCTCTTCCACGCCTTCTGACACGCAGACGTCAAGTCGACGTTTTTTCTGTGGTCCTTCAAATCGGAACCGTGATATCGGCACCCGGGTTAGTCCCTAGACTCAGGTGTTGAGGCGGGACTTTCCACAAAAAGCGGTGTCGCAACGGCAGGTACTTCGGAAGTATCAGAGTTCCCGTCGGACTTCCGTTCCCGCCCCCCGAATAACGTGAAGTAGGCGACCAGGGCGACGATGCCGGTGATGATGGCTGAGTCCGCTATGTTGAATATCGGCCATGGACCGACGTCGAAGAAGTCCACCACATAACCGTGCCGGAATCGGTCCAACAGGTTCCCCAACGCTCCACCTAACTGCAATCCGAGCGCAACGCGGGTGAACCATGACGCCATCGCAGCTTCTCGATAGAAGTACACGATGAGGGCGACTGCGCCGATGGAAACAAACGTAAGCAGCGTGCCGTTGTCCTGAAACATGCCGAACGCGGTTCCGTCATTACGTACATATGTGAATCGCAAGAACCCATCGATCGGCCATGACTGACCAACACGGAGGGAGTTCAAAACGATCTGCTTGGTTATCTGGTCGGACACCAGCGCTATCACAAAAATACTGATGAGCAGCGGGTCTCGGAAGGCGCGCCATGTTGACCAGAACGACCCCTGGATCTGTTCATCTGAAACGACTGGGAGTGAGTCCGTCAGTACCGGCGTTGAACCGTCCTGATCAGTTGATATGTATCGGGACATGTCGCCGGTGGTCTCCTGGGAGTCGTCGGCGTCGGTGTCGTGGTCCAGGGTGTCGCTCATATGTTGGCTGGGTTACTCGGTATTACTGGCGGAATGGCTGTGATGCGTTGATCACGGCGCTGAGGAAGGTCGGGTGGTGTCTATTGAAGTATATTGACTTGAATCTCGGATCACGGCTCCTGATCAGTGCGCACTCAGGCTAGGAGTTGGCTCGCCAGAAAGTCCGCCACACGTTCGCCGATCGCCAGTTCGTATCCGACCAGCATGTGATCTGCGCCGTCCAGAGTCTCAAACGTTGCGTGCGACTTCATATCCGACACAACATCGGCAAGCGCCTCCGGGTCGACCAGTAGGTCACGCCCGCCCACGACAAAATAGCGCGGCCTTGGATCATCTCCCAACGCCGATTTCTTGACTGCGGCGACCGGTGGAGCGACAAAGGCTAGCGCACGGGCGGATTCCAGTGATGTTGAAGCGCGGGCTATAGCGGCAGCGCCGAACGAATACCCGACTACGCCCAATCGGACGCTGTTGACCAACTCCCAGCCGTCCAGTAATTTCAGCCCGATTTCCACATCACGCGCCGATGTTTCGGTCAACGTTTCTCCGTCACCTGATTGTCGGAAATTGAACCTGAGCGATGCGATGCCGCGCTCTGCGAGGGCGGCGCAAATAGCCATCACGACCGACGAGTTCATATCCCCGCCAAATAATGGGTGCGGGTGACACACAACGACTCCGGGATACGGGGCCTCACCGGGAGATGGCTGTACGATCACGGCATCGACCTGATCTCCGTCTACTTCATAGCTGACGGTCGCCTGACTCATCGGCACGGTTCTTGACCTCCTTTTGCGTCTGGTCTTTAAGGCTGGGCGCGCTGCTAGAATGACCGCCGGTTCTCGTTGCGTTCTTGCTGCAACTATCAACTGTTTTTAAGGGTAACTCCTGAAAACGGGTACGAACTCACCGACGAAATACGAATACACGAGATTCTGGTCGACTCTTGTTGCCAGCACTCTCCAAACAGGGCATATCTCAAGTCCAGATATCCAGATAAAGGAAAGCGAATGATTCGCGTCGATCTCCGCAGCGACACCGTGAGCCACCCCAGTCCTGAAATGCGAAAGGCCATGTACGAGGCCGAGCTGGGCGATGACGTGTACGGTGATGATCCCACCACAAATGCGTTGGAAGAACGTGCGGCAGAGATGCTCGGCAAAGAGGCGGCGGTAATCGTCAGCTCCGGCACCCAGGCCAACCTGGTGGCCCTTCTGGCGCAGGCTGGCCGAGGCGACACTGTGCTTGTGGGTAACAAGAGCCACATTCTCAACGCGGAAGCCGGTGGTGCGTCTGCGTTGGGTGGGATCGTCTTGATTCCGCTGGCTGCCAATGAGCGCGGCACGTTGGACCCGGCCGATATCCTCTCCGCCGCCGCGCCCCGGGACCACCACAAGGCTCCGGTAAGCCTGCTCTGTGTTGAGAACACGCAGAACATGGCCGGTGGGACTGCGCTATCTCGTTTGGAGGTCAAAGTAATGGCCGACGCCGGTCGGGAGCATGGTCTTCGGGTGCACATGGACGGGGCTCGACTTTTTAACGCAGCGGTCGCACTGGAGACTCCAGCGTCTGAACTAGCAGCGGACTCAGATACGGTTGGCTTCTGCCTTTCCAAAGGGCTGGCCTGCCCAATCGGCTCGGTACTTTGCGGCGATGCCGATGTTATTGAAGAAGCTCGACGCTGGCGCAAGATGCTTGGCGGAGCGATGCGGCAGGTTGGTGTTATTGCCGCTGCCGGTGTTGTTGCGTTGGACACGATGATCGACCGCATGGCAGAGGACCACGCCAACGCACGGAAGTTGGGTACTGCGCTGGCCGGGATGCCCGGGATTGAGATCGACCTGGACGCACTTGAGACCAATATCGTTCGATTCGGGGTTCCGGACCAAAAAGGCAACGAGATCGCAGCCCGTCTCAAAGAAGAGGGCGTGATCATCAACGGCGGAGACTCTGATCTCCGTTTTGTGCCCCACTACGGCATCGATAGTGAAGACATCGATATCGCCATCGTTGCTATGGACAAGATCATGGCGGAGGTCGCTGGTTAGCTATGGCAATTTACAAGGGGACAATCGGGATACTCACCGGCGGCGGAGACGTTCCCGGACTTAATCCAGCCATCCGGGCGGTAACGATACGCGCCATAGGCGAGGGCTATCGCGTTATGGGCCTGCGTCGTGGTTGGGCCGGATTGGTCGACATGATCCCCGATGAGGATGCGGACAACAGCATCAACTTCCAGCCGCTTGGAGAAGAAGACGTCAACAGGACCGGGCGCACCGGGGGTACCTTCCTGCACTCGTCGCGCACACGCCCCAGTCACCTTCCAAAGGACGCTGTACCTCAGCACCTCAGCGACCGGTATACGGACGATATCAACGACCTCACACCCACGGTTATGGAAAACCTTGAGTGGCTTGGGATCGACTATCTGATCCCCATCGGTGGCGATGACACGCTAAGTTACGCGTATCACCTGCATACCGAGGGCGTTAAGGTCGTGGCGATCCCAAAGACGATGGATAACGACGTACCGGGGACCGACTACTGCATCGGCTTCGGAACATGCGTTACGCGCACCATCGAGATGTCCAACGCTCTCCGTAGCACGGCCGGATCGCATGAACGCATCATGGTGATAGAGGTGTTTGGCAGGTATGCCGGATTTACGGCGTTGCTGCCGACAATGGCCGGGGCCGCCGACCGCTGTGTGATTCCGGAGCAAGAGTTCGATGTTGCGAGACTGACGGAACTCCTTGTCTCAGACCGTGACCGAAATCCGAGCAGATACTCGGTGGTACTGGTGTCGGAAGGCGCCACGATGTCCGGAGAGAGAACCTTTGAGAGCGAGGGCACGGATCAGTACGGCCATCGCAAACTTGGAGGAATAGGCGAGCAGGTGGCGGCGCAGATCGCAGAGCTTTCTCCGCAGTACAACAACGGTGTGGCCGTCAACGTGACCAGCCAGAACCTTGGCTACATGGTCCGCTCCGGCGTTCCAGATTCGCTCGATTCAATTGCACCTATGGCGTTCGGGAACCTGGCACTTGACCTTGTGCTTAAGGGAGTCACCGGAAAACTCGTAGGCGCACGAAACGGCGTTTACGACAGCGTTTCGCTTGACGTGCTTCACGGCCCCCACAAGATCGTGGACGTAAACAAGTACTACAACGCTGATCGATTGCGCCCTAACTACGAGACCTTCGACGGCAACCCGCTGTTTTTGTCATAAGGGTGAATTGAACCGGGGGCGTAGCGCAGCCCCCTCTGCAGTCTGTAATTGGCCCAGAAGCGTTTACCCCCGGAAGGACTTCAACATGTCAGTGAACAGAGTGGCCGATCAGGAAGTTGTTGAACTGCTGCCCGGTGTGACCGGCCGCGTTCTTGCGAACAGGGCGAGCGGGCCCGAGATGCTCACCATCACCGAGGCGACTATGGAACCCGGCGTCGCCATCCCGTATCACCGGCATCCCAACGCCGAGGAGACGATGTTTATTGTCGAGGGCCGCGCCGAGATGGTGGTCGATGGCAAGCGATTTCTCGCCGGGCCGGGTGATGCCGTACTGGCGCCACGAGGTCTCGGACATGCGGTCCGGAATAGCGGCGAAATCCCGCTGAAGTTCATCGCTATATTTCCGATCTCGGACCGTGAAATGGAACCGATGGATCTTCCGTCGAATCTTGTGGATGCGCAGGTTCCCACGATGACGTTACGCTCTGAAGCAGAGCCCGTGGAGTTCCGACCGGGGGTGTTGCGCTACGAGTTGGTCGGCGACTTCACCGGTGCTGAGTCGACCTACGCCAGTGAGTTGGTGTTCTCGCCAGATTCCTGGACGCCGACGCACTATCACCCGGCGCATGAAGAGGGCATATACGTCTTTTCGGGCGAGATATCAGCAGCGTTCGGGCAGGACGAGATTTTGCTTCAAGCAGGGGACATCTTCGTCCCGCCGCCGGGTGTCCGCCACGGAAACCGCAATCGATCGTCCGCCGATGCGCGGGTACTTGCGATCCACCCCGTCTTGAACCCGCCGCCACGGGTGGACGTGGATTAAGAGCGTTGTACGCCCTGGTCCTTCCGAGAGCCCAAGGACGCGGTCTAGCTCGGTTTGCTCAGTACGCGTATTTTCAAGCGAGACTGAGATGGACATGGCGCGCTAGTGAACTGCTCGGCTGCGCCCTCTCCCGGTTGGTAGAGGGCGTAACCCTGTTATCTCAACATCTAATTGTCATATTGAGCCAGTGCGAAGGATCTCATGACTGGCACTCCATCAGAGTTATTAACGTCAGCAAGCCCGTTGCCACGAACCACTCTGTTCGCTGGGAAACGAAGCCTTCTATCGCATGACTAGCCCTCGTCTACAGGCGGCGGGCCATATCGGCCGTCTTTCCAGAGGTGACGTAATCGGTCGCTGATGCGGGGTTCGAAGCCCTGGTTGCCGGGTTCGTAGTAGCGATGGCCCCGTATGTTTTCCGGCAGGTTATCCATCGCAGCGAAGTTGTCATCGAAGTCGTGCGAGTACTTGTAACCCTCGCCGTGGCCCATGTCCTTCATGAGCTTAGTCGGAGCGTTTCTGAGGTGCATCGGGACCGGGTCGTTTCGGGTGTCTCGGACATCGGCCAGTGCCTTGTTGATGGCCATGTATGCGGAGTTACTCTTGGGTGCACTGGCTAGATAGACCGTCGCCTGAGCAAGGATGATACGTGCCTCTGGCATGCCGATCAGGTGAACCGCCTGCTGAGCTGATACGGCAACGCGAAGCGCCTGTGGGTCAGCGAGACCGACATCCTCGGAAGCCGAAATCACCAGCCGTCGTGCGATGAACATCAGGTCTTCACCGGCGTCCAGCATCCGGGCCAGCCAGTAGATCGCCGCGTCAGGGTCTGAGCCACGTATCGTCTTGATGAAAGCCGAGATCGTGTCGTAATGCAGGTCGCCGGTCTTGTCGTATCGCGACTGCTGCTGGACCGCGTTTTCCACCGTCTCGATCGTCACCAACCGTGCGCCGTCTTCGCCTGGTTCCGTCGAGGCCACCGCCAACTCTAACGAATCTAGCCCGTGACGTGCATCACCGTTCGCCACCCGGATCAAAAGCGCACGCGCCTCGTCTGTAAGCGAGGGTTCCGGTTCACTTCCACGCAGTTCTGGTTCCGCTAAGGCGCGATCGATCAGCACCGAAATATCTTCGTCGGACAGAGACTCTAGCCGGAACACACGCGCCCGGGACAGGAGTGGACCAATTACTTCAAATGACGGGTTCTCCGTGGTCGCGCCGATGAGCGTTATCGTGCCCTCTTCAACGTCCGGAAGCAGGGCGTCCTGCTGGGACTTGTTGAAGCGATGGATCTCGTCGACGAAGACAATGGTCGGTCGACCCTCCATCCCCAGCCGTTCGCGCGCTGATTGCACCGCCGAACGTATGTCCCTGACCCCGGCGTTGACTGCGCTGATGGTCTCGAAATAGGACTGAGTGGCGGATGCAATGACCCGGGCTATGGTCGTCTTGCCGGTGCCGGGCGGTCCCCAGAGGATTAACGAACGGATTCGGTCTTCTTCGATCGCACGCCGGAGCACCTTGCCCTCGCCGAGGATGTGGGTCTGCCCCATGATCTGCTCAATAGTCTCAGGGCGCATTCGCGCCGAAAGCGGAGCGGACCGCCGGGCGATCTCATTGCGTCTGTGGTCGAAAAGGGTCATTGGAATCCCCCACAGGGGGTAATTTGGAGGCAGCGGAAGACTGACCGCTGTTGACGGGTATCCTAGCTCACCTTATTCCGGCCTTGGACTAATCTATGAACCGAAACTAAGTCCAGATAAGCGCCCCGACAGGGGCTAGCGCTGGCCGTCTGGAGGCGGGAGAGGCGCTGCGTTGTGCGAGTTCTTGCGGGTAGCATACCGGTCGCCGGTCAATAGCTCAGCAATCGTGACCCCATCTCCGCCCATTCCGTACCCGGCGGGATACGACTTGTCGACGAGATAGTGCCCCTTCAGGAAATCTCGCACGGCCTCCTTGAGTCGGCCAGATCCGTGACCGTGCACGGCGTGAACTACGGGCGAGTTAGCCGCAAAACAGATCTGAAGATGCCTGTCTAGGGCGACGATGGCGTCACGCACAAACAGACCGTGAAGGTCGATTTTGAAATCGACATAGGCCGCTGCGAATCCCGGCGTAGGAGCCGGAGGGTTGCGGACCTTCTTGCGCTTGCGTGCGGGAGACATTGGTTATCCCGTCGCCGTCTTGAAGAGGTGCCATGCGCTGGAACTCAGGCCGTGCAGTTCGACCTCTCCGGCGTTGGGGGCAGAAAACCGGAACGTTACCGTTCGGTCAGGGTTAACGACGGGCGAGACCACATAGGTTCTATCTCCGGGAAAATTGGTCGCGTGCCTCGCGGTCGTCAACGGCTGCCTCCCTGTGATCCCTTAGCCCTTCAGCGCGGACTTCACTGCTTCAATAACGATAGACGACTGGTCCTCGGAAACCGTCCGTGGATCCAGCACTACATCCTGATCCTCGATACGCGCTATCACCGGTGTTGGCCCTGACCGAAGCCTACGGGCGAATGCATCTGGAGAGTCCGGAGGCGTCACAGAAAGAAGGATAGTAGGAAGCGTCTCGCCGGGCAGGCTACCACCGCCAACGGTCGATAGACCTTCACGCAATCGCACGGCGGATGAGTCGATTGCCTTCATCCAGCCCTGAGCGGTTTTGCTAATGGCGTCCTGCGACATAGAAATCATGCGCCATACAGGAATCTCCTCGTGGGCCTTCCCCTTGAGGAAGGAGGTCAGGGTCGCAGAGAGCGCCGCCAACCCCATCTTGTCGATCCGTACAGCGCGCGCCAGCGGATGTCGTCCCAATCGTTCGACCCACTCCGCTTTACCCGCCACGATCCCGGCCTGTGGCCCGCCTATTAGCTTGTCTCCAGAGAAAAACGAAAGTTCGACACCGGCGTTGACACTCTGCTGCACCGTCGGCTCCGTCGAGAGGCCGTACTGGGTCGTGTCCAGTAAACATCCGCTTCCCAGATCGTTCAGCACGGGTACGCCGCGTTCCCGTCCCAGCGTCACAAGATCGGTCAACTCCGCTTCATGTGTGAACCCTATGACGCGAAAATTGCTCGGGTGGACCTTGAGGATCGCCGCCGTGTTCTCGTTTATTTCCGCCGCGTAATCACGGACATATGTGCGGTTCGTGGTGCCGACCTCCACCAGCGTGGCCCCTGACTGCTTTAGCACGTCCGGGATGCGGAACCCGCCTCCTATCTCGACGCCCTCTCCACGAGAGACGATGACCTCTCCCCCAGGAATCGGGCTGGCCGGTCCGGCTACTGCGCTGAGGCCCAGCATGATGGCGGACGCGTTGTTGTTAACGACTAGGCCTGTCTCGGCGCCGGTCACTTCAGATAACAGCCTGCCGATGTGCGCCTGCCTGGAACCTCGGGCTCCGGCATTTACGTCAAACTCAAGGTCGCTGTATCCCCCGGCGGCGGCGTTGACCGCGGCCATAGCGGCTTCGCTCAGAGGTGCGCGTCCGAGGTTTGTGTGGATTACGACGCCGGTGGCGTTCACCAAAAGACGAGGCCACGGTGCCCACTCTTCTTTAGCTCGGGCAACTATGTCGGCCGCAAGTTGACCGACCCCGGGTGCATCGCCCCCGTCACGGATCGACTGACGGATTGCGTCTAGCTGCTGTCTGGCGAGGCTAACGACGGCGGCATGTGAATACGCCCCCGCCAGTCCGGCGAGTCCTGGCTCCTGAAGGAGTTGCTCGACGCTTGGAAGTGATCTGAACTGTGTATTTATATGATCGTTTGTCATCTATGCTCGCCTGGGTCGGTGTCGCCTGTGATGGCGATGTTCCGGCGTAACTACTTTGGAGACCTATGCCGCACTATAATAGGCGGCTGTTAAGTTCCGGAGACTGATCTCAATCGTGAAAATCACGCTACCGTGTTAATTATCGGCCTGACCGGCGGCATTGGGTCGGGGAAAAGTGAAGCCTCCGGAATCCTGCGAGAGCTTGGCGCACTGGTAATTGATGCCGATATTGTGGGACATGAAACGTACAAAAGTGGGGAACCCACATTCGGGGAGGTAGTCGAAGCCTTCGGAGTCGGGATTATCGGCTCAGATGGTGAAATCGACCGCAGGGAACTCGGGACGATCGTCTTTGGCGATCCCGACAAACTGAAGCTATTGACCGACATTGTGTGGCCAAGAATTAGTGAAGCCCTTGGAAACCGGATTGCCGAGGAACGTGAAAACGGAGACACGGCGGTGCTGGTGGTTGAGGCGGCGGTTCTGTTCGAAGCCGGCTGGGAAAACCTTTTCGACGAAATATGGGTTGTCACGGCCCCGGAAGAAGATGTCTTGGATCGACTGGAACGCCAGCGAAACCAGAGACGGGAACAGACGCTCGCTCGTGTGCGTGCACAGATGACAAATGAAGAACGTGAACGACGGGCCGACGTGATGGTCCGAAATGACGAAGACCGTGCGGCGCTTGCCGTTACTGTCAAAAAACTGTGGACTGATAGGACCCAGTAGGGTCCCAGGGAAGGCACAACGGGTAATGACGACAACCGAGTACCGGGAATATCGCGTTGAAGAGTACACAGTCCAGGAGGAGCCGTTTTACGCTCCTACCTCCGACGAAATTGAGATCTTCACCGCCGCGTATGAGCAAAGGCTCCCGATCCTTCTAAAGGGTCCGACGGGCGTCGGGAAGACCCGATTTGTGGAATACATGGCCTGGCGTCTCAGCCAGCCACTCAGCGTCGTACAGGACGGCACCAAGGCGCCGGCAGAGAACGGCAATGGCGCGATCCCGCTGGTCACCGTGGCCTGTCACGAAGACATGACGGCGAGCGACCTTATCGGCCGTTACCTCCTGGACGCCGACGGCACACGCTGGGTCGATGGCCCGCTGACACGCGCCGTAAAAGCTGGCGGCATCTGCTACCTGGACGAGATCGTTGAGGCCCGCAAGGATACGACGGTCATCATCCACCCGCTCACCGACCACCGTCGCATGCTCACGATCGACAAGCTGGGACAGGTCGTAGAGGCCGCAGAAGGTTTCCTGATGGTTGTGTCTTACAACCCGGGTTACCAGAACGCCCTTAAGGACCTGAAGCACAGCACCCGGCAACGGTTTGTCGCACTTGAGTTCGATTTCCCGAGGCCTGAGGTCGAGATGCAGATCATCCAGCACGAGGCCGGAGTTGAAATCGAACTTGCCGAACAGCTTGCGAAGCTGGGCGACAAGATCCGAAACCTGCGGGACCACGGTCTGGCAGAAGGCTCCAGTACACGAGTGCTGATCTACGCCGCACGACTGATCAAGCAGGGTGTCGCACCGCGACGGGCCTGCCAGGTAGCCGTAACGTGGGGCATCACGGACGATGCGCAGATGCAGCGCAGCGTCGATGAGGTCGTCACGACGATCTTCGCCTGATGAGCAATGGCCAGGGCGTGGCTGGGTCCCCGGGATCTCCGGCCCCGTCCCGTGACCGCATCGAACACGCATTGCGTGGAAGAGGCGGAGGCGGCGAGAACGGAATAAAAGGTCGCCCCGCGGCCGTTCTGGTGCCGTTCTGTCTGGCCAACGACGAACTGTCTGTGCTCTTCATACGCAGATCCATGAACCTGCACAATCACCCGGGACAGATGGCTTTTCCGGGTGGTGCGGTCGACGCCGAGGACAGGGATATTGCCGCAACCGCGGTCAGGGAAACGGTAGAAGAGATAGGCGTATCGGAGTCAGAGGTAGAAGTCTGGGGAACACTTGACCCGCTTCTAACGATCTCAGACTTTGCGCTAAGCCCGTTCACCGGGTGGTTAGCACGCTCAAGTGATCTGAAGTTCAACGAGCGGGAGGTGAGTGAAGTGATCACCGTACCGGTCGCAGCGTTAATGGATGGTTCGTGCGATCGGGATGAGACCCGAGGGTACGAATCTGGATTCGTGACACGACCAACGTACGCATACAATGGCGCCGTTATCTGGGGATCCACTGGACAGATAGTTTCACAGCTAATTGATTGCCTCAGGCAAGCCTGATCTTATTGGCCGTTTCGGCCAGGAATGAGACACCTTGACCACAAACGATTCACAGCAGACGGGCGACTTCGGTCCGGAGATGGCAAACATTGAGAAAGAACTCGAGCGTTTTCCAAGTGCCGTAACTGAGAAGTACGCCCTGGCAAAGTCTGAACTTGAGAGTCGGCTCCGCCCGCAAGACCTGTTGGACTGGGCCAACCATGCGCTGGCTATCTCAGGTAAAGCGGTTCGGTCCTGGGAGGCTGCTTCGGAGTACCTGGAAGCCAGCCCGGCGGTACAGCGTCAGCTTCCATCCGGACAGTTCATCCGATGGGCAGCCATCGGAGGACGTCTCTGCGACGAATCCCCCAGCCTTGCGGTCTCTTTCTTTAAGGCAAGTCCGGATGCACTGACGCGATTGCGTCCGCGATACGTGGACGACTGGGCAAATCTTGGGCGGGCTCTGTACCGGGGGACTTGGAAGTCTAGCAATCTGGCATGCCATTTTTACGAGGTAAGCCCAGAACTACTTGAGTCGCTTACTTTCGCCGAGTTCACGCGATTTGGCGAGTCACTACAGGTACTGTCACGCCGGTCATATGACCTTGCGGATGAGTGCCTGGTCAAAGCGGCACGACTGTTCCCAAGGCTCGGCGATGAGCGGGACGCGTTCATCACCGTTTCACATGATCTGGCTGAACACTCTTGGCGTGAGGTAAAGAGCCTCTACGACGCCGCATCTACATCGCTCACGGCACTGGAGCCGGTGCACCGAAGCCGGATGCTGGTTCTCGCCCGTAGACTGATAGGCGCAGAGCAGACGGCTATAGGCGAGTTCTTTGCCAATGCGAGCAACGCAGTCAACCACGTGCCCACAGAGTTCAGGCAGCGGCTTCTGGAGCTTGCGGAAGAGCCTATGGCATCCTCCCCGGCCTCGGTCAGCCTGCTGATTACCCAGGCGCCGAACATATTGGACCGGCTGAGCCCCTCCCAGTTTGAGGAGTGGCACCGAGAAGGCATGCGTTCAATCGCAGAGTCGCCCGAGTCTGGCCCGGCCTACTACCGTCTGGAATCGGCAACATCTCGCGAAACGCTTGACCAACTTTCATCCGGCGTGGAACTGAGCCGCGTGAAGGACCTGCTGAGGACATACTGCGCTGCGCTTTCAGCGCGTGACATTGAGGTCAATCCCACCTCGCAGATCGTGGACAAGAAGATCGGTTGGGTCGACGAACAGAGTGCGACAACAGAGGGCACGACGATCTATCTGCCCCCTGTAGCCGATCGCTTCTCTCACAAAGATGAGAACTTTGGCTGGTACAAGGTCATTGCGACTCACCAGAGCTGCCACATCGAGTTCGGTAGCTTTGATTTCGACTTCGACACTCCGTCGACCCTGTTCGAAGACCTTCGACCGAACATGCAACCGGCGGCGAACTTAACCACGGACGTAACCGCCGTGGTTAAGGAACTGGCGGAGGCCGCTATTCCGGGTATCACTGGTCCGAAGACCGGGGAAGACGAGGGCGGTATCGAAACCGCCTATCTGACAGACATGGGCCGTTTCTTCGACATGTTCGTCGACAGGGCCCTGGGACTGGACATCTTCACCGTCGTGGAAGATACGCGGCTAGATGCGCGGATCCTCCACGAATACAAGGGTCTCGCAGCGAGTTACCTGCAGACACAGGCTTTTTCGCTGGCAGAACGTCCTCGTATAGAAGAGCTTCCGATGCGGGAGGCGATGGTCGAGTTCATCGTTCGCCTCAGCCTGCGCCAGACCGGAACGATCAAGGTTCCGAAGGCGTACACAGAAATCGCTCAGCAGATTCGCCGAATCGTGATCATGCTGGCCGAGATCGGCGCAACGGTTGAAGACTCCGCCGAGGCAGCAACGCGAATCTACGCCATGGTCGCAGGCGTGCCGAATAATACGATCCCCGAAGAAGAGTTTGAGGACGTGGACCTGGACGATGACATCCCGGAAGAGGAAGAGGAAGAGAACACGGAGGAGATCCTCCAGATGTTCGGCGGCGAAGGTGAGACTGCTGGCGAGGAGCCGGGCGAAGCCGGGGAGACAGACGAGCAGGAGCAGATGGACGAAGAGTCGTACGACTCTCCTGAGGACGTCGACTATCGGGGCGAGTTCAAACCCGAAATGGCGCAGCTCCTGTCCCAGATATCGATGGACGGCACGGACTTTGATGGAGAACCTGAACCCATCACCCAGGAACAGCTTGAAGAGCTGCTCAAGAACTCCACGGAGCTTGAACAGGGGGAGATGGAGGAGGGTGAAGAAGGCCAGCAACAGCAGATGGACGAGATGCTGCAGAACCTGATGAAGGAGATGCAGCAGCGCGATCCGGATAACCAGCAGTTCGGCGATGGACCACTGGTCCACGTACCTGAAGAGGGCGGGCCGCTGGAAGCGACCGAGCCCAATACTTTTGTCTACCCGGAGTGGGATTTCAGGGCGAACGACTATAAGCCCAAGTGGTGCGTCGTTCATGAGAAAGAGATGGCAGAGGGCGAGCCGCAGTTCTATCAGGACACTCTGAACGAGCACTCATCGCTGGTTCGCGAGATTCACCGGCAGTTTGAACTGGTGATGCCGGAGATGTACCGCAAGGTGAAGCGACTGGAGGACGGCGAAGAGTTTGACCTCGACGCCGTGATCGAGTCAGTGATCGACAGGCGTACCGGGACGACGCCGAGCGACAAGGTGTTCTGGCGTCGGAACAAGGTCGAGCGCGACGTCGCAGTGGCGTTCCTGCTGGACATGAGTGCGTCAACAGCTGAGGCGATTGACGAGAACAAGCGGCCGACAGATGACTGGGGCGCGCCGGATGATCCGGTTGAGTACATGGTGTGGCTGCGGTCACGCCGTGCCGAAGGGCTTCGACGGTCTTACAAGCGCATCATAGACATCGAAAAAGAAGGAATTATCCTTCTGACGAGCGCACTTGAGCAGACCGGCGACATGTACGGCATATACGGCTTCTCTGGATACGGACGGGAGAACGTTGAGTTCTACGTCATGAAGGAGATGGAAGAGCGCTGGGGACCGTCGATCCCGAAACGGATTGACCGTATCGCACCGCTTCATGCAACGCGCATGGGGCCGGCGATTCGACACGCCACCAGCAAGTTGACGAAGGTAGACGCCAAGTCGCGAATCCTGTTTATGATCTCGGACGGCAGGCCGCAGGAC
>Ga0114996_10000394_pt1 | contig 61079 bp, 62 predicted proteins | sample ArcticOcean_MG_C_4_FD_87039 | JGI IMG/M metagenome (GOLD analysis project Ga0114996, IMG submission 87039) | Marine microbial communities from western Arctic Ocean - ArcticOcean_MG_CB4_134 | ecosystem: Environmental > Aquatic > Marine > Oceanic | place: Arctic Ocean: Canada Basin | collected...
AACGTGGCGCGATTGGTCAGCCCTCCCCGCGTTCCGAAGGCCGAGGTACACCCGCTAAAGCCAGCCGAGGTCAAACAACTTCTTGTTGCCGTCCAAGATGACCGGCTGGCTGCCCTCTACACGGTAGCAATTGCGCTTGGACTCAGACAGGGCGAGGCTTTAGGCTTGCGATGGTCGGACATCGACTTTGAGGCCAGAACGCTTACGGTCCGAACTTCCTTGCAATGGCATGACGGAAAGCCAGAACTGGCAGAACCAAAGACGGCCAAGAGTCGAAGGACTGTAAGCCTTCCTGATGTATGTATCGAAGCATTGCACGTCCATCGAGGACGCCAAGCGCTTGAAAGCGCAGGATTAGGAAATGCGTGGGAGAACGCCGAGAACCTCGTGTTCACCAGAGAAGACGGACGGCCCTTTACTAGGTCGGCTGTCACGCATCGATTCGAGCGGATTCTAGTAGCCGCTGGTATTCCAAAGCGCAGATTTCATGATCTCCGGCACACGTGCGCGACGCTGCTACTCGCACAGGGAGTGCCACTGAAGGTGATCCAGGAGCTTCTTGGACACTCACTAATGAGCACAACTGCTGACATTTATGCGACTGTCCTTCCAGTTCTCATGACCGATGCTGCCGACCGAATGGACGCGATATTCCAAGGGTCGTAAACGCTGGTTGGGGTCAAAAGTGGGGTCAAACCCGCTGATTCGCTCTAACCGCCAGATCAGGTCGAATCTCATTCACGGCTTCGTGGTGCGGTGGTGGGGAAGGTGGGACTCGAACCCACACGCCTTGCGGCACATGATCCTAAATCATGCTCGTCTGCCAATTCCGACACTCCCCCACTGAGGGGCCGAATACTCCAATTATAGCGGGTAGCTTGCACCGGTGCACGACGAGAACGTCGGGGCGATGTCACGCAACGGTGTATGCCGGCACGGGGATGGTAGCCGTAATGGTCGTGCCCTCGCCGGGAATACTTCGTATCTCGCAGCTTCCGTCAACCGACTGGGCGTAGTCTTGCATCGTGCCAAGACCGGTACCTATCGACGCGGTCCTGATGTCAAAGCCGGTGCCGTCGTCCTCGATGGACAAGCGAAGTTCGCCGCGCGGATCCCACTGCAACCGTACTATTACTGTCTTAGCCTCAGCATGTTTGACTGCGTTCGCAAGGGCGTTCTCGACGATTCGATAGAGCGTAACCTTGATCTGCTCAGACAGATAATTGGAGTTGCTTCGCTCCGCGTTTTCGAGATCGTTGTCGAGGTTGTATTCCAAGGACAGTACCGACTCGAAGCGGTCGGACAGCGACCACAGAGCCGGCACCAGGCCGCGCCGCAGAATAGCTGGGAACAGGCGCAGGCTGACGGGACGAATGTCCTCCTCGATCACTGAGGAGAGCGTGTTACTGAGGTCACCGAGTTCGTCAGGTGCGGTGTCAGGCAGGCCACTGTCACGCGCCTTGCTCAACATGATATCGAGCCTGGTTTTCACGACGATAAGCTTGGCCTGTACCGAACTGTGGAGATACTGCGCGATCTCCTTTCGCAGCGCTTCCGACGCCTCAATGACCCGCATGCGCGACTGGGTCAACTCCTCTGCCCTAGCCTCAGCACGTGCCGCCTCAACTCGCTGTTCCTCCGCCACCTTCTCTTCGGTCACGTCCCGGACAACCACCTGGGCTAGTGTCTGCCCCAGATATGGCACCTCGGTCGATGCAACTTGCACGATTCGCTCTTCGCCACCGAAGGTCTTCAGCCCAATTTCCGTCCATGGCTGTGTAGCCGCCGTAGCGAACACTTCCGTTGTAAGCTTGTCGCCTGCTGTACGGTCATTAGGGTCGAACCAGCCGATATCCCACTTACCGACCAGGTCATCTGGGCCCGACGCGTTCAACAAACCATAGGCCGCCTGGTTTACATACACGATCTCCCTGTTATCGTGAACAAAAATCGCGCTCGGAGAGAGGTCGAAAAGACAGCGGTACCGCTGTTCCGAGTCCTGCAACTCCTCCTGATTGCGTTGGAGGCTCAGGTAGGCCGCCCGCAGGTCGGCGATGCTCTTACTAAGCCTCGCCCAATAGTGGCGGAACAGCAGCAAGACGAGGCCAAAGTCGATGACGATGAACACACCGGAAACGATGGCGCTAGCCTGTTCGGGTATTTCCTCGTGGGGCACCAGCGGGTCGATGAAGGACACTGTCGCGAGCACAGCGGCGAGAATCAACGACCCTATCGAGACATACAACTGAGTCCAACTTGCCGTGTTGGGGAACACGATAGCCGCCGTCACAACGAGAAGGATGACGGCATTCGGGATGGACTCGGGGAAAAAGAGCCCCATCGAGAGGATGATGGCCCACAAGCCCCCGATCAGTGCGGCGACCAGGATGCCGATCATTGACTGGTTGAGGAAACGGGATGCCCAGGTTAAGGCAAGCGCATAGACGGCCGTCTGGACCGCTATTACCGCCAGCCCAATCGACTCATACAGCGCATACAGGATGCCGAGAGCGACCAGACCCGCAACGCAAACGATTATCAGCCAGCGTGCGACCTGTTGCAGCTGCTGAAACCGTAATGCGTCGTCGTCTACTGTCTCTAGCCGTCGTGCCATGGTTTCTATTACGTATTACGTATCGCGTACTGCGTATTGCGTAATACGGGAGGATGGTTCTCGGTTCTAGATACGAAATACGAAATACGCAATTGATTAGTACCCCAGCTTCTTGTCGCACACGTACAGGAACGGCTCGTCCGCAAGGTATCGCCGAAAATTTTCCTTGAACACGTTCCGCCGCCCGATGTAGAGTCCTGGCGTGAAGGCCGACGCGTGGGGCGAGATGATGATGTTCGGGTTGTCCCACAGAGGACTGTCCGGTACTGGCGGCTCCGGCTCCAGGGCGTCGATACCCGCCCCACCGAGGTGGCCCGATTCTATCGCGTCAGCGAGAGCGTACTCATCGACGATGCCGCCACGCGAGATGATAATGACATGCGCGCCCTTCTTCATCAACGCGAGTTTCGACTTGTCGATCATCATACGAGTTTCGTCCGTGATCGGAGCCGTGACGACGAGCCAATCTGAAATCGCCAGCAACTCGTCCAGCTTGTCCATACCCCAGACCTCCTTGGCATGTTCAGAGGGTCGGGGAAACTTGTCGACGGCGTAGACGTTCATGCTAAAGCCCTGCGCCCGTTTCGCGACCGCCCTGCCGATATTGCCGAGAGCTACGATTCCCAATGTTGACCCTTCGAGATCCATCTGCTTCCAAGCATAGTCGTACATCCGCCAGCGCTTGGCTTTCTGATCGTCCCACATCCAGTGCAGCTTGTGCGCGAGCGCGATGATGAAACCAAAGACATGGTCGGCCATCGGTGCGACGTGCGGCTCACGTGCGTTGGTGATCGGAATCTCGCTCGCCACCAACTCCGGAATGGCCATCAGCTTGTCGATGCCGGTACCCGGACAGTGCATCCACTTTAAGTTCTTGCCCGCGAGATAAACATCCCTCGACGGCCAGCCGTAGTAGACCTCGGCGTCGGCGACTTCTCTTATCTGGTCCGCCTCCTCGGCGACCTCCACGAACTCCACGTCTGGGAACGTGGCCTGCATCTCTTTGAGAAAAACATCGGCTGACTCACCAGGGCCGATACCCGATGGCATGGGTTCCATGACGACTTTCATCTATGCGTAATTCCTCCTAAGTAGTCTGGGGAGTTTACCACGTAACAAGGGCTGGCTGGCTAGACAGAGCAGGCGTCTATCCATTCCCAAAAACGACCTGCACGCTCTCCCTGTCCTGAAATCGCTGGGTTGATGACGCATCGACAACTGCGAGTGTAGGAGCCGATCACCTGCAGGTCCGTTCTGCCGCCCTCCCATCGCCAGGGCGTACCGTCGGATGCAACGAAGACCTGCTCGCACAGATCACGTGTGACCGGCACAGCCTTTTTGAAACGACGCGAGTTCTGCGAGCCTGCGAACACCCAGAAGCCGTCCAAATATTTTTGATTGGTAAGCCCCCGCCGGACGTGTGCGTTACGGCCGATACAATTCATGGCCGCGCCGTCGGGCCGCTCGGTGACGTTCGCGAATACTTCCTCGATTTCGAGGAAGCCGATCAAGTAGAACCCGAACTCGCCCGTCGGACTGCTACTGCGCCACCGTTCGAGTCGCACGATGAAGAACAGGCAATCGCCGGGAACCATACCCTTCAAGGCGGCTGCTCTCGGACTCCATCCACAGTTGTCGCCATAGGTGAGCGTCTCGAACTCAGGGTCGTTGTGCGTCGGTATGTCCCACAGGCGCGCTGGGATGTATTTTGTTAGGTCGCAATTCGGATCGTGAAACGACTTGAGATCGCGATATCGAACAATGTTCTCTCCACGAATATCTGCGGGCGTTTCGGGGATAGTGATGAACTCGAACGAACCGTCGTCGAACAGCGGGCTCGCGAAGCGATGGCTGGCATTTACCCCGACGTTTGCCAGGAAGATGCGGCTGGACGGATCACTGGTGGTCAAACATGCCCCCGTTAATCCCGCGCAGGACGATTGATAAGCCAGTTCATTACCACTGCGATCACGATAGGAGGCGCCACGACAGAGACCAGGATGGCCAAGGCGTGGAACTGAAAAACGATCCCTGAAAGCTCATCCAGCGACTGGTCCAATAGCTCCCGTACGACGTTGGATGAACCTCTAGAAGCGTATGCGAGAGCAAAACCGGCGACCGAAGCCAGTATTAAATAGGCTGCATCGGCGGCATGCTGTCGCAATACGATCCATTGACCAAAGCTCCCGATTCCTCCGGCTAAACCTCCATAGACCGTCCACGTCACAAGAGCCTCGCCGGGCATAGACAGGACATATGCCGTTACAAAGCCGGAGGTGACAAAGGAGATGGAGTAGGCGCTGACTGTTGCCACAGTCCATGAAACCCACCAGTCGACCTTCCTGGCTAGGACTATTGCGTGGGCCACTCCATATCCTCCACCGACAGAAACCCCCAATATGAACTGTCCCGCTGCCCCCGAACCATCATCCTGTGGGAATAGCGCCTGTAGCATGAACAGCACGACCGAATACCCAACGAAGCTGGACGCAACCCAGAATACGACAAACGTCCAACCGGTCGGCCCGCTTGTGCTACTAGTCAACTTTACAGTGCCGTCGAGGACAGAGCGACTTGGATATCCTCTCGAACGATCTCTTCATGTTCCTCAACCATCGCCCTCTCCAACGCCACTCGCGCCTCGTCCCCGCCAATCCTTCCCAACGCCCAGGCCGCATGCTCCCGAACCAGTGCGTCCTCGGATTGGAGTGCCTTCGCCAGGGCGGGCACAGCCACCGGGTCGCCGATGTTACCCAGGGCTACACACACGTTCCGCTGTAGGCCGACTCGCTTCGTCCGCTTGATGGGGCTCTTGCGAAAGCGCTCGCGAAAGGCTTCGTCGTCCAGTTCCAGTAAAGGTATAAGCGCCGGGGCATCGAAGTCGTGCCGTTTCTCGAAGGCTGGCTCGATACTCGGGGCGGCCTTGCGATTGACCGGGCACACGTCCTGACAAATGTCGCAGCCGAACACCCAATCGCCAATCAGGGGCCGTAACTCCCTCGGAATCGAACCACGCAATTCAATAGTCAGGTATGAAATGCACTTGCGGTTGTCGATGACATACGGCGCGACGATGGCACCCGTCGGGCAGTCGTCGATGCAGCGAACACATTCGCCGCAGGTTTTCTTGAGTGGCTTGTCATGGGTGAGGTCGAGGTCAGTGATGACCTGCCCCAACAGCACCCACGAGCCGTGGCTGGGCGTGAGGATGTTCGTGTTCTTGCCGAACCAGCCGACACCAGACCGCTCCGCCGCCGCACGGTCGTTCATCGGCCCATCGTCGACGAAGATTCTTGTGTTGACCTCTCGACCGGCGACCTTTGGCAACTCAACCACAAACTCACGCAATCGCTTTTTCATCACGTCATGATAATCGTCGCCCCAGGCATACCTGCCGATCTTGCCGTGCGGGCCATCGCCTTCGGGCTGTGCCTCGCCGTAGTTGTAGCTCAATGCCAACGACACGACCGACTTCGCGCCCTCAAGCAGCACCTGTGGCCGATTAGCCTTTCGGACACGCTCCTCCGTATACCACGAAAGCCCATCCATCAGTCCGTCGCGGACACGTTTGAGGGCGGCCTCCTCGTCGCGCACGAACGGTTCAGCGGACGTGATTCCCACCACGTCGAAGCCGAGTTTTTTTGCGAGCGACTTTATTTTTGCGGAAAGGTCAGACATGGTATGTATCGCGTCGGTATCGGCCCCATTATCGCAGAGTGCCGACAATGGCACCACGCTGAAAACAAAGGTTGTGCTGTACAAGGCAATTGCATATAATTTCGCAAATTCCCCCCTGCACCGCCACCCTGGAGGACCCTGCTTATGAATAGCCGCACCTTCAAAGAGATTCGCCGAACGTACGGGTTCGACGAGGTCGCTATCTCCCCCGGCGCGATCACCATCAACCCTGAACTCGCCAACCTCGACTTCAAGCTCGAAGGCATGACATTCTCCGCACCGATTCTCGCCTCCGCCATGGACGCTATAGTATCGCCAGAGTCTGCTGTCGAGTTCGACAGGCACGGCGCTCTGGCGGTGATGAATCTCGAGGGAGTGCAGTCGAAGTACGACGACCCTGAAGAGGTACTTGCCGAGATCGTCGCGGCCTCACAGGAGGACGTGACCAAAGTATTTCAGCGAGTCTACTCCGCTCCGATCAAGGAGAATTTGATAGGAGAGCGGGTACAGCAGATCAAAAACAGCGGCGCCAAGTGCGCCGTTTCTGTTACCCCGGCCAACACGAAGCGGCTCGCGCCCCTGGCCATCGAGGCCGGAGCCGACGTGCTGGTCGTTCAGGCCACTGTCACGACCGCCCGTCACAAGTCTCGCAGTATTCGCGGCCTTCAACTCCCCGAACTGCTCGAAATGGTCAATGTACCGGTGATCGTCGGCAACTGCGCAACTTACGACGTGGCACTGGAGATCATGGAGACCGGCATTCACGGAGTTCTGGTTGGTATCGGCCCCGGCGCAGCCTGCACGACCCGCGAGGTGACGGGCCTCGGCGTACCACAGGTCACGGCCACTCTCGATTGCGCCGCGGCCCGCGAAGAATATTATCGCCGGTCCGGTCGTTACGTGCCCATCATCACCGACGGCGGCATTCGCACTGGCGGCGACTTGTGCAAATCGTTCGCCTCTGGGGCCGACGCAGTCATGATCGGAACGCCCTTCGCGCAGACCACTGAAGCCCCTGGACAGGGCAGCAACTGGGGCATGGCCAGTCCGGACCCAATCCTCCCTCGTGGCACTCGCGTCAAGGTCGGAATGCGTGGCTCTATCGAGCAGGTGCTCTACGGCCCGTCGTCCAAGTCCGACGGCACTCTCAACCTCCTGGGCGCGCTCCGCACCTGTCTCGGCTACGTTGGTGCCTTCAACATCCGCGAGTTCCACCAGAAGGCCGAACTCATCTTCGCCCCATCCATCAAGACTGAAGGGAAATTCTTCCAGCTTGGAATGAATTAGTTCACGCACACATGGCGCATCAACGAGACTGTTCCGATTGATTCGGGATAGTCTCGTTTTCGTTTCAGTCCACCCCCGAACTATCTCTTGACACCTCGAAATTCTGATGTCAATCTATAATGTGCTAGATATACAGTAGACTTTAGTAGATATTATAGATTTACATGCCTGTAGACGACAAACTCATCAGTCTCAAAGAGGCCTCACAGGTGCTCGGTGTCAAAGAGAGCACCCTTCGCTATTGGGCGAATCAGGAGAAGCTGCGAACGGTTCGGACACCTGGTGGACACCGCCGCTTCTCGCTCAACGAAGTAAAACAGATGGCGGGGCAGTCGTCGTTCATCTCCGCCAACGACGTGCAAGCCCTCGAAGACCAGGCTCTCGGTCAAATTCAACAAAAACTACAAAGCGGCGAGTTGCTCCAAGAGGAATGGTTCCAACGCATCCCTGCCGAAGGGCGGAACCGGTTCAAGCTGCTGGGTCGTCGCTTACTGGTGCTGTTGGTGCGCTGGGCCCTCGAAATCGGTGGCTCGACGAGCATCGAAGAGGAGGCCCGGTTGATGGGTCACGAGTACGGCTCGGAGATGGCTGGAGGGGGCGTCAGGATGGTTGACACCCTGACGATTTTCGTCGTTTTCCGCAACGCTGTACTCGCGGCCCTACCAGCCGACACCTGGTCGAAGGTGATGCTCGTTAGCGATCAGATCACCCTCGGCATCGCCGAGGGATACGAGCGGGACGAGGGACGGCTGAGCAAGTGAGCCCACAATCGACAACACGCACTCGCTCCCACATTCTCAAGTCCTCGACCAGCCTGCGGCCGACCCGAAAGTCAGGGACATTCTTGATGGACTCGCTGCTTCCGGTTTTCCTAGTTGCCCTCGGACTGATAACGGTCGGATTGCTGGTGTTCGCCGTGGGCATCGTTGTCGGGATTATTCCATATGAGTAATCGTTGGAGGGCGTCGTGGACGTAAATCTCATACTGCCATTCATATCCAGCGCGGTCATGCTCGCGTTTGTCGTCGCGGTCCTCTATCGCTGGCGGAGCCGCCGACACGGCCACATGATCCTGTGGGCCGTTGGCTTGACCATGTTCGGAATCGGCAGCTTCGCAGAGGCAGCATCCGTGATCGGCTGGAACAACACTGTTTTCAAGTCCTGGTATTTGTTCGGAGCGATGCTCAACGCCGGTTGGATCGGCCAAGGCACTTTTTACCTCCTGGCCAAACGACGTATCGCGAACGTCGCCCTCGCCATCATCGTCGGAGTCTCCTTGATTGGAGCCTACGGAGTCATCGTCCTTCCGCTGGACCCGACAGAGTTCTCAACCGATGTTTCCTTAGCCGAGTCCTTCCGCGAGATAATGCCCGATGGCACCTGGGTCAGAAAGATAACGCCGCTCTTCAACATTTATGGGCTGTTCGCCCTGGTCGGCGGGGCAATCTACTCGGCCTGGCTGTTCTGGCGAAAACGCAGCCACCCGAACCGCATGTGGGGCAATATTCTGATCGCCATTGGCGCCCTGTCAATCGGGTTCGCCAGTACTCTCACAAGGCTTGGCAATGGGGACTATCTATACCTCGGTGAACTGATCGCAGCAGCGTTTATGTTCGCCGGATTCCTTGTCTCAAGCCAGCCAGTAAAGGCCCGAGCGCCACAGTCACGACCTGTTGCCGCACCAGCAAACTAAGATTCTAAACTTCGAGGAGATATTGAAAATGTTCCACCGATTGATCGTTGTTCCGAGTTTATTGGTCGCGCTACTTTTCGTCCTGGCCGCATGTTCGAGCGAAGATGACGAAGCTCCAGCCGCTCAGCAGCCTGCTCCAACGCAGATCGCGCCTGCGCCGTTCCCGGTAACGGTCACCGACATGCTGGGACGCCAGGTCGAGATTTCGCAGAAACCCGAACGCATCGTGAGCATCAGCCCAACTGCGACTGAAATGCTATATCGAGTCCGAGGAGTCGCGATCGCAAGAGACTCGTCGTCAAAGTTCCCGCCGGAGACCGAGAGTCTTCCGACCGTTGGCGGCGCTTACACGCCGAGCGTTGAAGCCATCGTTGGACACCAGCCCGACCTCATCCTGATCGAGGCGTTGACCCAGGGCCATATGCTGCCGATGCTGGAACCGGCTGGCGCACAGATCATCGCCGTACGTGCCACCTCCGTCGATGATGTGGCGCAGGCTCTCGAACTGCTTGGCACTATTCTCAACCAACCTATCGAGGCCGAGGAGGCAGCGCAAGAAATACAAGCTCGCGTGAACAACGCGGCATCGGCCCTCTCATCGACCGGCAGCGTGCTGATCCTGATCTCTGACGCCGACCGAAACCTGTACGCCGCAAAACCGGAGTCGTACCCAGGCGCAGTGGCAACTGCCCTCAACATGACCAACGTAGCCGCAGGCCTTGCCGACTCCGGCCCCTTCCCCGGCTTCACCCTGTTCTCCGCCGAACAGGCCATAGCCAGCAACCCGGACTTCATTTTCGCGATCTCGCCTGCGCCGGAACCCGCGCCTCGACTGTCGGCGGTTCTTCCGCGCGTCCCTGGGTTCACCGATTTGGCCGCCGTGAAGGAGGGCAAACTCAAGGAGATCGACCCAGGCTTGTTCTTGCAGGCACCTGGCCCGCGCATCGCCGACGCCGCCGAGCAGATGTCCGGCCTCATCCAAGAAACACAGTAAGTGACTCGCCCCATCTGGGTCTTGGCGACGCTGGGGGTCTTCATCGTCCTTGGGACAGCCGCTGGCGTCGCGTTCGGACCAACCAATATCGGGTTTCAGCGGCTCATGACCGCGTTCTTCTCCACCGGCGATCAGACAGCGGAGATCGTGGTCTGGTCGTTGCGCCTGCCGCGAGTCGTCGCCGCGATCATCGTGGGTGCGTGCCTCGGACTGGCGGGAGCGCTGCTACAAATATCGACTCGCAACCCCTTGGGCGACCCTCAACTGTTTGGCCTTGGCGGCGGTGCGGCAATCGTGCAGGCGCTCGTACTCGCTGGAGTCGTGAGGACAGGCCCGTGGGGACTGGTAACTCTATCGGTAGTGGGCTCGCTGATCGGCGCGGGCATCATCGCATCGTTTGCTTCACGGGAGGATGTCGGCCCGGCCAGACTTGCCCTCATCGGCGTTTCGGTCGGGGCGTTGGCGCTGGCTGTGGCGACAGGCTTCTTGACCTATGCGCATGTTTTCACCCAGCAGTCACTCGCACTCCTCGGTGGCAGCATGGCTAACCGCAACTGGCAGGATATTTTCCCGGCACTGCCGTTCCTCGCGCTAGGGGTTGCTATCGCAGTAGTAGTGGCTGGACGGCTGAACGTGCTCGTGCTGGGCGACCGCATCGCAAGCAGTCTTGGGGCAAATCCCTCCCGCACGCGCCTTACTGCAACAGCCTCGGCGGGCATTCTTGCGGGCACCGCTGTCGGTATCGCTGGCGTCGTCGGCTTTGTCGGACTGCTCGTTCCCCACGTAACGAGATCGATCATCGGCAACGACGCCCGTGCCCTCGTCGCTATCTCAATCCCTATGGGTGCCGCTCTCGTCCTAGTCGCCGACCAGGCCGCACGACTCGTGCTGATGCCGTCAGAGGTACCGGTCGGCCTGGTTACGACCGCGCTTGGTGCACCACTAATGATCTATGTTGCGAGGCGCGTCCTGTGATCGTCCAGTTCGAAAACGCGTCTTTTCATCATGGCACGACACCCGTGCTGCGGGCCGTCTCCACGTCTATTGAGACCGGCCAGTTCACCTGTCTTCTCGGACCAAACGGCGCGGGCAAGACCACCTTGATTCGGCTTATCACTGGAGAAATTGGGCTGACTGAAGGACACTTATCCCTATTAGCTGGCACTGACCCGATCAGTCTTACCGACATCCACCAGCACGTCGCAGTGGTGCCGCAAAACGTCCAGGACCCACCGTACATCACGGTCAGAGAACTGATCGAGCTCGGCAGGTTCAGTCCGCGAAAAGGCCTTGGCTGGCGTCTTTCCAGCGAGGATCACGAAATCGTCGATGCCGCTCTCGAATCGTGTGACATGACGCAATTAGCTGACCGGCCCTTTACAAAAATTTCAGGCGGTCAGAAGCAGCGTGCCTGGTTAGGGTTCTGCCTTGCCCAACAAAAAGATATGGTCATATTGGACGAATCGCTTCAAGGCGTCGACTATTTCAGCAAACAGTTTTTCTTTGGACTGCTGAAAGACATCGCCGCCCAGGACAAGGCGGTCGTCTTAATCACTCACGATCTCGACCTCGCCGCGCGATTCGCCGACAATGTGCTCGTACTCAAGGACGGGGTACTGGTCTACGACGGCCCGCCCACCGACGATCTACCGTCGTTACTGATCGGCGACCGAGCAGCCTGAAACTCGACCGCTCAGATCAGGACCGCCGTTTGAGCCTCGGTATTTCGAGCTCGCTCGCAATGTCGTCGAACCAGTCTACGACCTCGCGATGCAGGGGAATCCCGTCGGTTCGACGCTTCTGCTCTTCCTCGTATTCGGATAGCCCGGCGTAGAGTACACGGTCGTGCCCCGGCGCGGGTTTTGTCTCCCGCAGTGTTTGCAGCATCTGATCCATATTATCCTTGAACTCCCCTGCATCGGTGAACGCTTCGATATTGAAGGCGGCAAAAACGTGCTCGCCGCCGGGCTGGCCCGTGAGCATCGCCGGAAGCTGCCCGGCCATGAGGGTTCCCATAATGGTCACCATCATCGCCAGACCGTAGCCCTTGTGGGACCCAAGTTCCCGGGTCGCCCCGAATGGCAGCATCGGGGGATTGTCATCGTCCGGCGGGTCAATCTCTTCCATGGTCGGCGTGCCGTCCTTGTCCGCCAACCAGCCTGGATAGAGTTTGACACCAAGCCGTTCTGCAATTCTAAGTTTGTTTTGCGCCACTCCGGTCATCGCGGCGTCGAAAACGAACGGGGCCTCGTTGCGCGCAGGGGCAGCGAACGCAATGGGATTCGTCCCCAACATTCCCTTCGACCCGAATGTCGGCACCATGCGCGTCCCGCCGGTCGTCATGACCAGGCCCAGCATGTCCTGCTGCGCCGCGAGCATCGCATGAACACCTAGAGCGCCGGAGTGCCCCGCATTGATCATAGAAACGTAGCCGACGCCGACCTCCTTCGCCTTCTCGATAGCCATCTGCATGGCGATCGGCCCGAGGATGATAGCTAGCCCCTCGTCGGCGTCCATGACCGCCGTACCCTTGGTCTCTCTGGTCACACGCCACTGAGGATCGGCCTTGGTTCGTCCATCGCCGTATCGCTCAATATAAATTTTCACCATGTTCGAGACACCGTGAGTTTCAACACCCCAGAGGTCTGCGGTGACGAGCGTGTTCGCGGCGGCCTCGGCGTTCTTTGGCGGCTCGCCCATCTTCTCGAAGATCGCCGACACGGTTTCTCGGAGTGACTCGTGCGGCACGTGGACTTGGTCTTCGACAGGCACCTTAAATCGTTCGAGCATTTTTCTTCCTAAAGATACGATTGGGCACGATGCGTCGTCGCGCGCAAACGGGATTATACAGTAGAGCTGATCAATAAGAGCTTGAGCAACAAGGTTGTACAGGACAATCGCATTCGAGCGCATTCCGTTCGTGTCCTTCCTGGGAAGGATCGAAGCACAGGTAGTGCGGCTGTTCGTAGTGGGGGTCACCTTGTCTGGCACACCTTCCCTTCGACAGGCTCAGAGCCTGCCCTGAGTTCATCGAAGGGGCGAACGGGCGGAAGTCAGGCTTGACTCTGGAGAATGCGATTGCCCTGAAGCGCGGGTCATGTTCTCCATGTGGCCTCGCGACCCTGATAGAATCCGCGTCAAACATCGAAGGAGAATCCGATGGTATCGACAGGTCGCCAAGAGACCGTAGTCGTGACCGGAGCGGCGGGCAGACTCGGCAGCCGGATCGTCAAACGTCTGGTCGAACAGGGTTACACCGTGAGAGGAACCGACAGGGTGCCCGCTTTGAATGACGTGCCGGGGGAGTTCATCCAGGGTGATATGAGCGACACCGACATGGCTGCCAGGGTACTCGATGGCGCAGATTCACTGATTCACGTTGGAGCGATTCCAGGACCTTCTCGCGCTGAAGGGATGGAGATATGGGATAACAACGTCCAGAGCACCGCTCACCTCATGCTCCTCGCGAAAGAACGCGGACTGCGACGAATTGTGTTCTCTTCCAGCGCGTTCGCAATGGGCTGGGCAGCCGATCCTGCGGCCTTCGTACCCAAATATCTGCCGCTCGACGAGGACCACCAACCGATGCCGTTCGAGCCGTATGGGCTGTCGAAACTGGTCGGCGAAAAGATCGGCGAGATGGTAGCGAGGAGTTCATCGACATCGGTGGTCAGCCTGCGATTCACCAATGTCGTATACCCCGAACTGCAAAAAGAATTTCCATGGCCCGCTCCCACGCGGAAAAAGCCTCTGACGCTGGTAATGTGGGCCTATGCCGACCCCAGGGACGTTGTCGAGGCCCACATACTCGGCCTCCAGGCCGACATCGAGGGGCATGAGGCCTTCCTCATCGCGCAGCCGTCGAATCGGTTGGCCGAACCGACGGTCGACCTCATCAAGGCTAACTTCGGTGACAAGGTGGAGATTCGCGGCGACCTAGAAGGCAACGCTAGCGTGATCAACACCGCGAAGGCGCAACACATGCTCGGCTGGAGACCGAGATATGATTGGATGGCAGAGACTGAAAACGAAAAACGTCAAACGTAAGAGCGAGGGTCGAACCCGATTTCAGGTACCGACTGTGTCACAAGACATTACGTTTTTCGTTTTACGTTTTTGAGTCCCTTCACCGCCAGCGTATCACCGCGCCGAGGATATCCGTGTCCCCCTGGTCGAGCCGTGCGTAGACCTCTGGAAGCTCATTCCACTGGAATTCGTGAGTCATCATCGGGCCGATGGGTAGTTTGCCCTTGGCGATCATCGATGCAGTAAACTTCATCGAATTCATCTGGTTCCATCGGAGATCCTGCGGACGATAACCGATTGATGCGCGAAGGTTGACGCGTTTGTTGAAGTACGGATGACCTACGGGATTGAATGTAGGAGAATCCGTATGCCGCGCGACGACTGCGACTGTGCCGTCGTCCCGAACGATCTCCATCGAGGTCTCGATAGCCGCCCAGACCGACGCGGTCTCCAACACAACGTCAGCCCCTCGACCGTCGAAGAATTCGATGATCTGCTCCTGAAAACCCTCGACAGCCGGGTCGACTACCAGATCCGCCCCCATCTCGGTCGCCGTCTGTCGCCGCTTTTCGCTGAAGTCGATTCCAACAGTTCGCAACCCGAAAGCCGAACAATACGCCAACGCCGACAGGCCGATTACTCCGAGACCGACTATAGCCACATCTTCCCCTGGCCCCGGTTCTCCATGTCGCAGCCCGAGGTGGCCGACTCCGAGAATGTTAAGGAACACCCCCTGCTCGTCACTTACTTCAGGCGGCAGTTTGATCGCTCGTTGAGCCGGGGTTGCGGCGTATTCCTTATGCGTCTCTGCACAGAACACCCGATCACCAACTACAAACCCCTCAACCGACGAGCCGACCTCGATAACTTCACCCACCATCGAGTAGCCGTTCTCTTCCGGCCCGCCGGAGAACGCGACTCCACCGTGGAGCCACTTTCCCTCGTCGTCAACCGGGATGTAACGATAGACTCGAATCTCGGTTCCCGTACTGACGGCGGTTACATTTGCCCGCACCAGCAGACCGTCGTCAGGGCATTGAGGGATGTCTACCTCGTCGAAACTCGCCTGCCTTGGTCCCGTCACGATCAATCGTTTCATACAGCACCTTTAGCTAATGTAATTAGATCACTACTTGAAAACTACTGGGCTACAACGTTTCGAATCCGCTGCGTCGAACAGGCTTCGTCAGAGCAAAGTGCAACTTTCAGGCCGGACCCGGACGAATAGGCAATGAGACCGAAACCTTCGGGAACCGTTGTGATAGCGTTGCTATGCCCGACGCGGCCCTCCGATTCGACCACACCATAGCTTGCCGACGAGCACCTCGCATCTGCGCAATGGGCCACACGCAGTTCGTTCTTGTCCTGATCAAAGTAGCTCACGAGCCCGGCCCCATCGTTTCCGATCGTGATTGAGCTCGCTTGCGACACACTCCCCGAAACCATCAGATTGGACTCGACACTCTCGTTACACATTACCGAGCCACAGTGGACGACCCACAACTGTCCGTCGTTATTGTAGGTGAAGACCGGCACGCCGTCACCGTCGATCGTCACCGAACGCACAGCGCCAGCGGAGTCTAGAGAGATAGTCGAGGCAGCGCTGCAATCGGCACTCGAACAGCGGGTCACACGTTGGCTGTGGTCATTCGGGTCGTGCGAACTCACAATGAACCCCAGTCCGTCGGTGCCAGTCGTCATCGCCACAGAGACTGCACGCTGGTTGATCGCAACTGTCGAAATCGTGAAATCGGAGCACGCAATATCGTTGCAGTGGGCAACCTTCAACTCATTCCTCATAGAGATGAAGCCCAGCAGCGGCAGTCCATCTGCACCGATGGTCACGGCCGCACTCCTGGCGGCCTCAATTGTAGTCGCAGACGATTGTGTACAGTCTACGGTCTCACAGTGAGCGACCTTCAGCAACTGAACGTTCGCGACCCGTTGATTTCCACTGATGTACGCGATAAGACCAAAGCCATCCGAGCCAGTGACGATCTCGTTCGATAGTCCGTCGTCGATGGTGGTTATCCTCGCGTCGCTGCAAGCAGAGTCGGCGCAATACGCGACTTTGAGTTTCGTCCCTTCTTGATAGCTAATAAGCGGTGAGCCGTCCCCCGCTATGGTTATCGACACGTCTACGACCTGGCCCACGGGTTGATTGTTGGCTGGCTGACTGGCCGGTGCGTCACCGCTCACGCATGAAACGTTGAGTACGAAGATCGCCGCACTCATAATCGAAATTCGGCGGCTCCAGAGACGGAAGAGTAAAGGGCCGGATTGCATCGCTAGGCGTATCTATCTCGCAGCCGCCGCGACGCTTCGGCCTCGTTCTTGAGCTTGAGGTACGGCTCTTCGAGCGGCATATCGATGGCAAGCCCCGGAGCGAAGCCACAGTCGGGGTTGATGCTAAGCCGCTCAGCATCGACGTACTTCAATGCTTCCTCGACGCGCGCCACAATCTCGTCGGCGGTGTCGATCTTCTCGAAGCGGCACTCGACAGCGCCCAGACCAATCAGCTTGTCGTCCGGCAACTCCTTTAATATGGCGATGTCGCCAGCCACAGGGATGCTGAACTCCATCACATACTGATCGACGTTTATCTTCTTCATTGTCTCGATGATGGGCTCGTAGCCACCCTCGGCACCCCAGCCCCGCCTCCCCCAGTTCCGGCGGCACAGGTGCATGGCCGTCTGCACGTTGTCGATGCCGTCGAGCATTTCGTTGATCTTGTCGGCGGCAAGGTCCATCTCGTACTGCGGGTTCTCGAACGTGTCACGGTAGGCGGGATCGACCAGGACGCACAGGTGCGGCTCGTCGATCTGCACGACCGTCACGCCGGTATCCTGGAGGGCAACAAGTTCGTTGTGCAGGATGGGCACCAAATCTTCGATGAATTTGTCTCGTGTCGGATAGGCTTTCTTCGACACTGCCTCTTCCCACAGCCGAACGCCAAGGAGGTAAGGCGATGGGACGCAGACCTTGGTCATACGATCGGTCGCTTCAACCAGGAACTTTGCTTCCTTCGCGATCAACCCAGGATTGACGACTTCCATCGGCTCCGTGATCGAGATCCCCCAGCGATGTGGCTCCTCACGCAAGTCCGCCGAGAAGCCAGTAGCGATGTCGGCGACGATATGGGTGTAGGCATGACGCCGCCACTCACCGTCGCTGACGAGATCGAGTCCGGCCTGTTCCTGAATGGCGATAGCATAGCGCACCGCCGCGTCCATCTGCGCCGAACGTGCCGCCTCTGCGGAGGCCGGCCCCGGCACGTCGGGGAGCATTTCCCGCACCATTAAGGGCCTCGGGAGGCTCCCGACAACAGCGGATGCGAACGGAGTGTCTGCGAACTGTCTGGAAATTGTCATAGTATTGCCTCGTAGAATCAGTCCGCCGAGAGCTTCACCCACCGTGTGTGGGTGACACCGCCCGCAGTACACCAGAAGTATGTCATGATCGTGCCGTCGTCCAACTGTAAGCCACCTGGCTTGCCGAACGCGATCTGCATGTGTTCAGCCAGGAAATTCTCCGTCTTCGGGGCACCGAGTGACGCTTCCAGACCTGCATCAAACACGACCGCCTCGTTTTCAACATCGAAGCTCGTCAGGTCGTCGGTCAGCGCGACATGGATGCCTTGCGGTTCGTGCCGAAAATTGTAGATTGCGGCGACTCGACCGTCTTTCAGCGGAATCGGCGTACAGACCTGCCCGCGCAAGTTGGTCGGCTTCGGCTCCGACCACGTGCGGCCCTGATCGTCGGAAATCGTCCAGTGGTTATTCGCATCGTTGGGGGTGCCATAGATATGAGTCCAGATCAGCGTGTAGATCCGTCCATAGGGAAGAAGCTCGCACATCTGGTCGTACCACAGCAGCTTGCCACTCGTATCGTTCGCGACGACGACGAACTCGTCCCACGTCTTTCCATGATCGGACGAGAACACCGCCGCCGACATCTGGTCCGGCGGTCCCGCAAAGCCGCGCGGCTTCCAGGTCTCCAGCGGATACATCCAGCGGTCGGAGGCTATCTGTAATAACGTGCCGGCCCCGTTCCATGTGTATCGGTCGCTCGGCAGCGGCACCGGCACGACCTGTGGATCGGACCAGGTGTGCCCAGCGTCGCTCGACCAAAGGAGTACGAGCTCGCTAAGGGCAGCCTCCTCCGTATCGAGGTCGAACATCTCGACGTCCTTCTCGAAACGGGTGCATGTCATCACCAGCCGCCCGTCCGGCACGACCGATATTCGCGGCCCTCGATACGCCCATTTGTCGAGACCGTGACTCGCGGTGTGGGCGCTGCCCTCGCTGTGCCAGGTTTTTCCATCCTTCGAGCGTAGTATCTCTATGTGGTTATCATCGCTGCCAAGCTCAAGCCCGGCATGTTGGCTCGCAATGAACGTGCCATCCGGCAGTGGGACGATCACCGGCATGTACACGCCGGCACCCGGCTTGTGCGAAATGATTCCCTGGTCAATGATTTTGAGCATGGGATTTCCTGTCACCAAACTGTCAAACGATTGTAGGTCTGGAGCTTAGGGGCGTCAATCGGAGTCAGGCACAAGCTCCGTTCGCTCAATCCTTGATGTCCAGCCCACCCATAAGCACGAATCCACTTACGACCAGGTCCGGCAGTTCGTCGAGCAGGTCGTCTGTTTCCTAGCGCCTCACAACCGTCCTGTTTTCGTTGACGCCGCCCATAATGGGCAGCACGTCCTTCTTAACTACCCAATGACTCGGCAGGTATATCTCGACGCCACCCATGACAACGGTCAGTTCGATGCGGGCTGGCTTCTCGATGACTTCGGCCTCCCGCAGATCAAGCTCCACACCGCCCATGAATACGGTCACCTGCCCACCTTGGAAATCCTTCGAGCGGTTCCGCTCTTCGGTGCCGCCGAGAATCGCCGTAGGACCCACTCGATTACTATCGCTGATGTTGTGGCCCGACCCGCTACGCCTCCGGCCTCTTGCGCGCGTGCCACCCAACAAAATGCTGACGCCAACTATGATGATAATGACCGGCCAAGCTGAGTCCCAAACGTCGAAGCCCAAAAAGCTGAGTTGCACAAGCGAGGCGATTACGATCATCACCAGTGGGCCGATCAGATTCTTGAACCCATTGCGAACAAGCCGGTACAGTCCCAGCACGATGAATACTGACGGGAGATATTGCCATACTCCGCCGGTGTCGGCGGCGCCCGTCGATTCGAGGAGGAGCAGCACCCCGAACACGGTTACGATGAGCCCCACGAATGCGCGGCCTCTCATAGCTGTTTCCTCCCGACCCAATGGGGTGGCGTTGCAACGCTGGGATGATACCATATCGCCCGATGATCGCAGGCGCGCCCCATCGCCCTTCAACAACAACGTCAACTATACGAGAAATGGATCAAATCACATGCCCTACTACCTCCTGATCTCAGCCGAAATAACCGACACCGATAAGTACGCCGGCTATCGCGAAGCCGTGACCCCGCTCGTTACCCAGTTTGGCGGTCGTTACCTCGTACGTGGCGGCGAGGCCGAGGCTTTCGCCGGAGTGTACGACGGCAGCCGGCACGTGGTGCTGGAGTTCGAGTCGAAGGAGGCTGCCCGCACATTCTGGGACTCCCCTGAATATGCGGAAGTATCGAAGCTACGAGAGGGCGCTTCCACAGGCAACGTCATTGGGGTTGAGGGCGTTTGACAGCCGTCAGCCTCTAACTAAAATTCCTTTTAGTAATGTCCAATACGTCCTTAGATTCGGTTGACCGCACAGAACGTGCGTGCTACAATGCTGGACGATTGGATTGATAACTGAGGGCGTCGGCCTGTTTTTCTGCCCCGTACGCGAGTCCTGAACGTCACTGATGGGTGTTTTTTTTCGGCACTCAGGGCGTTTTGCATCAACCATGCGATTGCACCCCCTCGCTGCAACCCGTAAAATAGCCCATTCGCCCCAAGCCCACCGACTTGGCGGGGCACTACAAAAGTGGTAGAATATGGCCGTGGACTCGACTCAGCCAACGAGAGCGGTAGACCAGCCCGTCACATTGGGACCTTCAGGTATACCATCCGCCCCTTCGTAGACTGTGTTAACCAATGAACTGGTCGCCTCGAAGCGGGCACCTATCACCTCTAACCAATCGATCATGCAGTATCAGATCGTGCGGCCAACAGAGCTTAGCCCAAAGTTTAGAACTAACCAACCAAAAATGCGGGAAATCAGCATAATCGCACCTCGCCAGGAGGGGTAATGGCAACTCAAGATTTGGAAACGCGGGTGGATGGGTATACCGCTGACGACATCCAGGTACTTGAAGGCATGGAGGCGGTCCGCCTCCGGCCCGGCATGTACATCGGCGGGACCGATCAGCGCGGCCTTCATCAGCTCGTCTTCGAGCCAGTCGACAACGTCGTCGACGAGTTTATGGGCGGGTACTGCAGCCGGGTCGGGATAACTATCAACAACGAAGGCGTTATCACGGTTGAGGACGATGGCCGCGGCATCCCAGTCGATGTCCACAAGGCGACCGGCGTATCGGCGGTCGAGACGGTCTTGACCACCCTTCATGCTGGAGGTAAGTTCGGCGGCAAAGCGTACTCGGTCTCCGCCGGACTGCACGGAGTGGGCATATCGGCCGTCAACGCGCTATCGGAGTGGCTCACGGTCGACGTGTTCCTGGGTCAGCGCCACTACCACCAGAAGTTCGCGCGCGGCGAAGCGCAGACCCAGCTTACGTCCCAGCCGCTCCCACCGGACGAAAAGGACAAGACCGGCACTATCATAACGTTCATGCCGGACATCACGATATTCCACGAGATCAGCTACGACTTCAACATCCTAGCCCAACGGTTGAAGGAGATAGCATATCTAAACAAGGGCTTCAGGATCGACTTCCGCAGCGAGTGGCAGAGCGACCTCCTCGAAACCGAGCCGAGGCAAGTGTCCTATATGTTTGAGGGAGGTATCGCCGAGTTCGTCGACTCGCTAAACAAGACCCGCACACCATTGAATACCGACCCGGTTTATGTAGAGCGAAAGATCGAGACGACAATCGTCGAGGCGGCGCTCCAGTGGAACGACGGGTTCTCCGAGTCGGTCTTCGCCTTCGCCAACACCGTCAACAATATGGATGGTGGTTCGCACATTACTGGTCTCCGAGCCGCTGTGACCCGAGTTCTTAACGACTATGGGCGTAAGGCGAAGATCATCAAGGACGGCGAGGCCAACGTCTCCGGCGAAGATACGCGCGAGGGTCTCGCGGCTGTCGTGAGCGTAAAAATCCCGGAACCGCAGTTTGAGGGCCAGACCAAGCGCAAGCTGAACAACCCGGAGGTACGCGCCCACGTCGAAACGGTGGTCGCTGACGCCCTCCAGTTTTACCTCGAAAACCACCCGCAGGACTCCAAGCGCATCATCGACAAGTGCCTTCTGTCCCAACGAGCCCGCGAGGCCGCACGGAAGGCCCGTGAACTTATCACGCGCAAAAGCGCGATGGATGGTGGCTCACTGCCTGGCAAGCTCGCCGACTGCTCCGACAAAAACCCGGAGAACTGCGAGCTTTATATAGTTGAGGGCGACTCCGCCGGCGGCACCGCCAAGATGGGCCGCGACCGTGCGTATCAGGCCATTTTGCCGCTCCGGGGTAAAATCCTCAACGTCGAGAAGGCGCGTGAGGACAAGATGCTCAATCACGAGGAGATCAAAGCGCTGATCATCGCCATCGGCGGTGGTCTGGGCGAGGACTTCGACGTAGCGAAGCTCCGCTACCACCGCATTATCATCATGACCGACGCCGACGTTGATGGAGCACACATCCGCACCTTGCTGCTGACGTTCTTCTATCGCCACATGCACCCGCTGATCGCCCAGGGCCACCTGTACATTGCTCAGCCGCCTCTGTACAAAATCAGCGGTGCCCGCGCCGAGCGATGGGCCTACAACGAGGAAGACCGAGAACGGCACGTCAAGGAACTTTCGCGGAACGGCACGTCCAACGCAAGGATCAACATTCAACGATACAAGGGGCTTGGTGAGATGAGCGCGCTCCAACTCTGGGATACCACGATGGACCCAGAGTCTCGGACGCTGCTCCAGGTAGATGAGGCTGAAGGCACTGGAACTGACGAACTGTTTTCGCTCCTCATGGGAGACGTAGTAGCACCGCGCCGTGAGTTCATCGAAAAGCACGCACTCGAAGTCGAGGTCGACGCGTAACGGCTGAGTAAGGAAATTTCCTAAGAGCCCGTTCGTGCTGAGCACGGTTACGTTCGATAACTGATCCGAATCGAGGGAAGTAACTCAGATGGAGGAGTCGCTGGTTCTCTCCCCCTCGACGGGGGAGAGCTAGAGTGGGGGTGAAGGCACTAACCAGCAAGTCAAGGTCGTTTCGAGCAGTTACTTGCTGGTCGAAGTACGAAGTGTGAGCGCCTGCTACTCGCGAGGGTTTGTTACGTTAACCACCAGGTACTCCGCCGAGTTCCTAGCCACGATTAACTCGGCGGCCTCGTCCTGAAGGTTCTCTTCAACGTGTACCGTGTTGGGTGGCACGAAGAGGAAATCGCCAGCCTCCGCATCAACTGACTTCTCAAGATTCTCTCCGAAGTGCATCCTAACGCGGCCCTTAATGACGTATATGCCGCTTTCGGCGGCGCCGTGGTGATGGGCGTCGCTGGCACCCGGCGGCGCGGAAACGAACCCGACCCAGAGGCCGGTGCTGCCGACCACATCGGGGGCGATGCCTGCCTCACGGATCATGCCAGTAGTCTGAGCGGTATTGGCACTCCGTTGATCGGGCTTAACGAGAACGACGTCGGTCATCTACTCAGGCCACTCCGTGCTGTCGACATACCGTTTCGCCGCGACCGCTGCGGTCGTGCCGTCGCCAGCCGACGAGGCCAATAGTGCCGCAGAGTTCTGACGAATATCGCCTGCTGCGAAGATACCCTTGGCAGACGTTCGCATCCAGATGTCCGTCTCGATATGCCCCGCCTTATCGAGCGCGACCACATCGCTGAGATAGCTCGTGTTCGGCTCCAGTCCGACGAATATGAAGAGCCCCATCAAGTCCACCTGAGAAGTCTCGCCAGAATCGGTATTTCGAGTTGTTATGCCGTCAAGCACATCGTCACCGATAAGTCCTGTTACTGCAGTGTTCCACCGCACCTCGATCTGCGGGTCGGCCAGCACGCGCTCCTGTAAAACCACTTGCCCAGCAAGTTGATCGGTCTGAGCAAAGATGATCACTTTGGAGGCATAATCGGTCAGAACCAGCGCTTCATCAAGCGCGGTATCGCCATTGCCTACGACTCCCACGACTTGATCTTGAAAGAATGGCCCGTCGCAGGTCGCGCACACAGACACGCCCGACCCGTGAAGCTCTTCTTCGTTGTCGAGCTCCAACTTCTTGAAGGACGAACCGCCCGCAAGGATCAGTGCCTTCGCTCGGATATCGCCGTCATGCTTGTGAACCAACCAGTAGGGATCGTCAGCTTCGATGCCTGTCACTTCGGACATCTCGATTTCGAGGCCGGAACGCGTCGCCTGGTCGTGGAAACGCTCGCTCAAGTCAACGCCAGAGATAGGGTCAAGGATACCTGGCATATTCTCGATGTGCGCCGCGTTGAATACTTGCCCTCCTGGCATCATGCGCTCGATCACGAGAGAGCGCAGACCCGACCGGCTCGTGTGAAGGCCTGCCGATAGGCCCGCGATACCGCCCCCAACAATGACCACGTCGTATGTCAAGTCAGCCATGAGAACGTGCCCTCATAATAACTCTCTCCGTTGATGACGAAGGAGCACTAGCGGACGCGGTTAATAGCCAGACGCCAAGTTTTCGCAACCCCTACAGAAGACCTTCGGCACGGAAGTCGTCGATGGTCCGTTCGAGGGCTTCGGCGGTGGCTGCGATGTCTTCTTCGGTATGGACGGCGCTGAGCAGGAATCGGTCGTATCCGTCGACTCCGTGGTTGTACATCGCCAGAACACCGTGCTTCTTTAGGTCCGCTCGCGGCTCAACCTCGTCGTAGCGCAGGTCGTAGAGTTGCTCCTCACTGTCGATCTCAAGCCCGATGCGCAACTGCACAACGGACTCTACACCGGTCGCGATGCCAGGTACCTCCTTGCGAGACAAGACCTCGTTCAAACCGCTCTTGAGCTGCTCCGCCCGCTTGCTGGCAATGTCATTGATCGGCTGATCACGGACATGCTCCAACGCCACTACGCCAGCAGCGGCAGACAGTGGATTCGCGTTGAACGTTCCGTTGTGCGCCACGCGCCCGTTTGCGTTGAAGTCAGGATCATCGCGGAACTGAAGCATGTCGATGATATCGGCCTTGCCCGCGACACAAGCGCCTGGAAGTCCGCCGCCCAGTATCTTGGCGTGGGTCGAAAGGTCGGGTATCACGCCGTAGTATCCTGACGCTCCGTTGCGCGAGATGCGGAACCCTGTAACGACCTCATCTAGAATGTAGACGACGCCGTTTTGCTCCGTGACGGCTCGAAGCTCTTCGAGGAAGCTGGGCTTGATCGGCTCCTGGCCCATGTGGGCCCCTGTCGGCTCAAGGATGACCGCAGCCACGTCGCCACCTGCAATTGCCTTCTCGACCAGAGAAATATCGTTCGGTTCGAGCACGATCATCGAGTCCAGCACGCTCTGCGGCACGCCGCTCGGCGCCGACCATCCAGGAACAGCGTAGTCGCTCCAACCGTGGAAGTGGTTCTTGAAGCGGATGATCTTGTTCTTGCCGGTGTACGCCCGCGCCATCCGCATAGCCATCATGTCGGCCTCAGTGCCGGAACTGTTGAACCGCACCTTCTCGGCGCAGGGCACCAACTCCGTGACCAACTGACCCCACTTGATCTCAATGTCGGTCGAGGCACTCCAATGCGTGCCAATAGCCATCTGGTCCTGTACTGCCTTCACGACGGCAGGATGGTTGTGCCCGAGGATAAGCGCCCCATGGCCGGTCTTATAGTCGACGATCTCGTTGCCGTCGACATCGTACTTCGTGCTACCCTCGGAGTGAGTGACGTAGTATGGAAACGGAGTCAGGTTGCGCGCGTCGTGCGTGACGCCGTTGGGGAACAAGTCCTTGGCGACCTCGTAGCGAGACTTCGACTCGGGATGAAGGTCGATATACTGCTGCTCGATGGATGTGACCATGCGGCTCCTCGTAACTCAGGTATGGATTCCGGCGGAAGCTCGGTTTATTATAGCCTCCGACATACCGGAATAAAAGCCGCGATACTAGACCTTCTTACTCCCTCTTCCTTTCCAGGGAGAGGGCCGGAGTGAGGGTGGTCACGTGGCTTTGCACAACCTAGTTCATAAGAGGACGAACATGAAAAGCTATCTCACCCATCTCGAATGCACGAACTGCGGCGTGACCCACTCTGCAGACCAACTCATTCGGCTCTGCACCGAATGCGGCAAAGTGCTCTACGCCCGCTACGACCTCGACACCGCTCGGAACGAAGTCGACCGTGATGCCATTTCAGGCCGACCAGCCGACATGTGGCGCTACTTCGAGACGATGCCTGTCCTCGACGAAGCGAACATCGTTAGCCTCGGCGAGGGCTTTACCCCGACTCTCGACGCACCTCGTTTAGGCGAGGCAATCGGTGCCAGCAACCTGGTGGTCAAGGACGAGGGACAGAACCCGACGGGCACCTTCAAGTCGCGCGGCCTGTCAGCCGCCGTCTCGAAGGCCAAGGAATTGGGCGCGAACGGCGTGACTATCCCGACAGCGGGCAACGCCGGCGGTGCCCTCGCCGCCTATGCGGCACGGGCCGGAATGCAAGCTCACGTCTTCATGCCGCAAGACGCCCTCGACGCCAACAAAAAGGAAATCGTCCACGCGGGCGGCACCCTCCACCTGGTCGACGGACTCATCGGTGAGGCGGGGCAGGAGTCTCGTGCACTGGCGGCCGAGCGAGGAATGTTCGACTTATCGACCCTCCAGGAGCCCTACCGAGCCGAGGGCAAGAAGACGATGGGCTACGAGATCGCCGAGCAGATGGGCTGGACATTCCCGGACGCCATCATCTACCCCACGGGCGGAGGGACAGGAGTCGTCGGCATCTGGAAGGCCATCGAGGAGATGGAGGCCCTGGGCTGGACTGACGGCAAGCGCCCACGCTTCTTCTCCGTGCAGGCGGAGGGTTGCCAGCCCATCGTCCGGGCCTTCGAGCGCGGCGACACCCATGCCGAGCCCTGGGAGAACGCCCACACGGTCGCCCACGGGATGCGTGTCCCGTCGGCCATCGCCGACTACCTAATCCTGCAAGTTCTCCGAGAGAGTAACGGTGGTGCTATCGCCGTCTCCGACGACGACATGCTCGAACACATGCGCCTGATGGCCCGCACTGAGGGTATCGTCGTCGGCCCCGAAGGTGGAGCAACCGCCGTAGCCGCCCGCCAACTCATCGCCAACGGCACGTTGTCATCGGACGACAATATCCTGCTGTTGAATACCGGCTCGGGGCTGAAGAATCTTGAGTTGATGTGAGTTGGATACTGGTCCGGTCGGGTGGACATCCGCTAATCGACTCACCCAACCTCCCCAACCCACCGTACATACGGATAGCGCTTGCCGACGGAGTTTACGAAGCGGCGGTCCGCCGTCCAGAACTCACAGCCTTCAGCCTCCGCCAGGGTCAGGTAGAGGGAGTCGTAGGTCGCCGTGACTCCTAGCTCGCACGCAATAGAAACCCCCCGGTCGTACAGATCAGGAGTCTCGCGAATGAGTATCGTCGAGACGATGATTCCGAGCGCCGCCCTTGCAAGCTCCTGGGCGATCTCGCTACGCCTGACCTTTTGGAACAGCGCGTTCGTGACCTCTGGCTTGAACGGCGGGGGCGCGATCAGAAGCTCATCGTCGTCCAGCCAACGCTGGCGGAGGATGGACGCTTCAAGGGCATGGACTTCCGGCACAACCCACTTGACTGCGATGCTCGCGTCGACGACGACCGTCACGACGAGCGCTCACCAGCATCATAGATACCGCGCGACACCTCGTCCAGATACCGCGACCGCTTCTCCCGCTCCTCCCGGATAATCTCCGTGCTGTCCGAGGCCACGCCGTATTCCGCGGCGATGCGCTCGCGTATCGTATCCATCTCTGCCATGCGCTCGACAGTCAATCTGCCTGTGTCTGTCGCATCGTAGCGTATCATCGTGCTGTCGTCCCTTTCGCCGAACACCTTGCTCAGGTCGTCCATATCCACCATCGTCGCCCGCTGATCGCGCGGGTCTCTCGTCGTCCTTACCACGCCCTTCTTGACCAAGCGATGCACCTTAGAGCGACTAACCCTGTACTCGACCGCCGCCTCCCTAATCGTCTTGTACTTCTTCGGTGGTTCCACATAGACCTCATAACTGTATTGTTAACCGATTATGTGCGTTCTGTTCATTGTAGCTGATATGCTCGCACATTACAATAGCTTCCTCTGCGCACAAGGGTTTTTCGGTTTTCCGCAGACCACCCCAGCAAGACTGTCATTCCGACGCTCAGGGAGGAATCCAAATGTTCCTCATAAGTCTCAACCTTGGCTTAAGGGAGCGATTTAGATTCCTCATCGAAGACTCTTCGGAATGACAGTTACCGAGAACCGAAAGACCCTGTCTGCGCACCAGTCCTCCCAGTGCTACACTATTCTCACAATCAACCGAGGTCCCAAACATGAGCAAGCTGCACTATACCGAGTCCGGCCACTCCATCCCGAATCTGGCGGAGGAGTTGACGACTTTTCGGCGCGCGCGCAAGGTGCTCACGCTACCGCCGACCTCCTCTCCTGCGACACTGTACTTTGTCGCGAGGCCGCACGAAGGGACTAAGCTGCCGCTTCACATTTCGGTCAATGGCACGGAATTGCCGCTGGTTCTACCCGATCTCTCGTGGCACACTTGGTACGAGGTAACGGTAGAGCCATCGCTGCTTCGAGGTGGCGACAACGTCTTCGAGTTCTGGGCCGACTCGACCGCCATGAACTCGTGGTCGCTCGCGCTCGAAGCCGGACACGCAGAGCCCAACAGCTTTATTACGGACAACTCTGGCAGCACTTGGCGCAACCATCACATGGCCTACCTGAACGTGCTACGCGCCGAGTACGTGGTGCGCGTTCGACTTCTTGAGGGCGAAGACCCGGCGCCGCCGCCGATGGTCTTCAACGACCCCAACGACCCAAAACTCGAATCGCTGCGAAATATCCTTCCTTCTGATGCCCATGACGAAAGCCGCTCGAAACTCGACCGCCTTCGCGCGATCAGCACCTGGCTCGCTTCGAGCTGGGAGCACACACCCGCGGCGCCCGACCTTGGCATCGTCAACACTCCCTGGGACCCGGAAACCGTCCTGGCGTGGGCGCCCGGCCAGCGTGGGCACAATGGGCTGAGACCAGTCTGTAACTGCATCTTCTACGGCGTGGCTTTCGCGAACGCGGCGCAAGCCATCGGCGTCCCTGCCCGCTGCGCCATCTTCGCCGGCAAGCCCGGAAAAGCCGACGGACACTTCACTGCCGAGTACTGGCTAGACGAGTTCCAGAAGTGGGCGATGGTCGACCCCAACTTCGACGATTTTTTCATACGGGACGGCGTGCCGCTGCCTGTTACTGAGTTACAGGAATTGGGTTCAGACCTCGAAGATGTGACCGTTCGCGGCCCCGGCGCGGAGGAACAGAGAAAGAATGAGCGTGTCTATCGTTGGTTCGACAGCCACGAGCGGCGTGCTCGATCTCTGGAATTCCGTACCGTGTGGTACCGCGCCGACCAGTTGACTAGCCCGGAGTTCAACCCTCCCGCTCATGGCGGAGGCGCGGCCTATACCGAAAACGGCATCGTGTGGGAGGAGCGTGACAAGGAGACCTGGGGCATGTTCCCCCTTTTCGGGTCGCCCGACTACTTCAATGCGGCCCCCGTTTGGGAGGGATAGAGGCTACTCGCCGCATTGTCTGACCGCTTGACCGCCGCAGTGTACCAGCCTATCATGAGCGTAAGATTTGCTCTACAGGTCGTTTGCCTGCCTTCGCACCGCCAGTTCAAAGCCAGCGGGTACCTCAGAAAGGCAGCGAGAGGCACGTAGGATTACCTTAGGAAAGCCCGGTTTTCTACCGTGGGCCAAGTCTTGACGGCGTACCTAATCGTGGTTCGCCGGGACTATCGTCTAGTGCCAGACAGGAGATCACAATGGGTTGGCTCTCAGAGCTTGGTAGCGCGGTGTTATACGGCCTCGCTTGGATCTTAATTATAATTCTCGCAATTACTGCCGTCATACTTCTGCTAGGCGGCAAAATCGTCCCCGCGGTCGTAGCGATCGGGATCATAGTGGCGATCTGGGGTGGGCGAAAATTTTATCGAAAGATGCGTCCCGCCCGCCAGACGATCGCAGGTTAGCTGCCCTGGTTAGCTGCCCTGCCTGCTGACACGGCTCCTGGGCGCTAGTGAGCTAGACCCATTTTGTGCATGCGTTCGTGGACAGCCTCACGCGCCTCAATAAAGGGGCGTTCCAGGTAAGCCGAGTGGTCGTCCTCGCCGTGATGGTGGGTGACCAGCGCGGGGTCATGTTGCAAGGTATTCTCCCGAATGTACGCTAGGCTGCCCTCGGCGGCCGTCAGAATATCGCGAGCCACCTTTTCGTCAAACATCTGCCAGTTGCTTTCACAGGCCACGTAAATCGGCGACGTGTGGGCGTAGACCTCGTGCCCACCTATGCCATAGTCGATGCGGTTCTCGAAGTATCCCGGCCCGCCGCATCGCGCCGCCAGCCAGCTATGCTCGTCGATCCGAATACTCTCGGTCAACTCCAGCCGACGCGTGCCTTCACGTGACTCTGTCGATGCCACGACCCTTCCTGCCTGCACAATCTCAAGACTGTGAATCGGGAAAATACTCTCCGCCCAGGCTTTGACCTCGACGGTTCCTGCTCCCGATAGCTCAACGGTATCGCCGATCTCCTTGCCGTCCACCGAAAAGTGAATGATCGGCCCGCCGCTGATGAATGTCCGCCCTTTGACAACGTTCCGGCACCACGACTCGTAGGTAAACTCCTCGTCCGCAGGAATGTTCACGTAGGTCCGGTGACCGCCAACGGGGTTGTCACTACTCATCTTGTCGGTGCCGCTGACCATTGGCAGACGATACCCACAGTTAAGGTAGCCGTAGTAGTCGCGGTAGCGCTGGGCCGAAAGGTTTTTCATCTCGATGGCGTCCATCCGGCCTGTGGCGATCAGCGTCGAGTACTCACCATAGGCGTTCGGGCTGTTGAAGTGCGGATTGACCACAAAGCCGCCCTGGGCATGAGCCCGGTCGGCCCAGTCGCTCAGGCTAGATTCCATCGACCCTGCGATTTCTGCCTCACCGAGACCGTCGCTGCACCAGGGCATGACGGGCTTCTTGAGACCCCAAAGGATCATATGCCCCAAGAAGTGCTGCCGGTTTTCCTGTCCCACATACACAAAATTGTTGCCTTCGCGGGAGACGCTTGGCCTGCCGGTAAAATCCTCGGTGTTCGTGAACAGGCTGCCCCACTGTGACTGAAGCAGGTTGACGACATTCAAGTCCTCGGCCTGCGACTCACGGTGTGCGCCTTCGGGTGTGAGGAAGTGGACATGGGAGTCTCCGCTGAACCACCGCTGCTCATTCATGTTTGCCCAGCGCTTGAGCCGAAGATTCAGCCGCCGTTGCCCCGGCTGTATGTGGACCCTGGTGCGGATCGGCTCGTACTCGAAGCCCCGTGAGACGTCGACTATCACATCGCCACGCGGCAGCCATCCATGGCAGGTACCGTCGATATAGGCATAGGTGATCTGCCCCAACCGCAAATCACCGCCCACGTCCTTGTGCCAGGTGCCAAGATTTGAGTTGACGTGATTGTGGAAGCCATGCGGCTGGTATGGCACACCCTCTGGCGACCGAAAGTGGATGCGGCATGGAATCGGGCGGTCCGTAGCGTCGTCCACAACAGTCACGCTGACCCAGTTCTTGCCCGGGTCGATAAGCTCGATCCGCATCCGGGAGTTGGCCGACGAACCCTTGGACACAATGCTGCCCCAACTCGCGCTTCCAACGGTGTCGCCGCCCTGCTTCACGGTCAAAGTTGCTGACGGAGTGGCTGAAACTTCAACATACGAAGGGCTGCTCGTATCGTTGTACTTCTCGCCCCAACCCTTGACAGGACTGGCCACGAAATCTTCCGCAGAGGCTTCGGGCAGTGGGTAAACGTATGTAGCTTCGCCGCGATCGACCTCAACCTCAACATCGAACGGCTTCGCGGCTACGTCGGGGTCGGTCAATTCGATCTTGATCGACCGGTTGCCCTCACGGGCGAACGGATGCTCATCAAGATGGCCTAGAGTTATCGCCGCGATGATGAACGGTCCGCCTCTAGGAACGATCTCGATTGACTCGACAATACTGTCAGGTTCCGGATTCTCCCAAGCCCATAGAAAGTACCAGCGGGCAGTGGCCTGATTCGCCTCAGTTTGCCTATTCCCGGCATCTTCGAACTTGCCCTCGTATCGGGGATACAGCGTTGCCTTCTCGTCCGACACTGCCTGGAACGGCGCATAGGGTGCCCCGGTATAGGTCCCAGGAACATGCGGCGGCCCGAATGCCGAAATCTGAAAACGCTCCCGGATAGGGACGGTCACGTCCTTGCCAGTAGAGAGATGGAAAACGTAGTCGGCGACGTGATTACCGATCTGGCCGCCTTCAGGTATCTTTGTTTCAAGGAGCCTGTGGGCGAAAATGACACGTTTGGCTGGCGAGTTGGTTGGCACAACGGCAGGGGCTTGGCCCTCGGCGAGCTTAAGGAAGCAATTTGAGCCTTCCTCTTTGCCAACCTGAAAAGGCAGTCCTCGAAACGTCTGCGGACCGATCATAGGAGGCTCATCCGACGGCATCACGTCGGGCACGGCGTTACATAATTCTGATAGGTCGAGTGGCTCGTAGTCCTGCATAACCGATAACTCCTAGCTGCCAATATAACGATACTTGCTCCGCCCTTGGAATCCAGGACGGAATGTTTCAATTACCCATGTTTAAGAACGCCTCGATATCTATTGAGCTTCCCGCGAGGAAGCGATGCGCGCCCGAAGCCGCAACTCAATAATCGTTGCCATTATAGTGGGTTTGTCAAAAGCGCAGGCAGGAGTCACGGGGCAATCGCATTTTCTGGAGTCTAACTTGACTTCCACACGTTCGCCCCTTCGATGAACTCAGGGCAGGCTCTGAGCCTGTCGAAGCCTGTCCTGAGCCACGCCGAAGGAGGCAGGCGCGCGGGACAAGATGGCCTCCACTACGAGCGGCCGCCCGACTTGTGCTTCGATCCTTCCTCGAAGGACACAAACGGATTGTGAGAATGCGATTGCCCTGACAGGAGTCACAAGAACTTGGCAGATTGGAGCAGAAGGGACAAGGGTCTACGATCACAACGACCGTTGTCCTGAGCGGGAATTGTACGGCGGAGTCCAGAGGGCTATTCTATGCGGCCTTAGTCGTCCTCAGGCCACGGATTGGAACCCGTTGATGTCTCGTAAAGAACGGGCGGTACTCGCTGGCCCTGTGCGTCGTCCTCGGCACGATATCCTCGAAGTGACCACAATTGCGACACAGGAGATATTGACCAGTCATATCGTGAACAGCATCGACGTCCCTGCTATGACACGTTGGGCAGCTTTGGATATTCACCATGAGACTCCTCCCGGTTGTAGTGCATCGTCGCCATACACTCTAGTATGGGAGTCCCGTATCAATACGACGTAAACACCGGGCGTAGAGTCGCAAAGAATTTGTAAACAAGGGCAGTATCCCCATCATCTGAACTGCAGAGGAGGGATACGCGAACCATCGATTTGATCCTGGGACAAAGTTTCGACCCAACAATGAAACGGGGGCGGGACCGCCTAGCTTACGCCCGTCTCATCCGGCTCACTCGACATAATCCGTTCGGCCTGCTCAGCATCGCCGGGCTTCACCCAAACGCTGTAGTTGGAGCTCATCGAGCTGGTATACGGCGGCAGCCCCTGGTTCCGAACGCCCGCGCCGATGCCCTCTTCTCTAAGCATGTCGGCCAACATACCGGCTTCCGGCTCCGACATCTGCTGCCCGACCTGTACGGGCCGGTCGTGGTCATCGGTGAATCCGAACAACGATTTTAGGAAGTTGAGCATACTACCTCGCCGACGGATATGGACTGTACTCCACCCACAGTTCGACTTGATCCACGGTGATTCCTCCGACCATCATGTCGGGCCGCTCATCCAGCGATATTTGTAAAGTATTCCAGCCCTTGCGTGGCAGAACGTCCCGCAGTCGGAACTGCAGATCGAGGCCGCGCGGCGCGATGTGTGGCGTGTTGTGGGCGAAGTCTCGTGTAACTGACTCGCCTAGCAACGACTCCCCATTGAGCTCTATCGAAATCTTGTCGCCCATAATCAGGTTCATGATCTTGATACTCAGGGTAGCTGAACTAACGAGATCTGACGCGGCAATGTCGTCCGCCACATAGAACGGAATTTCGTGCTGGTCATTGGGATCTGCCTCGGGTATTTCGACGGGCAGCGGTGCACCATAGCTGGGACTATCCGACTCCTGCGAACGCCGCAACACGAAATAGGTCTTGTCCTTCTCGTCGATCAGGTCTGGGTCGCCCATCTCCGACAGGAATGCCCGCTCCGTATCGCCATGGGGCCACCGCATGAACCAGGCGTATAGGCCGTCGATGTCGCGGTCCCAGAAGCTGGCCGCCGTTGCGCGAAGCTGCTCGATTGTCGGATAGACACGACTGTCACTAGATAGCGACACTTCCTGAGCAGGCACCGTGTGTTGAAGCATGCCATAGACCGACACGTCGCGTTCATGCGCCGCCTCGATGAGCCAGTCCATCGGCATGTTCGGGTCGAGCCGGTTGTACTCATACATCATCGGCACGACAAAGTCGACGATACCCTCGGCAAGCCATGCCCGAACATCCAGCCCCTGGCGTAAGTTCAACTCCTCGACCGGATAGACCCGCGCGCCGATGGTGCCGCCACCTTCTCTGCTTCGCATCGTGTCCGCGAGATCGCCAACCCACTTTGTGACGACCGGCGTGTATTCTGCGACATCGCCAGGTTGGAGGTAAGACGGGCGGTTCCCGTTAGCAATAGCGAAGTCCAGTTCGAGCCCGTCCGATGGATAGTCAATGACCAGTTCCCGCGCGACGCCCCCCAGATGATCCCGGACTTCGGCCTCAGCGAAGTACCTGCCACCGTTCTCGACTCTGAGATCGGCATCGATTCCGCCGTAGGTTGCCAGTCGCAGGTCAGACCAGAATTCGAGGCCCTTCTCGTGCGCCCGGTCGATGAGCACCTGCAATGGGTCAAGACCCCGATCAATCAAGCTCTGCATCGCATGCCAGGCGTGCCAGGCGATGGGGTTCGAGAAGGGCTGTTTGTCCGAACCGAACATCAATCCAACCTTGGTCGGATAGAACAGGCCGTCACCGCGCTGCACGCAATAGCTGAATGTATCGACCGCCGTACCAACCACGTCGTCGATAGGCCGCCAGGCGTCCTTCATGCGCATCGGCGGGTCGTACAGCCACAGGTAATAGTGCCGCGCATCGTTATGGTAAATCGTACGTCGTTTTCGCATGTCTTCAATCTTGCTATTGTGTAGGATGTCCCTCATTATAGATGACCAACCTTTCGGCGTCGCCCCTCCGAAAACCGACAATGAAACTACGTGCTGTTTGGGCATTTCTAGTAGTGGCAGGAGTTCTGGCGATTGTTTCCGCCGGTTCGTTGAACGCCGACCTCGCCCGATTCGTCAGACCGACGAACGCAACGGTGATCGTACATATGGTTGGCCCCGCGGCTGTCTGCGGCGACCTCACGGGCGACGGATTCGTCGACACTCTCGATGCTATAACGAGTCTTCAGATTATGGTCGGCAGGCGTATTCCTACGGATGAGCAGCGAATTGTTGGAGACGTTGTTGCAGACGGAATGCTGAACATCCTCGACTCGGTAGCGATTCTTCAGTTGATACTCAATGACGGGCAGCTAGACTTCGAATGTCGGGTATCCGGCTAGCGGGAGGCATATGCGATGCTAAACACACGACCGATGGTTCGAGGTATCGTGGTTGCAGTCCTGATTATCGCAACGGTCACTGGAACGGCAATCGCCTTGACTCAGTTCGTTCAGACGGTTGCGGCTACGGCCGTTGTGCGGGTGACCGCGCCTGATGGAATCGAGGTCTTTCTCGACAGTCAACTCACCCAGCCGGCGGAGCAGATCGATTTTGGCCAGATCGATCTCGACTTCTTTGGAACTCCCATTCAAGATTCCTCTGTACGGGTTTGGATCGTCAACCGCTCAGCCAGCACAGTTCGGATATCGGTGGACGACGATTTCGAGGCTGCCAACGCGACGCTCGACAGCGTTCTTGGTAACTCCAGCCAATTGGGTCCCGGCGAAGTAATTGCTGGTGAGATCAGCCTGAACTTCCACAGAGGCGTCTCCGGCACGTTCGACTTCACGATCTTCTTCGAGGCCGAAGGGCCGCTCCCAACGCCGACGGCTACTTCGACTCCATACCCCGGCCAGCTCACTCCGAGCCCAACGGCGCCGCCGTTCCCAACTATCACGCCAACTCCACGGCCTGCGCCGACAGCTGTACCGACCGCAACGCCTACGCCCGCAGGATTCACAGACGTTACCGGCATTCTTCAGGAAGACACGACCTGGACGAAAGCTGCTTCACCCTATCGCCTGATCGGCCACGTGCTGGTTCCGGAAGGCATCACCCTGACGATAGAGCCGGGTGTCGTCGTGCAAATGAACGGGAAGTTCGTGCAGATAGATGGAAATCTGAGAGCAATCGGAACACCGATTGATACTATCCAGTTTCTCGGGCGTACTTACAGTGAAGACGGCAACAGGTTAAAGATAGGGTCGTCGGCCCAGCCTTGGAACGAGTCAGACAGCAGTGGGACAACCATTCAATACTCGCTCTTTGATCTAGTCTCTAACGAAGCGGCTGTTGAGGCGGATGCCGGGACAGCCCCAATGTTGCGCCATCTTGTAATTATGAATTCGGGTTTGGGCGTTGTTCTACGGGGCGAAGGTCTTCTTCTCGATAGCCAGATTTGCGATACATATACTGCTATCCAGCTAATGGGGCCTGCGATCATAACCCGCAATCATGTCTGTTCCGCTAGGGTATGTATCAGAGTATCGGGAGGATCGCCTCAGATCACACAGAATGTGATTCGCGACAGCGAAGACTATGGAATAGAGATACTCAACGCAAGCCCGACCGTGACATTGAACGTGCTGACTAGCAGCCAAAGAGCAGGGCTAATCGTCCGAGATTATGCGCAGAATGCCAGTTCCGTGATCAACAGCAACGTCATCATAGATAACATCGGCAACAGCGTAAAACTCGACGGCCAAGACCTCGACATCGACATGACCAACAACTACTGGGGCACGACAGACTCGACACTCATCAACAGCCGCATCCATGACAAGGACTTCGACTTCCGCCTCGGCAACGTCATCTTTGAGCCGTTCCTCACTGAGCCGCCCGAAGGTGTCCCGTCCCTCGACTAGCCTCGCGTCACGCCAACTCGACTGATAAGAACATTAGGTCTATTATGAATGATCGACCCTAAACGTCCTGGACGCCAAGAATGGCACAAAATGTTACACAAAAACAGGGGGGGGGCACTTCTTGGCGGATTCCTGCGAAGGCGTCTACCAAGCCACTCACGGGCAACTTGAGGAGACCCGTCTACTGACCTGGTGTGCCATTCCTGGTTTGTGTAGCTTAGGCTGAGGCGACCAGCCTGCTTACATCTGGAAGATGCCGAGGATGTTGCCGTCCGGGTCATTGAACCACGCTGCCTTGGGACCTTGGGGCTCGCTGGCGATGCCGCGCTCGTCCGTCTTGATTTCGCCCATGTCATACTGCTCGAAGGTCACGCCCTTTGCAGAGAGACCATCGACGACGCTCTCGATATCATCAACCTTGAACGAGGCAAGGGTGTGGTCGGCAACAGACGGCGCTTCCCTGGGGTAGATCAGCAGCATCGTGCCATCACCGCACTGGAACATCGGCGGCACTCCTGCTGGGCCATCAGCCTGCGGAAGGCCAAGCGTTTCGCCATAGAACTTCACTGCTCTATCAAGATCGGTTACCGATATCGACGGTGCAACCATTGCGTTAGCAAGCATTTCTCAAAACTCCTTAGCGTTCGTGGTCGTCGTAATCATCCGATGCGAAGAGCTCCGCTCGGGTTTCAATTTCTTCCTTCGTTATCAGGCCTTTGTCGATCACCAGCGACTCCATCGACTTTAACCACTGTTGATAGTACGACGAATCAGCACCGGTCTTTTCGACATCGGCGATTTCAGCAATCAACCGATCACGGAACTCGTCCCACTCGTACAGATCGCCCTGATGCATCGAGACTACCACGCCGAATGCCCGACCCTCCCAGGGCTCCTCGAACACGAGCTCGCCATTGGCGCGCGGTAAGGCAGCCTCGTTAGGCATGTACGCTATCTGGTCGTCGAGCTTTTGTGTCATTAGCGAATCCTGTTCAACTGGAAAGTCTGATTATTGCCGCCTTCACCCTCACCTGTATCCTCTCCCTTCAAGGGAGAGGAGCTGAAAGCCCAAAACCCATCACCCACGTCCCACTTTCGCGACACCGATCATCGAGTCTCGGTTTACGAGGGCGACGAGCTCTTCCTCGCTCATATGCTCGGTTCCATCGGGTCGCTGAGGCAGCACCATGTATCGCAGTTCCGACAGACTGTCCCATACCCGCACGTCAACCGACTCGTCGAGGTCGAGATTGAATTCCTTTAGAACCGTCCTCGGTTCTTTGACGACGCGCGACCGGTACGCCGCCGATTTATACCAGGTCGGCGGCAGGCCGAGAACCGACCACGGATAGCAGGAACACAGTGTGCAGACGATCACGTTATGCACATCCGACGTATTCTCGACAACGACTAGCTCGGCGCTGTGATCGTCGCCGAAGCCAAGCTCCGCGACCGCCTCAGCACCGTTCTCCAAAAGACGCTTTTTGTACTCCGGGTCGAGCCACGCGCGGGCCACGACCCTCGCTCCATTCATCGGGCCGATGTCCTCCTCGTAGTGGCGGACGATCTTGTCGACGGCGTCAGTTGATATCAACCCCTTCTCGACGAGCAGCGACTCGATGGCCTTGGCGCGAATAGCCGGGTCGCTTGGTGAGTGGTGGTGGTCGTCGTGATGATCGGACATAGCTTGTTTTATTGCCCCTATCGCTTCAATTGACTCAGCACAGGTTCTAGTTTACCCCTGTCGAGCGCTGACTGAGGTAGGGATTGTGGGCTGAACGCCTATATTACATTCGCCATTCTGAACGGAGTGAAGAATCTGAAATGGTTGGATACAGGCTACATTGCCTAATCACTATCATTTTAGACCCTTCGTCCTTCCTGGGAAGGACTTAGGGAGGCGAGGTTTGTTGAGTTCATCTCCATAGCCACGATTTTGTTACCTACCTCGGTCAGCCCGTCGAGGGAGAAGGGATTAGATAGCTTTCCCAAAGGTCGATGTAGACATACTGCCCCGATTCAGCGTCAGCACCCCAGAGTTCGTGAGCTTGAAAGCTGACGGAGTACACGGGCTCGGGCTTGTGAACGCCTGTCACTTTGAGGTCGAGTAGGTCGTAGACACCGCGAACTGTACGGATGACTCCCTGCTTGCCCTGAGCATAGATGGGCAAACGAGTGTGACCAACCGAGTCGATATCGCGGGTCCCTACTTCGTCGCCGACCGAAAACAGCGGTGTGCCAGCGTATTTCAGTGAGCGCTGGCTGTAACGCCCTTCCCAGGCGGCTTTTATCAACTCCGTGTCGCGATTCTCAGGAACGGCGGCGTCGAGATGCTCGTCGTAGTACCCAACACGCTCTTGAAGCTCGTCGGTTGTGAGGGTTCCGCTTTCAACTAGCCCTTTCTCTAGCGCCAGGAGCCATTTTTCGTAATAGCCAGAATCGATATAGGCATCAGGCTGGATGCTCTCGATGGTGGGGCGCATGGGAAACCGGCGGTAACCCGTTGTGGTCATCATGCCAAAGACGCGACGCTCCCACTCGTCGTGGAAAACAGGTTCGTTCTCCTCGACTAGGACAGGGCCGAAACCGGACACGCCGCCCATATCGTGAACGCCTCTCATCACGATCTCCTCGGTCGCCGGAGAATAGCACAGCACTCATGCCGATTCAACAGGAAAGAGCACGTTGACGGACAGCGAGCATCGCCGTAGCATACCCTTACTCGACATGATCCTTTGCTCGATGTTTTCCACGATCACCGCGATGAAAGAAAGGAACGACCAATGACCGAATTCGTCGGAAACCACAACGGTGACTGGAAACCCATGAGCCAGATCGGATACGACCCGGGCGACTTGGGTCCCGCACGTGGCGACCAGGTGGTCGAGGTCGTCCGAACCTTCGGCGGCAAGAGCTTTCGTATGAAGGACCACATCGACCGCATGTACCGGTCATTGAAGTATGTCCGGATCGACCCGGACATGACGCCGCAGGAGATGACCGATCTGTCAGAGGAGGGCATCGAGAAGAACAGGCACTTGCTCAATGAGTCCGGCGACTTCAGCATAACGCAACTCGTGACGCGCGGCCCCGGCGGCCCTCGCTCCTGGGCGGCAGGTCCCCCAAACGTCTACATCAAATACGGCCCCGCCACCGCCTGGTATGCCGATATGTATACAGAGGGCGCGCACGGTGTCATAACTAGGACTCGAAGTTACGAACCGGAGGCCCTCGACGCCAAGGTCAAGCATCTCAGTCGCATGAACATGAGCATGGCCGAGCTCGAAGCCAACGACGTGGACCCCGGTGCCTGGCCTATCCTCACCGATAAGGACGGCCACCTCACCGAGGGCTCCGGCTACAACGTTTTCCTGGTCACCGACGGAGTCGTCCGTTCGCCCACCGACCGCGCCATCCTCGCGGGAGTGTCCCGCGCCATGGTCCTCGATTTGTCTCATCAACTCGGTATTCCAACTACTGAGGAAGACCTGCAACCGTACGACGCTTACACGGCAGACGAGGCCTTCTTCACCAGCACTCCGTTCTCGATTCTGCCAGTGACCTACATCGATAAGCGCCCGATCAACGATGGCAAGCCCGGCCCGATCACTCAACAGCTTCTGGCCGCCTGGAGCGAGGCTGTCGGCGTCGACATTGTCGATCAGGCCATGAATTTCAGAAGTTGACCTTAACAGCGGATAGCTGTTTCTCGCCGTATCTGTTCCTGCTGGCAGGAAGATACATGCCAGCGGCGGCGATTGCGCTCCTGCTCGTGACCACGTTGTTGTGACTTCAGCGAACTGGGCCTCCCATCTCGACCCGGTCGGGGGAGGACGACGAGTGAGAGGAAGGCGCAGTAACCAACCGCCCGGGAAGCGCTCCCCGGGATTGGTGTCTTATGTTATTCGGCGCTGTCCATCTCCGGCGGGATGACCAGCACCGGGTCGCCTGACGCCCTCACGAGCGCCTCGGCGACACTTCCGAGAATCCATCGAGACAGTCCGGTACGACCATGCGTCGTCAATGCAATCAAGTCGTTCGGCTCTTGCCTGGCATAGTCGATAATCGCCCCCGCCGGAGGGCCGTCGAGTAGTTTGATGCTCACACTCAACCCTCGCAATCGCAGATCGCCTGCGACCTCGTCGAGGTACTCCTTTGCTTCCTGACGTAATTCCTCATTCATATCTGGAAATCCCGCTGGGTGGTAACCGTATGCGTGAGAGAGGTAGAAGTCCTCGCCCCTAATCGAGCGGACGAGCACCATATCCAGCGACATCCGCCTCGCCATCTGCTCAACGACGGCCAAGGCTGTCTCTGCCAACTCGGAGCCGTCCAAAGGTACAACTATTCTCGATATCGCCACTTCGCCCTTCTGGTATTTCTCCGCCTTCTCAGGGGCTATGGTCAGCGTCGGCACCTTCGATGCATGGATAACCTTATCGGTCACGCTTCCCAGGATGCCCCGCGTAATGGCGTTCCTCCCACGGGTAGCCATGGCAATAAGGTCGCATTCCTGTTCCTCGGTAATCTTGATGATCTCGTCTGCTGGCCTCCCCACAGTCGCTGTGACAGACACATCGATACCTTCCGCCTCCAATGTCTTCGCAACGATCCTTAAACTCGTCTTCACCTGTTCCAGCGCATTTGTCTCAAGTTGAGACCGATGAGTCACTTCCGTCACTGTCAGGACGTTCCGGTTATATACGCCGGGATAATCGGCGCTGTACGGCGGCACCATCATCTCTTCGCCGCGCGTAACTATCTTTGGCACGACAATAGAATCGGGATCAATAGCCGTATGCAGCAACAGTGACGCGCCCATCCCCTTCGCGAATTGAGACACATACGGCAAGATACCTTCCGCCACGTCCGACCCATCTAGCGGTACAACTATTTTCTTGAACATCTGAACTCTCCTTCCATGGCTCTACTTAAACACTCCCCTTAACAAGCTCTGTCAGGTATCAGTTTCCCACACCGTCGTCATCGCGATATGACGAACATGGCTGGTGGCGTGATTGTTTTGTGAACGAACCGGTGAGTCCGGTCTTCACAGGATAATCACATAACTCTGCAGCGCTTTGATCTGCTCTTCACGCCGAGTGGTGAGAATATGCGAATACTGGCGGCTGTCGAATACGGCGACCGCACCAATACGGGGGAGAATCATGAAGAAAGCTACGTTCGTGTTTGTCGTGATGGTTTTTGTCGCTCTCTTGGCCGCTTGCGGCTCGGACAGCAACGAGGGTGTGGGAGATAACTCGGCGGCACCGCCGCCTGCAGCCCCATCACCCGCCGCTGCCCCGGCGCCCGATATTCCCGACGGCGCCATTCGAGTAATCAACCAGGACCAGGGTGGGAGCGGAAAGTATGCGTTCAGTCCTAGCGAGCATAAGTTCAGTGTCGGCGAAGAGGTTACGTTCGCCTTAATTGCGGAAACGGAGTTCGACACGTTTACCGTCGACGAGCTTGGCATCGATCAGACGATCAACGCCGGCGAGACCAAGGTCTTCAGCTTCACGTTCGATAAGGCTGGCACCTACAAGCTGTACTGCATCCCTCACCAATCGCTCGGAATGGTGGGCAAAATCGTAGTGGTGTGACGCGAGCGATCTACAAGACAAACAAAAACTAGGGGAGGTTTTGACATGACGACAAAGACGGAGGCGTCGAGGAGAGAGTTTTTGCAAAAGGCGGGAATAGCCGGGGCGCTGGCAGTTGGGATATACGCGTTCCCGGCAGGCAAGCAGATCGTAGAGGCTGTTGCGCCGGGCGTTCAGAGGGTAACGCGATCTTATCCGAAGGTAAAGATCGCCAGGCTATCCGCACTGGAAGAAGGCGTGCCTTTCGACTTCCTTTATCCACTGCTGAGCCACAATAATTTCGCGGTCAAACTGGGAAAGGCTGCTGTCGGCGGCGTGGGCGACGACAAAGACGTCGTGGCGTTCAGCTATTTCTGCTCCCATATGGGCTGTCCATTGAACGAGCAGTACAAGCACAAACATTCCATGATGGGCCCCTGCCCATGTCACTTCAGCACCTTCGACCTGTCCAAGGCAGGTACGCTGATTCTCGGCCAGGCGACACAAAGTCTGCCGCAGATCGTTCTCGAAGTGGACGGTTCGGACTTGCTCGCAGTGGGAGTGTCCGGGTTAGTGTACGGGTACGCGGACAACGTGACCGGTGGGACTCCGGTCAAGCCGTTGGGGGGCGAGTAGCCATGGCAAACACCTCCAACACCAAAGGAACGTTAACCGACAACCTCGAAGACCTATGGCAGCATGCGAAGAGCGCAGGAATCTCGCGTCGGAACTTCTTGGGGCTGATGGCGGCTGGTGGTACGACCGCTGTAATCGCTACCTGCGGCGATGGCAAGTCCAGCGATACCGCCGGTGACGGTAGCAACGTCCCAGTCGCACAAATTGCCATTCCACCGACCGACGCGACGATCCTCCCAACCGCCTGCGACTATTGCAGTGTGGGGTGTGGATACATGATATATAAGTGGCCGGTCGGACACGATGGTGGGATGAAGGCCGCCGAGAACGCGCTGGGCGTCGACTTCCCCGTCTCGACACTGAGCAGCAAGTGGATATCGCCGAATATGCAGAATGTTGTCGAGATCGACGGGGTGCCCACCAACGTCATGGTTATCCCCGACGGCGATACGAAGGTCGTGAACAAGGGGGGCGACCATAGCGTACGCGGCGGGACGCTTTCGCAAAAGCTCTACCGCAAAGACAATGCTACCAAGGACCGGCTGCAGCATCCCCAAATCCACGTCGGCGATGAGTTCATTGACATCTGGTGGGATGACGCTGTCGAAATCGTTGCGGATATTTCGACCTACGTCCTCGATAAGTACAGCGAGATGGCCTGGGGCATGAAACAGTACTCTTACCAGTACTACGAGAACACCTACGCCCTCACGAAACTCTCTCGCAAGTCCATCGCAACGCCGGTATGGGCACCCCATGATAAGCCTGGGGAAGGGTCCGACACGCCTGGGTTGAGCGACTCTGGCATCGACGCCTTCAGCGCCGCGTACCAGGACTGGTTCGATGCCGATGTGATCATGGTATCCGGCGTATCACTGTACGAGAGCAAGACGATTCTGTTCAACGAGTAGGTCTCACCTGGTGGTGCCAAGCTGGTCGTGGTCAATCCAAGGCGTGACTTCACTGCTGCATATGCCGAGAAGAACGGCGGTATCCATCTCCAGCTTACGCCGGGCACCGACACGATGCTGAACAACGCCATCGCGCGGGTAATTATTGAGAATGGCTGGGAGGACATCGACTTCATAGCCGAGCGGACCGCCGACAGCGACGAGCTAGCTCAGGAGAGTGGCTGGCGGCGCAAGATGTTCGGCATGACCGTCGACGACTACAAGAACTTCCTGCTAGGCGACGACACGTACTCCGTCGAAAACGCGGAGCGTATAACCGGCGTGCCTGCCAACAAGATTCGGAGGGCCGCGGAGATCCTAGCTCGACCTCTGTCTGGCGGTACCCGTCCGAAGACCTCGATGATGATCGAGAAGGGCAACTACTGGTCACACAACTACCCGAACACAGCGTCGTTCTCAGCATTAGGGCTACTCGTAGGTGCTGGTGGGCGACCAGGCCAGATGATTTCCCGCGCAGGTGGACACCAGCGCGGTATGATTTCCGGCGCAGGCTACCCGAAAGACAAGTCGCCCGACGAATATAAGGGCAACAAGATCGAACTCAATGTCGACCGCTGGGTCGTCGAAGGCAACGTTCGATTCATGTGGCTCATCGGCAGCACATGGGCGGCAGCGATGGGCGCGTCCCAGTTCCTGCGCAACAACATCAACCGGCTCGTGACGGAACCCGGCCCGACTCTGACCCGAAGCAACTCCTTCGACGGCAACACCTTGAACGTCGAGCGGGTCAAAGACACACTCAAGGCCAAGGTCGACGCGATGGGCATGGTTCTCATACAGCAGGACATCTACGCCAACGCGATGTCCGAGTTCGCCGACCTGATCCTGCCTGCGGCCACCTGGGGCGAGGTCGACTTCACCCGGATGCAGGCCGAGCGTCGACTACGGATGTACTCGCAGATCATGCCACCACCGGGCGAGGCCAAACCGGATTGGTGGATCATCGCTCAGGTCGCCAAGCGTATGGGCTTTGAGGGCTACGACTGGAAGGAACCGAACGATGTATTCGAGGAGGCTGCTGATCGTTCGGTCGGCACCGTCCACGACTACAAGGAATTGGTGAACATGGCTCGGTCCAAGGGAGTGAAGGCACACGAGTTCCTGCGCGATCTTGGTACAACAGGCATCCAATGTCCCATCAATCTCGAAAACGGCCAGCTTACTGGCACCAAACACTTGCATCAAGACTCGTTCAAAACCGCCAGTGGCAAGGCCGTGTTCCCCCGTGGCGACTGGGACGACGTTCGAGAGTTCCAGGACAGCGAGTCGCCAAAGGGAGATGAGCTTTGGGTGACTAACATGCTGACCAACGAGCACTAGCAGTCCCAGTTCGATGACAAGCGGATTGCGTATCGCTGGAATCGCTTCCCGGTCAACTTCCTGGAGATCAGCCCACAGGACGCACAGGCGCGTGGCATCGAGAGCGGCGACTGGGTCGAGGTCTCGAACGACAACGTTCTAACTCAAACTGGCGGGAGAACGTCGGGTAGGTTCGATGCCGTTGCCTACGTCAGCAACCAGATGCCGCCGGGCGTGACGTCCGGTTACTTTTTGCCAGGACAGGGCAGGCTCGATCAGGCGACCAATAGCGTGACGCCTGGACTGACCGATCCGATCAACAACCGCTATCGCTACAAGCTCGGCAAAGGCCTGGTGACGAGAAAAGGAGAGTCGGAATTCAAGCAGACGATGAGCTTCGCGCCGAGAAACATCGCGTAGCTCCCGGCTGACGACCGTGGGTGAAGTGGACTATGCACCTAATACGTGCGACCTCCCCTGGTAGTCCACTCATCCACGGCCTCGGTGGCGACCAATTGACTCAAGGAGACAAAAATGCCATTTAATATGGGTGCACCGGAACTGCTGATCGTACTCGTGATCGTCGGAATCGTGTTCGGCGTCGGTAAGCTGTCCGATGTCGGTGGCGCGATGGGTAAAGCTATGCGCGAATTCAAGCAAGCTACAGCGAGCGAAGACGAGAAATCGGCCTAGCCCAACTCATTAGGTGGCGGCTGGCTACTCAATCTCGTATCCGAACAGGTCGGCGGCCTCAAGGTGGAATCGGAACACGATATCCTCTTGGCCTCGCAGTTCGGCGAACGACTTGTTCTGCCAACGAACGGGGCTGCTTACCTCGTCACCGGTGAAAGGCACGTACGCCATTCGGTCGTAGCCCAGGATCGCCTTCGGGGCCCGCGAGCCTTGCAACACTTCGACTCTGATCGTGCCATGCTCCGATCTGGCGTTGATTGTCATATTCGACCCCTCGACGCGTCCGTGATAGACCTCGACCATTCCGGCTCCGGTCGCAGAGAACGATGCCCAGCGGTCGCGCTTCATTGTCGCCAGCCCGATCTGTCGGTCAAAGGCATATGAGTGGTCGCCCCTGAATCCCTCGTAGTAGATGTAAACTTCGTCGCCGACCTCAACAGCCGTCTTAGCCCTCCATGCGCCGCCCTCGTCCCAGGAACCTGCCTCCCCCCAAGGTATCAGGGGCAACCGTTCCGCTGTACGATGCCACAGGAACCCGTCGTAGCTGTACATCAACTGCGTTTCGATCTTGCCGTAGAAGCCGATGCGCTGTCCGTGCGGCTTGCCTCGGTAGAAGCCCTCGTAGTAGTTGGAGACTTCGAGAAACCCGACTATGACATCTCGTGTCGGGAACATCCCGATGTTCTGGAAATCAGCCCAAGCGAACCCCCGCTGCTGGGCCATCTCATCGTCCTTCTCGTCCGCAACGAGCGTCATCCGCGGAACATCCCACTCGAATCCGTCGACCGAAGACATCAGTGCATGACTTCTTCGGTCGTAGTGCCGTTCGCGGATTTCGAGCTTGATCGACCCAAGGAATCTGTTCCGAGGCGCGTCAAACGTGAGGTAGGCTGAGTCCTGGCTCCGATATACGGGCGTGTTTTGAAAATACTTCCAGTCGAGGCCGTCGGCTGAGTACAGCAGGTACATTCCGTGAAGTCTTCGGCCATGCTCATCCTCCGGCCAGTGCTCCTTGTACACGCCTCGCTCTCCTGTCGGCTGAACGTAGGCGCCCACCCCAATTCCACGATAACGCTTCTGCGGCTCTGAGTTTTCGCCCAGATCGACGACTGACACGACATTCTGGATCAGGTTCGTGAGATTATTGTCAAGGCTCCCATCCAACGATTTGACAAGGCCAAGAGAGGGCTTGTGCCATTCGATTCCATCGTCGCTTTCCGCGTAAGCAACGGCCATATGTGGCAGGGTCTTCAACGGCCCCGGCATCCCGTTGTACCACATTCGGAATTTTTCGCCGTCGTGGGTTAGCCCGACAGTGCCACCTATCCCGGTACACTCATCGTCGCCCGATCCCGTGAAATACCCTCGAAGTTTTTCGCGCGGGGTGTCAGCGACGATGACGGGATCAGGTCGTTTGTCCGCAGACCAAAACCGCTGAGTCACACCAACCTGGTCGAGTACCTGTCGGGAGTCGATGAACGCGAATCGACGACGCCCTTCGAGATCACTCTTTGAGAGCATCCCAAGTCGCATCGAGACACCGAGATTGAGTAACGGTATCTCGGTGGGCGTTATCGGCAGTCGGCCGTCAAACATCTTTTCACCTGATCGCGGAGGTGGCGGCTATTCTAGATCACGGGTGCCGGACTCTCGCCGATCGCATCCAGACGACGTTTGGCCTCGGCGTACACGTCGTCCGTCAGGGGGCCTCGCAGGACTGCCTCGATATTCTCGTGCAGGTGCTTAATGCGGGTTGTGCCGACGATGATCGTATGAGCATGGGGATGGGTGAGGGTGTAGCGAAGAACCCAGGCTGAGCGGCTCTCGCCGTCCTCAAGCAACTCTTCCAGGCCTGCCTGCTCGAACTTTGTCCACTTATCACCACGGCTAGGGCTCGTGGCGTCTTCGCCTTGAGCAACACCGCCCCGAATGATGATGCCAACACCGGCCTCCGCCGCCTTCGTGATCCAGTCCTCGTGCTGCCGTTCGAGGGCCGAGTATGGAATCTGCATCGTGTCGAACACACCCCAATCGAGGTGCGTGGGCAGATGGGGTAGAGTCGTCGAGATGCCAATGTGCTTGATTTTGCCAGATTCTTTGATCTCCTTGAGGGCGTCGACGAGTCCACCAGACTCTGTTTCCTCAACGGTCGGGTTGTGTGGCTGAGTGATATCGACACTGTCGCGCGCCAACCGTTCAAGACTCACGTCAATATTTTTCAGAAGATTATCGCGGGTCCAGACGTGATCGGAGCTGTTCGCCTCGGGCCTCGTGTCGGTGCAGCCGCACTTAGTCGCAAGACGAAACTCGCCGTATCGGTCTTTGAGACTCCTGCCAATCCAATCCTCAGCGAAGGCGTAGTCATAGGCAGTGTCGATGAAGTTGATACCCTGATCGAGCACTTCGTCGAATAAGTGAGCGGCGTGCTCTTCCGTCCAATGGGTTCTGCTTGGCGACCACAGTGCCGTTCCGAATCCGAGGCGAGTGACCTCAATGCCTGTTCGGCCAAGAATCGCGGTTGGTAGTTGTGTAGGCATGGTTTCGATATTTCTCCCAATAAGGCAGTGTATGGCAAGTATACCGCAGCGCTAGCCTCGGTTGACGACAATTCTATTTGACGCTATCCAAGCCCAAACCTATACTGGCCGAAACAGCGTGAGGTAGTTTCATGAACGGCAAAGTAGCCATTGTAACGGGAGGCGCAGGCGGGCTTGGTTCGGCGATATGTCGGAGTTTCGCCGCCGAGGGTGCAAATGTCGTCATAGCGGACGTCGACCTGGGGCGATCGCAAGCCCTGGCGAAGGATATCGGTGAAGCTGCACTTGCAATGCAAGTTGACGTGACTAACGAAGACTCCGTCAACCAAACGGTTCAAGCCGCGATTGACCACTTTGGGCGCGTCGATTACGCAGTCCACTCGTCGGGCAACAACATCAAGTCGCCCTTACTGGATATGCCTCTCGAAATGTGGCGCGAAGCCCTCGACACGCACCTCACTGGCGCGTTCCTACTTTGCAAAGCGGCTGGAAGACAAATGGTCGAACAAGGTGAGGGCGGAAGTGTAGTGTTCATTTCGTCCGTAGCTGCGTGGGCTCCCGTCCCCGACCGGGGCGCATACGGTCCAGCCAAAGCCGGACTAAATAACCTCGCTGGATTGCTGTCTCTCGAATGGGCGCGCTACGACATCAACGTCAACACCGTATGCCCCGGGATGGCGCTAACCCCTATGACGGAGATGGTCTACAAACGAGACCCGGATCTTCGAGCGCAGCGGTTGAAGCGGATGCCCGCTGGCCGTGAGGTGCTGCCCCAAGAAGTGGCCGATCTCGTGTTGTTTCTGTGCAGCGACAAAGCCAGTCACATCAATGGGGTCTCAATACCCATCGACGGTGGTTTCGTCAACGCTGGATTCCTTCCAGAGGAAATGGTTCGTTTGAGAATCTAAATCTGATTGAACAACAGTAGTCGCAAGGAGCGGAGACATGACCAAAACCAGACTCAGCCTGTACTACCTCGCTTCGTATCTCATCGGAGGAGGCGTTGGGTTTTTGGCAGCTCCGCAGATCGGCTTGGATCTGTTCTTATCGAATGGAACGTATGACGACTCGATGGTCCGCTTGGTGGGGCTGCTACTACTGTCACTTGGTATCCTGATCGCCCAAATCATTCGTCTTCGGTTATATCAGCTATACAGCACGACACTGATTGTCCGCGCGATCATCCTCATTGTACTCGCCGGCTTGTATGTCACCTCCGAAGACCCCCTCATGCTCACTTTGTTTGGGATCGTTGGGATCGGGTTCGTTTTCACGCTTGTGAGTTACATGATGGATCGAAACAGTAGCAATCAAGAAAATTGAACAAAATGACTCCATTTACGAGAGGCACGCCATGGCGCTACTAAATAACGACACTCAGGTCTCTATCCTTGTAGAGGGGCACGACCACTCGGAGGGTATAGCGTGGGGACTCGACGGCTATGCCTACGCAGGCGGCGAGGGCGGTCAGGTGTACCGTATCGACATCGAGCGTAAGGAGTCCGTCGAATTCGCCAACACGGATGGCTTCGTCTTGGGTATCGCCCTGGACGCCGACAACAACCTTTACGCCTGTGATGTCGGGAACAAGGCGGTCATGAAGATCACGCCCGGCGGCGCGGTCTCCATTTATTCGACGGGCACACCCGAAGAGCCGTTCACGACACCAAACTATCCCGCATTCGACGCTGAAGGGAACCTGTACGTCTGCGATTCCGGCGACTGGCAAGGCGATAACGGGAAACTGTATAAGATTCGCCCAGGTGGAGAAACACAGGTATGGGACCGAAGCCTCAAGGAGTTCCCGAACGGCCTGTGTGTCGGGCCTGACGGCGACGCGCTCTATGTTGCCATGAGCGTCAATCCGCCTCGGGTGGATCGAATACGCATTGAAGCCGATGGCAGCGCGGGGGCCGCCGAGACTATAGTTGAGATTCCTGGGACGGTGCCAGACGGAGTCGCTTTCGATATCGATAACAACCTGTACGTGTCAATGTATCGACCCGACGTAATCTACCGGCGAACGCCTTCGGGCCAGCTAGACATTCTGGCTGAGGACTACCAGGGAACCCTGATCGCCGCACCGACGAATATCGCGTTCTGTGGAAGAGATCGAGATATCTTGCTGGGTGCAAATATAGGCCGTTGGCATATTACGCGCTACGAAGTTGGGGCAACCGGTCTCTCGTTGCACTACCCGAAGTTGTGAGAGCGGTTAGGCCACGGCTCGCAGCTTTGCCTGCGCCGCTGCAAGCCGTGCGATTGGTACGCGGAACGGCGAGCAGCTAACGTAATCGAGACCGACCTCGTGGAAGAACTCGATGCTCGACGGGTCGCCGCCGTGCTCGCCGCAAACGCCGATCTCAATGCCGGGTCGCGCGCCTCTCGCAAGCGCCACCGCCATTTCGACAAGCCTGCCAACACCGTCGCGGTCAATGGTGGTGAACGGGTCTTGGGTCAGCACGCCGTCTTCGAGGTATTGGATGAGAAATTTCGCTTCAGCGTCGTCTCGGCTGAAAGCGTAAGTCATCTGCGTCAGGTCATTCGTCACGAAACTAAAGAACTCGGCGCACTCGGACAGGCGGTCAGCTGTCAGCGCGGCCCGAGGCGTTTCGATCATCGCGCCGATCTTGTGCATAGGCAGTGGGCTGGTGCCTCCCCTTATTTCCGCGATCACTCCACGGAGGCGGTCTTGTATTCGAACCATCTCGCCTTTGTCGCTAACAAGTGGCACCATGATTTCGGGTATGACTTCGACGCCCTGACCGGACACCGTCTGTGCGGCGCGCATGATCGCCCGCACCTGCATGTCGTAGATCTCCGGGTACACCAGCCCGACGCGGCAGCCACGCAGACCCATCATCGGGTTCTCTTCCCGCATCTCGGCGACAGTCTCCATGAGGTGTTCGCTGTCCTCAGTGTCCTTCACGTCGCCGTCGCTAGCACGTAAGGTAATTGACCGTTGGAGCAATTCCTCGTATCTGGGCAGGAACTCGTGAAGCGGTGGGTCAAGCAAGCGGATGACGACTGGGCATCCGTCCATCGCTCGGAACAACCCTTCGAAGTCGGTTGTTTGCATCTCTTCGAGGTTCGCGAGGGCGTTCAGAAACTGCTGCCGTTGATCTGCGCTGCCACGTTGTGCCTCATGGGCGGCGATGATCATCTCGCGGACGACCGAGAGCCGCTCCGGTTTGAAAAACATATGCTCGGTCCGACAGAGACCAATTCCCTCTGCACCCAGCTTCCGAGCGAGCAAGGCATCCTCTGCGCTATCGGCGTTGGCCCATACCCGGAGGTCTCTCATTTTGTCGGCCCAGCCAAGTACGGTATTGAGATGCTGATCGTTGGAAACATCCGGCGACTCCGTGGGTATCTCGCCTAGGAACACCTCGCCAGTGCCGCCGTCGATGCTAACGTACGCGCCGTCGCTGACGGTGATATCACCACATCGGACGATATTGTTTTTGAGATCGACTTCGATATCGCTGGCGGCTGTGACACAGGGTTTACCGACGCCTCTCGCAACCACTGCGGCATGGCTCGTCGCACCACCTCGCGTCGTCAGCACACCCACTGAGGCGAGCATTCCATGAACGTCTTCGGCGTTCGTCTCCGGTCGCGCGAGAATCACCGCAACTCCATCACCCGCAAGTTCCACTGCCTGATTTGGATCGAGGACAAGGCGGCCTGTCGCGGCACCCGGCGAGGCGCCGAGACCTACGGTCATCACCCGTCCTTCCGATTTCGCGGCGACTTTTGCTCGGTCGTCGAATTGCGGAAGAAGGAGTTGGTTCACCTGCTCGGGGTCGATGCGAAGAACGGCCTCCTGTTTGGAGATTAAGCCTTCTTCGACCATGTCGACAGCTATTCGTACGCTGGCACGAGCGCTTCGCTGCGCTGTGCGTGTCTGTAGCATATACAGCGTACCCTGTTCGACTGTGAACTCCACGTCCTGCACATCCCGATAGTGGTTTTCAAGCGTGTTCACCACGGATGTCAGTTGCTCGTAAACTGCTGGCATGTCGTCGGCGAGTTGGTCCACGTCACAGGGTGTCACTTCGCCATTCACCACATCCTCGCCCTGCGCTTGCGAAAGGTACTCGCCGTATAACCGCTTTTCACCCGTAGCGGGGTCGCGTGTGAACAGGACGCCGGTGCCGCTGTCCACGCCACGATTTCCATAAACCATCGCCTGGACGTTCACAGCCGTGCCCAAGTTGTGTGATATCCCACGATAATTCCGGTACGCGATGGCGCGCGCGGTGTTCCAACTCTCGAACACCGCATTGATAGCCTGCCTAAGCTGAATGTGCGGCTCCTCCGGCACTGGCCGTCCTGTGATGTCCAAAACTATTTCGTTGAAGCGTCCAACGAGTTCACGAAAGTCGTCCGCGGTGAGGTCTGCATTGTTCTCGACACTGCGCTCGGCCTTGAGTGCATCAATTGCGCCGCCAAATCGGCGGCCCTCAACGCCAAGAACGACGTTGCCGTACATCTGGATAAAACGCCGATAGAGGTCATATGCAAACGCTTCGTCCACAGTAGATACTGCGATTCCCGCTGCGACATGTTCGTTCATTCCGAGGTTGAGGACGGTGTCCATCATGCCTGGCATCGATATAGCTGCGCCAGATCGGACAGATACCAGCAGCGGGTTGGCAGGATCATCTAACCGCCTGTCCATCTGAGATTCGAGGTCGGTCAAAGCCGCCAGAACCTGTTCCCACAGGCCATCTGGGAGCGATTCCCCAGAGTCGAAGTATTGGCGGCACGCCTCGGCCGTTATCGTGAATCCAGCTGGAACGGGCAGCCGCAGCGAAGTCATCTCGGCCAGTTCAGCGCCCTTCCCTCCGAGCAGGTCGCGGGAGAGGCCATGGGCTTGTTGAAACGAAAAAACGTACTGCTCAGCGCTTGCTATAGGAAAGGGGGCATCAAGTATCCGTGGTCGGAGGTCTCTGTCGGTGGTAGCAATAACATTCATATGTTCGTCCTCCCTATTTCGACGATAAGATAGGCTGAGATCTTTCTCAATGCCTGTATTGCCAAGAGACCCGTCCGAATTCTCCCAGGCTGTATGACGGCACGAATCGCACCGGTTATAATGACGGCAATTGCAATAGAGGAGAGAACTATGGAAATCCAACGAGTCAATCCCGACGCCCTTGCGAAGCCGCTGGCGGCCTATTCACAAGTTGTGCGTGCCGGGTCAATTGTCACGACGGCGGGGCTGGTGCCCCTGGACTCAGACGGTAACTTGGTCGGCGAAGGCGACATAGATGCCCAGGTACGAAAGACGCTCGAAAACCTGGTGATTGCGCTAGGTGCCGTCGGAGCCACGCTCGACGACGTAATCAAGACGAACCTTTATCTAGCTGATATGGGCGATTATGCCAATGTGAACGTCATTTACAACGAGTTCTTCGAGAAGTCTCGCCCCGCCAGGGCAGCCGTTCAGGCTCCGCTCGTGAAGCCGACCATTCTATTCGAGATGGACGCTATGGCTGTTGTGGGCGATTAGGCGCTAGTGATGATCTGACGGGGATGCTACCGGCCCACAGGCCCAGCACCCCCCACAAAAGCACACGCCCCGTTGGAAAGCCCCACGGTCCAAAGTCGGTCAGCGACATCCCCAGCACGACGAGCGCTGCTCCTACCCATAGCAACGAGGATGGCTCATGCCCCAAGCGACGCCAGTTGTACACTGCCCAAAGCAGCGGAGATATGATCAGAACCGCCAAAGCAAGCGCACTCAACAGTCCTTGCTCGGATGCCACCAGCAACGGTGTGCTGTGCACCGCCCCTACTCTCGGCAGCTTGCCTTTCTCGTTCGGGCCTATGTGCCTGCTCAACCCTTGCGAGTAGTTCCCTGCACCAACTCCGATGATCGGATTCGACTGTATTAGCGGTATCGCCAGGTCGTTGTCGTTGCCGAATCTCCGTTCCATGTCCCGTAATATCACGCCCGGGGTGATTCGCGATAACCCGCCCCTGTCGATCGACGAGGTCGCAACGCCAACGACCAAAAGTACCGCTCCCACAACGAGCCCGGACTGCAACGCTAGCTTCATCGAGACTCGACGACGACGCGCCCAGGCAAACAGTAACACTACCACTATCACTACCAACCACCCTGCTAAGGGCATTCTTCCACCAGACGCTACCAGACCTGCCACCAACAGCACCGCAATAGCCGCCATCATAAGTCTAACTCGCCGACTGTAGTCTCCAAAGAAAACTGCCGCGCACGCTATCGACGCGTAGACTCCAAGGTGTAGTCCCAGCGGTGTTGGATTGGCTGCAAGACCGTATGCTCGCGGATTCCCTATCGGCCACCTTCTCGATCCTATCTCGTTCTCACCCAACCAACTCAGACCAACCGGTCCTGAAATCACCATCTGCATTAAACCCACTAGGGCATGCAGAACGCCTATGGCCAATAGTATCCAGAGCACCGTCTGCCGGCCTTTTACCGTTTCGTTGACCAGTGCGATGTACAACCCTATCAGCACGACACGCCTAGCAATCGTTGACGTGGCTTGCAGTGGGTCGACCGCAAACGGGATGCTCAGCGCTCCCAGCAGCAGCAGTAGCAGCGGGCCGAAGATATACCAAGGTCCTACCCTGATCTTTCGCTTACCCGCTTTGTACCACCCCGCAACCCACAGCACCAGCCCTACCACCAGCAATATGTCTGTTGGATGAGCTACAAACCCTCCGTACTCAGCAATTTGAGAGGTATAGCTTTCCTTCCACAGCCATGAAAAGGTCATGGACGACATCACGATCGCCAAGGCCAAGGAAACGCTGCCCAACGTCCCTTCTCGAAGGTCCGCGACAACATAGCTTCGCCACAGCGATCTGCTCGTCGAGCCGAACATGCTCCAGCGGTCTGCTTCGTTCGCCACACCCACGAACAGCACAAGCGGAGCGAGCCATTGAAGCGTCGTGAGCACTGCCGATAGTGGAGAGTCGGTCCACGGCGACCCCACTGCGACGAGCGTGAATAGCACAAGAATGGGTAGGAAAACGTAGCGGTTGCCATAGCTCAATCTTGGCATGCCACGCATGTACCAACTACTTATCCACAGCGCCAGACCCACCACGATCAAGGCCGTGTAGCAGTACACTACGAGTCTCGGCAGATCCCCATTCTCTGCCAGCTCGAACCATTCGACGATGGGCCACAAGTAGGACAACACCGAGAAGGCCAGACCGATCGCCAACACCAGTATGCCCAAGCGCTGAAACGTCACATTCTCTCCTTCAGTGACGATCCATCTGGATTGTGCCCAAGTCGTCTCTATGACTACCCTCTCTTAGATCCTCAACTCAAATATCTGCTGGTACAATTGCTATTATTCAGCACCTCAACCAACTTGTGAAGCTCTCCTCTTGTTAATCTCTGTCGTTATTTGCGCTTACAAGCGTCCCGGCACCCTCCGTGAGGCCCTCGACAGCCTTCGCGCTCAGACGCTGTCGCATGACGAATACGAGGTGATCGTCGTCGACAACAATTCCGGGCCGCCGATCCCCCGACTCGTGCGGGAGTACACAGTCGATTCTCCATACCGGCTGAAATATGTGTTGGAACAGTCGCCGGGCGTTTCCTACGCGCGAAACGCGGGCATCGAACACTCATCTGCCGAAATCGTCGCGTTCCTAGACGACGACGAGGTCGCTGACCCAAACTGGTTGCGGGCCCACTTGGACGTCCACGCCGAGTACCCCGAGGTGTCGGCGGTTGTCGGCAAGGCACTGCCGCTCTGGGATACGGAACAGCCGACCTGGCTCACCGACTGGCGGCTGATTCGCGATTTGAACATGGTCGATTGGGGAGACGAGCCGCACCCCATCCGCCCTCCTGAAAGTCTTTGTACCTGTAACAGCTCGTTCCAAAAGTCTGTCTTCGCGGAAACAGGTCTGTTCGACGTACGGCTGAAGGTGGGCGAGGACCTCGATATTCAGGGCCGCCTCGAGCGTCTTGGGAAGACTATCTACTACACGCCCGATGCCGTCATACACCACCATGTGAAGGTTGATCGCGTAAGCAAGGGCTTCTTCTACCAACGAGCGTTTGAGCGCGGCCGTTGGCGAGCAGCCGGTCGCACGAACGCGACCGAGGTCGTGCCCACCGGCCAGGAAGAGCCGCAGGAAAACATCGGCAAGTGGTTCGTGAGGAATACGATCTTGCTGACGAAAAAGATGCTGGTATCTGGGCTGAGCGAAGAGGGGCGCGTCTTCTTCGTTCGGTCAATATCCTACGCCCTGGGTCTCGGTTATGGCACCTTTCGCCGACGAATCATTCGGAGTAACTAGGAAGGAAGATGCTGGTCTCCGTCGTCATATGCGCATATAAGCGGCCTGACATGCTGGTCGAGGCGCTCGACAGTCTGAAGGAGCAGTCGCTGTCAACGGACCGATTCGAAGTAATCGTAGTAGACAATAACTCCGGGCCACCAATACCAGAGTTGGTCACGAAATACGTCAAGACGAGCGGCTACGAACTGCGATACGTTCTGGAAAAGTCGCAGGGTATCTCGCATGCGCGAAACTCAGGCGTTCTCGCCGCCAAAGGAGAGATAATCGCATTCCTGGACGACGACGAGGTTGCCGACGAGAATTGGCTCACCGCCCACCTGGACGTATACCATCAAGTGCCTGACGTGTCCGCAATTGTCGGAAAAGCACTGCCGCTATGGGAGTCCGAAGCCCCGAAGTGGCTCACCGACTGGAGACTTATTCAAGAACTGAACATGATCAATTGGGGAGACGAAGTCCATAGGCTAACATTCCGCGAGACCTTGGGAACCGGGAACAGTTCGTTCCGCCGAGAGCTGTTCGACGAGATGGGAATGTTCGACACAAGCCTTGCCGTCGGTGAAGACATTGATATGCAGAGACGGATGGAGGCCTCGGACAAGTTGATCTACTACACGCCTTACGCAGTCGTCCACCACCACGTCAAGCCTGAACGCGCCCGCAAACGTCACTTCTATCGCACGGCCTTCGCTCGCGGGAAGCAAAGGGCATCTGCAGCGGGCCGTCGGAGGTTCGATAGCCTGCCAGACGAAGTAAAACCTCAGGGAAACACTTCTCAAAGACTCTTTCAACGGGCCTTCGTTCCAATCGGCTACCTCACCCAACAGGGCCTCTCAGAACAGGGGCGAGTCTTCCTGATACGGCATGTGTTTTACTTGTGGGGGTTCGTATACGAGACCATTCGGACCCGACTCTTGAGGAGACCCGATCCCAAATGACGGGTAGAACGGAGCCAGTTGTCTCGGTGATCGTCTGCACGTACCGGCGTCCAGATTTTCTCCGGGCCGCCCTCGACAGTCTCACGCGGCAAACAGTTCCAGCAGATCGCTTCGAAGTGATCGTAGTTGACAACAACTCCGGCCCGCCGACTCCAGAGGTAGTCGAAGACTACGCCCGACACTGTTCGTATGAGTTGAAGTACGTATTGGAGTCCTCGCAAGGCATATCTCACGCACGAAACGCTGGAATAATATCTGCAGAGGCTGATCTAATCGCGTTCCTAGACGACGATGAAGTAGCGCACCCAAACTGGTTGGCAGCACACCTCGGTGTTTACCAGACCACGCCGGAGGTCTCGGCTGTCGCCGGTCGTGTATGGCTTATCTGGAACGAAGCCCCTCCTGACTGGCTCGTGAAGGCCGGACCATTCGGCGAACTAGGCAGAATCGATTGGGGTGACGAGCCCCATATCTTGCAGCCCCCCGAATATCTGGGCACAGGAAACAGCTCGTTCCGAAAAGGGGTGTTCGACGCAGTGGGCGTCTTCGACGTGGGCCTTCCCCGTAGCGAAGACACCGATATGGAACGCCGTCTGCGCGAAATGGGGCACACTGTGTTTTACTCCCCTCACGCGATCATCTATCACGAAGTACCCCACGACAAACTGACTCGCAGATTCTTCTACCGGGCCGCGTTTCGACGTGGGCGGCAACGCGTGCAGTTAGAGACCCGGGAGCGTACCAGATCGCGCCCTGTATCGAGCACACAAGATTCGCCCACCAAGTCCAACGGCCAAAATCGCTGGCTTGTCGGCAAAGCGGCACCGATGGTAGTAACCACCTTGCGAATTGCACTACGGAGAGGTGGCTGGACTAACACGGCCCGTCAGATCTTCTATACATGCGGAGTGCTTTTTGAATCGGCCCGAATGCTCCGTTCAGAAGGTAAATGACTGCAATGCCAACACCTCTCCTGTCGGTCATTATCTGCACGTACAATCGTCCGGAGTCTCTGCCAGAGACGCTCCAGAGCTTACATCGTCAGTCATTGTCGCCCGACCAATTCGAAGTGATCGTGGTCGACAACAACTCCGAGCCCCCAACTCGTCAGGTCGTCGACGAATGGTCGAAGAACAGTCCCTTCATGCTGCACTATGTCCGCGAGACATCGGTCGGGTTGCCCTACGCCAAGAATGCTGGAATCAGAGCTTCTGAAGCTGATATTGTGGTTTTTATCGACGACGACGAGATCGCGCATCCAGGCTGGGCGGCGGGCCACCTTCGTGGATTCAACGACGATCAAAACGTATCAGCAGTGTTTGGCAGAAATTGGCTCTTGTGGGACGCCGTTCCCCCAGGCTGGCTATTGAGATCAAGGCTGATGGGGGACCTCGCGTTCATCGACTGGGGCAATACGACCCACCGGACGACACCGTCCGAACATATGACTGGTGGCAATACGTCGTATCGAAAAAGAGTCTTCGACGATCTCGGCCTATTCGACGCTGAGTTTCCCACGTCAGAGGATACCGAGTTCGAGGGCCGTCTTCGGGGGGCTGGGCACGTCATCGTGTACGCGCACGACGCGCTCATCTTCCATCACGTTCCTGCTGAGCGTGTCACTGAAAAATTCTTCTACGGACGGGCGTTCAGGCGCGGACGCCATTACGTGAGGATGAAAAGACTACTTGGCAATCGACCTAGGCGGAACCTGGGGGGGAATGACGATGGTGCATATCGAGGCAGTTTCAGATGGTTTGGGGATCGAGTCAAAAACATCGTCGCCGCGATATCCAGAACGGGACTCAATCCAAACGCACGCATACCCATTCTGATCGCGCTATCGTTTACCGCCGGAGTTGCCTACGAAACTGTGCGCCCAAAACCTCGAGACGATTGACAGAGTTAGCAGAAGGGGTCCCTCTGCTATGCGCTAGCCATCAGCGCTTCGCAGTCCGCAACCATCGCCATTGCGGCGTTAGGCGATGCGAACGATCGAGCCGAATCCGAGGCATTCTGCCATACTTCCTCGTCCGCGAGAATTCTGGCGACCCGTCCCGCGACTTTCTTTGTATCCCACTCGGTTTCACTTATCCACCATCCACCGCCGCTCGCCGCGAACTCGCGGGCGTTGGCCGTCTGATGGTCTCTCGCTGCGTTGGCGAGAGGAACAATCAACGCTGGCAGACCTGAGGCAGCCAACTCGCCCAAGGTCCCTGAACCAGCTCTTGTGATCGCGAAGTCGGCCCATTTGTGAGCGTCGACCATGTCTTCGATGTGTGGAACCACGGACGCTTGGACGCCCAAACGCTCGTACATCGTGCGAGTAGGGACAGGATCGTTCTGCCCGACCTGATGCAAGACATCCAGCGATACGCCCTGCTGGGTCACTCGCTGAAGCATGGAAGGGATGTGGTCGTTAAAGAACTCCGAACTATTAGAGCCGCCTGTCACGAGCAAACGGATGGGCCGATTGTTACTAAAAGGTGCGAGCCGAGGAATCGATGCGAGTTCCGCAATGTCCGATCTTGTCGGGTTGCCGACGATTCGCGTCCGGGCCTCTGGGAACCATTGCGCCGCAGCATTGAATCCGACATAGATGCGATCTGCCAGGCTTCCAAGAAGCTCGTTAGTCAGACCTGGCTTCGCGTTGGACTCATGAATCGCCGATGGGATTCCGAGACTGCGGGCGGCTACGAGCACGCCTGCCGACGCATAGCCCCCAAAACCTATCACCAGATCGACGCTCTTCTCCTTCAGCAGCTTACGTGCTTGGTAGACACCACGCCCTATGCTGATGAGTCCTACCACTTTGCGAAGTGCGCCAACGCGCAACACTGGGGACCCACCAATTAGGTTCAGGTGATAAGCGTAGCGATCGACGACGCGAATCTCGTATCCGCTCGGAGTGCCGATCAGGTGAACGTCAATATCGTCTACCGACTCACGATATGCGTCTGCGACGGCAAGCACGGGGTAGACGTGGCCTGCGGTGCCCCCGCATACTATTGCCACGGAACGCTTGCTCATTGGACGATTCCCATTTCGCCTAGGTCAGATTTACTCACAGGCATCTACGTAATTCTGCGGAGCCGGGGAGGATAAAACCCCTAGGAGCCTGAGCGATTAGTGATTCTCGTCACGTGAAACTCAAAGGTCGTGGGCCGGTAGTGAAACCGACGGATGCCCATTGAATGGTTGGTCTGATGAATCGCACCGCGAGACTTCTGA